>Ga0226835_1000191_pt1 | contig 103778 bp, 82 predicted proteins | sample LAC_MetaG_1_FD_163627 | JGI IMG/M metagenome (GOLD analysis project Ga0226835, IMG submission 163627) | Anaerobic ammonium oxidizing microbial communities from anammox membrane bioreactor (MBR) in UC Berkley, California, United States -... | ecosystem: Engineered > Bioreactor > Anaerobic >... | reverse complement strand
CAGCTACCATCTCCAGGGCGCGACGTTTAAATTCTTCATCATAAAAATGTGGTGCGTGTTTCATTGCTCTTTCCTAAGGTTTTGGGAAAATTACACCTTTCCCGTAGTGTCCACTTTTTCAGGACCACTCCATGTGCGGAACGATCAGGATCTGCTGCACGAATCTCCTGGCGTTCATGGTTCCAGTTTGTGGGGACCACGCTGATTCCTGTGCTAAAGCGAAAACGCTTTCCACCAACGGCAACGTTGATCATGATTGCCGAAACCGGAGCGTCGGGGCGGTCGATGTAGAAGGTTAAGCGCATGGTCTATAAATCCGTCAGCAGTTTACGGTCACTTCAACATCCAGCGACTCTGCTGGCGAAAGTGCTGACGGAAAATTCGGGAGTCCGTGGAAGATCATGCAAGCGCATGAAACGTATTAGCGGCGTAAGCTATTTAATATCAAATTGATAAAAATTTATCCACGTATCACTATGATGCAGCAGAAGTCAATTTGCGGCCTCGAGAGGATTCGAACCTCCGACCCACGCTTTAGGAAAGCGTCGCTCTATCCTGCTGAGCTACGAGGCCGTAATGATATGTACTCAACGAGAGCAGTATCGTAAATCAGTTTACGGTTTCCTTGCCCGATAGAAGTTTACGGCTTCCGTCTAACTGCTGGGGACCCTGATGCATAACGAACACAGCAACAAGAGCGCGTATTTCAGGAATATCGATCAGCGTTTCACCGGCCATGATCATGCAGCGTTCAATAATCTGCTCGATGTCGGAATTCGACAGGAAACCCAGGTTACGGTAGCTTATGAGTAAACCCCATGCTTCGGCTGTGATGACTTCCGCTTCAACGGCGTGAAGCATCCTGAACGATCCGCAGTCGGCGTGCGAGGTAAGGCTGCCACCACGCTCAATAATCCACGATAGGGCTGCAGAAATTTCACCGTCCGTATAGCCCCTTTCAGATAGCTCGGTGACTTCTACGGTACCAATGGACACAATGGGTTTGCGACTTTCCACAACCCATGCGATGATTTCCATTATGCGTTCAACAGTGTAGCGATCGGTCATTGGCATGCAATATACGTATTCTCCAGCGTTTGCATGTGCGTCCGCTGCGAAATTGTTTTGTCGGTATAACCGGCTAAATGCAGGGCTCCGTGTACGGCAAGCCTGCATAATTCGTTTTGGAGTGTGACATTATGGTCTGATGCCTGCCTACGCGCGGTTTCTGCCGAGATGTAGATTTCTCCAAGGATAGGGGGCTCAGGTTCGATGGGGAATGTAATAACGTCAGTCACAGTAGGGTCGTTAAACCATTGCTTGTGCAGCTTCTTGATTTCCCTGTCGGTGACCAGGATGATGTCAATCCTGCCAATTAGCCCTTCGGCCTGCATGACGTTTTGGACGCTGCTGATAATGCAGTCCCTGCCTTTGTAGGCGATTCCGGATGCGTTTGTCAGGGTTACCATGTGTTGTGATGACTGCGGCTTCTGCCGTAAGCAGCCTTCAGTTGTGAAAAATATGCTGTCCCAAAAATACACTCACGCGTAATGCGTACATTGCGTGTATGCGAGCACGAGTGACTGGCCTTTTATGTACGATTCTGCTGACCTTGGCGGCAAGTACCGCTACAGCTCAGAAGATGCTCATTCCAATGGATCTTACGCAAACAAATCACCTAAAGGCGTACGGAATTGCGTTTCTGGCACTCACGAAGGACGTGCCGGTTGACTGGTTGCTGAATTACCGGGGCGGCTCATTTTTACTGGATGCTCGTACCGAGTTCGAAAATGAATGCAGAATTCGGGGTGTGAGCTTTTCAACCATTGATGGAGCTGCCGCTGCAACGATACTGGCAGAAGTTCAGGCCGAGGGCAGCAACACCGAGGTGGTCCGCCTTGAAAAAGCTCCACGAATTGCAGTGTACGCTCCACCGGGGTTTCGTCCGTGGGACGATGCCGTTACCATGGTGATGGAATATGCCGAAGTCAAGTATGATAAACTATGGGACGAGGAGGTGCTGCAGGGAAAGCTTGGTGAATACGACTGGCTGCACCTGCACCACGAAGACTTCACGGGTCAGTACGGCAAGTTCTATGCCAGCGCCGCAGGTCAGTCATGGTACATTCAGCAGGTGGCTCTCCTTGAAAACACAGCCCGAAAACTGGGGTTTTCAAAGGTGAGCGAGTTGAAACATGCCGTGGTTGATAAGATTCGTGAATATGTTGCGGCCGGTGGTTTTATGTTCGCAATGTGTAGCGCTACCGACACCTACGATATTGCTCTGGCTACCGAAGGAGTTGATATTTGCGAGGCAATGTTCGATGGTGACCCCGCCGATCCACAGGCAAATAATAAGCTCGACTTTTCGCGGACGTTTGCGTTCGAAAACTTCTCACTCGAAATGAATCCGTATGAGTATGAGTTCAGTAACATCGATGTTGATATCAACCGGGTTCTTGCAACCGAAAAAACTGATTACTTTACGCTGTTCGATTTCTCAGCAAAGTACGATCCTGTTCCAACAATGCTCACTCAGTGTCATGTTAATGTTCTTCGTGGTTTCCTTGGCCAAACCACCGCATTCCGAAAAGAATACATCAAAAAGAGTGTTACCATTCTGGCTGAACGTGAAGGGACAAACGAAGTGAAGTATATCCATGGTAACGTGGGCAGGGGGACGTTTACGTGGTATGGCGGACATGATCCGGAAGACTACCGTCATGCAGTCGGCGATCCGCCAACCGATTTGTCGCTCCACCCCAATAGTCCGGGATATCGTTTAATCCTAAACAATATCCTGTTTCCTGCTGCAAAAAAAAAGAAGCAGAAGACCTAATCGAACCTGTAACCGGCTATTAATGACGTTTCATAGCTGCCTGCATCCACCTACCCACACTCCGGTTTGAACCCACAGTTCATGTGTTAGTGTGCTGCCAGTGCCTGAGCCCCCTTCACAACAACCATGCTTGATGTATCTAACGTTGATGCTGATACCTGGGTATAGCCGGCGGTTTGAGCTCCGGTAGTAACAACAACTTTCCGGAATCGTCCGCTGCCGTCCTGCACATACACCCAGGCGTGTTCGCCTGATCGGATCACGGCTTCGTCTGGTACGGTGAGGGCATCATGCGGGTTGGTTTCGATGGTGGCAACCAGGGTTCTGCCCGGACGAAGCGTCTTGTCCGGAACGTCAAGGTGACCGTGAACTGACACGGTTTTGTCAGTGCCAATCTCTGCGCCTACCAGGTAGATATGTCCGGTTCTCGTTTTTTGCTCGCCACTTAACTGTAGGCTGAACTGCTGTCCTGGTTGCAACAGGGGAGCCTCACGCTCAAACACCTGTAGCTCGGCATGGATATGCGATGGGTCAACTAAGTCAACAATCTTACCATTGGGTTCAACAGCCGTACCCGTGTTTACGAGAACTGCAGTAACGTAACCATCGAATGGTGAGCGAATGGTTACCTGGCGGGTAATGTTGTCGGCAGTAAGCTGCGAGGTACTAATCCCGATTAGTGCCAAACGCTCTGACAGTGACCGTTTGCGAATACGAAGCACGGCTGCCTGTGCTTGTGCCTGCTCAAGATTTTTCCGGGCATTCACGTTGTCGGCTTGTAACGACTTCTGCCTATTGTATTCAGCCTCGGCAAGCTCAAGCTGGGCAACAGTAGTGAGATAGTCTTCCTGCAGCGCAATGAAGTCGGGATTTTCAAGTGCGCCAAGCGTCTGTCCCTTACGAATATGGTCGCCAGGGATGATGGTCATACTTGTTACCACTCCGCCAAGTGGGGCATGAATGCTCACCAGGTTCTGAGGTGGCACCTCGAGTACACCGTGTACCCGAAGCGAGGTAAACACTCGGCGAAGTTCGGGAGCAGACACTTGGAGGCCGACAGATTTTTGCTGTTCGGCAGTAAGGACAACAATGGTGCTGGCACCGATGGCCGGGCCGCTGTGGTCATGCGAATGTCCGTGCTCCGATTCTGCATCATTCCGCTGGGAGCAGGAAAGAAGTCCGAAAATGGCAGTAAGGAAGAAAATAAATAAACGTAGCATATTATTCTTGTCCTGTTAGTAACTCATACCGGATAACGGCATCGTTATACTCAAGCATTGAGTTTAGATGGTTGATTTGAATGGTGTAGGCGCGTTGCAGACTTTGCTGAAGTTCCAGCCAGCCGATATCGCCCTTGCTGTATGCGACATACCCTTGTCTGACAAGGGCTGCACTCTCCGAGGATGCTGTTTCACGATAATAGTCCAAGATCTCGGCAAGCGAGGTGATGGTATTCCCAAGCTTTGCTTTCTCGAATTCTGCATTGTCTACTGAGCGCTCAGCCTGGATGCGTGCGAGCTCCAGGTTAAGCTCTGCCTGCTGTTTCTGCGCTTTGTCTGCACTGTACCACAGCGGTACTTCGATACCCAGGTTAAAAAAATGAAACCTGTCGGAAGCCGTTGCCGGTGTACCATTACGAAGAGGCGTGCTGATCAATGACTGATTCGTATACCCAAGAATGATGCTGGGCATTATCCACTGCGACAAGCCATCCAAAGTTGCCTGTGCCTCTCGTATTTGCTGCTGGTACTTCTGTAGTAAATTGTCAGACACCGTTGTGTCTGTTGGAAACGGTCGCCTGGTAAGCACCGAGTCGGGAATTGTAACGGCATGCCCGCCGCAGAGCACCTGCAGTTGTATTTCCAGATTCCGGATCTGCATTTGGGTTTGCGTTTTCCGTGTCCGGGCTTCGATGAAGACGCTACGTTGCTGAAGTGCCTCGAGCTGAGACCCATCGCCGGCACGGTACCGTGCTTCGGCTGCCTGAGAGCTCCGTTCATAGACCGAATCAAGTTGTTCAAGAATACTAAGCGTATTGCGGGTGTAGGCAATCTTGTCCATTATTCGCTCGACTTCGGAAAGTACGTTTCTGCGGGTAAGAATTTCATCTATTCTCACGCCTGTAATTTTTTCGTTTGACAATGCGATTGAACTGCTGATTTCACCCGGCCAGGGCAGCGACTGGCTAATACTAAACGAATTATCGAAATCAGGTCCGTTGTACTGTCCTCCCGACCATTCCAGCGTGGTTGGACCAATATTCACCGCCTTACCCTGCATTTGCTCTGCCTGCTTCGTCCTGCTTGCCGCAATAATCACATCCAGATTTGCCGTTGCCGCAAGTGCCCGGACCGAATCGCGACTTAGCACGGTACGGTTTGCACTGGCTGCTACAGGTAGCAGGAGTAGCAATATCATAACACTTTTTAGGAAGCGGGCCTGGGTCCTCTTCCACCGTTTACGATAAAGTACATGGTACAGTGCGGGAAGTACGATAAGCGTTAGCAGTGTACTTGTGATGAGGCCACCAATAACCACTGTGGCAAGCGGACGCTGCACCTCGGCACCGTCGCTGGTACTGATTGCCATGGGCAGGAAGCCTAACGATGCAATCAGGGCGGTTAGGACAACCGGACGCAGTCGTTCGGATGTTCCACGAACCACAACTGTCAGGATGTTGGTTGTGCCACTATCACGAATCTTCCGAAACGCAGCCATCAGCACGATGCCGTTCAGAACAGCCACACCGAACAGCGCAATAAAGCCAACGCCGGCTGAAATACTAAAGGGCATGTTGCGAAGCATCAGTGCGGCAACACCGCCAATTGCTGATAAAGGAATTGCTGTAAATACCATGATGGTTTCTGATAGACTGTGAAACGTGAGATACAAAAGAAACAAAATCAGAAGCATTGCAGCAGGAACCGCGATCATTAACCGCGCTGAAGCCTGCTGGAGGTTTTCGAATTGTCCGCCATACTGGATTTCGTATCCTGTTGGTAGTTTCAGAGCAGCAAGATCGGCGCGCACATCAGCTACAATACTGTTCACGTCACGGTCGCGGACATTAAATCCAATTACAATTCTTCGCCGACCGTCTTCCCGCTGGATCTGATTGGGGCCGCTGATGTACTCTATCCGAGCCAGCTGTGTGAGTGGCACTAATGCACCCGATGCTGCAGGTACCGTCAGCCGTTCAACATCGGCGATTGAGGTGCGGTTTGCTGTGTCGAGCCGGACCACAATGTCGAACCGGCGGTCCGCCTGGAAATACTGTCCGGCAACCTCACCGGCAAAAGCTGTGCGTACCGTGGAATTCACGTCACTGATGCTAACACCAAGCAATGAGCACATTTCACGGTTTGCATTCACGACAATTTGGGGAAGTCCCTCAACCGGTTCGATGTACAGGTCAGTAACTCCGGGTATGTGGTGGATGATTTCACCAGCACGTTCAGCAAGTGCGGCAAGTGTAGGCAGATCCTCACCATAAATTTTAAGGACAACATCCTGCCGGGCACCGGTCATCAGCTCGTTGAACCGCATCTGTATGGGTTGCTGAAATCCAAACAATACACCGGGAATTGCCTGCAGGGCACGTTGCATAGTGTCGGCAAGTTCCTCGCGTGACGAAGCTGACGTCCACTCCTTCCTTGGTTTCAGCATTACCATCAGGTCACATGCTTCCATCGGCATCGGATCCAGCGGGATTTCGGTAGTTCCGATCTTGCCAACCACGCTGCGTACTTCAGGAAATTTCTCCTGCAAGATGTGGGCAACCTTATGGGTTGCCTGAACTGTCTGTTTAAGTGAACTTCCGGTTGGAAGGCGGACTTCAACTGCAAAATCACCTTCGGCCAGTGTTGGGATAAACTCACTGCCGATACTCATGAATACCGCCAGTGAGGCTACAAGCAGAACAGCCGAAGCCGACAGCATCAGTGCGGTACGGCGTAGCGCAAAACCTCGCAGCGGCACGTACAACCGTAGAATACCATGCATGATCCTGTCAGCCAGCTTCGGTCCGGATGGCTTTGGATTCCGGAGCAGCAGGGCCGACATCATGGGTACGTAGGTGATGCTCAGGATAAAGGCACCGGAAATGGCAAACATGACGGTTTGTGCCATTGGAACAAACATTTTACCTTCAATACCGATGAGTGTTAAGAGCGGTACGTACACAATAAGAATGACGCCTTCGCCAAAGGCAGCACTTCTGCGTATTTCCTGAACAGCACTGCGGATTATCCCAACTGTTTGCTCTCTTGACTGCGATCGTGCGCCAGAGAGAACGTGCAGAACGTGTTCCACAATGATGACTGCACCGTCCACAATGAGTCCGAAGTCAATCGCGCCTAACGACATCAGGTTGCCCGATACATTAAATGCATTCATCAGGCCAATAGCAAACAGCAGACTGAGCGGTATAACGCTGGCAACGATGATGCCGGCACGCATGTTCCCCATAAGCAGCACCAGTACGAAGATGACGATTAGTGCGCCTTCTGTAAGGTTCGTGGCAACCGTGGCTATGGTACGCTGTACCAGCTCGGACCGGTCCAGATAGGGCACAATCGAAATACCCGGTGGAAGCATCTTCTCAATTTCGTTAGCACGTTCCTTTACATGCCTGATAACTTCCGAACTATTAGCCCCCTTCAGCATGTACACAATGCCACCTACACCCTCGGTGGAGTCGCCAACCGTTAAAGCACCGTAGCGTACTGCGGTCCCGTTTTGAACGCGGGCAACGTTGCGGACAAGGAGCGGAAGTCCTTTTTCAGTAGTTTTCAGCAAGATGTTTTCTACATCGTCCGCAGACTGCACAAGCCCTTCGGTGCGGATAAAGGCAACGCCATTGGCACGTTCGATATATGCACCACCAGAGTTACCGTTGTTCTGCTGTACCTTGTCTAGCACATCTGCTACAGACAGGCCATAGCTTGCCAGAGCTTCGGGGTTTATCGCAATCTCAATCTGTTTAACAAATCCGCCAAAGCTGGCTACGTCGGCAACACCTTCGGTTCCCAGAAGGTTTCGTCTTACAACCCAGTCGTGAAGCGTACGCAGATCCATGGGTGAGTATTCGTTGGCATGCACTTCGTCTACTTCAAGCGTGTACTGGTATATCTCACCCAGTCCGGTGGTGATGGGCATCATGGCAGGCGTGCCCATGCCGGCGGGTATCTCTTCTTGTGCCTCAGCCAGACGCTGGTCTACCTGTGTGCGTGCCCAGTACAGGTCAACATCATCCTTAAACACCAGGGTAACAACGCTCAGACCGAAGCGCGAAATTGACCTCCGCTCAACAATACCGTCAATTGTTGCCATGGTGTGCTCTACCGGAACGGTAATCAAACGCTCGATTTCCTGCGGTGCAAGCGCAGGCGAGAGAGTTACAATCTGCACCTGGTTGTTGGTGATGTCGGGCACTGCGTCAATCGGGAGCTGTCGGAAGCTGAACACACCCCAGATTATAAGGAGGATAACGCCTGCCCCAATAATTAACGGATTAGCTATCGAAAATGATATTATCCGATTGAACATAAGACCGCCTGATGGTTGTGAATGAAACTGTTATGGAAACAGTTCAAGCACGGGGCGGCTGAAATACCGATCCGGAGCGGTGCGTGGTTCCCGTTTGATCTTCAGGTTGCATCGTACGGATGATACTGACGGAGGGCTCGGTATTGGCGGTAAACACCATGGCTACGTACACGATGGGTGAAGCGTTGCAATGGTTACAGCCATGAAATGGTAATTGCTCATGCTGTGCGTCGCTATGAGTGTTTGTGCCGTAATGATCCAACAGGAACCGGATGAGAGATAAATCTCGCTCACCGTTCTCACTAACATGGTGATGATAGTGCTGAACGATACCGGCAACATGCTGAATTTCCGGTAGTCCGCTCCCGGGAATCAGCAGTGAAGCAATCACGATTGTTAGAAACTTCCGCACAAGCACAATAATACGTAACCGATCATGAAAACGCACGGTTCTCTTGGGTGCGATACAAGCGGATCGGAAGTGTGAGCATCGTACTGATGGTACGTGCGAGAAAATCGGTACCGGGTAACAGGATTACAGTGACGGATCGTTGGATTTATGGGCGGACAGTACGTCTCCGTACAAACGGTGGTAGGGGGCTTGGGCAGAGAACTATATGATTTTGCATAGAACGTGAATGGCTTACAGCCCTTGGAGGAATCAAAAAAAATGTTTACTATGTTGAGTGCACTACGTATTTTCGGTATTCGCATATACTATCCTAACGGAGGGCGCAATGGAAATCAATAGTAAGAAGCTGGAGCGAACAACCCGGCTGGTGAATTACGTCATCACGGCTGTCCTGTGCCTGTTTCTTATACTCCTATCCGACAAAATCCTTGATGATTTGGGCGGTGCAGTTCCGCAGCCAGAGTGGAATAATTATGCCAACCCTGGGGCTTTGGCGAACATTCGCAGTGAACTGAAGAAGGAGCAGCAGACCATTGAAGAACTTGACTCTAAAATGTCTGTGATTTCACGGACAATTGCGACTGCACAGAAAAATTACGCGAGTGAAAAAAACTCATTCGATAATTGGGTTCGGGCACGCACTACTCTGGGGTCGCCAACCGAAGATCATGAGGTTACGGAAAGAGCAAAAAAACTTGATGACTATTACCGGGTTGAACAGTCATGGAATACGGAGCTGAGCAGGCTGCAAGCACTCCGGGACGATGCCGGAGTACGGCTGAGAAAGATTAAAACACGGCAATCTGCAATAGAACAGCGGACAACAGATCGGTACATGACAGCCTATCGGTTCTTCGAGCTGGAGGTGTTTATCATTCGGCTTCTGTTTGTGGGACCGATATTAGGTCTGGGCTTATACTTCTTCATGAAAAAGCGGGGTAGTAAGTTTCGGCCGCTCTACCTTGGCTTTTCGTGGTACGCTGTGTATGCGTTCTTTTTTGGCTTAGTCCCGTATATGCCCAGCTACGGCGGGTATGTTCGCTATACCGTCGGCGTTTTTCTTACGGTGGGGATAGGTTACTATGCGATACAGCGAATTCGGTTGTATAATGAGAAAAAGCGTGCTGAGCTACAAATATCAACAAAGGAAAGAGCCGGCAGAATACAGTCGTCAACGGCAGAAAAATCGCTTGAGCACCATGTATGCCCGTCGTGTGGGAAAGACTTTCTTCCGAAGAAATGGGAGCATCCACCAATGGTTACACAGGCTCAGGATACCTTGAAGCAGGCAACGGACTACTGCAGGTACTGTGGCCTGGAGTTATTTGCATGCTGTGAACGGTGTGGGCAGAAAAACTTCGTCCACCTGCCGTTCTGCGCTAAGTGTGGACATCAAACAGGCATTGGTGCAACGGCTCATCCCGATCAGCATGGCACCGTGCCTGAAGCCCCCTGATCAGATATTTCCGGTACTCAATAATGCTTCAGGGCTTGCAGCAGGTGCACCGTTGCCATCAGCAAGACGAAAATTCTATATGTGTATGCGGCGTAACCCGGTTCGATGCTACAGAAATGCCAGCCACAGGATTCGAATGCCCACAATGGCAAGGCAGACAGCCAGGGCACGAACGATGAAGATACCGTTGACTTTTTTGGATAGGCGTGCGCCAACAAGGGCACCGGGAATAACACCAATCGCAAGCGGTACGATCAGCGTTATCAGGTACTGACTATAACTGCCTTCCACCAAGTGTACAATAACACTGACGGTTGCCATGATTGCCAGAATAAAGTGAGATGTTGCCGTGGCTATGTGGGCAGGGAACAACAACCATTCAGTCATTGCCGGCACGTGAATAATCCCGCCACCAATGCCCAGCAAGGGCGAGAAGAAGCCAACAAGGGTACTTAAGATGATGCCGTGACGCAGGTTGTACGAATACGTGTATTCGTGTCCGTCGCCGTCGGTAAAACGTCGTACAGTATGTCCCGACTGAACAGTTTTTCTGGGAAGGGGCTTTCGTTTACCTCCAAATGCAAACAGGTAGCCCGACACAACAAACAAAATGATACCAAAAATGATATTGAACAGCGTTCGTGGGATAACCTGTGTTGTTAATACACCAAGAACTGAACCGGGTATCGTTGCAACTGCAAAAAGAATGCCCGAACGATAATCAATACGTTTAGATTTCATGTAGGCCACTGAACCCGATGTGGCATTAATAGCAACAATGGCCATTGAAATAGCGGTGATACTTTGTGCCGACAAGTCCGGGAAGAGGAGCAGCATCAGCGGTACCAGGATAAAACCGCCTCCAGCTCCGATGAGCGTTCCAACGGTACCAATCCCAAAGCCAAGCGCAATAAACAGTGCGTAGCTTACTACCATAAATGTTTAGTTAGCATGAGTTTTATAATGATGGTGCAGTGATCACACCCTACGTCCAGTGAATTTCCTTAATCGTTGAATCATCTTTCAGCGACTGTAATATGTCATTGGCAATCTTACCGTTAATACCCGAAATTGTTAACTCATATACACATTCATGCTCGGTTTTGTCGAGCGTGTAGTTCTCGATTGTGATGTCGGGGCGGTTTAGCAGGTACATGAAAATGCCGGAGTTGCTGGCATTGGGTGCGGTTGTTAAACGGAGCGTTCGCCGCTTGAATTTCCGGGAGTAGAAATGCTCAAACGGACGCAGTGCGTACAGGATAATTAGTGCGATGATGGTTGTGATACCGGCAGCAAAATACATCCCGCTGCCGGTTGCCAGTCCGATTGCGGCTACAGTCCACAGGCCTGACGCAGTGGTTAAACCATGAACCGTTCCTTGCTTGGAAAACAGAATGGTTCCCGCACCGATAAAACCAATGCCGCTGACTACCTGGGCGGCAATCCGGGAAGGATCCAGATTAACGTTTGCCGTTCCCAGGATGTCAGAAAACCCAAAGGCCGATACGATCATGATTAAACAGGCACCAACACAAACCATCATGTGGGTGCGTAAACCAGCCGTCCACTGCTTACGCTCACGCTCAATTCCAACAAGAGCGCCAAGCAGGGCAGCAACAACCAGGCGGGTTGCAATTTCGGATGTTTCAAGCATGGTGTACCTCTGCTGACGTGAAACGGTGTGGTGTTGCAACACGAGTAACGTAGCTATTGACACGAAAGTACGGACAGAGTTGTTTCCGCTATTGCCTGAAATTTCAGGCAAGATGCCATCGGCCGCCGGGGATCTGGCGGATATAACCGTTCATCTCCAGTTCTGATAACCTTACAAGTGCTTCCGCTATACTACAGTTCCACTGCTGAGCCGCCGTTTCCGTGAAGATTGGGTCAGCACCAAAGAGTAAAACGAGGTCGGCAGGGATCGAGTCGTAACAATGTTTATCAGTTGCAAACTGTTCGTGCATGGTACCATCAAACAGTGTGTTCAGAACACTTTCGGCCGAGTCCAGAAGCATGGCTTTCCCGGTCTTAATGAGATTGTTGCACCCTGCGCTTCGTGTGCCTGTAATGGGGCCTGGAACTGCCCATAGCGGGGTACCCTGCCGGAGAGCAAAATCTGCAGTAATCAGTGCACCACCGGTGAGCTTGCTTTCGACAATGACAACGGCATCACTCAATGCAGAGATGATGCGGTTGCGGGCCGGAAAATATGGCGGCAGGGCTGCAACGGTGATTGGATATTCACTGATTACAGCACCGCCGTGCTCTACAATTTGCTTTGACAAGTGTTGTGCCGACTGAGGCGATATCCGCTGGTGTCCGCTTGCTATGACGGCAACGGTTGTACCGCGCGAACGCAGACATGCTTCATGGGCAATGGTGTCGATCCCGTTGGCAAGACCGCTAACAATAACACAGCCCGATTTTGTCCACAACTCTACGCACTTCTCGGTTACCGGTTTACCATACGATGCCGTACACGATCGGGTGCCTACCACGGCAATAGCCGGTACTGATGATGGCGGAAGGTTTCCGGCTACGTACAGAAGCATTGGCATAGGGTCAGCCACCAGCAGACGCGATGGGAAATCGGGGTGCCACCGACTGAGGATGCGGACGTTTGCTTCCTTACATTTAGTGATGATTTTCTCAGCTACCTGGTACAATCCAAAGTGGAGAATGCCAAGAGATGCCAGTGCGTCTTCGGCCGTAGCATACTTCTCAACAAGCAAACACCGCTGTGCATTGGTAAGTTTTCCAACTAACGATAATTCTACAAGTCGAATCAAGGGCCAGGGTTCAGGTGATGCCATATACCATTGTATGCGTTACAGACAATGGTGTGACACTCCCCAAAGCGGCTACATCTGTACAAGGTCATGTTGTATGATTGCGGCGATGGCCGGAAATAGGTCGGCAGGGACGGCGGTACGAAGTTCTTGCAATGCGGTGTCCAACGTATTGCTAAACGTCTGAACAAGCGGCAGGACTTCCTGAACAAGCGGCTCGTCAGAAGGGATCGTTATCTCTGTTCTTCCGAGGTTAATAAGCAATGCAACTAATTCGGCTTCGGCGTCGGACGAACAGTCAATAACACCACCTGCCTTAGCCCCCTTCCAAAGGGTTACATGGGTGCCAAACATCCCCGTGTTGTTTGTGGCATGTGTTGTTTCGGCCTCAATTACCATGGTGCGTGTGGTGTTCTTGGGCAGTTGGTTGATGCGGGTGTCATACCACTCCGACATTGCCGCAAGCTTATAGGTGCCGGCAAGCCTGGATGCGAGTGCCGTGGCAATATGGGCAACATTGGTCTGTTCAGTAAACCATGCCAGCGTTAAGCGGTACAGCCAGAGCTGCTCCTGAGGGGTAAGCTTAAAAATGTGTTCCATCAGCCAACGGTCTAAGCGCCGACGGTCGCGCCTGATGCCGTCTAACCGTACAGCGTCAGGATTGTCGGTGCCGTATTCATCGGCAAGGGTACGTATCGGACGGAACAAGAGCTCACGGTGACGCTGTACATCAATCTGATCAAGTATGGCACGATCCGGAATTAGCAGCTCCCGTGCGTCGCGCACGGTAACATCGGCTTGAACAGCATCATTCCGCAACAGCAGGTGGTAGAATAGTCCAACCGTACTGTTTAACCATAGAGCAATGGGACCTGAATAGGGAGCATGGTGAACGGTGATTCCAATTGCTGCGTCGGTTACAAAGGCATGGGCAGGGTTCAGAGCAACAATCCAACGTTTACTCTGGGTTTTGGGAATTATCAGGTCGGGCTGAATCAGCTCGCCCAGGTGCCACCAGGGTGTACGTTGCTGAAGCGAGGGCCTAAGGTGGATTCCTGCCTCTTCAGCTTCCATAATGTGCTTGCCAACATTGCTTCCGGAGAAACTATCACGCTCCGCACTTAGAACGAGGAGCCTGCGATAAGCCGGGGGGATGCCGTAAATACTTTCAATTTCAGAGTCGGAGGTGATAACGGTATTGTCGATCAGGTTGCCATGGTTGTTGCACCGCTGCCAAAATCTGGATTCGAGGTCTTTGCGGACAATCTCGTCGATTGCTGGCAGAAGTATCTCATTGGCTCCGGTCCGAATACCGTTGTGAACATCAGCAAGAGAGGTAAGAGGGATTAAACGATTAGAAATTTTGTTAATAATGGCAGAGATGTCGTCCGGTGGAATAATTAAATCATCCCACGACGAGTTCGCACCTTTGCTCCGCCGGAGTACGGTGTTCTGACGAACGTGTCGGACACTCACTTCGGCATTGGTGCGGTTGCGTCCGTTGTTATGCAGGTAGCGGATGTACTGTTGTATGCTCTCAATACGCTTTTGGCCAAATGTCTCTGGTTCGGTTGGTTCAATTACTGTGCTGCGCGGCATTCGTAAACAGGCAAACGAAACCATGTCAGGTTTTGAGGTGGTACCTGTCTCGGCAATTACGCAGCACACACCGGCATCAGGAGTGGTGAATGATTCGGCATCGGCAAACAGAATCCATCTGACGCGGAAATTGTCCAGCAGCGTGGTGCGGACATGTGCATACAGCCGGCTTCTTAGTGTTTGCATTGGTGTAAACCAGAGCAGGGTGGCGTGCGGCACACCGGAAATCTGGTGTAAGGCGTCCACAATTTCTTCGGGTGTTCCAGCCAGAGCAGACTCCGTCCGCACAGTTGCTTCAGGCACCAGCAGCTGAGCACGTTGTTCAATCCTGCCCATTGAGCTTCCGCTTTCAATGATGACAGGGGGCTTTGAACCAGTGTGGATATCCGACGCAATTACTGCAAAGTCAATGGCATCAAATGTCGGCACCGGTATGCCGCGGTAGGCTGCTGCCCAAATCCGAGCCTTCTGTCCGTCAGGTGCCTTATACAGTTCCCACTGACCGGCAAACACTATCTCGCGAACCAGTTCAGAAAACAGCTGCTGAAATTCAGCACGAACCTCAAAGGTTGGAAGTTTCTGTAACTCACTAGCACCGCGGTTATAGGCATCGTGAACATAAGCCTGTACAACGTCCAGCATTAGGCCCACTGAGCAACCGGGTTCCGGAAGATTCATGGGAAGGTCAGCCAGCATCAGCAGATTCGGGAAGTCTTCGATACGCGGGTTGTGACAGCAGCGCGCCAGCTCGGCAAGAGTGTGTTCCGTCCACGACAATCGTAGTGTGGCCGATAATGCTAAGGCACGCTGTAGAGCCTCGGTAACGGTCTGCTTGTTGCCAGGGGCCATCATTTGGTCTGTATCAGCAACCATAGCCCCTTCCCAAATTCCATGCATAGTAAACTGTGCGCCGGCCTCAGAGTCTCGTTTGGAGGAATAGGCAACAATTGTCCGAAACGTACAAAGAATTACCAATTGGGCGCCAATACGGGATGCTGCCGACCGGACTTTGTCGCGCGATTCCTGCACGAATGGGCGTTCCTGTGGCTGAAGAGCCGACACAACGGCAATGGGATGGCCATGAGGATCTTTAACAACAAGGAATGTTCCCTGAATTGATGAGTGCAGAGTTACGGTTGCATCAATCATTGCATTGTTTACGGCATCGTGTAAACATGCAGATAACACGTGCAGCTCGGGCTTTGTCATACAGTGGCAACCGATGTTACAGTCCGCGCCAGTTCAAGAGCCTGCTCCCTGGTGGGGGCTTCGGCAATGATGCGCATGATTGGTTCAGTATTGGAGCTTCGCACGTGCACCCAGTGTGTTCCCCACGCAGCATGGAGTCCGTCGTCAAACGACAGCCGGGCATCCGAAAACATCTCTGCAACGTTTCTGAGTATTGTTGGCACCATGGTAGTATGATGCAGCTCAATCTTCTGCTTAACCATGTGGTATGCGGGAATTGTGTTGCACAGACCCCGCAGCGAGATCCCTTTTCGGCGGAGATGGGACGTTATCAGTGCGATGCCAACCATAGCATCACGTCCGCTGTGGCATTCAGGATAGATCACGCCGCCGCTGCCTTCACCGCCAATGACTGCGCCAACGGAACGCATTTTGTTTACAACGTTAATTTCGCCAACAGCAGAACGGTGAACCACAGCGCCGTACAGTTCGGCAATATCGTCCACCATTCTGGTAGTACTATAGTTTACAACAACGGAAGCGTTTGCTGGATCGGGCATAGCATCTAGGACAGCCAGTGTGGCTAAGGTGACGGTGTATTCCTCACCAATTGGTGTACCGGTTTCGTCAATCAACACCAGCCGGTCAGCATCGGGGTCAACAGCAATTCCCATGCAAGCACCAAAGCGGGTAACAGCCAGGGCCAGTTCTGTAAGGTTTTCAGGAATAGGTTCGGGCTTGTGAGGGAAGACTCCACTGCCGTTACAATTGATGCCGGCAACCGAATATCCTAACCGCTGTAACAGTCTGGGGACAATCACAGACCCCGACGCATTTACTGCGTCAACAACAATAACGTCAGATTGCAGTGGAGGAAGATTGAGTGTTGCGGGAAGTCTTCGAATAATGCCGATATGGTCATCAATCGCAGTGGTAATATTGTTTACCGTTCCGGCCTGTTGTTCAGGCCTAAGTACACTGGCATCAGTGCCGGTGTATTCCCAGAGCAAGCTGCATTTGTCGGGAGAGAGGAAGACGCCGTCGGGCCCGAGGAACTTCAGACCGTTCCATTCTGCCGGATTATGTGATGCCGTTATGATGATGCCGCCAGCGGCCGAGCTTTGTTCTACATTGAGTTGTACCGTTGGAGTTGGTACTGTGCCAAGCACATGCACGGTACGTCCGCATGCCCTCAGGGTGCCCACCACAATATCACGTATCCATTCACCGCTGGGCCGGCCGTCGGTACCAACGCAGATATGGCCGTCAGGCAAGACGGCTGCGGCAGCAACGGCGTGACGGGCAATAACGTGAGGTGACAAACTTGTACCAAGGGTACCGCGCAGACCAGAGATGGATTGAATGAGAGGCATGTACAAAGTTATGCGGTCTATTTCATCATCAGCCGTTCTATTCCGTCGGCAGTACGTGTCAGTGCTGCCGACATATTTTCAGGCCCGTGTTCGGTTATCAGGATATCGTCTTCGATGCGGACGCCGATATTCCACCATTTAGGATCGCAGTCTGCGCCTTCGGGTATGTAAATACCCGGCTCCACTGTTATAATGCTATTTACTTTCAGCGGACCGCCGGTTCCGGCATCGTGAACGTCGAGTCCAAGGTAGTGTGATGTACCATGCATAAAGTACTGCTTAACCTGGTCGTCAGTTGTAATGATACCCAGTTTCTTAAGCCCCTTGGTAATCACACGTACGGCAGCATTGTGTGGAGCTTTAAACGGGGCTCCGTTCACGCATGCTGCAATACCGCTATCCTGTGCTTCAAGAACGATGTTGTAGATGGCCCGTTGTTCTGGCGTAAACCGGCCATTAATTGGGAAGGTACGTGTGATATCGGCGGTGTAGCCATGGTATTCTGCGCCGCAGTCTGCCAGTACAAGGTCACCCGTCCGCGTAGTCCGCCGGTTTGCAGTATAATGCAGTACGCAGGCGTTGTAGCTGCTACCTACGATGCTCGGATAGCCAACATCTTCGGCACCCATTTTTTTAAACGTGTACTCCATCAGAGCTTCAAGCTCATACTCGGCCATCCGGGCTGTGGCATTTCGGATAACGGCTTCGTGACCGGCAATAGTAATTCCAACCGCCTTGCGCATTAATCGTAATTCAGCGGTATCCTTTACTTCGCGCATTGCCGCAAGGGCAGGTATCCGGGTTTTAACCGGCAGGTATCCGAACCGGTCGTGAAGTATGTGGATCGTGGCGATGCCCGGGAAAACGGCAGAGTCTAACAGTGGTAACGCAACCACCGAAGTGGGCCATCCATCAACGTACAGCGAGTCGGCACGTGGAGATGAGCGCAATTCAACAGCAATGCGATCGTGATTGTGCTGGTTACCGGCAACTGTTGATGTTTCCTCACCAAGGAGGGTAGCAAGTACCGTGGTAAGCTCACTGTACGGGGCTGTAAACTGCAGTCCATAGTGTGTTACTGCCTCTGCAGCACCGGCGGTAACGCCGCTCCAGAGCTCGCGCTGGGGATTACGTGGCCTGACAAAGAACAATTCACGCGTTTCCAAGCCCCCTGCAAAAAAGGGATTTTTACTCAGTAACAGAGCGCAGTTCGGAAACGGGAAGCCAGTAAGATATAAAAGATTACTATTTTGTCGGTATTCGTAATCAACGTCGTTCTGACGGTTGCGAACATCGGCGGCAAGGATGATGGCGAAACTGTTATCGGGCAGGCTGTCGATAAGCCGCTGCCGGCGCTGTGCATACACATCTGCCGGAATCCCGTCTGAATCCTCAATGATAAAACGATGTTGATGTGCGGCACCGTCGGCAACCGTCAGGGCAACAAGGAAGACAACAACCCACACAATCCGATGGGCATGGAAGGGGCTATGAATGAAGCTCATGTTCGGAGGGATGCGGAGTAGTTCTGGTCTGTTCCTGAATTCGGTGTAGAATGCGGGCTCCGGGCTGAAAGCTAACGTAAAACCACATCCATTCAATCAGAACCTTGAGTCTGTTCCGAAAGCTGATCAGAGCCATGATATGAATGGCAGCCCATGCAAACCAGGCAATGAAGCCGGAGGCGCGCAGCCTGCCAATCTGCATAATTGCCCGGGCCCTGCCAATTGTTGCCATCGACCCCTTATCGCGGTAGCGGAACACGCGGCTGGACGTTCGTTTCCCTTGCGTTTCAAGAAGGATACTCTCGGCGGCAAATGCGCCCATCTGCATTGCTGTTTGGGCAACGCCCGGAAGTGTGGTCCCACCGGCAACTTCAAAGTGAGCAGCATCACCAATTACGTACACATGGGGGTTTCCGGGAAGCGTCAGATTGGGTTGTACGATTGCACGGCCTAAACGGTCGAGTGGCGTCTGCAAATCGGTCAGCAGTGCCGAGGCGCTGTTGCCGGCGGCCCAGATAATGTTGTGGGTGGTAATTGACTGTGTTGTGCCATTGCCTTCTACATCAAGATGTGATGAGCTTACACTAACAACACGGGTATTTAACAGGACCTCAACGCCTAATGCTGTAAGCTGGTCCAGTGCGCGTTCTGACAAGTCGGGGTGAAAGGCAGCAAGCAGGCGGGGCGATGCTTCAACCAGGATAACGCGGATATCATCCCTGCTGATGCGAGGGAAATCGGGAAGCATGGTGCGGGCAGAAATCTCAGCAATGGCGCCTGCCATTTCCACACCGGTTGGCCCACCGCCTACGATAACAAAGGTTAGCTTATGTGGTAGCTGCTGCAGTTCAACTATCTGGTCAGCCTCCTCGAACGTCATCAGCAGTCTTGTCCGGATATCCAGGGCGTCTTCAAGAGTTTTTAATCCGGGTGCGTACTGTTCCCACTCCGAATGGGCAAAATAGGAATGCCGGGAACCCGGCGCCACGATGAGTCTGTCGTACTGGTAAATGCCGTTTTGTCCGATCACCGTTGAGCTGTTAGTATCAATGTGCTCAACGGTGTCCATGATGACGTGAACGTTCTCTCTACCCCTAAGGACGGACCGGATAGGCTGTGCCACGTCCGCGGCTGACAATGCAGCGGTTGCAACCTGGTACAAAAGGGGCTGGAATACATGGTGATTGGTTCTGTCAATCAGTGTTACCTGAACGCGGTTACTTCGCAGTGCCTTTGCGGCGGCAAGTCCGCCAAAGCCTCCGCCGATAATTACAACCTTGAGTTTTGTTCCGGTTGACATCTTGCAAACTGACGATAAAAGGTGCAACAGCAGGTTTACAAAACTACTACCTGTAGAGTACACCAGTCAGATTGTGGCGCAGAGTGTTGCCACATCAACTCTTCGCACACCGGCACAGAGCAGGGCAGTAGCTGCGCTGTTCAGGGTTGCTCCTGTGGTAAAGACATCATCAACCAGCAGGACAGTGCTGCCGCGCAGACTGGCTGTGCATGCCGGCTGAAAAGCATCGGTCATATTGCGTGCCCGCTCAGCGTCAGACAGCGCAGTTTGTGTTCCGGTGTACCGCCTGCGTACCAGAGTTTGGGTAACGGAACGGTTAAGTGCCAGTGCTACACCCTGCGCAATACACTGTGCCTGGTCATACCCACGTTCGCGTTTACGGGTTTTATGTACGGGTACATAGCTGATATAGGTATTGGTGTGAATCGTGTTAGCCTGAAGCCATGCCGGCCCCCGCTCCTTAAGGAACTCGCCAAGGTGTTTGCCGAGGTCAACCGCAAGGGTATGCAAGCCACGATATTTAATTGCGACAATAACGTCATGAATTGATGATTCCGGTTCCAGAGCCCACAGGGATGTTGCACTGCTGAATGCGATATCGTCACCACCAATTCTCTTCTGAGCCGTTAGCATGAGTTCGTGGTTTTCGGGGGCAGGTGCGCATGTATCAAGCCCCCGTGTGCTTACATGCCGAAGTGGTGATTCACCCAGCAGTGGTTCTCCGGTAATCAGGCAGTGTTGCGGATACAATACCGTATCTAACGCGCTCAGCAGCGAGCAGCCTGCCTGAGCTACTCGCCGAAAGAGAAGGTCTAATGTTGAAAGCATGACACGTGAACGAAGCTGGTGAACAGTTTCTTCGTAACGTGCGGATAGCCGTGCGGAGTGTGACGCTCAGGTTCAGCTTACCCTGTAAACGGCTGTTTTTGCAATGATATCGTACAGTGCCTGCCTGTTAACGCCCAGCATGGCAAAGTATCCAAAGAAAATTATCAAGCCCAGGAACGAACCAATGGTACCAACAAAGGCAAGGAATGGTGCCAGGGCCAGAAAACTGCAGACTGATGAGATATTCTTAAGACTCCACCGAAACAAAAGCGTCGCCAGTGAAGCTACAGACGCATCGGCATTGCATATACGGATGCGCATGATGCGCTTGCCGGGCGAAGCTCCCGTAAGACCTTCAATTAAGCTGTAAGCGATGGCGGCGATGGTTCCCGCCAGCATCATTGCCGGGATGAACTTCGTGGCAAAATCAGATACCTCGGCAGGGACGCCAAGAGCAGAATACACATCCAGGATAGAGTCAAGAGTTTCCTGTGTTTGCTGAGTTGCAGCAATATCACTGTTCATTAAAATAAAAATCAGTAGGATGCTTAACAGCATCGTTCCCAGCATGTCGATAATTGCGGCAACGATGCGTGGACCCGCTCCGATGCGCTCAAGCACCGGCTGATCGTTCGGTACAAAAAAGGGATTTGTTGACATGGTTAATTCCTGCTATACGGATACGAGTAAATTTACAAACCGGCACGCTGTAATACTTCAACAGCTACACTGTATTTTTTAAACGGAGGCATTAGGTAGACGCCATGTACTTTATTCTTCACGGCTGACAGCATTTGGACTGCCAGATGAATGCCGGCGCTGGTGGCCTGTTGCTGCGACTCATTGTTTTCAAGCATGTGCTTGCGAACCCATGAAGGGATATGCATGCCCGGGACTTCAAAATGTAGGAATTCGGCATGGCGCAGATTTCGAAGCGGTATAATGCCAACAATAAATTTAATTGGTATGTGGCTAATCCGGTCCAGAAATGTGTACAGTGCGTCGTCATCAAACACAGGTTGTGAAAACGCTGCTATAGCCCCTTGCTCCGCCTTCTGTGCCAGACGGTCAACTTCGCGCTCAATATCATCGGCGGCGGGATTTACAGCACATGCAATGCTGAACGATGTTGCAGACCCCAACGGGTTACCCATGAGGTCGTTCCCATGGTTCATCCGGTCCATTGCCCTGATCATGCCAATACTGTCCACATCATACACGCTGGAGGCATACGGGAAGTCACCGATATGTGTGGGGTCACCGGTCACCGCCAGAATATTACGCACGTCCAGCCCATGAGCACCCAGCAAATCGCTTTGAAGGCCAACCATGTTGCGGTCACGACAAGCCATGTGGGTGATGCACTGAATCCCAACGGCATCCATAACAAGTCGGGAGATACTAATCGGGTTCATCCGCAGGCGTGCCCGCGCACCATCGCTGATATTCACAGCATCAATCCCATTCGTATGTAGATATCGTGCCCCCTCTATCACCGAGCTCATATCGAGGCCGCGCGGGATATCAAGTTCTACCGTCCGCACAAACCTTGATTGTAAATCAGTGTACCATTGGGTAGGGGGCTTGGGATGAGAGTCAGGTACGGCGTTATGCTCCGTAACCTGCGCCACCGGTGTTTTGCTCCCAACGCTGGCAGATGCTACTGCCTGAGCAATTGCAGCGATATGCTCGACGGTAGCACCACCATCGGCGCCAACGATGCTGGCACCGTGTTCTGCCAGTCTGGTGGCAGCCTGACCAACATACTCCGGGTCTGCATGGTACACCGCCGTCCCGCCAATCATGGTGGGGATACCTACATCCGGGATGGCTACCAGTGGGATTGTATCGTTTGCCAGTGCATCAATGATGCCTACCATTCTTTGCGGACCCACGGTACCATTGCTTCCAAACGCCTGGATACCCAGCCGGGTAATTCGTTTGGCAAATAGCTTCGGGTAGGGTCCCGAGAGGACGGCAGCGTCCTCCGGAAAACTCTTCAAGGCGATAACATCAACATCAGTACTCACAGCGCGTACTGCTGATATTGCGATCTCCAGTTCGGTAATATCGATAAATGACTTCAGGGCAATGGCATCGCAGCCTGCAGAAAGTAGTGATGCTGCCTGTTCCCGGAAGCACTCCTCTGCATCGGTGGCATTAAGCGGGCCAAGGGGCTGCAGTAAACGGCCGGTAGGACCAATCACTCCAAGCACCGGTACACGTCCGGCCGACGCCGTCCGTGCCAGCCACACACCCTTGCGATTAAGTTCGGCAACCCGTGCGGAGAGCATGACTGATTCCAATGCAAACCGGTTGGAGAACAGGGTATTGGTTTGAAGCAGTGTTGCTCCTGCCTGGATGAAGTCGTGGTAAATACGTTCTACTACCGTGGGTGACGACAGATTATACCTATCGGGCGGACGCTCGGCAAAGCCCCTTTTTGCCAACTCCACAGCCATCGAACCATCGGTAATGAACGGGCGGCTGCCTCGCTTGTTAAATATCATACAGGTTTAGAAAACCGTTCGTCAATCGAAAGGAAGGTAACCGGTTTGAGTATCAGCAGAACGCACCCGGCAATCATTGCCGTGTTCTTTGCCACCTTTAGCCAGCTCACTTCTTCGCCACCCTGGTCACCAAAACATCCGCAGTCTATCTGCAAGCCTTGGATGACGGCATAGGCTACGGCAATGGTAAACACCACCAGCATTGCACCGCACGATGCGGCAGAGGTGCGTGTTTTAAAACCCAGAAGTAACGCAGTGCCGGTAAGTAATTCAAGCCACGGCAGAATTAGTGCCGTGCCATTGACAGCCCAGTTCGGAAGCAGGTGGTAGTGCGAAATACTGGTGGCAAATGCCAGAGGATCGGCAATTTTGGGTACGGCAGCATACAGGAAGAAGCCACCGATAAAAACCCGAACCACAAATAAAATGATTGGTAATGCTTGCATACGGCAACAAAAGTATTATTTTAATTCTCAAGTTCGTGGAACACGTTTGAATTCAATCATTGCACATGAGGGATGCGTATGGATGAATTTGGAGTTGATGGAGAGACTACCGGGCTGTTTGCCCTGATATTTGGGGCTTTGGCACTGTATCTCATTGTAGCCATCGGGGTGTATATTCTTGTAAGTTTTGGTCTAGGCAAGTGTTTTGAAAAAGCCGGTAAACCATTGTGGGCAGCCTTCATTCCTGTTTACAATATGGTTGTTGTCCTTGAAATAATTGGACGTCCCCTCTGGTGGCTTGCGCTAATTCTACTTTCGATTGTTCCTATTATTGGCCCCTTAGTAGTCCTCATTCTTTCGGCCATCGTCTGGATTGATTTTGCAAAGAGTTTTGGAAAAACAATGGCTTGGGGAATTCTGATCACGTTTTTTAGCCCGATTATGCTCCCCATCATGGGATTTAGTTCTGACATTGCATACATTGGTCCTGCGGCCAAACAGGCTGGAACATCGAATTTGATATAACACGGAGTGGTACTCCGTTCTCATGCAAGTCAATTGTGACTTAGAATAGTAATTTTTTCTTTCACATTTCAGGAAGGACATGTAGGATGGATGATATTGGACTCCTCGGTGCAGCGGAAACCGGAATATTGGCTGGAGCCTTTGCTGCAATACTGATCGTTGGTCTTCTGGTGTACCTTTTTATTGGCTTTTGCCTTGGCAAATGCTTCGAAAAGGCCGGGAAGCCGTTATGGGCTGGATTTATACCAATCTATAACATCGTAATACTTCTCGACATTGTGGGAAGACCACTCTGGTGGCTTGCACTGTTCCTTTTGGGATTTATTCCAATCGTTGGCTCAATTGCAGTGTTGGTGATTATGGCAATCCTCTGGATTGATTTTGCAAAAAGTTATGGTAAGGACGTTGTTTGGGGGATTCTTCTACTATTCTTTAATATCATCATGCTGCCAATCATGGCCTTTAGCAAGGAGATAGCCTACGTTGGGCCGTCAGCCAAGTCAGCTGCGTCCTAAATCAGTTTAGATTCGATACAGTGGTTCTGTCTGTTATGAAATGGACAGAACTTTTTTTTATGATTTGACGTTTTGTTCAATTCCGACGCCGTGGGAATATCGGTACATGGTGCAGCTCCGGCTATGGGGTTCACTGGCACCCGGCAGTGAGTGTGATTCCCATACCATCATCGTTTTTTATTGATATGGCTTCCCTCACTCAGTGTGGGGTACTGACACAGCAGCACGGTGATTACGGTAACGATACTTTCTTGCTGAAGGGCATACAAACAAGAACCCGACCCTACCTGGTAACCGCCAGTGCCCGCTGTATTTGCAGTCGAAGATCTGCAAAGTGACCTTTACTGAACGCATCTGTCCCAGCCCCTTGCAACTTCTTTTCTAACTGCGAGAGGTGGGTTCGTGCAAGGGAGCGTACGTCGGTTGCGTAAACATCAACAAAAAAGTAGCGGGCCCACTCCCCGAGCTTTGAAATATCTGTTTTTTCGGTTTTTGCAATGAGTGCTTCCACGAAGTCACGCTGCATATTGCGTTGATAGTAGTCCGGACTACGCATAAAGTCTTGGCTGAATACCAGCGATTCAATGTCGGCAAGAAGCTCAGAGGCTTTGTACGGTGCCTGATTCTGTGCTTCAAGCGAAAGCATGCGCACCAGTTTATCATTGCTCATGGCGGTGCGGATGTATCGTGTTTGCACTGATGCAAGTTTTTCGGTCAACGTAATCGGATTGAGTATGCTGGTGATGGAACTGTCCAGCAGCCAGAGCGGTGTTTTCACCAAATATGTTCCAAGCCAGGCAACGGCTGCTTTCTGCTTGTTGCGTGATACAGGCGTGTACGAAACCGGACTGGTGGAGCCAAACACCCTGCGCGAAATAACAACACCGCCTGGGACGTTTGCTACATGACCAACTTCGCGTGAGAACTGTGCCCAGATATCATCGACGCTTTCCGATAAACTCTTGAAGTCGGTGCCGTTTTTATAGGTGGCATTGTAAACGTATCCCATGGCACGCTTCAGATTTGCTATTCCGTACTCGCCAGCCTTCATCGGATCGTCACCAAGATCTTCCATTTGTGACGTTGGATCAAACACCATCCACTGCTGTCCACCAAAACGTTTGTACGGATCGGCTTCTGCCGCCGTTGCCCATGCATGCAGCGAATCCAACTCGTCATCGCTGGTTGTGGCGCCGATAATCGGACGGTACCCCCAGAATACCGACCAAACGTCGTACGGACCCACCTTGGGGAACACATCCACATCGTCGCCCGGCTGTGCAATGTAGTTGTACCGTGCATAGTCCATAATTGAGGGGGCTGTACCATATTTGGCACAGAATGTTTTTGATCGAAGTGAATCTACCGGGTAGGCACTGCTGGCACCCATGTTGTGGGGTAAGCCAATGGTATGTCCGAACTCATGTGCCGCTACTGTGGCAATGAGCTCGCCCATCAGACTATCGGGATACGGCAGGGTATGCGACCGCGGGTCGCTGACAGCCTGGGCAAAAAACCAGCCTGTTTGCAACTTTAAAATGTTGTGGTACCAGCCAATGTCGCTCTCAATGATCTCACCTGTTCGCGGATCGTGAATGTTTGGCCCATATGCATTTTCGATTGGCGACGGATAGTAACGAATAACACTATAGCGGGCATCTTCGGCTGACCACGTAGAGTCCTCCTCCGGAGAAGGCGGGTCCAATACCCGGACTGCGTTTTTAAAGCCGGCCTTCTCGAAGGCTGGGTTCCAGGACTCGATTCCTTTTTTAAGCCACGGACGCCACTGATACGGGGTTGCCGGGTCGATGTAGTACGTGATAGGCTTAATTGGCTCGACCAGCTCACCACGCAGAAAGGCTGCTGTGTCGGACGGTTCGAGACGCCACCGCAGGATGTAGCGGCGCGTGACAGCTTCCGGTTCGGGTCTGCCGTAATCGGTTTGCCAGAGCGAGAAGTAGCCTACACGCGGATCGGCCAGGCGCGGTATCATCGGTTTTTGGGGTAGTTCTACCATGCTGTGATGGATAGAGAATGACATGACCTGCGACGAGGGATTCTGAGGGGGCTCTGATGCAGCAAAGGTGAGAACATTTTCAATTTCGATATTCGCAGGGAAGCTGCGCACGTAATCTACGTATGACCTCTCCTTAAACAACCTCGAAATCTTGTACTGCTTGCGTATGCCAGAACCCGGTGTAAGCAAACTTACATCGTCTGTAAACAACCCGGTAACGTTTATCACCACGTTTTGCGAATCGGTACTAAAGGCCTGTATCGGAAATGCCTCGATGATCTCACCAAAATTGGCAGCCTGTACTGCCCGGTAAATCGCAGCAGTATCAGGTGCAACATTTTCATAGCTGACGGTGCGCAGCAGAATCTTATCGAATTTGCGCTCCCATTTAATCACCGACGTATTCAGCTCTTCACCACCATACCCAACCTGTGGCGTCTTTGAAATCCTACTCACAAGCAAGAATTCCTGGTTCAGCCGGGAGACCGGAATCTCGAAAAAGATTTTTTCACCGATACGGTGGACACTAAATAATCCAGGTGTAGAAATCGCTTCCTTGGTAATGACCTTTGCGTACGGCTTGAATCGTGCACTCTTGGCTGCCGAATCAGGTCCGTCGGCAGAAGTTTTGGTTATTGTTGAGGTTGAGCTGCATCCTGCCACTATCAGAAATGCAAGGCCAAACAGGGAAGCAAGAGAAGCTGTGTTAATGAATTTCATGAATGACATCTGCCTTGGGGGTCTCGCAAAAAAACACTCAAGCTACTGCATATCTCCCAGTTTGCCAAGATTAACCATGGAATTTAGACGGTAAAAAAAAGATGCCCGGCGCTTTGGGTGGGAGGGACTTGGTGCAGCCGGGCATCGGATAAGCGACGTGTAGCTGTGAGGGCCGGATCGGGGTAGAAATGCCACACGTCTGCTTCGGGGGAGGCTAAGTTGTCAATTGTACCTGTAAAGACATCATGAGAATGATATTGTTACAGTTACAAAGTGAGCGACGCACAAGAAAAACCAAAATTGTATGAAATTTTTCTTTGATAGCTTTGAAGTATGATACCACCAAGCGGACTTTGCGTGGGGTTAGACCCCGACATTAACCGTATGCCACTGAAATATCAGTCGGTTGCAGCAATCCCGGAGTTTCTTGATACCATCATTCGTGCCACTCAACACGTAGCTTCTGCCTATAAGATCAATACAGCTTTTTTTGAACAGTATGGTCTTGAAGGTATTAAAGCTATGTTCAGAACGCGCGAGCTGGTAGGAAGTTCCTTCTGCATTATCGATGCAAAGCGGGGCGACATTGGCAACACGTCGGGAGCCTATGCACGAGCATTGTTTACCGAGCTCCGGGCTGATGCTGTTACTGTAGCCCCCTACATGGGGAGCGATTCGGTTCAGCCCTTTCTGGATACCGGGTTTACGTATATTTTGGCACTGACCAGTAACGTGGGATCGGCTAACTTCCAGCTTCGGCACACCCGGAGTGCCGACGGATCGGTGCAAGAACTCTACCGATGTGTTATGGATACCGTGTTGCAGTGGCCTAACTCCAGAAATGTGGGCTTCGTTGTTGGTGCTACCCATTCGGAGCTCTTGGCCGAGATTCGAAGCGCCTATCGGCAAGTGCCATTTTTAATTCCGGGTATTGGGGCGCAGGGGGCTTTGGCAGACGAGGTAAGGAAAGCTAACGGGGGTGCACCGGCATTGTTCAATGTTAGCCGGGCAGTGCTGTATGCCGGAACAGACCAGGATTTTTCCCTGGCTGCATGTGCGGCTGCAGAACAGTTTGCTGCAGAGTTATCGCCCAACCCGTAGTCCACACACCATGGAGCAGATGAGCTTCATCGTCACACCGTGTGCCGTGAGGTGTACTTATCGTCATGGCAGTTACCGATTTACCCGAGCGATTGCTGCAGCAGGCAGTACACCTTGCCCTCACTGAACCGTCGCGCACGTGGGCGTGTACCAACGGCGATACCATCCAGGTTATAGCGGCCGGTTTACCAAATGTGTATGCCGGCCCCGACTTTTCCGACATGGCGGTGCTACATCACGGTACCGTGGTTGTTGGCAACGGCGAGTTCCATGTTCGCGAATCAGACTGGCTGAACCACAATCATACCGGCAACCCTGACTACGAGCATCTGCTCCTGCATATCGTCATGGTTTGTGATACGCCGCTTCCAGGAGTGGCCCGGTGGACTCTCCAGGTACCCGCTGCCGATGTTTCGGATGCTCTCCGGCGTCAGCGACACTCCAAGGTTACTACCGTTGCTGATGTTGAAGAAATCCAGCATTTCGCGCTACTGCGGCTGATGCGGCAAACAGCTACAGCACGCCAGGCCTTTAAGCGTGTAGGGAAGGCAGAAGCGCTGAAGTTCATGGTTGCCGGGTGGACGGCCCGGTTGATGGCGCGCCGGCACCGTCCGCTCGATACTGCACTAATGCGAAGTCTTCGTACCGCCATCGTTGCCTCGCCACTCGGCAGTCTGGTAGCCGAAATCGAAACAACATCTGCCCAGCAGCTTGTGCTTATGCTCCAGTCTGCCGAGCGTTACCCAATTGCAACCGAAGGAATAGGGGTACGCCGCGAGGTTGTTGTTAACGTTATCCTTCCGGCTCTGTGTGCTGCAGCCACTCAGGAACAGCGCGTAGTTCTGCTGCAGTGGTACTGGAGTACACCGGCAATCCACGCCTATGCAATTCTGCGTCAGCGTTTTGCCAACCAGTCACAGCACTACGTATGGCAGCAGCAGGGCATGCTGGAGTATTTGCGAATGCATGGCAAACGTATCTCTACCTGTGGCGAAACCTTGCGCAGCTACGGTGTTGATGGTATTCTTGAATTTATCAGAGCCTCCGGTGTAGCGTGAATAACTTCACGATATCCGAGTAACGTAACACCATATCTTTGTGATTCACTTTGGAGTCACTATGAAGACTGTACTGATCACGGGAGCAGGCGGAGAAATGGGACACAGCCTGCTGGAGGCATTCCATAAGGCAGGTAATGTTCGAGTTGTTGGTATGGACCTGCACCCACTCAACGAATCAGTAGCCGACTATGTAACCGAATTTATTCAGGGCGATATTACAGCTCCTTCTGTTCTGGGACAGTTGGAAGTATTTGATTATGATGAAGTTTATCATCTTGCCGCCCTGCTTTCCACCAGTGCTGAGCGAAACCCCGAGCTTGCCCACCATGTAAATGTTGACGGTACCATGAATTTACTTTCCATGACTCGCAGGATCGGTGTCCGTACAGGGAAGAACGTCAAATTTCTCTTTCCCAGCACCATTGCGGTGTACGGTTTGCCCAACATTGTCGTGAAGAACTCAGCCACGCCGGTACTGGAAGACGAGTTCCTGAACCCCATCACCATGTATGGTGTGAACAAACTATACTGCGAAAATCTTGGCGCGTATATGTCGGATCGGTACGGACAACTTACCGGTGCCGATCCATCACGTGGTGTTGACTTCCGTGCACTCCGGTTCCCCGGGTTGATTTCAGCAACCACCATCCCCAGTGGTGGAACCAGCGACTACGCTCCCGAAATGATCCATGCTGCCGCACTGGGTAAGTCGTACGAATGCTTTGTCCGTGACGATACCCGTATTCCGTTTATGGCAATGCCTGACGGCGTGAAGGCGTTACTCACATTGGCTCAAGCCCCTTTGCAATCACTGCGCCGGAGGGTTTACAACATCAACGCATTTTCGCCAACAGCCTCCGAGATTGCAGGTATGGTTCAGGAATCGTTCCCGGATGCGCAGATTACGTATAAGCCGCATGAGATCCGGCAGCGGATTGTTGACAGTTGGTGCGCCGAAGTGAATGATACGGCTGCCAGGGCTGACTGGGGATGGATGCCTGACTATGATTTCCGGCGGACGTTTTCTGACTACCTTGTTCCAACAATCTCGAGTGTGTACGCATAGGTGAATCCAGCATCGGCATCCCGGGGTAATGAATTAGGCTCGCAAGCGTCGGCCTACCTCCTGCAACATGCCGGAAATCCCATTCACTGGAAGGTATGGGGTCCGGGTGCCTTTGAACGCGCACGCACAGACGACAAGCCTGTACTGGTTTCGATTGGCTACTCCACATGTCACTGGTGCCACGTTATGGCCCATGAGTCATTCGAAGATGCCGAGGTCGCCGAGTTTTTGAATAATAACTTTATATGCATAAAAGTTGATCGGGAAGAACGTCCGGATATCGACGCGCTGTATATGCATGTGTGTCAGGCAACAACCGGACATGGCGGCTGGCCGCTAACGATCTTTATGGATGCCGATCAGCGTCCGTTCTTTGCCGGAACCTATTTCCCGCGGCATACACACCCGCAGCGTCTGGGTTTTCTTGACCTTGCTGCTCGCCTGAGTCACGTCTGGAAAACACGTCGTCCTGAGATTTCAAAGACTGCGGCCGACCTCCTGGAGTTAATGCGAACGGCTGCTGTCCAGGATTATAGTGCCGACCTTGACCCCGAAGCTCCGCTGCGTGCAGCCGAGAATCTGCAGCGCATGTTTGATGCCGATCACGGCGGGTTTGGTCATGCCCCCAAATTTCCGTCACCTCACCTGTATATGCTCCTGTTGCGTACAGCGCGCAGAACGCAGAACCACCACCACCTGCAAATGGTTGTACAGTCGCTGCGAGCCATGCGGGCAGGCGGGATTTTTGATCAGGTAGGTTTTGGCTTTCATCGCTACAGCACCGATGCAGTGTGGCATGTGCCTCACTTTGAAAAAATGCTGTATGATCAGGCAATGCTGATGGTTGCTTTTACCGAAGCGTGGCAGGCCTCAGGTGACCCCGTGCTGCGTAACACGGTGTACGAGATTGCCGAATTTGTTCAAACAACGCTCACGGTAGAGAGCGGAGCCTTTGCCTCGGCTGTTGATGCTGACAGCGGCGGAGCAGAAGGAGCGTTCTATGCCTTTTCTGCAACTGAACTGGAACACATTTCACCTTTATTTGCCACTGACGGATGGCTGGCTGAAATGTTCGACGTGCGTATGCAGGGCAATGTTGATGATGTGCTGGAAGGGGCTGAGACGAACGTGAACCTGCTGCACACAAAGCCTGAGTGGCTGGACAATCTGGTGCAGCATCCCGAATGGCGTACCGCCCGGAAGCAAGTGCTTGAATACCGCAGCCGGCGTGAACATCCGTTTACTGACACAAAGGTGCTTGCAGACTGGAACGGACTAATGATATGGGCACTTGCAAACGCGGCAAAGGCTTTTTCGGAACAGGAGTTTCTGAAAATGGCTGAAACTGCTTACTCGGCAACCGAGGTGCCTGATCATCTTCTTGACAACTGTGCCATGATGGCTACGGCTGCAATAACGTTGTATCAGGTCACCGGTAAAGATCAGTACCTTCACGATGCTGTTCGACTGGCAACAAAGATCCGTGAGCGATTTGTAATGGCTGACGGTGGCTTGCGAATGGTTTCGGACTCGGTTACCGATATTCCGGTGGCACCGCGCAGTGTGTATGACGGTGCCTATCCATGCGGAACCAGCATGGCTGCATACCTCTTTGCGCAGTTGGGTGCCGTACTTGCTGATGAAACGTATACCGGTTTAGCCCGTGACATTGTTAGAAGCGTTTCAGGTGTAATCAAACAGAGTCCCGATGCCATGGCAATGATGCTTTGCGTGGTGGATTTTTTAACGCACGATGTGCTGCAGGTAGTGACCGAACCCAACGGTACACCGGCTTTTCGCACCGCAGTCGTCGCTGAGGTAGGTTCACGGTTTTTACCGCATATCGTACTGCAGCATCAGGTAGGACGGAGTCAGGTGACTGCTTCTGATACTGCTTCTGATACTGCTTCTGGTGCAGGTGTTCATCTCTGCACTGCTGCTTACTGTGAATCATCGCTTACAAGTATTGCCGAGCTTGCTGAGCGGTTAGATGCCGAGGTGCAATAGTGTCGGTCCTTCTGGCAGCAATTCAGATTGGTGGTGTGCTGGGCTTCTTCCACCTGTTTGCTATCGGCAGTTACGGCTTTACTGTCTCGGAAGCCCTCCTGATTGTTATTGTCATCATTCTTGCATATCGTACGCTATGGCAGGGGAAACCATTGTACATTCCCCAAAGCCGTGAGATGCTGGCCTCTGTGCTATTGTGGTGTGCCTTTGCCGCCTCCACGTTTGCTGTGTTAGTAAGCACGCGTGATCAGTTCATCGTACAGTCAGCGAAGTCGTTTTTTCATTTTACCTACATCTGGATAGGATGCATGCTTCTTGTTCTGTTGCGTCCGTCGGCCGAGAATCTGATAACTGCTTTCCGCGTGAACCTTGTTATTGCGCTACTTGCAGCCGTTTACGCAATGTATCAGCTTCCGGCACGGATCCTGGATTTACCGTTCGGGTGGATTGAAATTTCAAACGCCTCATTTTCTCGTGGACTGGGTGATGAACAGGTAGAAACACAACTGGCACTCCAGTTTGGGAATTTTATCCGTGCTACATCGTTTTTCTTTGAACCGTCGGCTCTGGCCGCATACAGCTCGTCTGCCTTGTTCCTTGTGATCGTACCATTCTTCCGACGATCCGCTGCCCTGTTTACGTCGAAAGTCTGTATCTGGACGATTATCGTATGCTTGCTGATAGCCTTACTGCTTGCGTTCAGTTTAACCGGTGTAATGCTGCTGCTCTGCGGCTCGGCCGTAGCAGTATTGCTGTACCCGAAAACAGCACCAGTACGGTTGCTGATTGGTGTCACGGCGTCAGCCGTCGTTGTTCTTTCAGTAAATATTTTTATTACGTATCTGACTGAGATGAATGTGCTGAGCCTATTCCAGAATCGAATTACGTCGATTGTCACCGGGAAGGCTGCTGATCAGATTGCGGTTGATGATATCTCGGGTGAATCGTATCGGCAGCGCACATCCGACTATCGTCTGGGGGTCATGGCATGGCAGCACAGCCCGCTCCTCGGTGTTGGTATCGGTTGTTTCTCCCTCACGCCTGAAGGGCGCCGTTATAACAGCCCCTTCCTTTCATCGGTTTACCCGTCGGTCCTTGCCGAGGCAGGTGCCGTGGGATTTTTGATACTGATTCTGTTCCTCGTGTTCATGATTACCGGCACATTTAGCGATAATGCCCGGTGGGAGCGTTTGAATGGAAAGGAAAAACTTCGTACGGATTTGTTTGCATTTTACCTTCCGTTTAAGACGGTATTTGTTGTGTTCCTGGGTTTTACCGGCAACATGATCGTATCAACCTCGTACTGGGTTGACGTTGCGTTAATCATGGCCGGACAGAATGTGCTTCGTGATACCCTTGGAACCAGCACGTACAAGGAAATAAACGTGCTTACGATATCGCTTAAGGACCGTCTTCGGAATTCATTATTGAAAGGGGCTAGGGTTGGCACTCATACTTGACGGAAAACAGATGGCAGCAGAGATTCGCAGTGAAGTTGCCGGCGAGGTTCGTATGCTTGCTCCGCTGCTTGGACGCTCACCGGGGCTGCACCTGCTCCTTGTTGGTAACGATGCTGCCAGCGAGGTGTACGTGCGCAATAAGGCACGTGACTGTGAGCAGGTGGGCATCAGGTCGGTCGTGGAACGCATGCCCGCCGATACGTCGCAGGAACGGGTACTCGCAATCATTGCCGAATGGAATTCAAACCCGGCGGTTGACGGTATTCTGGTACAGCTTCCCTTACCGCCGCATATCAACGAGCATGCGGTGATTGAAGCTATTTCACCGGAAAAAGATGTAGACGGCTTCCATCCCATGAATGCAGGACGTTTGCTGATTGGTCAGAAAGGCTTTGCACCATGTACTCCCGCAGGAATTATGGAGATGCTGCGCCGGGGGAATATCGAGGTTGCCGGGAAGCATGCCGTAGTTGTTGGACGGTCCAATATTGTGGGAAAACCGATGTCGGTCCTGCTCGCCCGGAAAGCTGCTCTGGGAAACGCAACCGTTACCATGTGCCACACAGGTACACCGGATATCACAAAGTTTACTATTGATGCAGATATCATCATTGCGGCTGTTGGCAGAGTGAATACGATTACCGCCCGACACGTAAAACCTGGTGCCGTGATCATCGATGTTGGAATGAACCGTATTGTGGCGGCGGACGGGCGGGAACGGTTAACGGGTGACGTTGATTATGAAACCGTGGCTCCGCTGGCAGGCGCAATAACCCCCGTGCCAGGTGGTGTTGGGCCAATGACGCGTGCCATGCTGTTGGTGAACACGCTCCAGGCTGCACAGCAAAGCATTGAAGGAGGACGGTAATGAAGGGCCTTCCTGTTGAGTATCAGGATGATGATATCGTTGTTGTAAACAAACCGGCAGGACTTCTGTCCCTGCCTGATCGTTTCGACACTACACTTCCCAATGTACGCGCATTGCTGGAAGCACATTTTGGCGCCATTTTTATTGTTCATCGTTTAGACCGTGATACAAGCGGTGTTATGATTGCAGCCCGGACTGCAGAGGCGCATCGTTCTCTGAATGACCAGTTCGAACATCATACCGTTGACAAACGGTACCACGCAATAGTGAGCGGGATTGTTGAACAGGACTCGCTTAAGATTGACATTCCGATTATGTCAGATCCGCGCAGAAAGGGGCTGATGAAACCCTCAGCCCGAGGCAAGGAGGCTTTAACCGAGATAACGGTGCTCGAGCGGTTTAGGCTGGCTACGTTGTTGGAGTGTAAACTCATTACCGGAAGAACTCACCAGATCAGGGTGCACTGCTCGGCAGTGGGACACCCGTTACTTGTTGATCCGGACTATGGTACGAGCAGCGAACTCATGGTCTCGGCACTCAAGCGGAAGTACAATCTGAAAAAAGGTACAGTAGAGCGGCCGATTATTTCCCGGCTAACCCTGCATGCACGAAGCCTTGGCTGTACACACCCTACTACCGGGAAGCAGGTTCTGTTCACCTCAGATTACGCGAAAGACTTCTCATCGGCACTCCAGGTGCTGCGGAAATACGCCGCTCCCTATGTTTCATCATTCAGATGGGAATAGCTGGCAAAAACAGCGCCAACCTGCTTATTTTGATCAAGTGTGGTACTTTTATACACAGCGTAGCACGGTACTTATAAACAAATTTCGTTTTCTATGATTATCGTTTTATTTGGTGCACCCGGCGTAGGCAAAGGCACTCAGGCAGAAATCCTTGCCAAAACACTAGGGATGTTTCACCTAAGTACGGGTGATGCATTCCGGACTGCCATTAAAAACCAGACTGAAATTGGAATGGTGGCAAAAAGTTACGTTGATGGCGGACACCTGGTCCCGGATGACGTAACCGCAAAGATTGTGGAAGAGGCAATGAAAACGCATGGTGTTAGCAACGGTTGTATCCTGGATGGTTTTCCACGGACCCGTATCCAAGCGGAAGCATTAGATGCAATCCTCTCCGGAATGGACATGGCAGTAACCCACGTGGTGAATCTCACCGTGGATTATGATACCATCACTCAGCGCCTGTTAGCTCGTGGACGTGCCGACGATACTGAGCAGGTAATCAACAATAGATTGCAGGTGTACGAAAACGAAACTGCACCCCTTATTGAATTCTACAAGAACAGGGGAGTATTGCGTGATGTTCACGGGCTGGGTACGGTTGAGGAAGTGTCAGCCAGAATCTTGTCGGCAGTTCAGTAACCTCCCGCACCCCTATCGTCACGTTTTCCCGTTGCCAGGTTTGAACCAAACCATGTTATCGTTTTCCACACCGGGTGTGGAAAATAGGAATGATAATTGCTACGAAGGATTTTCTCTTTAACACTGGAGAAGTCGGCATGCGTAAGTTGTTTACTTTATTAGTAATTACCCTGTGTCAGTGCATACTGAATCTACATGTATCTGCACAAATAATCCCCGGTGAGGTCACGGGAACCTTCAGCGGAGTTGTCCACAAGCTTCACGGTGATTTTACGAGTACGCTCTGGGGCCCCGGTGCCATGATTTCACTGCAGTATGCCCCAATTCGGCGGCTGGGTATAGAAGCGCGGGTGGGTCTGGGCGAGATTCAGTGGAACGTAAGTCCAACCATGATGGCCCGGTACCCTCAGTATTACGGATACCACTCATGGTTTGGGAAACTGTATCCCCGAACAACAACAACGATTGACAAGGAGAACGAGAGCAGAATTTCAACTGTTGATCTGCTGCTCAACTATTCGCTGGTAACTGATATCCCTGCCGTACCATTTATCAGTGCCGGTGTTGGAATGATTGACTTTGCCCCCAGCACGAATGACTATCACGAGGCACTCCCAAACCTGGCCACCGGGCGGTATACAACAACTGCTTTCAGTATTCCGTTGGGAGGGGGCTTTCGCATACCGTTCTCTTATCGTGCAGCACTGGTTTTGCGTGGTGAGTACCGGTTTGTGTTTTCGAAATTTCTGGATGACGTGGCTTTTAATAACGCGGATGACGGGATTACCAGTGTTTCGTTAGGCCTAAGCTATCGTTTTACCAATCCGCCAAAGTTGCCTTCCGGCCACCGTCATTTTCACCGGAGCGGCGTACCGTGTCCGTGTGATCAGCCATGCAGGCATGGTCGGGACTGTCCGTGGTGCAAGACCGGTAGCCCACAGCAGGAAGCGCGCAGCGACGGTGGAGACGATGAGGCATCATCTCTGCAGAGTGACGGTAGTCAGCCCAACAGCCATACTCCTGACGCTGATACTTCGCGGCAACAGCCAGCGGCTCCAGACACTGCCCAGCCCGGCACCCCCAGTACTGAAACGCAGAGCAAGACCAACGACGCTGCAGGCACGGCACAATCCGTAGCCCCTTGTGGTCCGGGCACGCAGCGAGTATGTGTTGACGCAGACCATAGCATTTGTGCTGAACCGTTTACGCCAAATGCCGGCGCCGACAGGATACGATGGGAGGATGCGTTTGTCTATGCTCCAGGAGATCCGCTGCATAATAAAACAGTTGGTGCTATTGGAGCAGAAACACCATGCTACACCATCGTGGTTCGGCAGACCTCATCGGCATACTACGTATGTGAAGACTGTTGTTTCCAGCAGCAAATGGATGGTGGGAACTATGTGTATGTTATTGCCGACCCGGGACGATATTTCAAGGCAGCCGGACAATTTAAGCCGGATACCTGTAAAGACTGCGTCAATGTTGCCATGAAGGAAGCAAAAAAGTAGCAATGCGCTATCCTTCCGTATCACACGTAGCAGTTCTGCTGTGTTTTTTGCTGTATTGCGGCAGCAGAGACGCAGGTGCCCAGGTGCAGACCAACGAAGTTGTGGGCGTACTCACCGGCGGAATTACCAAGTACTACGGTGAGTTCAATCGCGATATGTTTGGGATTGGCGGACAAGCCTCTATTCAGTATGCCCCGCACCGGCGGATGATCCTTGAAACACGTTTCGGTTATGGTACCTACGATTGGAAATTGGCACCGTCAGACCTGATTGCTCATCCTGAGTACTTTGGTGCTGGTGCCCGGATTGGATGGCGCTATCCCGGAACTGCTACCAGGATTCAACATCTGAACTCAGTCGATTTTTATTCGGTCGATATGATGGTTGGCTACGTTGTGGTACCCGATATACCAGCAGCAATTGCATTTATGGGAGGTGTTGGGCTGTTCGACTGGAATGCACAAGACATTCCCAAACCACTTAATGGCTCTTCGTGGACATCAATACCATCGGCGGTAGTATCGTTCCCGGTGGGAGTAATGGTCAGAATTCCACTCCTGAGCAGGGTGTCACTGGTCGTGCGTGGCGAACACCGTTTTGTATTAAGTCCATGGCTGGACGGCGTACACTTCAATAACCTTGATGATGGGTTATCTACTGGAATGGTCGGCCTCAGTTATTCGTTTACTGCACCTCCAGCAACGGTACGCGGTCGTGGCGACCTTGCAGAAGCGCAGTTTGCGGTGCCGGCTGACAACGGTTGTACACCCTGTGAACTGTCCGAAGCATGCATGCTGAACCTGTACGCCGACAACGAGGAGTGTTGCCTTCCGTGCTGTGGTAACTCTGACTGTCCGCCGTGTTGTTGCCATACCTGCTGGTGTTCGTGCTGTCACTGTTGTTGCTGCTGCTGTAGCTGCCATTCCGATGCGCCTGCTCCGGCCCCCGCACCACAGCCGGCAGATCCCAAACCTGAGGTTCCCCCTGAAGCATCGGGCCCTGAGGCTCCAATGCCCGAGCCTCCACAGCCTGTAAAACCGGCACGTAAGTTTTCGAAGGACATTCGTTTTAAACTTGACACTGATGAATTTGATTTTAGTGCTCCACAAACACAGGCCAATCTGGACGAACTGCTTGACTACATGAAATCGGCCCCGAGCGGCCACGAAGTCATTATCGAGGGGCATGCCTCATCGGAAGGCAACCCCAAACGCAATCAGGTGCTCAGTGATATGCGAGCGAGAAAAATAAAACAGTGGCTTATCGAAAATGGTGTTGAGGCGCAAAAGATTCGTGGAACAGTGGGCTACGGATCGTCAGCTCCCAAGGTTTTGGAACCCTCACCCGAGCAAGCTAAAAGGATGACCCCTGAAGAGATTGAGCGAATCCGGGCTCAGAACCGTAGGATTGATGTTTATGTTTTGAAAGACGGGTACGAACAGGACGCTACCCAATAAGTCAACATACGGACCGACCCGTGTACCAACCATATTTATGCGGGTTGGGGAAACACTGTTAACGTAATGAGTTGTAATGGCTTAGTGGCGTATGAACAGATTCTCATAAATTCTTCATTGGTCGTTGTGGTATTCTGACCGAATTTCGCTGCCCAATTAAAAGGTGAGGCACGAAATGTCGAAATCCGTAACCATCAAATCGTTAGTGTTCGCACTGGTCTTCCTGACCATGATGTCGGTGAGTTTCTTTGTAGAAGCCAGTGACGTACCGGATCGTGCCAAAGAATTGGATCTGCAGGCTACTGAATCGTATGGTCCCTTCCTGCCGGAAGCCGTTGAAGTTATGTTCCCGACAGCTGATACAGGAATGGCATCCTGGTATGGAAGTGATTTTCATGGTCGCCGCACGGCAAGTGGTGCCCGATTCAACATGAATGAGTTAACAGCTGCACACAAAACGCTTCCGTTTGGTACATTGCTCAGGGTTGTGAATGAGGCCAATGGCAAAACGATTGTTGTTCAGGTTACAGATCGAGGCCCATACATCCGCCGGCGAATTGTTGATTTAAGTATGGCCGCAGCACGTGCCATCGGCGTTTCTGTATCACCAGTTACTCTTGAAGTGCTACGTCCCGAACAAGTATTTCGTCACTATGCCAATAACGACAGCACGGTGCTTGTAATCACCGATGACATGGACGTGCAGATCAGGCCAGCAGAAACGTTACAGCAAGTGGAACCGGCAAAGAGCTTTACCGAAGCCATGAAAAGCCTAAACGAAACAGGCGTGGTTGTTGTATTGCCCGGTGCTGACGGAAAGGTCAGTTTTGCACGGGCACAGGGTGCTCCGGTAGATATTGCCGGCAACAGCACGTTATAGTTTAATCGCTCCAAAATTCTCTTTTTAGACGGGAATAGTCGAAATTTGTACTCCGGTTGTGGGGATACAATGTCCCCATTACATATTATCCCATCTTTTAAACAATTCGATAATAAACTATGAGATCATTAATCCTGTTGTGCCTGTATGTTCTGGTGCACGGTTCGATGCATGCCATAACAACGGATGAGTTACTACGGAACCACATCAATGCCTTGGGGGGAATGAAAGCCCTTCACAGTCTGACGAACCTGAAAGTCACCGGTAAAATTGTGACCCAAGGGATGGAGGCACCGTTTACGCAGTACTTTAAAAACGGCACCAGCATGCGCATGGAGATGGAAATGATGGGTTCGTCAATGATACAGGCTGTCAGCCCGAAGGGTGCCTGGGCCATCACGCCGTGGGAAGGTACGAAGGCAACGAAATTGCAACCTGAACAGGAGGATGCGCTAAAGAAGCAGGCGCATTTTAAAAGTGAACTGATCAGTGCCTCCGAGCGGAAGGCAAAGATTACCGTTGGAGATGCTGTGGATGTGGACGGTGCTACAGCCTATGCGGTAACCATTGTTGAAGGTGATTCCGCTGATGTACGGACGATGTATATTGATGCCATTACCTGGCTTCCAATTAAAACTGAATCAACTCTGGAAATGATGGGTGAAAAAGCAAAAATGGTTATGCAGTTCGGCGACTATCAGAGTGTTGCCGGCGTACAGCTCCCCCGGAAAATTGAGGTGTTTATGAATGGGCAGAGTCAGGTAACAATAACGTGGGATAAGGCAGACACGACTGCCGTTATTGACGACAGCCTGTTTGACATGCCAACGGGTGGCTAAGGTCAGCATCCGTACTTCGTAGGTTTGCAGTATCTATCTTTTTCGATTTTTTGGGAGATTGTGCCATGAATCGTCCATGGCTTCTATACATTGCGCTTGCACTTTCCGTTATCCTGTTGCAGGGATTTCAGTGTGCATCTTCGAACGTGACATCAGCCAAGCGTTCGATGCAGAAACAGGAATGGCAGGGGGCTAAGGAATCGTTGGTAAAAGCAGTAGCCGAAAACCCCAATGATTGTGAAGCATTGATGCTGCTCGGCGATGTAGCGAATAATATTGGGGATGACAGTTTGATGCTTGCTTCGTATCAGGCTGCACAGCGGTGTGAAGGCACCGATGGGAAGCTGCGCTCAGAGATTTCGGTGCGCATGTTTAATGCGTGGGTTGTTGCGTACAATGCAGGAATTACAGCCTATAATACCTATGCAACTCATCCCGGTGATAAAGCCCCTTTAAAAATTGCAGCCGATAGATTGTACAGTGCCATTAAGCTAAAACCGGCAAGTACCGAGCCAATGGCTTTGTTGGGTATTGTTCTTGAAGCTGACGGTGATACAATTCAGGCATACAAGGCGTATGATAACTGGTGGCAGGTAGAGAAGCCCGGCTTTGACGTTATTCGTGACAAAAAACTTACCCTTGGTTCAACGCGGCAGCAGGTGCTGGACATATTAGGCAAGCCTTCAGAAACAAGGACTGACAGTTTAGCGCAAAGCGGTGTTTTATACAAGGATAAATTTGATGTTGGTGGCCGGTTTCTGTATATGTTCTCAGCCAACGGGTCGGCCAATACGCCACCAGTTCTTGAAGGCTGGACGTATAATCCGCCATCTGAACTCTCGGAAGGTGAGCTGTGGCGGTCGAAAGTAACAACCATGGCCCCGCTTAAGGCAATGGCTTTCATCAATTATGGTTTGGGAAAGAAAGCACAGGCTCTTGAACTGTGTAATGCCTTGTTGGGTGTGAAGCCAACAGACCAGGAACTGGTCCCGCTGAGAACCCAGCTTCTCCAGGATCTTGGGCAAACAGACGTTGTTGTCAAGGAACTTGAACAGCTTATCCGTACGAACCCCGAGCAGTTAACGTACAGACTTCAATATGCGTCACTGCTCACGGGCTTAAACCGAAGCTCTGAAGCCAACGAACAATACCAGATTGTTCTGACAAAAGAACCGCAAAACGGAACGGCGCTCTATGGATTGGCTGCCAACTATAAAAATATTGCCGGCAGCAAACAGCGACTGGAGCTCGATAAAATGGATAAGGACAGGAAATACCAGCCAAATCAGGACTACCTGAAAGATCTTGAAAAATCTGCAGGGTATTTTGAGCAGCTCCGGAAACTACCACAATACAAAACGGATATTGTGGTGTTGGAGCAATTGGCCAACGTGTACGAGGTTACCAAGGAAAAAAACAAACTTCGGGAGCTGATTTCCGAGATGGAAGCTCTTGAAGCACAGAATGCGGATAACAAAACATATTATCAGATCATGGAAGGTATTTACGGCCGAAACAACATGATCGAAAAGATGAAGGCTGCAGCTGCGAAGGGCGCAAAACTGTAGTTTCATCACACTCTTAATGGAGGATTTGTGGCAGATAAGAAAGAACCCCAACAGCAAAATCAAATGACAATTGAACTGGGTGAAAAGGAAGCTGAAGGCATTTATTCCAACCTGGCGATTATTTCGCATTCACCGGCAGAATTTGTGATTGATTTTACCCGCGTCCTGCCGGGCGTGCCTAAGGCACGGGTGCATGCACGCATTGTAATGACGCCGGTTCACGCAAAACTGTTGCTTCATGCACTGTCTGATAACATCGGCAAGTACGAAGCCCAGCATGGCGAGATAAATGCTGATGGTCAGGTACAGGCTTTTCCACCGGGCGTCTCAAATGTCCACTAAACTTCGTAAGTTTGCAATTCTTTATACAAGCGAACGAAAAAACAAGGAATCTTAGTTCATGAAACGAACGTATCAACCATCAAAGCGGCGCCGGCTTAACACGCACGGGTTCCGTGCAAGAATGGCAACGAAGAACGGGCGTCGGATCCTTAACCGCCGCCGCGCCAAAGGACGGTACCGCGTAGCAGTAGGAACAGCGCGATAGCGTTACTGGAACACCGAACCATGAACATTACTCCGATCACGGGTTTTGGCGTCTTTCGTTCGGTTTTACAAAACGGTATCAGAACTACGGTGGGTCCGGTTGGACTCACCGTTTGTATTGCACCCGGCCCTACAGACAGTATTCGGATTGGCGTTGGCGTTGGAAAGCGTTTTGCACGGCACGCAACAGCACGCTCACGGATGCGCCGTCTGCTCCGTGAAAGTGTGCGTATGTTGCTCCCTGTTTATGAAGAGGTGCTTTTGAAGATCCGTGTGGATGCAATCGTTATCCTTTGGAAATCAAACCTGAACCGGGCGGCCGACATCCGACTGCAGGATGTATTCCCTTGCGTAAAAGCTGCCTTTGACGTTAGCATGCAACGTTTAAGCCGTCATGCAGACCCTCAGAACGTATGATAACCAATATTGTCATAATTTTTATTAAAGGATATCAGAAGCTGATATCGCCGCTGTTCCCGCCGTCATGCAGGTTTTCGCCAACCTGCTCGCAGTATGCCGTTGAGGCACTCAAACACCATGGTCTTGTACGTGGTACCTGGCTTTCGATACGGCGGATTGTAAAATGTCATCCCCTGCATCCCGGTGGCTACGATCCGGTACCCGGGGTAGTTGCCCACCTCTGTGATCATACCAAAACCGGAAAATAGACTATGGACCGTACCTCACTGATCGGCATTATTCTTATTGGCGTTGTTGTTGCATCGTGGATTTTTATCCAGTCCACCTTTAGTACGCGTGACATTACACCACAGCAAACTGCTGCAAAAAAAGAAAAGGCCGATAGTAGCAGAACGGCTGTTACATCGGTACTTGCACAGGCAGATACGCCTGCCAAAGCCCCTTTACCTGAAGAGAGAATTACAATAGAAACTGATTTGCTCAGAGTTGTTCTGAGCTCACAGGGCGGTACAATTCGCTCGTGGAAATTAAAGGGCTATAAACCGTGGTACCATGCGTTAAAACCACATGAACTGGTTGACCTTGTCCATCCCGGTGCGCATGAGTTCGGCTTTAGCTTCAGGCAGACCAATGGCAGCAAGCTTAACGCATACGATATCCCATTTACGTGGGGAACCGGGCAGCGGACGATTGTTGTGAAAGGGGCTGACAGCGTTGTTATCCGTGGTACCGCAACCTTGCCTTCAGGTGGTTCGATAGAACGTGACTACGTGTTTTACGGGAATCGCTACGGTGTGCAAACGCGGCTGGTTTTGGATAACCTGGAAGCAACAATACCGCAAACAAACCGGTTTGTTAACCTGGAGTGGGCCCAGGGTATTCGGTATCAGGAACATAACTCGGTTGATGAAAGCAACAGCGCAGTGGCGATTGCAGCATACGGAGACGAGATAGATGAACTGGATGCTACTGACTACAATACACCGGAAGAGCGGAGCGCTAGCGGACATATCAGGTATCTGGCAACACGGACAAAGTATTTTAGCGTGGCTCTTATGCCGTCAGCTGGTTTTGACGGCTCCGTGTTTTACGCCGGAACCCGTTACGGTGCTAAAAATGAAGGGCATGTAGAGAAATATTCGCTTACCTATAAACTGCCGTATTCGGGTGGACGCCAGGTGCATAATGTTCTCTTGTATGCCGGACCGATGCAGTACGATACTCTTCAGAATTACGGCTTAACCGGTATCATGAACTTTGGGTTTAAATGGATTGTTAAGCCCATTGGTGAATACTTTATGCTGCCCACCATGAAGTTTATTCACGGCTTCATACCCAATTGGGGAATAGCAATCATTGTATTCGGACTCTTATTAAAAGTCGTGCTCTACCCACTGAGTATCAAGCAACTTCAGAGTGCACAAAAAATGCAGCTCGTTGCACCGCTCATGAATGAAATTAGGGAAAAGTATAAGGACGACATGCAGCGACAGCAGCAGGAAACCATGAAACTGTATGGCGAATACGGAATCAATCCAGCAGGCGGCTGTTTCCCACTTCTGCTACAAATGCCAATTCTGTACGCGATGTACGCTGTTCTGAACATGAACATCGAACTTCGGCAGGCAGCATTCCTGCCATTCTGGATAACTGACCTGTCGGTGCCTGACGTTATTCTTTCGATACCGTTTAAGCTCCCGATTGTAAACATCGATAAATTTTCGGGTCTGGCAATTGCCATGGGGGCCACCCTGCTGATACAGCAGAAGCAGGTGGTAACCGATCCAAGGCAGAAAGCCTTGGTGTACATGATGCCCGTCATGTTAACATTAATGTTCTCAACCTTACCGGCGGGGCTGAACCTGTACTACTTTGTGTTTAATATCGTTGGGATTATTCAGCAATGGTACATGAAACACCACAGCAAGAACAAGCTTACCCTGGCAGATCTGAAGGCAATGCCCAAGAAAGAATCATGGATGCAGCGAAAGATGAGGGAGGCTCAGGAGATGGCTGCTGCGCAGGGGCGCACCCTGCCCGGACAGCAGGGAGGCAGTGGAAAAGCCCGCCAGTCAGGACAGCAGGCGTCAGGCACTAGCCGGAAAAAGGGCGGAAAACGGTGAAATGACCGTACAGATTTTGGTACGGAAAGACTAAGTTTGCCCTATGCAATTCTCATCTCCCTCATTTTGTAACTAAACCGGGTCAGGGTAATCATTGTAGATGCAGAAACGATAGTTAAATTGGATACGCTTACACAGCAGAATTAATACTGATTAAACCACCATTGTCACCATTAATATGGAGTCACCGATGAAAAGTCGGATTCTTTTTATAGGCATGATTGCGATCACAATTGCATTCTCTGCCTTTAATAGTATGGCTCAGAACAGCTTCAAACGGCTTACCGTTATTGAAGAATTTACGAGCGCTACTTGTCCACCCTGTGTTGCAGCCAGCCAGGCATTGCTGCAAGTTGTAAAAATGTCAAACAATATTGTTTCGGTACGGTTCCACATGGAGTGGCCTGCACCGGGCGATCCGTGGAATCTTGCCAATCCTACTGACAATGCAACGCGCAAGAACTATTATAAAGTGGGAGGTATCCCATATTCCCGCGTGAACGGTATTCAGATTAATCCGCAAAGCGCTTCTGCATTGTTAACACAGGCAAACAGCGACAATGCTGAAGGCTCACCTGTTGGCATCGAGGTGAAAGAAACAAAGACCGGAACCAATGACTACAAGGTTGAGGTGAAGGTAAACACTAATATTGCCTTATCGGGCCATACGCTTCACGTTGCCGTAGTAAGCCGCTTTTCAGAATATCCGGGGTTGAAGAATAGTCTTCCGGGCTCCAATGGCGAAGAAGAGTTTTATGATGCAATGAATAAGATGCTACCCAATGCCACAGGAACCAGCCTTAACTTGTCGGCAGGCGGAGAACAGACATTTACATTCACCTATAAAAGAGGTGTTGGCGAAACCTGGCCGGCTAATCAGCAGTTTATCGTTGCCTACATTCAGAACGAATCAACAAAACGGGTTCTGAATGCCGGTACTAACCTAGTTGTTTATCGTGCCGATCTGGCTGCAGTTTCACCGGTATGGGAACCAATCAATCGTGGTGCCTCTGGAGTAAAAAAGGTGCGTGTTACCAATCCGACTGATAAAGAACTTATTTGCACGCTGGCAATTAACAATGAGCAAAACCTGACCCAGAACGGATGGAATGCATCCCTTTCCAGTTACGAAGTTGACCTGCTCCCCGGCGAGAGCACCGAAATTTCGATTAACTCGACTGCCATCAACCGTGCATTTTTCTGCGCCATCGAGCTTGCCGCAACACCAATCGTAAAAGATGCAATCGCTGAAGTAACAGTGCTGACCACCGGCTACCTTACCAATTCCCGGGTTGCAGTGTACGCAGGTGCATCCAATGGCGCTGTTGGGCAGGCCATTGCGGCCCTTGCTACCAAGTTTGCCACCGATGTTGCCTACGTGCCCCTTAACCAGGATGTAATGCTGGCATTCCCGCCGGAAACGTCGTTCGACGCCATTATCCTTCCGAGTGGCTATGATGGCAGGTTTGCAATACCGGCACTTACGCCAATTGCTGACCAAATGCTGAAAGCTAATAAAGGTGTGTGGCTGACGGCGCCCGTGGGCCTTGCCGTAGCATTGAATCCGGAAAATCAGCAATATGCCGGCTATCCTCAGGCTAAGGCTTTCTTCGAAAGCTATGGTCTGGGTCTGAACTCAACGATTGGCAGAACAAGCGGACAGTACTATGCACAGTTCGACCTGGCGGGTACACCGAATAATCCTATCAGCAGTGGATGGTCCGCAAAGGCCAATGATGCTCACCAAAACTGGCCGTTTGCGATGGAAGCACAAGACCTGATTTCGATTCAAAACAATAAGAGCAAGGCGTTTGTGTACACCAACGGGAACACGACCAACATTGTTGGGGTTTACTCTGAAGAAGGAAAGAGAAAATTTGTATTCTCCAGTTTTGGTGCTGAGCATATCGCAAACGAAGCAAACAGAAATGCAATTACCGAGCGCGTTATCGAGTACTTGCTGGCAGGTACAAACACAACGAATAAGCCGGAAATCACGCTGAGCACCCCCACGCTTGCGTTTGGAAATGTGGAGGTTGGCAAGACCGTTAGCAGAACAGTTACGATTACAAACTCAGGGAATGCTGACCTCGAACTAACAGGTACTGCGCTGGGTGGCCCGGACGGGACAGACTTTGATATCATCGAAGGTTTAATTGACGGAGGAAAGAAAGTAACTGTAAAACCCAATGGCACACATGCCGTCCGCGTTCAGTTCCAACCGTCTACATCTAAGGCCAGTTTTGTTGGTACACTTGCCATTACCGGGAATGCTCCATCACCCAATATTCAGCTTACCGGTTCTTCAACAGCCGCTTCGGTTGAGACTGAAGCCGTTAGCGAGACAGGTGCTATTTCCATGAAATTAACGGGCAGCAATCCTGTCACAGAACAATCAGCCGTACAGATTTCCTCTTCGCAACACGTACAGGTAACGGTTGTGGATGTTGCCGGACGTGTTGTGGCAACATTGTATACCGGTTTACCGTCAGGACCCCAAGCACTATCCCTTGCCAACCTGAACCTTCCGTCTGGTACATATATGGTTGTTGCGCAATCAGGTGCTGAACAGGCTGTTCTCAGTTTCGTTGTTGCACGATAAACAGTCAGAATTCATTGTTAATAAAAGGCTGTCCGCGAGGACAGCCTTTTTTCTTTTGTGTTGCTTCGTACGGGTTGCCTGAGGAGGAGCTGCAGTACAAAATCCCGGTAGTGCCGTTAAATAAATAACGTGAATAATTATTATCTGTGGTATCGGTACTTGGCATCGGCAGGCATGGGGGTTCGCAGACGCCATTCACCAAAACCGGAGTCCTCGAACATAAAGGTGTGGTCGGGATAGGTCCACCGTTCATACTCGGTAAGTCCGTTAACCGAGCGGGCCCGTTCCTTGTTGGTGGGTTCGCCATAGATGATGTACACCCGCCCCATATCAGTTATCCAGCCGTCGGCATAGGTTTTAAACAGTCTGTTTGCCGTAGCAATTCTGCCATAGTATTCATCAAAGGCTTCGTTGATAACGGTGTTTGGTGTTGGATCCAGTGTCTTCCAGAACTGATCAAACCTGTATTCGCGTTCACCCTCGGTTGTGCCTGCAAGAATGTTATCCATATCGGCCTGAGTTGCAACATAGGCTAACTGTTTAATTGCCTTTGTAAGGTCACTTAATACCGACGATGATAGTGTCCGTGGTATGATATACGGTCGGGACGCCTGCGCAAGAATGACACTGGTATCGGCAACCCCACCGGATACAGGATGCAACATAACGTGCATGGTATAGCGTCCAGAAGCAGGGAACCTGACTGCCGTAATCGGGAAGAAGTGCTGGCTGGTGCGTTGTGAAATTTCTGTGGGTGCGCCCAAGCCCCCTACCAGAATCTTATCATCTGCCGATGTGATTTTCCACCCGATGGCCACATCTGCCGGTACTGTTTCAAGATATACCTCGAAAAAAACAAATAAATGAAGAGAATTATCCCAGATGCCTGAGCCAATAAACGGTGTGATGGCATAGCGTCCGCTGCGTTCTTCAATCTGGCTTACGTACATTAACGACGATAAAGCAGGCGTCAGCGAAAGGTCCCTGACGGAAATCGTGTCGGTACGGGTAAACTCCCTGTGCGAGAACTGATCCTCAATCATGACCTCGTACCGGTATGAGCCGGGGGACAATAGAAAACGGACGGGAATGTTATCAGCCTTCCCGGTGGAGCCCTGGCTAACCTGATAGGACTCTTCGATCACTGACCGCCGTATTGTGGTGTCGGTTATTGTCCGCCCCAGCAGATCGCGGATAGAGATACGTGCGTTGTATGCTGCCACGAAACGCCCATCGTGCTGCTGAAACTGTATTGATTGGTAGGGCACTGCTACATAAACATCGGTAAATTCTTTACCGGTTATCCCGGGTGCATGAAACACCATTGCATCAACAATAATCGAAGTGCCTTTCTGTGGCGCCTGTCCATGCAGAGGAGGTGTCAGTACAGTAAGCACCGTAAGGGCAGCTACTGCGGGTACTGTTCTGTGACGGATCGCAGCGAACAGCCGGGTTAATGAGTTACGCGCTAACATGAAGTTTCCATACCTCCCTGGCGTGTTTGGCAAGTGTTTCCCTGTCATCTGGATGTGCAATCTGTATTAGTGCTTCTGCACGCTTCCTTAGTGATTTACCGTGCAAAAAAGCAATGCCGTACTCAGTAGCAACGTAGTGGACGTGTGCCCGTGTAGTTACCACGCCGGCCCCTGGTTTTAGCATACCAACGATTCGGGAAATACCCTTGCGGGTACGCGAGGGGAGGGCGATAACCGGCACACCGTCGGGGCAGAGCGAAGCACCCCGGATAAAGTCAACTTGTCCGCCTACGCCGCTGTACGGCGATGTTCCGATAGAATCGGCACAGACCTGTCCGGTAATATCAACTTCGATTGCGCTGTTTATGGCAGTAACCTTGGGGTTCTGCATGATAACGGTTGGCCGGTTCACATAGGCTACGTCCAGCATTGCCACACCGGGGTTATCGTGAACAAAATTGTATAATCGTTTAGTACCCATAACAAAGGTTGCAACGATTTTGCCCGGATGTTTTCGTTTATACCGGCCTGTCACGACACCTTTGTCGTATAGGTCAACAAGGCCGTCGCTGAACATTTCAGTATGCACGCCAAGGTCTTTGTGTCCGGACAGCTCTGCCAGTACTGCATCGGGAATTGCTCCAATGCCCATTTGCAGTGTGGCACCGTCAGGCACCACCTGGGCTACGTGACGTCCGATGGCTTTCTCCACATCTGTAAGCACTGGACGCTGAACTTCGGGGATATCGTCTTCCCATGGTACCAGACAGGTAATTCGGTTTACGTGTACAAGGGCATCACCGTGGGTGCGGGGCATTTGCGGATTTACCTGCGCAATTACTGTGTGTGCACTATGAAGTGCGGCATGTGCAGCTTCGACGGTAACGCCCAGGGAGCAGTAGCCATGCTCGTCCGGCGGCGATACCTGAATCAGTGCGACCGAGATTTTTAGTTGGCCACTGTAAAACAACTGCGGAATTTCACTTAGGAAAATCGGCGTATAGTCGGCACGGCCTTCCTGCACGGCTCTGCGTATATTGCCACCGATAAAAAGACAGTTAACGCGAAAACTCTCGGCGAATTCGGGTTGAGCGTAAGGAGCCGGTCCCTCGGTGTGTAGGTGAACGATTTCTACATCCCGCAGTCGTCCGGCCTGCCGAACAAGTTCCTGTATAAGGTGTTGGGGGGAAGCGGCAACGCTGTGCAGATAGATACGATCACCCGATTGAATTTTGCTGATAGCTTCTTCGGCTGTATAGTAGGTGTTCATGCAGTACATTACATTGTGAGAATCGAACAAAGTTAGAGTTTGTTATCTTCGAATTGATTTGGAGCTATACGATATGACGTTACATACGATTGTATTCCTGTGTGTTCTATTGGTTGCATTTGGCTTTTTTGCGCGTAGTGCAATGCGGTTAATAGCGTATTTGAGGGTTGCAAAGCCTGCACACAGATTAGACAATTTAGGGGCCAGGTTAAAAACAACGCTCACGGTGGCTCTCGGCCAGAGTAAGCTACTGCGAGATCCGGTTGCCGGATGGATCCACGCAGCAATTTTCTGGGGCTTCCTGATACTCCTGTTTTCAGCGATCGAGGCGATTCTGGAAGGCCTGCACCAGGGGTGGTCACTTAATTTTCTGGGTCCGGTATACTCTGCAATTACCTTCCTGACTGATCTGTTTTGTACCTTCATCATCGTGGCAACGATTTTGGCCTTGTGGCGCCGTTATGTGATGAACATCAAACGTCTGCAAGTAAAGGGCGAGGGACTTGAAGCAGGACTGATTTTAATAACGATATTTCTTATTGTTTCGTCACTGGCGGTTCAGAACTCACTGCGCCTTCATGTATATGGGGCCGACATGTCGTGGGCACTGCGACCGATCACGCGTCCGCTTGGCACGGGCCTGAGTCAGCTGTTTGGCAGTGCTACCCCGGTTGTATTTCATATTGCCTGGTGGATTCATGCAGTGTTAATCCTGGCTTTTTTGAATTACCTGCCATTCTCAAAACACCTGCATGTTCTTACATCGGTTCCTAATGTTTTCCTTGGACCAATAAAGCCAACCAACAGTCTTGAACCCATCAATTTTGAAGAAGAGGGTGTAGAAAGCTTTGGCGTCACCGATATCGAAGACTTTACCTGGAAGACTCTGCTGGACGGCTATACATGTACCCACTGCGGTAGGTGTACCAGTGTGTGCCCGGCGTATCAGACGGGGAAGGTACTGGACCCCCGCCAGGTTATTATTTCGATCCATGATAGAACCATGGATAAAGCCCCTTTAATCATTAAAAAACAGAAGGGGGCTGAGCTTACGCCCGAAGAACAGGCAGTATGGGATAAAAAACTTATCGGTGACTACATTACACCCGAAGCGCTGTGGGCTTGCACCACCTGCGGTGCCTGCATGCAGGAATGTCCGGTGAATATCGAGCATGTGCCGGCAATTGTTGATATGCGTCGGTCAATGGTCATGATGGAAGCATCGTTTACCGACGAGAGTGCCAATCTGCCCGATGTGTACGGCAACATGGAAACCAATGGTGTGCCGTGGGGTGGTTTTGCTCAGAGCGACAGAGCCAACTGGGCAGAAGGTATGGGGATTAAAACAGCAGCGGATGACGCCAACATGGAGGTCCTCTTCTGGGTAGGATGTCCGGGTAGTTACGATGACAGAGCAAAAAAAATCACCCGCTCGTTTGCAGAGCTGATGCAGCAAGCCGGTGTTGACTTTAGAATCCTTGGTACTGAAGAGCACTGCAACGGCGACATCGCACGCCGCACAGGCAACGAATTCCTTGCAGATATGTTAACGAAAACTAATATTGAAACCTTCAATAAGTATAGTGTTAAGAAAATCGTCACAACATGTCCGCACTGCCTGAACACATTTAAAAATGACTACTCGAAGTATGGCTTTAAAGCAGAGGTCGTACACCATACGGTGTTTATTTCGCAGCTAATCGAAAGCGGGCGGCTGAAGGTGGACCGTACCAAGCTTGACGAAACAGTGATAGCGTACCATGACAGTTGTTACCTTGGCAGGATGAATAACGAGTACGATGCTCCGCGGACTACGCTTGAACGTTTACCGGGGGTTACCTTAGCAGAGTCTTCAAAGAACCACGACCGTGGTTTTTGCTGCGGAGCCGGAGGCGGCAGAGTATTCATGGAAGAGAACGTTGGTGATCGTGTGAATGTTGTTCGTACGGGACAGTTGCTGGAAACCGGAGCAAAAACCATAGCTCTGAACTGTCCGTTCTGCCTTACTATGATTACCGATGGTGTTAAGGCAACCGAAGGGGCCGAAGATGTACAGGTGCTGGACGTTGCCGAGATTGTGGCAGCCAACGTATTGTCTGCCAGGTCTGAGCAGCAATAACAGAGGTCAGACTATTTGATACGTGGCAAGGATGGCTTGCCGGGTTATACCACCCGCAGCGCCTTCTGGAGTACCTTTACCAGGCTTTCGGTAAGAACCGTACGCTGGTGCTGCAGCACAAAGTCGCGGTTGGGTGTCATGTGCCTACCGGTGCGCCAGTCGTTGTACATGGAGAGTACTGCCTGGACGATTGCCGGTACGTCATACGGATCGGTAATGTACGAAGCACCGTAGGCCATGGCGTCGTTACGGGCGGCACCCTTGGGCGTACTTGCCAGAATCGGCTTCTGTGTTCCAAAGTATTCGTACAGTTTTGCAGGAGCCCAGGTATCTACGTTGCGCGCGTCTCCTAGCATCATCCATAGAGCATCACTCTGTTGGATTAGAGAAACTGACTCAGCGTGTGGAAGATAACCATGGTTAACAATAATGTCGTCTAATTTCATCCGGTGCGCCTTTGCCTGATATTCTTTTCGCAGCATCCCGGCAAAGTGAAGTTCCAGTTTAACCTCGGGATGTTCTTTACGCAATTTTTTAATTGCCTTAAAGAACGGAACGGGCGTAACCGAGTCGTAAAACGTACCGGTAAACGTGAGCCGGAACGCATCAGTACTCCCATTAGGGAACAGGCGACCACGCGTCTCCGCCGACATCGGCTGTGCAAAGTCATCGGGATCCCATCCATGTGGAAGGATCACAACATCGTGGAAATCCAGAAACTCATAATTGGCAATCAGGAATTCCTTCATTCTCCGGTTGGTAACGGTGATGCGTGACGCTCTTGCCAGGGTCTGGTGCTCAAACTTCTGATGGCGGTGCTTATGCCACAATGTGGGATACGAATGGAACTGATTACCGTACCACAGGTCGCGGTAGTCAGCAACGTACGGTATTCCTGTTTCGGCGCTGAGCTGTGCTGCAGCCATGACCGTGCTAAACGGAGGGCCGCTGGCAAAGATCACATCAACAGGATGACGGGCGACAACGTCTTTTGCCAAGGCTACCGCCTTTGCAGCCCACTTTTTCTTGTTGTCTGGTACAAACAGAGCACTGCTTGACTTACTGATAAACTTTCTGACTGATTCGCGTGGCATGGTTATCACGCCTTTTTCCAGCAGTTTTTTTACACGCAGTGAAGGTTCTGTCCTTACAATTTCAACACCGGCCGCTTCTACCTCGTGCAACAGCGTCTGATCTTCGGCGTAGTACAGTGTTGGCCCGGTGGTTACAACGATTGGGTTCCAGCCATACTGGGGCAGGTACTTTGTAAACTTTGCAACTCGTTGAACTCCACTAAGACCCATTGGCGGATAGTAATACGCCAGAACTAAGACGGTATGTGCCATGCTGATTACACCACCACCAATTCTCTGGGTGCCGTTGTTAGGATCTGCGCGCCGTTTTTTGTAATGACAACATCGTCTTCAATTCGCATCCCAAACTCACCTGGTATGTATATGCCGGGCTCGATGGTGATAACACAATGTTCCTGTAGGGGGCTTGGGTTTCCTTTTGCAATGCGTGGGTTTTCATGGACCTCATAACCCAGACCGTGGCCCAGTGAATGTCGGAAATATCCGCCATAACCAGCCTTTTCGATCACTGTTCGGGCTGCGGCATCTAAAGCACCGGCTGTTAAACCTGGCTTTACAACGTCAAGCGCAGTGTGATGAGCATCGTACAGCACAGCGAAAACTCCTTCAACTTTTGGTTTTGGTTTACCAAGGCAAAAGGTGCGCGTCATGTCACTGTACAAACCATTAACGCAGCATCCAAAGTCAACAGTAACAACACTGCCGTTCTTAAGCTTCTGTTTCGATGCCCGGCCATGTGGCATGGCACTCCGTACGCCAGAGACAACGATGATGTCAAATGCATCCCGCTCAGATCCCAATTCGCGGGTTGTTGTGGCAAGGAAGTTTGCTACGTCAATTTCAGTCATGCCAGCCCGAACGGTACCAAGCAGTTTCTCGTACGCTGCCGAAGCAATAGAAGCGGCCTTAGAAATCGAGGCTCGCTCTGATGGCGTTTTTGCTTCGGTAACGCCTGAACACAGGTCATCGACCTCTATAAGGACAGCGGGTTTCCATCCCTTCTTCATAGATTTTAGTGCGCTTACCGTAGTATGAGCAGCAACAAAGCCTATGGTTAAACCCCGCACGATTATACCACTTTGGGCAATGGCCTCGATAAAATTGCGAGCAATATGGGTACGTAATCCGTGTAGCGGGTGCAATTCGGACTTAACCTGTACATCGTATAGATCGTTAGTAACAAAGTCGATGTGCTTTTTGGTAATGACAACCAATGCCGACGAGCCGCTGAAGCCGGTTAGGTACCGAATGTCGGCTGCACGGGTAACTACAAGTGCATCAATGCCGGCACGTTTCATCTGCTTACGGATATCGGCAATGCGCAGCCCTGCTGCTGCTGTCATGGCTTGGGATGGCATTCTTACCTCATGAAATAATTCGGTGATTCTTTTGTGATGATAACATCGTGGGGGTGAGATTCACGAAGGCCTGCCGACGTCATGCGCACAAACCGTGCTTCGGATTGCATCTCGGCAATCGTCGAGGCGCCACAGTACCCCATGGCTGCTCTCAGCCCGCCAATCAGCTGGTACAAGGTATCGCTGACGGTACCCTTAAACGGAACCCTGCCTTCGATACCTTCGGGAACGAGTTTAGCGATTTCGTCTTCGGCGTCTTGGAAATACCTGTCGGCACTACCCTGGCCCATTGCACTAAGCGATCCCATGCCTCGATAAATTTTATACACCCTGCCTTCAAGCTGAACCTTCTCACCCGGACTCTCGTCGTGTCCGGCAAGCAGTCCGCCAATCATAACTGCATCGGCTCCGGCTGCAATTGATTTTGCAATATCACCTGTTTGTTTAATACCACCGTCGGCAATAACAGGGACATCGTGTTTTCCGGCAGCTTCAAGAACATTTAAGATGGCAGTAATCTGCGGCACTCCCACTCCGGCAACAATGCGGGTAGTACAAATGCTTCCGGGTCCGATTCCAACCTTTACTCCGTCGGCACCGGCATCAATCAGTGCCTGAGCCCCTTCCGATGTAGCCACGTTGCCGCCAATCACCTGAAGAGCGGGAAAGGCTGACTTGATGTTGGCCACCATTTCAATAACGCCTTTGTGGTGGCCGTGGGCCGTATCAACGATTACTACGTCAACACCGGCGTCAACCAGTGCCGATACTCTGTCTATTGTGTCAATGGCTATCCCTACGGCGGCACCGACCAGTAACCGGCCCAGGTCATCCTTTGCAGAATTGGGATAGCGTTTCTTTTTCTGGATATCCTTTACCGTCATAAGTCCCGCAAGCCGTCCGCTGTTATCCACAATTGGCAGCTTTTCAATCCTGTGTTCTTGCAGCACGCGTTCAGCATCGTCGAGTGTGGTTCCAAGGGTAGCAGTGATAACATGCTCCGATGTCATCACCTTACTTACCGGCATTGTGCCGCTCGCCGCAAATCGCATATCACGATTAGTAACGATTCCTACAAGTTTCATGTCTTCGTCAACAACCGGGAAGCCACTGACTTTGTATCGCGCCATTAGCTCGCGGGCCTGGTCGATGGTAGCATCTTTATTTAATGTTATCGGCTTACGGATCATGCCGCTTTCGGAGCGCTTTACCTTGTCAACCTCCTCAACCTGCCGCTCAACCGACATATTCTTATGAATGATTCCAATACCACCTTCACGGGCAATGGCGATCGACATTGCCGATTCGGTCACGGTATCCATGGCTGCGCTGATAATTGGTACTCGTAAACGCAGCGTACGTGTAAGCCTGGTTGAGGTATCGGTGTTACGGGGGAGCGTTTCGGAATATCGCGGTATAAGGAGAACATCATCGAAGGTGATGCCTTCCTGAAGTATCTTAGGCGTTGGCATGGGCAAAAATACAGACTGAACCACTGATGTGCTTTCAAAAAAAACAGATGCCGGTAGCCTGTTTCACGATACGCTCTACAAGACTCCCGGCAATGAATGTTTAATGAATGGCCAAGTGGTGTTGGTCTACTTGTCCTGATGCAACCTGGCAGCCCGCTCTTGTGCTTCTGCCCAGTGCAGGTCGGTGAGACGCTGTATGCGTTCGGCTTTTTCGGTAGCCGCGTTCCAGCGCTCCCGAGCAACAGAAACCTCGGCAGCGGCACGCTCGGAGCTAATGTTTTCGGCGGGCAGCAATTCGTCGACAACAATATTCACCGTATTGCGCAGCACTTCAACGAAACCCTCGCGCGATGCAAAAACAGTAATGTTGTTATTGGGGTCTTCGATACGGAGCACACCAATGTCGAGCGACGAGATGATGGGTGCGTGATTAAATAGAATTTGAAAGGGGCTATGCGATCCGGGAACACTAACGGCCAGTGCCTTGCCTTCGTAGGCAACGCGCTGTGGGGTTACAATGCTAACGGAGAGAATGTGCTCTGTCATATCTTACTTCTGTGACTTGTTGTAGGCTTCCAATACTTCATCCAGCGTACCCTTATAGGAGAAGAATCCTTCAGGTACATTGTCAACCTCGCCATCCAGGATTGCCTTAAACCCGGCAATGGTATCGGCTACCTTTACGTATCTGCCTGCAAAACCTGTAAACTGCTCGGCCACATGGAATGGCTGTGAGAAGAACCGCTGAATTTTGCGGGCACGATATACCGTGAGCTTGTCTTCGTCGCTCAGTTCGTCCATACCAAGAATCGAGATAATGTCCTGCAAGTCCTTGTAAGCCTGCAGAATTTTCTTCACCCTCATCGCCGTATTGTAATGGTCGTTACCAATAACCAGCGGATCAAGAATACGGCTGGTGGAGTCGAGCGGATCCACGGCAGGGTAGATGCCCAGCTCGGCAATTTGCCGCGAAAGTACCGTCGTAGCGTCAAGGTGGGTAAACGTGTTTGCCGGAGCGGGGTCCGTTAAGTCGTCAGCAGGTACATACACTGCCTGAACCGATGTGATCGACCCCTTGTCGGTTGACGCGATTCGTTCCTGCAGAACACCCATTTCTGTTGCTAATGTAGGCTGGTATCCAACAGCCGAAGGCATCCGTCCAAGCAAGGCCGATACTTCCGACCCGGCCTGAGTAAACCGGAAGATATTGTCAACGAACAAGAGTACGTCTCTGCCTTCTTCATCGCGGAAATATTCAGCCATGGTCAGTGCCGTAAGGGCAACGCGGGCACGTGCTCCCGGGGGCTCATTCATCTGTCCGAATACCAGAGCTGTTTTATCAATCACTCCCGACTCAGTCATTTCAAGGTACAAGTCGTTGCCCTCACGGGTACGTTCGCCAACACCTGCGAACACTGAATAGCCGCCGTGCTGTTTTGCAATGTTGTGAATGAGCTCCTGAATGATAACGGTTTTTCCAACACCTGCACCACCAAACAGACCCGTTTTTCCACCCTTCGTGAAGGGCTCGATAAGGTCAATAACCTTAATACCTGTCTCAAACATCTCCTTCTGCGTAGAAAGCTGGGCAAAGGATGGCGGCTGACGGTGGATACTCCACGATTTGTCGGCCTTAATACCGCCCTTACCATCGATGGCTGCACCGGTTACATTGATAAGTCTTCCAAGGACGCCGGGCCCAACCGGTACCGAAATCGGACCGCCGGTATCAAGTACTTCCATGCCTCGGACCAAGCCGTCGGTACTGTCAATCGCTACCGAGCGGACACGATCTTCGCCAAGGTGTTGCTGGACTTCACAAATCAGAATTTCTTCCTTGCCGGTATCCATTGACGTGCGGGGAATATGGAGAGCAGAAAGTACAGGTGGTATTCCACCTTCGGCAAATTCAACGTCAACAACCGGACCGACAACCTGGACGATTTTTCCTTTATTCATAGTGCTTGTTAGAATGAGGCGTGAAAGAGATTCCGAATTTCAATCTGCAAAAATACAGATGTATAGCGAATCAGCTACGTCCGTGGGCTCCGTGAGCGCAGATTTTGGGTCTCCAAACGCTGTCCGTCTTCAAAAAACAGTCGAGTAAAGTGGTATTTTGCACATCTATTTCCGGTTTTTTTCATGATACTGTAATCTTACTTATGAGCTATATCATCTCGGCCGCACGCACTCCCATTGGTTCACTCCTTGGTTCACTAAGCAGCTTTAGCGCTCCCCGTCTTGGAGCTGTGGCAATCAAGGCTGCCGTAGAGAGGGCAGGGCTTGCCACCGATGCAGTTGACGAAGTGATTATGGGGAATGTTCTTACGGGTGGCGTTGGCCAGGCACCTGCACGCCAGGCTGCTATTTATGCCGGACTCTCCAGTCATACTGCATGTATGACGATCAACAAGGTCTGCGGCTCCGGACTGAAGGCAGTCATGCTTGCCGATCAGGCTCTACGATGCGGTGATGCCCACGTTGTAGTTGCGGGCGGACAGGAAAGCATGACCAATGCACCGCATGCGATGCTCGACAGCAGGAAGGGTGTAAAATTTGGTAACACCGCCATGGTGGACCTGATGCAGTGGGACGGGTTGTGGGATGTGTACAACCAAGTGCCGATGGGCGATGCTGCAGAACTCTGTGCCAGCGAGTGTGCCATTACCCGCGATATGCAGGATACGTTTACCATTGATTCATACACAAAAGCCCAGGCAGCCCAGGCAGAAGGGAAGTTTGCAGCCGAGATCGTGCCAATAACGATTCCGGGGAAAAAGGGTGATATTGTGGTGGACACGGATGAAGAGCCGGGCAGAGTTGTGTTTGATAAAATCCGCACACTGAAGCCGGTGTTTAAAAAAGACGGAACCGTTACGGCGGCTAATTCCAGCACCATAAACGATGGTGCTGCGGCACTGGTGATGGCTTCGGATTCCGCCGTCAGCCGCTATGGTCTCAGGCCGATGGCACGCATTGTTGCACAGGCATCCTATGCCCACGATCCGCTGTGGTTTACAACATCGCCGGTAGAAGCAATCAACGCAGTTGTTGCCAAGGCAGGGTTAACACTACCCGATATTGATTTGTTCGAAATCAACGAGGCTTTCTCGGTTGTTACTCTGGTGGTTGAACAAAAACTTGGGATTCCGCACGAAAAGGTGAATGTTCATGGTGGTGCCGTCGCTCTTGGTCATCCAATTGGCGCAAGCGGTGCCCGGGTACTTACTACACTGCTGTATGCATTACAAAGCCGCGGTCTCCGTCGTGGTCTGGCAACGCTCTGCATTGGCGGCGGTGAAGCCAGCGCCGTTGTTGTAGAAATGATAGGGTAAATTTTGTTAATGTGAGAAATGGTGAATGCGTACAGTAACATTGATTAAAGGGGATGGCATTGGACCCGAAATTACCGATGCCGTAGTGAGAATTTTTTCAGCAGCAGGTGTGCCAATTGTATGGGAGGAAGCACAGGCTGGCCTGACAGCTATTCATCAGTACGGTAGCGGTGTGCCTGCAGAGACTATCGATAGCATTAAACGAAACGGTGTGGCACTGAAGGGTCCGACCACCACACCGGTTGCGGGTGGGCATAAAAGCGTCAACGTTACGATCCGAAAATCACTTGAGTTGTTCGCCAACGTGCGGCGTGCCCGCACGATGCCTGCTATCCAGACAAAGTTTGATGGAGTGGATATCCTGGTGTACCGCGAAAATCTCGAGGATACGTATTCAGGCATTGAACACTTCCAGTCTGCCAATGTTGCACAAGGTCTTAAACTTATAACCCGGCAGGGTTCCACGGCACTAATCAGGTATGCTTTTCAAGAGGCCAGGAAACTGGGACGCCGGAAGGTAACCTGCGTCCATAAAGCCAATATCCACAAACTTACCGATGGCTTGTTTCTGGAGGTATTCCGGCAAGTGGCCGCTGAATATACAGATCTCGAAGCCGATGATATCATTGTTGATAATTGCTGTATGCAGCTCGTTACACGTCCGGAACAGTTTGATGTTCTGGTATTACCAAACCTGTATGGCGATATCGTAAGTGATATCTGTGCAGGTCTGGTAGGGGGCTTGGGCGTGGCACCGGGAGGAAATATCGGTAAGGACTGTGCTGTATTCGAAGCTGTTCATGGATCAGCCCCCGACATTGCGGGACTGGATATCGCAAATCCGACGGCACTTCTGCTGAGCAGTATTCAGATGCTGCAGTATATGGGTCTAATGGCTCATGCCGATGCCATTGCCGAAGCGTTAGCCAATACTCTGGCTTCCGGTATCAAAACTCGCGACCTGCATGGTACGGCTTCCACTACTGAGTTTGCCAACGCTGTGGCGCAAAAACTCCGCCCGGATGTTGCCAGCGTTGTTACAGATTCTCTTGATGTGCCGCCGCGAATAGCCCCGCGGGCCCCTGACCACCGAAAGGAAGTATGGAGGTTAGTAGGGGCTGATGTGTTTGTTGAATGGCAAAAGGAGCTTCCCCCCGTTCCTGACCAGGTTGGTCCACTGAAGCTAACAATGATTAGTAATCGTGGAACAAAAGTGTGGCCGGGCAGTATGCCAGATGTTATGCTTGTTGACGTTCACCACTGCAGATACACCGGAGATGACATCTCGGCAACACACATCACAGGGCTACTGGCATTCCTTGATGCTGCAGGAATTCCGTGGCGTCATGTAGAACAGCTACATGTTGCGGATTCGGAACCCCGATACTCGAAAGCACAGGGGGAATAATAGTTTGGCTCTTTGCAATCATACCATCTGACCATGGAGTTTCAGCAACCAACAGCAAACTCTGAACCTGTGCCACAGTCATGGCTGTTGCGGCTTGTTAAGCGGGTTGCGCTGTACGCCGTGCGTGCTGCAGCTGTGTTCGTGGTTGCGACGGCCGCTTTCATCGTGTTCTCACAAACACAGGTGTTTCGTGACTGGCTGCGCAACCGTGGAGTTGAGCTGCTGAATGAACAGATTCAGGGGCAGGTGGTTATTGATGATATTCAGGTGAGTTTGTTCCGCGGTATTGTTATTGAGCACCCCCGATTATACGCAAATGGAACAACCGTTCTTGACGCGAAACGGCTGACGGTGAATTACGACCCCGCTTCGCTGTTTGTGCGAGTTGCCGCAATAACAAATCTGAAGCTTGAAGAACCGGCAATCGCAATTGTTCGCTCAACGGACGGTGTGTGGAATGTTGAGCGCATTGCAAAGCCCCCTGCCGACACTGCACGATCTGAACCACCGCGGGGTACCGTTGTCGTGAAACGACTGCGGATTTCGGATGGCACCATTTCCGTGGATGACCAGACAACGCTGCGCACCGACAGCATTTTTGATCCAATGCACGTGGCACTCACTGATGTACGACTGGATATGGGGCTACGTGTTAACCTGCACAGTCACCATGCCAGCATAGCAGTGAACGGTTTGTCGTGCCGTGATAACCGCGGAGGTCCTCTTGCCGTAACAATGCTCCAGTGCATTGTTTTGCTTTCTCCCCAGGGTTTAAACGTACCGTTGCTTCGTTTGCAGATGCCACGCACACAGATTGACCTAAAAGCATCGGTGCAGGATGTTGATTTCATGGCAGGGCTTTCGGATGACGTTCTTGTTCATCACCCGCTGCGTGCTACGGTGAAAGGACATTTGGTTCATGGACCCGACCTGCATTACTTTATTCCCGAAGTGAATATGGCGGATGACTATTCGCTGGATGCAGATGTTGAGTACACCGGCAATTCCGTTCACGTTACCAACATGAACCTGGAAGCCGGTGCAACACGTCTGCGTGGTGCTGTACGTGTGGATGAGCTGTACGGACGGAAACCATTAACGTTAGATATAGCTTTGTTTAACAGCGTTGCACAGTATTCCGACGTGCGGCGACGCCTGGTGTTTGTTCCCTTACCTGAGTTGCCGTTTCTGCAGTTCACCACACTTGATACCCTCTTGCTACGGGGCAGACCAGACAGTATCCTGACCATAACCGTGCGTGGTGCCGACAAACCAGGAGCAGTTGCGGGTGACGTAGCCCTGGATTTATCGAAATCGGAATTAGGATACGCTGCAGACCTCAGAGTTACGGCTGGTGACGTGACGGCATTCGTTCCTCTGGAAGAACCCGTTTTGTTAAACGGTACCGTCAGGGTTGAAGGGATAGGGGTTAACCCACGAACAATGCAGGCAAAGGCGTCGGTAGCGCTCGAGAATTCTGTTATCCTTGGCAGAAGTGTACGCCGACTTAATACGGAGATTCGTTCTGATGGAAGCGGAGTGTACACAATAGACACCCTGTACGCCGGCTTTACCTCCGAAAACAACCATTCAGCTACTCCGGATCAGACGAATTTTCAGGAGTTGCTTGTGGTTGGAACACTCAACCTGGCTGATATTGAGCACCCCATCTATTCAGCACAGATTGCCACAAAGGCATTGGATCTGGAACGAACACTGCGTGTTCAGGGACTTCCCCAGCGGTTAACCACACAGTTCACGGTCCATGCTGAAGGATTTCATATTGACAGTCTTCGGGGAACCGTTGGCGGGACCGTTTCAGAAATGGTGCTGGATGACCGGGCATTCCTGCCGTTCTCACTCAGCATGAGCGCTTCCAGAAGCGAACACCATAGCAGCCTGCGACTGTACACTGACTTTGCCAATATCCTGCTTGAGGGACGCTTTGTGCCGTCCAGTTTGATTGAGGCAGTATCGGCAAGCGCCAATGCGGTACTCCGAACCTCCGAGCACATTGCACAAAACTTTGTTCCGGCTTCTGATGTAACCCGGCAGACAGGTACAAAGCTTTTGGAATCGGATGTACTGCTTCAGGCTACTATTAAAGATTTTTCGGTTTTAAACATCCTTTTGCCGGATACGTATGTTTCGGGTTCCGGAGTCCTACATTCGCGACTGACTGTACTTGATGACCATGTGCAGTTTCTGGTTGACACCCTACGTACTGACCAGGTTCATGTGTCGAATGCCGGTGGTGATATAATCATCGATCCTGTTGTGGCAAACGGCAACATTGATTTTGATGAATTTTCAACACTGCCGCACATACACGAGGCAACGTTTAGTGCTACCATTGATAGTGTTCTCAATATCTCCGGGCTTACGATTACACAGCCAGTTCTTCAGTTTCACCATAATGGCACCGGGATTACTTTTTCTGCCCGGTCGGCCATTAACACCGTTGGTATTACTGTTGCCGGTGAGATAACACCACACACTGATGCAACGGTAATCAGGCTTGACTCTGCTCACGTTGTTGTTGACTCGGTCAGGAAGTTAGAGTGGGGTATAACCATGCCGGCGCTGGCCACAGTGAGTAAAGGGGTCGTGAACATCGAAAAGCTGGTTGTCCAACGTCCATGGCGCGAAACAGTCTCGCTCAGCGGCATCCTTTCGGACTCTATCTTTCACGGCCTGACCGTCCGCATTGAAAATTTCCCACTCACCGATGTGCCACGGTTTGTAGAGCTTGAAGCAAATCATCCGTTGCGCCTTGCTGACGGACTGGTTACTGAACTGGTAGCACTGATCGATGGAACGTGGACAAAGCCCGAGATCAATGCATCGCTGAATATTTCGAATCTGTCGTATAACAGGGCTATTATCGGCGATCTCTCCAGTAAACTCTACCACAAAAACAAAACCGTCAGAGGGATCGCAACGGTTACGTCAGCTGCCGGAACCGAAACCTACCAGGCGTTAAATCTCGACATCGGATCGATTCCGTTTGATGCTGCATTTACGAGTGTTGCTCAGCGCATCGATGAAAGTAAACCGTGGGACATTGCGCTCATGGCCAACAACCTGTCACTTGCTGTTGCCGAGCCCTTCCTGCCGGCGGTGGAGCGTGTCAGGGGTAAGGCCGATGCACGAATTACCGCATCGGGTCCTGGGCTGAACGACATAAAACTTCAGGGTGCCGCACGATATTCGGACGGCTTCTTCCTGGCCTCTGCTACGAACATTGGTTATGAATCCGAAGGGTGGGTAAGCCTGGAAGGCAATGAGCTCCGGCTGGATACCATACTAGTTCGGAATCGGACCAAGGATTTGCGCGGAGGTATGGCGCGGGCTCAGGGAGTGGTTGTGTTTAAGGGGCTTAATGTAGACCGAATTGATTTTACCGTTGTTACCGAAGGCAAGCGGGGCCTGATGGTGATGAACTCATCATCACAGGCGCGCAGCCCAAACGTTTACGGCGACCTTATCATCGGATCCGGCAGGGATCCCATCCGTTTGTCAGGCAGGCCTGACCGCCCCAGTCTCTCGGGTGATATCATGGTGTACTATTCGGACCTTACATATCCCAAGGAGCGGTCAGCAACCAGGGCAACGGTTTCCAGCGTTGAGTATGTGCGTCCCACCGATGGGCACGCCCAAAGTCTGGCTGATATTGTCCAGACCAAACGTCGAAAACCGGATGAGGATTCAGCAGCCACAGCACAATCTGCCACCGAAGCAACAGCCAATGCTGTTAAGCAGGTTGTTCAAACCATGAGCCCCTCATTCGTTGACATTATTAAATACAACCTTAAAATCTACCTGCGGGGACGAACGCTGATAACAATGAATCTTGGGACATTCGAGATTCTGGTAGCTGACCTTGAGCTTGAAGATCCGGATGAACCGCTGACCTTTACCGGGAAATTTGCGGATAATTCCACTGACTTGCGCGGTACACTGCGTTTGCGTGAAGGTGCAAGCACATACAAGTTTTACAAACCCTTCCGTACCGGTGGACTGCTGAAATTTTCGCAGGGTGCCGGTATTACTAACCCGGCGTTAGCGTTGACAGCCGTGTATCAGGACAGGCGGTTAGTTGGCGATAATAAATTTGAAGAGTATAAGGTAGAGCTAACCATAACCGGGACCAAGAACAAACCAAAGGTAGCCTACAGGGTTTGGCGTAATGATCGGGAGGCTGTTGGTGACAGTGCGAAGATTGCCAGCGACGCACTTATGCTGATCCTGCTGGGCAGAACCTCAGACGAATTACTGTCATCCGGTCAAGGTGACCTTGTGGGACAGGTGAACTCGGCATTTTCAGCTGTTGCCACAAGTGCCTTATCGGATGTTGTCAGCGAGCTTGGCTTTGTGCAAAATGCCCAGGTTGATTTTGGCAGTGACCTGTCGCAGAGCCGGCTTACGCTTAGCGGGCAGCTCTTTGGTGATGTTTCGTACCGCGTCAGCGGTCAGTTCTCGGATTTTTCCGGCAACAGCACCTTCACCGTCAGCATACCATTAAGTATTCTCAGTGACGCCGAGGCAATGCGTTTATTCCAGGCCGATGTGTCGCACTCGGTGAATAACTCCGGAAACATTTCGCGCCAAACCCGACTGTGGGAAATCAGGCTTGGCGCGCGAATTCAGTAAGCAAAAAGAATATTAAGACGGTAAGGGGCTACGGCAACGTGATGGTGCAGGCATCTTATGCCTTGAGCAATTCCCGTGCAATCACAATATGCTGGATCTCGCTGGTACCTTCGTAGATCTCAGTGATTTTGGCATCGCGCAGATATCGTTCCACCAGATACTCGCGTACATAGCCGTAACCACCGTGAATCTGAATAGCTTCCAGTGCAACATGAACAGCAGTTTGTGACGCCAGAAGTTTTGCCTGTGCAGCCTCCTTGATATAGTTGCCATGCTGATCTTTGAGCCATGCGGCCTTGTACACCAGCATACGGGCTGCCTCTAACCGTGTGGCCATGTCCGCCAGTTTCATCTGAATTGCCTGCAGGTCACTGATGGGCTTACCAAATGCCTTCCGCTGCTTTGAGTATGCCAGTGCAGCCTCGAACGCCCCCTTGGCAATTCCCAGTGCCTGAGCAGCAATACCAATCCGGCCGCCATTGAGTGACTCCATTGCAATACGGAAGCCCTGGCCAACATCACCAAGGATCATTGAGTCAGGTACAAACACGTTTGTTAAACCAATTGACGACGTATCGCTGGAACGAATGCCAAGTTTATCTTCTTTCAGCCCTGGCTCGTATCCTTCTGCAGTGGAAGGAATAATGAAACAGGTAATGCCTTTGTGACGAAGGTCGCGGTCGGTTTGCGCCATTACCAGATGCCATGAAGCGGTGGTACCATTGGTAATCCAGTTCTTTGTACCGTTCAGTATCCAGCCACCGTCACCCCGTGTTGCCGTAGTGTGCTGTTGTGTTGCATCGCTGCCTGCTTCGGGTTCCGACAAGCAGAATGCACCGTGTACTGCACCCTGAGCCAGCGGAGTTAACACGTTTGCCTTCTGGTCGGCAGACCCGTATTCCTCCAGACCCCAGCACACCAGTGAATTGTTCACGCTCATCACAACGCCAACTGATGCGTCGACGGCACTGATTTCTTCCATTGCGATAACGTAGCTTAGGGCATCCAGCCCCGAGCCGCCCCATTCCGGACTTACCATCATACCCATGAAGCCAAGCTCACCCATTTTTTTAACAATCTCGGCTGGGAACTCACCGCTTTTATCACGTTCCACAGCAGTAGGGAAAACGTCGTTCAGGGCAAAATCACGAGCCGTATCGCGAATCATTTGATGAGTTTCGGAAAAAGTCAGATCAAACATGGCTTGGTACAGTATGTTAACGAAATTGAATTGTTGGTTTATAAAGGTGAAACAGCAGAACTGAATTCTGCTGCAAACTTACGGTATCCTAAAGCTTTGAGGAGGACTTAATGATCCAAGAACGACGGAGGAGCGTGCACCAGTAACGGTTGGAAGATTCCCGGGCAGTCCGTTGATACTCAGCCACGCCAGGTAGGCAAACGCCATGGCCTCCTTAGCATCGGGATCGATTCCGTAGGAGGCACTGGACTCCACTGAGCGTTTGGGAAGCAGCCCGCGTAGAGTGGACATCAGTGTGGCGTTATGTACACCACCACCGCTTACGATCACCTCCCTGGTATCGGGCTGAAAACGCATAATATGATCGGCAATACACCAGGCAGTAACGTCGGTAACGGATCGTACCAGATCTTCTGACGGTATGGAGGGGTGTGCGTACTTCCGTACCAGTGCATCGGCCAGGGCTGTGCCAAATACTTCGCGACCGGTAGATTTTGGCGGGTGTTCTGCAAAAAACGGATGCTGCTGAAGTTCACGGATAACTCTGTCCAGAACAACGCCGGCTGCGGCAATTGCCCCGTTAGTATCGAAATGCTTACCAAAACACCGTTCACAAACAGCATCAATCAAAATGTTGCCGGGTCCGCAGTCAAACGCTGTGACCATCTCGCGGGTGGCATCTGCCGGCAGCAGTGTAATATTGGCCATACCGCCAATGTTAACGGCAACCCGGCTAACCGGTCCGGCAAGCAACGCAAAATCAAAAACAGGTACAAGCGGAGCTCCCTGGCCGCCTGCTGCTACGTCGGCAGAACGAAAGTCCGACACAACGGGAAGGTCAAGCAGGGCAGCAAGAGCCGGGGCCGACACAGCCTGCCATGTACTGTGCGGCGGGTGATGCCACAGGGTCTGCCCGTGCACACCCACAGCCTGAGCCAGGCATCCCGCGTGGGTCAAAGCCCCTTTCACAACCTCTGCGTAGGCCTGGGCAAGAGCAAACGGCAGATCCGACAGCTCTTCCATTGACGCTTCCTGCTTCAGTGCTTTGTGAACAAGCTCGCTAAGGTCTGGGGGGTAGGGGGCTTGTACATAGTGAATCAGGGAGACCGTGTGACGATCTCCCTGAGCAGTAATGTCGCAAATGGCTACATCGATGGCATCCACCGATGTGCCGGTCATGATGCCGGCAATAATCACATGTTAAACCCTGATAATGTCGCTTCGTTTAACAGCCCCGGTATCCTTGCCGAAGTTTGCAAGGACCGGCTTTGAGTTGGCAACCTTTTCCTGGATGTAGAGAAGAGCCTTCATGAGGTTTTCCGGGCGGGGTGGACACCCGGCGACGTATGCATCGACCGGGAGGAACTGATCAATCCCCTGAACAACGGGGTACGACCTGAACATGCCACCAGCGCTGGCGCACACGCCCATAGCGATACACCACTTGGGATCGGGCATCTGATCCCATATTTTTTTAACAACCCAGCTCATCTTGTAAGTTACCGTTCCGGCTACTATCATCAGGTCTGCCTGACGTGGCGAAAAGCTGAATCGCTCCGAGCCAAATCGCGAAGAGTCGGACCGGGGTCCGCCAAACGCCATCATCTCGATGGCGCAGCAGCTGATGCCCATCGGCATCGGCCAGAGTGAGTTCCGTTGTGCCCATGTGACAACTGCCTCAAGCTTTGTAGTGATAAAGCCGTCACGGGCAATGTTTTCTCCTAATCCCATTCCAGAGTTCCTTTCTTCCAAACGTAGATATAGCCGCTAAACAGTAAAACCATAAACAGGATCATTGCAATAAAGCCGTTCATTCCCAACTCCCTGAACTGAACCGCCCAGGGATACATGAAAATAATTTCAATGTCGAAAAGGATGAACATCATTGCCACAAGGTAGAACTTTATGGTAAAGCGTTCGCGTGCAGTTTTAATTGGCTCCATGCCCGACTCATAGGTAGTTAGCTTGGAGCGCGTGGTGCGCCGTGGTCCCAGCCACTGGGCAAGAAAAATATTGCTGAGACCAAAAATCAGTCCAACAGCAATCATTACAATCAAGGGCAGGTAGTTCTCTAACATATTTGTTTTCCGGTTCAGGGCAAAGTTACCAAAAAGCACCATTAGCACTATCTTCGCACATGGTAGAAACGCAATGTTTTGAATGCGGTCCGGTAGCCACCAATACGTATGTGGTGTGCAATACTACGCTTGGTGAAGCTTTTTGTGTTGATGTTCCGCTGGAAAGCATGGACGACATCCTGAAGGCAGTAACACACCATAACTGTACCCTTACCGCAATTCTGCTTACCCATACCCATTGGGACCATACGGGCGACTGTGCCGACCTTAAGCGCAGAACAGGTGCCCGGGTGTACGTGCATCCTGCGGATTCGTATCGGATTGAAGACCCTAATGCCCATACCGTGTGGCCACTCCCGTTCGATCTGCAGCCGGTTCGTCCGGATGTCCTGGTCGATGATGGCAGTACGATTACCGTTGCTGGTATCCAGCTGGGCGTGTTGTTTACGCCCGGTCACACCGAAGGCGGCGTGTGCTATACCGACGCAGCGCGCAGACGTGTTTTTGTTGGCGATACGCTGTTTAACTCAAGTATCGGACGCACTGACCTGCCCGGCGGAAATACCGAGCTGTTGCTGCAGTCAATCCGTAGTAAGTTGCTGTCGCTGCCACCTGACTATACCATTCTTCCCGGACACGGACCCTCGTCTACCATCGACATCGAAACACAGACCAATCCATTCCTCGCAGAGTGAAAGTTTATTCATACAACCTTCATGATACTGCATTGTTAAGAATCATAGTTTCGCATATTGTTTGTGTGACAACGGCAGTCCTGCTGACAGCCTGTTACTCATTCAGGGGGGGTGCAATTCCTGACCATTTGCATTCTGTATCGATTAGTCCGGTAACAGACCGCAGCGGTTATGGAGATGCAACACTTCGTGAATACTGTAATGAGATGTTGGTATCACGTTTTCGGACAGACAATACGTTGCAGTTGGTGGACGAAAATGGCGATATACGGCTTACACCGGTTTTAATCCGGGTTCAGGATCAAATGCTGAACGTTCAGCAGGCCGACCTGGAAAACCAGCGTAAACTGATGGTATCCGTCGAAGTTGAATATACCGATGCCGTAAAGCATCGCTCCGTGTGGAAACGCACGTTCGAAAACTTCGATGTGTATGATGTGGCTAACGCTACTGAAGACCGAACCCGTGCCGCACGAGTAGCCATTGACCGCATTGTGGATGACATACTGCTTGCAGTTGTGTCTGACTGGTAGCAGTGATTTGTAGCGAATAAAATTCCTAAATTCTTTTGTCAGTTATTCTTCAGGTTCAATGGAGACTTTTTTACTTGTTGCGTATATCTTGGCCCTTACTGTTTTGTTTGCATTTGGGCTGCACGGATTGGTGATGATTTATTTCTGGCATAGGACTCAAAAACTGGCAAAAAAAGCGGCCGATACCTTCCCCAGTGATGCCCTCCCTGTTGTAACCGTGCAGTTACCATTCTACAACGAGCTGTATGTTGTTGAACGTCTGGTGCGGTCGGTCTGCGAAATGGAATATCCTAAGGAAAAGCTCGAGATTCAGCTTCTTGATGACAGTACCGACGAAACGGTTGAACTGTCGAAGTCACTTGCCAAAGAATACCGGGCTTTGGGCTTTGATATCAAACATATTCACAGGACAGACAGATCGGGGTATAAGGCAGGAGCCCTGAAGGAAGGTCTGGCTGTTGCCCGAGGTGAGTTCATTGCAATTTTCGATGCTGACTTCGTTCCCAGAAAAGAGTTTTTAATGAAAACGATTCCACATTTTGCCGATACAAAGGTTGGAATGGTTCAAACCCGATGGGAACACCTCAACGAAGACTACTCGTTTTTAACCCGCGCACAGGCTCTGGCTCTGGATGGTCACTTTGTTGTAGAACAGCAGATCCGGCATCGTGCAGGTTTCTTTATTAACTTCAACGGTACAGCAGGCGTTTGGCGTAAGCGTACAATCGAAGATGCAGGAAACTGGGACAGCGACACGCTGGCGGAAGACCTTGATTTGTCATACAGAGCTCAACTGCGCGGATGGCGATTTATCTTCCTGAACGACGTTACGTCACCGGCAGAGCTCCCGGCAGACATCAACTCCTTGAAAACACAGCAGTTCAGGTGGACGAAGGGTGCTGTGGAAACGGCCAAGAAGCTGTTGCCGCAGGTTTGGCGCAGCAGCCTCCCATTGTCAACAAAATTAGAAAGCACGGCACACCTTACCAGCAACATTGTTTTTCCGTTCATCATCATTGTTGCATTCCTGAACGTTCCGCTGGTGATCATCAAGAACCAGACGCAGGGTTTTGATGTGTACTTTAGTCTGATGAGCGTTTTTGTTTTGGCAAGTATCAGCACGTTCCTGTTCTATCTATACGCGCAGCGCGGTATTCACGCTGACTGGCAGCGCAGGCTGCTGCTCTTCCCTGTATTTATGGCAGGTTCCATGGGGTTGGCTGTGAACAACACCAAGGCTGTTCTTGAGGCACTAGTTGGAAAGAAATCCGAGTTTAAACGTACGCCAAAATATAAGATCGAAAAAGCCGGTGATGACTGGCGTAAAAAGCGCTATTCACAAAAACGGATTGGCTGGATGGTTCTGGTTGAACTTGCCCTGGCCGCCTACTTTGTTTTTGGTATTGCAACATCGATATCGTATTCCGAAATTGCGGCTATACCGTTCCAGCTCATGTTTTTGGTCGGCTTCGGAACGGTTGGAGCACTCTCACTTCATCACGCGATTACCAGATAGATTATGAAGTTTGTATCGTATAAAGAGGGCAAGGCAACCCGCCTTGCCTTGTTAGTTCATGATATTGTGATAGACCTTGAGCATGCCTACCATGCAGCTAAAGATTCGGTCCGGTTCACGCTCAACAGTGCAGAGTCCGACATGGTTCGGTTTCTGCAGATGGGCGAGGCTGCCATGGAGGATGCCCGGCTGATTGAACAGTGGTTTACCAGTAACCGAGATACGGTTCAGATAGGCAAGAAACTTTCCGAGGTGACCCTGGTCTCGCCGATACCCCGGCCGTCGTCAATGCGCGATGGCTACGCATTTAAGCAGCACGTAGAGGCAGCACGCCGGAACCGTGGTGTAGAGATGATACCCGAATTCTACGAGATTCCGATTTTTTACTTTACCAACCATCAGGCAGTATTTGGTCCGGGAGCAATACCGGTACGTGAACTCCACCTGGGGAAGCTTGACTTTGAGCTGGAGTGCGCCATTGTTATTGGTAAGGAGGGCAGAGATATTTCGGCACAAGATGCTGATGACTACATTGCCGGCTACATGGTGATGAACGACTGGAGCGCGCGTGAACTGCAGATGCAGGAAATGAAACTGAATCTGGGTCCGGCAAAAGGGAAAGACTTTGCAACCTCACTTGGACCGTGGATGGTTACTCGTGATGAGCTTGCTTCAAGGCGAATTGAGACGCCAAACGGCGAAACGTACGACCTGGAAATGACGGCCTTTGTAAACGGGACCAAGGTTTCTGAAGGAAACGTAAAGGATATGACGTGGACGTTTGCTCAGATTATCGAGCGTGCCAGCTACGGTGTAACGCTATATCCGGGTGACGTTATTGGTAGCGGCACATGCGGGACAGGATGCTTTCTTGAGCTTAATGGTAGCAAGGTGTACGACCCTGCCTGGTGGCTTGCAAACGGTGATGTTGTGGAATGTTCAATCAGCATGCTGGGCACGCTTGCCAACACTGTTGAGCTAACCCGCCCCTGACTTATTGCTCCAGCATGAATGGTACCGTTCGGTATGAACGGTTGGAACCCCAAACAAGCATGTACATGCCGGCTGCACAGTTGGGCAGTGATAGCGTTTGAGCCTGGCCAACATCGATTGTGCCTGCTGCAACCTTGGTGCCCGACATTGAATATACAGACCACGTTGCATCGGAAGCCTGAGGGTACAAATCAGAAATCCGAATGCGTTTGCCTGGAAGTGAAGAAAGAGATAATCCTGCCTTGGCAGAGCGATGCTCCTGGGCAATACCAGAAACGTCATCCATAACGTAGATACCTTGCTCCGTCCCCATATACAGCTTGTTATCGGCAGGTGCAACATGCAGGGTCCACACATTACATATCGGGCTTGAAGGGTCAGAAATCACCCATTCAATATTTTTATATTGTTCCCAGGTTGCACCACCGTCAAGCGATCTGTACACCAGGCTGTCACCGATCACTTCACCGGGTTGCGAGGTGCGTTGTCTAAAGCCCCCTGCCACGACCTCTTCCTTCCCATTCGGCAGAGTCCGAACGCTTACAGCCCAGAAACTGGTGTCGGGGAATGCTACTCTGTCCCAGTTTAATCCACCGTCGGTGGTTTTCAAGATTCCGCCATCATTCTTGGTACCGTGGTCAATGATGGTAATTGCTGCATACCCAACCATCGGATTGGTGGGAGAGAACCGGATCATCGAGACTTCTGTCCCGTCGTACATCGTTTTTTCACCGTTTAAAACTGGAACAGATTCCCAGGTGATGCCGGCATCGGACGAGCGGTAGATTCTGCACTTGGTTCCGCCGATGAACAGCAGGTCTGGAATTGTTGGGTGTGCAGCCATGCACAGCAGTCTGGTTGTTTCGTCCTTTGGAATGACAGCTATTGAGTCCCATGTGTTTCCAATATCTGTAGAGCGCCACACGGAGTGGTACGTAGCACCGCGTGCCGCATAGAATGTTCCGTTCAAGCCTTCAACAATGGCTTCGGCAATAAACATCATCGACCGGAAATTGGAGTCGATAAGCACGACTTCGAACTTCCCGTTGCTTACACCGCGCTTGAGGCCTGTGAATTGGAAGCCGCCAACGATAACAACGCTGGTGTCCTGGCGAGTAACGCAAACACTCGACAACCAGTTCGTTGCCGATGTTTCCCCGGTTTCAACAATGTACCAGGTGGTTCCGCCATCGTCCGATCGGTACAGCTGGTTTGCCCAGTTGCCAACCAAAATCTTATTGCCATCCAACGGGTTTGTGCGTACCGTGTACGCAGCAACCGGGTTGAGTAAACGCCATTGTCCAAGAGGCTGCGCAATCCCACAGTTTGTTCCTATGGCGGTCAGCACGATAGCACAACAGATTACAATAAGCTTATTTATAGTATTCATGGTAGCTCCTGACGCCTTGTTGGATGTTATACAGCACAAAGCTACGGAGTGTAAGGGGCTATGACAACGTGACGCTCTGAGTGTGCTTAGCGGGTAAACATGAACGGAACTGTTCTGTACGATCGCTGAGAGCCCCAGACCAGGATATAGGTGCCGGAAGCACAATGACCAAGGCTGATTTGTTGGTGCTGAGAACAATGCACTTCGCCACCTGCAATACGTGTACCATCGGTTGAGTAAACTGACCAGGCTTGTGGTTCCTGGGTTGGGAACATATCCGATACAAACAGTGCATCTGAATGCTGAGATATTGACAAACCACCTTTCGCGGTGGCTGAACCAGAAACCGAGAGGGGAACATCATCCATTACATACACACCCTGCTCGGTTGCCATGTAAAGCTTGTTGTCTGCGGGTGCTACGTGGAGCGACCAAACGTTTTTAATCGGGCTGTCAGGATCGGATATAACCCAATGTATATTTTGATATCGTTCCCAGGTCTGACCACCGTCAACCGACCTGAACACGAGGCTGTCACCAACACATTCTTTTGACGGGATGGTACGTTGCCTGAAGCCCCCAGCAACCACTTCTTCCTTGCCACCTGGTAGTGTGCGAACGCTTACGGCCCAGAAGCTGGTATCGGGAAAAGCTACTCTGTCCCAGTTTAATCCGGCGTTCGAAGTTTTTAGTATGCCGCCATCGTTTGTGGTACCGCGGTCAATGATAGTTACAGCTGCATATCCAACCTCAGGATTAATGGTTGAAAATGCAATTTGTGAAACCTCGGTACCCGGGTACATGGTGTGTTTGCCATTCAGTACCGGAACAGATGTCCACGTAAGGCCGCCATCGGATGACCGGTAAATGCGAGCATTTGCGGCACCCACGAACAGTAAGCTGGGGATAGTGGGATGAGCTCTGATCGTTAAGAGTTTCGAGGTTTCGTCGGTTGGAATAACAGCAATTGAGTCCCAGGTTGCACCGTTATCGGTTGATTTCCAGATGGAGTTGTAGGTAGAACCACGAGCAGCAAACAGATTGCCATCTGCATCTTCGGTGATGGCTTCAGAAACAAAAATCATTCGGCGGAATGACGGATCGGAGAGGACGGTTGTGAATTCGCCGTTACTAATCCCGCGTTTTATGCCGGTAAACGCAAAGCCACCAACCAGGGCAATGCTGGTATCGCGTGAGGGGATGTGTACGCTGGTTAAAAAGTTGGTAGCCGAAGTTGAGCCGGTTTCAACTACATACCAGGTTGTTCCACCATCGTCCGACCGATATAACCTGTTTGCCCAGTTACCAACAAGAATCTTCTTGCCGTCGAGCGGATTGGTACGCACCGTAAAAGACTGAATCGGATTAAGCAGTTTCCATGTACCAAGTGGCTGAGCAACAATGCCCGAAGCAGATAGTACTATACTGCATGCTGTCAGCAGGAATAGTAAACGGATTGACGAATTCATAGAACGTACTAACGGAGGACAGCGTTAAAATTGATGCCGGAGCATTCCAGAGTAATGAAGAGGGGGCGTCCGACAGTTCGCGGAACTTCGGTGTATTGGCCGCCGGCAACTGTACCGGCAGCAACCGTACATCCCAGGAGGTCGGTTACTCTGTACGTGATGGCATTACCCGTGCAATCGGGTGCATAAAAGCCATCAACACCGGTACGCAGTATTTGTGGCCCCGGGAAAATTCTTGTATCGGCAACATCCGTGATGTGGGTGGACTCCATAAGGCCACCCTGGGTAGCCATGATAAGGACCGGGAACCCATTGCGATGTGTTACGGCAAAGCCCCATACGTTGTACACAGTATCGCCAATTTCGCTTTCCATCCAGGGAATTTCACTGAGATCCGTATAGACAGTATCCAGACCAGCTAATGATCGTACCACAATCGAGTCACCCTTGATTTTCCCGGCTGCATCGGCAGGGTATTCAATTTGATTGCCACCAACGTAGAGCTCTTCGCCCTTAGGTGTTGAATGAATCAGTAGGGCATAGACCGACGTATCGGTAAGAGCATGGAGATTCCAGGAAATGCCACGATCGGTGCTCTTATAGAGTCCGCAATTTTGTGCGTTATAGAACAGTGATTTCTGGGTCGTGGCGTAGAGAACTGCGGGGTTGGAAGGGCTCCACACAAAATTGCCCACATCGGTATCACGGGTCGTATTTAACGAATCGTGTACCGTCCACGTTACACCAAAATCAGTAGAGCGATGGATTCTGCATCTTCTGCCGGAAACGATGACAATGTTTGAGCTATCCGGACACACGGTAATGGCGCGAAGATTGTCGGATGACTCGATATCTGGAATTGTGCTACGTAACTCCCAGGTTGCGCCTGCGTTGGTTGACCAGTACACTTCACCCTGCTGGTACCGGATACAGTACGCAGTATCAGGGTGTTGCGGATCAAAAGCAAGTGCACTCGAACCACCCAATTCAAACCGGTATCCATCTGGTGTTGTTAATACCGGTTCCCAGGAGTAACCCGCGTCAGTGCTTCGCTGCAGACCGGCTAGACCGATTCCCCCGGCAAACACCACCGTCGTATCCCTAGGATGAACTGCCAATAACACAATACGGGATTCGCCACCAACGGAACCAATGGTAAGCTCTTCCCAGGTAACACCCGCGTCAGTGCTTTTAAAAAACATTCTGGCCATGTTACCAGCATAGAGTGTTCTGGGGTTTAAAGGGTTGGCAACAACAGAGTAGATTGCTCGATTAGCAATTGACGGAGTCCATTGCTGAGCATGCAACGAACTGCACGCCAATATGACCATCGTGATGGGAAAGAGAATGCGTTTCATACCCCGAAAATAACAAAGGGAGCGCCTTAAGCGCTCCCCTTAGCTGAATTTCTATAAAAAGTAAATTTAGCGGACAACTGAAAGCATCTGTGTGCTACGCTTGCTGCCAACGGTGATGGCAACGGCATACGCACCGGCCGGAAGCGAATCAGTTGACACGGATACACCGTGTATGCCTGCATCAAGTGATCCGGTATATGCGGTGTGAACAAGTTCTCCATTCACATTGTAAACTTCAACGCGGACTGGTGCAGGCTGATCCATCGTAAACGTAACCTCGGCGGCGGTTGTGGCCGGGTTTGGTGCGATGGTGTTTATATGGAATGCCGGGGCTACCTGTTCGTTTACCGATGACGGGTTAAGAGCATTAAAGAAGGCTGTCTGAACCACGTTGGGTGTGCGATAGTCAACGGTGGCGTTCAGGATAACTTCCGGGAGATTGCTCAATGGTGCACGCCATGTACTTTGTGCCGGAATCGTGTTTTTCTTGAAGCCAAGCAGGTTCACAATCGGGACAGACTCAAGGCTCTTGATAACCGGTGGAAGTAATGTACCGTGATCGTAAACGCGGTCATTTGTAATGTTCACCTTTGAGCTCCAGGCCGATGAATTAACCGGACGATGACAGAAGTAAATATCGGTATAGAAGAGGCCGGTGATTTCATTTTCAGTAAACGTGTTACCGCCAGCGTTGAACAGTGCAATCTGTGAAAATCCATCTTCCAAAAGGTCGGGGTTTTCGTCGATCCACTTAAGCAGAATATTCTGACCATCAGCAGTTAGAGCAGCCTGAATTTCATGTCCGCGAGGATTTACCTGATATGACGGTATCCAGTTAGGCGTTTGAGCTCCACCCGAGGCCGAATCCTGGCGGAAGAATTCTAGCGGAATACCATTGAGGTCAGCGACCTTGGTTAATGACCATGCACCGTTGTCATATCCCACTTCAACAATGTGGAGATTGGTAAGACTGTCGCGATTGACGCCGTAATCAGCCAGGCGCAGGAAGTATGAAAAACGATTTCTTCCGGTGACGAGGAGTTCGTACGAATCGTATTGTCTGAAGATGACAACTGATCCCCATCCTTGCGTTTGCTGATAGTCACTAAACAGAGCCTCCGGCATAACCGTGAATTCAGTCCACGTTGAACCCTGATCTTCGGAGGTGCTTACCATTGGAACACGAACTTCCGGGTTGCTTGTCAGGATGTTATTTACGACCATATACAGCTTCCCATCGGCATCGGCATCCAGACACGTTTCACTGTTCATGCGCGAGTTTAGGTTTGTTGGTGACGGTACACGGAATTGCGAAATTCTCCAGGCATCAGGCATGGTGCTGGCTGTAAAGTCATTAACCTCGAAGTCGTAGCCCCATGTACCATAGGCACCCCATTGGCTGCTTCCGTTTTGGTCCTTCTTGTCCAAAAGATCCGCATAGTACACGCCGGGATTAGGCGACGAAACACTGACAATTGAGCCCGTAGTGGCCCAACCCAGGTCTGCCGGTGCATTTTCAGGCTGCAGCATTTCGTAATCAAATGCGCCGGAAGCCGGGAAGAATAGCCCGAAGCCGCCGATAAACGGCCATTCTGCACCGCGTTTTTCGAACGATGAGCAAAAGACAATGTACTCCAGCTTCGATGGGTCGGTTTGCGCATTGTTAGCGTTTACCAGGCCAACCCGTGGGAACGTTAGGAACCGGTCTGGCTTATTATACAACTCCATCGTTGCCCAGTTTGCACCATCGTCGGTTGTGATATAGGCATCAATTCTACCGCCGGTGAGCTGGCCACTGTTATTAAAAACGCGACGGGGACGGACGAGGAATGTAGCGTTGGTTGCATGATCATACAGGAAAACCGTATTGTCGCCAACTTCCCAGGAAGGGTAAAAGTCAGTACCATACATTGCGGTGTAGGTAAGAGCCTGTACTTCCGATCCGGACTTGGCTGAAATCACCGGAACCTCGGCAGGAGGGATGGTGATGTTGGTTTCCATGGTACGAAACAGGGGACGCTGATTGTCGGCCTCCGGATTCGTAAATAACTTAAAGGTCTGCTGAGCCTGCAGTACTGTTGCTGCCAACAGAAGGCCACCCAGCACGTGTAGCGATAACTTCATCGCGAACTCCGTTAGTTCAAAATGTGAATAAGTAATTGTGTCTAAGTCAAAAACAAGAGCGCAAATTTAAGCATGGAACCCCATGGTTACCGTCTGCTGTAATTTTGCACTCATACAATATATCTGTTCAGCTCCGGATTCGTTCCGGGTGTACGACATTATAATCTTGTTACATGTTACAATTGCTGGTACTATGACATCTACCGATATCCAAAAGTTGATTGGAGAAATCCAGGATCCCGATATTTTGCAGTCACTTGATTCACTCAAGGCAATCCACTCCGTAGAGGTTGATGGTAATACCGTCAGGGTGTACCTGCAGTTGGTACAGCCTATTCACGGAGTTGCACGGCGTGTTGATCATCACATTACAAACACTATTCACGCAAGCTACCCGGATGCCGAGGTTTCGGTCTTAGTTCGTGAAACCGGCATTCCGCAAACGCCACGCAGCGCAGCACTTGCCGGAGTTAAAAACCTTGTTGCAATAGCATCAGGCAAGGGTGGCGTTGGTAAAAGCACGACCGCTGCAAACCTTGCAGTAGCACTGGCACAAAAGGGTCTGAACGTTGGTTTGCTGGATGCTGACGTGTATGGTCCGTCGCAGCCCACGATGTTTGGGTTAACAACTGCCGGTATGCGTGCCGAGAAGACTGAGGACGGGAAGATTCTGGGCTATCCAAACGAGCAGTATGCTGTGAAAATTGCATCAATCGGGTTTGTAATGGAACGCGACCAGGCTGCTATTCTCAGGGGGCCTATGCTCGCCGGGTATTTTACAACGCTGGTTGACCAGATCCAGTGGGGCGAGCTTGACGTACTGTTGTTTGATTTGCCACCTGGTACGGGTGACATCCAGCTTACCCTTACTCAACGCATACCGTTAACGGGGGCCCTAATTGTTACAACGCCACAGGAGATTTCGCTCGCCGATGTCCGCAGGTCAATCCAGATGTTCCGCAAGGTAAAGGTGGACGTGTTGGGCGTGATCGAAAACATGAGTTATTTTGTTCCTGATGATGCACCAGACAAGAAATACTACATTTTCGGGCAAGGTGGCGGAGCTAGTGTCTCTGATGAGTTTGGAGTGCAGCTGATTGGAGAAATTCCACTCACGATCAGAATCCGCGAGGGTAGCGATGCTGGCATTCCGTCGGTGCTCGAACCACTTAACGATGCAGCGGCAAAAGCGTATCAAGTGCTGGCCGACCGCGTGCTGAGTGCCATCAGGGTGCAGAACCATGAGAAGCTGCAACCAACGGTTAATATTCAGATTTAATGCTGACCAAGAGTATCCGGTGACCGAGGTTGAACAACATATCCTGGAAGCGTTGGAAAGCGTCAGACCCTATCTGGTGCTGGATCGCGGAGATATCGAGTTTGTGTCGTTTAATCCCGAAACCGGCGTTGCCGAGGTGCGTTTTAAGGGCTCGTGCGTTGGATGTGCCATGCTGCCAATGACGCTGCGCGCCGGTGTAGAACGCACGGTGCGCGCGGCTGTGCCGGAAGTCCGCCGGGTTGAAGCAGTACCGTAATCGTTTGTGTCGGAACAGTACGCGTTTGTGTGCGACCAGTACGAATGATGTTTGTGATAACGAATAGATGCAAGAAGCTGAGAAGGGGCTTACGGCATGGTGATGGCAGGAATGCAGGCTGACCCTGCAGGGTTTGTTGGTACACTGCCGCAGCCTGGGCATGGTCCTCTGCAATAAATTATAAAAAAATATACTGAAGTCTGTTGTGTATGACGCACGGCTACGGATGGATGGCGGAGAAGACAGAGTAGGTAAGCCATGCAGCCATTGCATGGAATAGAGGAAGCGGTACCAATCTCCGTCATTGGTCTCGACGCTGTTATGGCCCAGGTATAGCGTGGTAACAGAATTCTGTGTATATTTGAAGCTTCGTTTTACGGACAGGGGCGGTTAGCTCAGTTGGTTCAGAGCGCTTGCCTTACAAGCAAGATGTCGGGGGTTCAAATCCCTCACCGCCCACCACCACCACCGCAAGCGTGGCGGAACTGGCAGACGCACCGGACTCAAAATCCGGCGGGCTCAACCCCCGTGCGGGTTCGACTCCCGCCGCTTGCACCAACGGCTCGAGCTCTGCTGCGGGCCGTTTCTACTTTACGGTAGGATCAGCAGCTTCATTGCCGCCATCTTTTCGACGTCCTGAATCAGTACCATATATGCTCCGGCACTCTGATGGTGCAGATCAATTTCGGCCTCGGTATCTGATAGCCAACGGATGGATGTTGGTACTTCAGCTCCGTTGGCGCCGATAATCCGTACAGAGCTACGCCTGTTATAGCCCCTTTCAGAAAATGTAATTCGGGTACGGGTCGAGGCAGGGTTGGGTGAAATCGAAAAACCGATCGGTGAACTGGCCGCATGTTCCCGGACATCGGTGAGTTCGCCCAGTTGCAACAGCTTGCCGCCTGCAGGTATCGCCACCAGCAGAGCAGCGTCGTATGGAGTGAACGCCAGACGTTCGATGCCTGAATACACGAATACAACAGCTGATCCTGATAGCAGACCAAGGTTGGCAGTACCGCTTGTTAAGGGATGTCCTCCGGTACTGAGAAGTGCTACCCTGGTTGATGTTGCTTCGGCCGACAGGTAATCAGAGAATGTCCGGTAATAAATATCTTTTGCATTTAATATGCTTTCGATTTTGAAATCTACTGCAGGAGCGTCAATTACACCGTGCGCAAATACGATATCAACAGTACCCGGACTCTGTGCGACTTCCCGGATCCCGCTGACATGGTCCAGTGAAAGCGAAATACCTGCTGCTCTGTGATCGGGATTGGGTTGTACGCCGGTGGTATCAACGATACCGTTAAGAATGAGAACGTGCCGGCCTTCGGTTATGCTAACATTGAATGTGGCAACGGCCTGTGCAACAGAGGTGCTTGATGCCGGTGCAATCGCAAACGGAACGTCTGACGCAGCCGCCAGGTCAAGAAAACCTGTAGCATTTCTGAACGGCAAATCATCGGCAATAAGCTGGCCGGCTGCATAAATATCGACAACACCAAGTGTGGTATCAGGGCTGTTATGAATAATCTGCACTGCTGCTGTTGCCTGTACCGCAGTTAGTGGTAAGACTGCAAGATCTCCGCCGGCAGGCGGGACAAGGAACAGACCCATTGCAGGACCATTCTGGTTGAACTGAGGAGACAGGAAGCCTGAGATGACTACAAGGGCACAAGTGCCGCCATAGTCAGACAGGTCGGCCGTATATGCAAACTGTGGCTGACTGCCTGTAGGTGAAATTGTCAGCACATGGTTGTTGGCTGTGGCAGGACGAAGGGGGCTTACAGCAGCGTAACCAAGGGCAGGTATAAGCCCCATACCAGAAATCCGAATGTCAAACGATGGTGCATCGGCTGTACCATGTACCACACCGAGGGTGGCTGAGGATTCAGTACCCGGTTCAGGGATGTTGTGAACGGTAGTCAGGGATAATTCAGTGCCGGCTCCATCAGGATTTGGCAGAAAGTTGTCGGGCGAACCAACACCATTCAACACGACCACCATACGTTCATTGTTGGCAACTGCAATATCAAAGCGAACAAGGCACTCGTCAGCAGAAGCAGAAGAAGCAAGCGCAAACCCGATGGTTACAGTTCCGGTACCGCTGACTTCAGTATATGGTGTAGCGCTGCGGAATTTAACATCATTTATCAGTTGTGAATTGTTGATCCACACATCCAGAGTTTGCAGCGATGGGTCAGCACAATTATGAACAATCTGAATATGAGGAGATGCCGGACAAATAGTTGCAAGCAGAATATGCGCCAGCACTCCTGCCGTACGAAAAAGCTTCACTTTTCCTCCTGCGTAAAAGGGAAATGCCCTTACCGTGAAACAGCAGCAGCAATCAGCGAATCGGCATTGACCTCGTTATAGTCTGCATCAATTATGCGGGCGCTTTCTCCGCCACTCCGCATTACAACTATGGTTGGCAGCGACTGCAGCTGGTACACTGACGTGTAGGGGTTGTTATCTGAAGGATTACGCATACCCCAAACTTCGATCAGGCTCGTATCAATGTTAGCAGCCATAAGGGTTTTCATAATCTGGGGGAACAGCTTTTGAGTGCCACGGCATCCACAAGACGGCCGCACGAAGATGCAGACCTTCTGTCTGTCAGGCTGAAATGCCGATGCCACCACCTTTACCATATTGGAATCAGGTGTATAGGCTGCAACTTCACCCTGAAACCAAGAGAAACCAGGGTTATTGCCAAGGTCACTAATGCCGATGCGTTCTGCCTCGGTACTTGGAGTGGTAGTGTCGCAACTGTATAAAACAGCAAACACCAGGAAAATGAGGGCAATGGCGGGTAGGATGCGTTTCATAGGTTTTACCACTTCATGATATTTACTTCGTCAACATAAACGGTTTGCTTATTCCTGAAGAGAGCCAACACGATGGCCAGGCCAACGGCAGCTTCTGCGGCAGCAACAGCCATGATAAAGAACACAAACAACTGTCCTGCAATATCACCGGAGAATGCAGAGAAAGCCACCATTGAAAGGTTCACCGAGTTCAGCATGAGCTCGATCGACATGAAGATGATGATTGCATTCCTGCGGGTAATCACTCCAACTGCTCCAATAACAAACAGGACGGCAGAGAGGATAAGGTAGTAGTCTAAGGGTATTGATTGCAGCATAATTATTCTTCGGTTGCTTGATGTTTTCGGGCTAAAACTACTGCACCGATGAGTGCAGCAAGAAGGAGAAGAGTTACCGCTTCAAATGGAAACAGGTAATTGGTAAACAGATGTTGTCCTATCGACTCTGCCGTACCAATTTGAAGAGCAGCCGGATCAAGTTCAGCTTTTCCCGTCGGGCGTCCGATCAGTGCCATAACAACCAATACGACAAATATGGCTCCGGTTGCAATACCTGCGGTAGCTCGCAGGATGCTGCCCCGTTCGCGTGCCTGTTGTTCTCTGCCCAGATTGAGCAACATAATTACGAAAACAACCAGGACCATGATGGCACCGGCATAGACCAGGACCTGAACCGCGGCAACAAACTGTGCCTGCAGGGTAAGGTAGAGTCCGGCAAGCATAAAAAAGTGGGCTACCAGACTGATTGCGGAGGTTACCGGGTTCTTGCGCGTGATGGTAAGTAATGCGGTTGTAACAGCTCCAACGGCAAACAGCGTGAACAGAATTGTACTTGTGCTTAAAGTCATCATATCGCAAATATAGGGGAGTAAATTAACCCTCGAACCGCTCTACGGTCCGAATTCCCCGGATACGGTGAAGTTTATCGAATATCTTTTGCAAATGATCGGTGTTTTGAACATAGACAGTTAAGGTACCTTCAAAGACCGAGTCATAGGCGTCGATATCAACACCCCGGATGTTTGTACTCTGAACAGCATTAACAGCACTTGTGATTTCACTGAGCATCCCGGGTCTGTCATCGCCGGTAATTTTGATTCCCGCAAGAAATTCACCACGATTTGTGCTACTCCATTGCAGTTCAAGGATACGCGACCCGAGCTTTGTTTTTAAATCCTGGATGTTGGAGCAACTGGACCGATGCACTTTAATCCCGCTGCCCACGGTGACAACCCCCACAATGTCATCTCCCGGAACCGGGTTGCAGCACCTGGCGTAACTGAACTGCACATTCGTATTGCGGCTGCTATCACCAACAATGTATACGCCGCCCACATCACTTCGTGCAGTCGAGCTGAATTTTTCAAAGGAGGGGGCTTGGTCAGACCTGCCTTCCGCCTCGGCGGCCTTGGGCTGGAGCTTTTCAAGCACGGCAGTGCCTGCATCGTCGATGGTAATGTCGCCAGTGGCAATGGCATAGAAGAAGTCTGATCGGTTTTGGTATTTCAGCTGAGCAGTTATCCGCTCGAGATCATCATCGTTAACGGAGATGTTAAGTTTCTTTGCACGCTTTTCCCAGAGTTCCCTGCCTCGGGCAACCATTCCTCGACGGTCTTCGTTCAGGATACGTCGGATATGGGTTCTGGCTTTATGGGTAACAGCGATTTTCAGCCAGTCATTACCGGGCGTTTGATTCTTTGAAGTAAGGATCTCAACCTGATCGCCGGTTTGCAGTTCATGGCTTAGGGGGACAATGCGGTTGTTAACCTTGGCGCCGATACACCGGGCCCCTACCTGCGAATGAATGTCGAAAGCAAAGTCAATCGGTGTGGCACCCTTTGGCAGAATGCGGAGCTCACCGGTAGGCGTAAAAACGTAGATCTCGTCTTGATACAGATTGAGTTTAAAACTTTCCTGTATCTGATGCGCAGCATCGTCACCTGCACTTTCAAAAATGTCGCGCACCCACGATGCCCACTCTTCCAAATCGGTACTGTTAATCCACGAAGATGTAGCCCCTTTCTGAGCTTTATACCGGAAGTGTGCAGCAACTCCGCGTTCAGCGAATTCATGCATGGCGCGGGTACGTATCTGCACTTCAACACGCTTCCCGTCGTTACTGATGACGGTTGTGTGCAGAGAGCGATATCCATTTTTTTTAGGGATGCTAACATAGTTTTTGAACCGTTCAGGAACAGGCCGGTAGATAGAAGAAACGATTCCGTAGGCTAGAAAACAGTCGTTATCATCGTTGGTGTCCAGGATGATTCTAACTGCAAACAGGTCGTATAATTCGTCGAGCTGCTTGCCCTGCGAAACCATTTTTTGATAAATGGAATACAGATGTTTGGGCCGACCGTTAATTTCAAACTTCAGGCCTTCGACCTGGAGTTTTTCGGCTATTGGCTGGGCAAAGCGCTCAATGAGTTCGGTTCGCTCTTCACGGGTGCTGTTCAATCCCGATTTAATTTGGTTGTAAGCAGTGGGGTTTAGTACTTTAAAGCTTAAATCTTCGAGCTCCCACTTTATGTTGGCAAGTCCGAACCTGTGAGCAAAGGGTGCGTAGAGTTCCATGGTTTCACGGGCCATCCGGGTTTGACGTTCCGGACTCAGAACATCAATCGTGCGCATGTTGTGCAGGCGGTCGGCAAACTTGACCAGGATAACCCGTACATCATTTACAAGGGAGAGAAGCAACTTACGGTAATTCTCGGCCTGTGTGATTTCACGGCTTGCAAAAACATCACTGATTTTAGTAGCGCCATCAACGATGGCTGCAACTTCAGAGCCGAACTCAGACTCGATGTCCTTCAGCGAAAACATGGTGTCTTCGACAACATCGTGGAGCAGCGCTGCCATAACACTAATATCATCAAGCGGGATTTCCCGGATGACGATGAGCGCAACCTGAAGGGGGTGGGTATAATACGGTTCGCCCGACACACGCAAGTCGTTAATGTGTGCATTTACGCAGAAGCGGAAGGCTTTTTCGACAGCAGAGCTGTTAAACTTTGGCAGTGAGCGTTTCCCTTCGTCAAGGAGCAAGCGCAGGTCAGCCTCAACATCAACTCCAAAAACATGGTCTTTTTGTGTTTTGTCGCCGGTAAACCTGCGAAATATCGAACTAGCCACGTTGAATGTCCATCGTTTAAATGAAATCCGTACTCAGTGCTTGGCTGCGATGCACAGTCCGGATCCGAGCCAATTGTTTGTTAATGAGTAAGCCATGAATTTGTTTCCGCACCTGTAGCCATTACTTCCCGGCAACATCTGAAAATACAAAAATCAATCATAGTTGTTGCACAGTAGCATTCGTATATTACACCGAAATATCATTTTCATATTAAAGCAAGGACATGATTACTATGCGTAGAGTTCTGTTAACAGCAAGTATTAGTGGTGTTTTGGCATTATATGGCTGTGGGGGAGAGCTCAAGGAAATGTCGGAGCAGGTTGAGAACATAAAAAATATAGCTGAATCTGCTCAAGATGCCCAAACCACGATCTCGAAGATAGAACAGCGGCAAAAGGAGCGCCGTGAAAAAGGCGACACTCTTGCGCTCTCTACAGACGAGCTTATGAAGTATCTGCCATCTTCGTTAGCGGGCTATACAGCCGAAGAGCCCGCGTATGAAACAGTGAATGTTGAGGGGATGTCGTACTCCCAGGTTTCGCGCAGCTACACTTCTCCCGACAAAGGAACGGTGGACATTCAGCTTGCCGACTACAATGCAAGTATGGCTCAATACGGTTTCCAGACCATGATGTTTGGAATTAAAATCCGCACTGATAACGCTGAGAAAACTGAGGGTACGTTCCAAACGTCCAACGAGATGATCAACGGTTACGAGACGTTTTACAAACAGTCCGGAGAGGCCGAAGTCACCTATGCACTGGGAGGCAGGTTTATCGTTATCATGAAGGCGGAGAAACAGAAGAATACAGACTGGCTCAAGAGCGTAGCGGAAAACATGGGGATTGCCAAACTCGCAGCCATGTAAGAGGCTATTGGGGACTTCAACAGTCTATTCCCTCTGCACATTATGTCAGAATCAGGGTTTTCAGGATTTGGGGATGAACAGACATTCCTCATAAATCATGGTAATGGTAAAATGCTGCACTGATTCTGGCACTCAGCGGTGTGGGGGGTGACCATGTGTAGGGCGACCACGTGGGGTAGGGCGACCACGTGGGGTAGGGTGACCACGTGGGGTCGCCCCTACGGTTTTGCGTTGTGTTCAACGTTGATGTGTGCGGGCGGATTTCCGTCCCAATGGTTTTGTGATATTTATTTTGTTTCGTGTGGGCGAATGTTATTTGCCATTGCAACGGTATCGTGCAGGGCGACCACGTGGGGCGACCACGTGGGGTAGGGCGACCACGTAGGGTCGCCCCTACGGGTTGGTGTTGATATTTATTTTGTTTCGTGTGGACGAATGTTATCTGCCATTGCAACGGTATCGTGCAGGGCGACCACGTGGGGTCGCCCCTACGATATCATGGTTTTGATAACGACGTTTTGTTGAGGGCAACCATACCAGTCGCCCCTACGGTTTCGTGCCCACAATACAGGTTAACACAACCCACCTGCGCAACCGAAGCACACTATAAATTCCGAGCGGGCGGACTACGGCCCTTCGGGCCCCACCCCCTCCTCCGCCACCATCGTGCATCACCACCTACCACTACAGCTCGACCGGTCGGCTGCGGTGCGCAGCCTACGTAAAAATCCTAAGGAAATCTGGAGCAATTGCTGTTGTTGTATAGTGCAAGAACGATAGGAGAATGTGACACCCCAAAATCGGTCCCTACGGAATTATGGTTATTTATGATGTTTCGTGGAGGGCGGATGTTATCCGTCACTATGGGTTGGTGCTGATATTTATTTGTTTCGTGTGGACAAATGTTATTTGCCATTGCAACGGTTTCGTGCAGGGCGACCACGTGGGGTAGGGCGACCACGTAGGGTCGCCCCTACGGGTTGGTGTTGTTGTTTATTTTGTTTCGTGTGGGCGAATGTTATCTGCCATTGCAACGGTTTCGTGTAGGGCGACCACGTGGGGCGACCACGTGGGGTAGGGCGACCACGTAGGGTCGCCCCTACGGGTTGGTGTTGTTGTTTATTTTGTTTCGTGTGGGCGAATGTTATCTGCCATTGCAACGGTTTCGTGTAGGGCGACCACGTGGGGTCGCCCCTACGGTTATGCGTTGTGCTTAACGTTGATGTGTGCGGGCGGTTTACCGTCCTAATGGTTTTGTGATATTGTTTATGATGTTTCGTGGAGGACAACCATACCAGTTGCCCCTACGGGTTGGTGTTGATATTTATTTTGTTTCGTGTGGACGAATGTTATCTGCCATTGCAACGGTTTCGTGCAGGGCGACCACGTGGGGTAGGGCGACCACGTGGGGTCGCCCCTACGGTTATGCGTTGTGCTTAACGTTGATGTGCGTGGGCGGATTTCCGTCCTAATGGTTTTGTGATATTGTTTATGATGTTTCGTGAAGGGCGGATGTTATCCGTCACTATGGATTGGTGCTGATATTTATTTGTTTCGTGTGGGCGAATGTTATCTGCCATTGCAACGGTTTCGTGCAGGGCGACCACGTGGGATAGGGCGACCACGTGGGGTCGCCCCTACGGGTTGGTGTTGATATTTATTTTGTTTCGTGTGGGCGAATGTTATCTGCCATTGCAACGGTTTCGTGTAGGGCGACCACGTGGGGTAGGGCGACCACGTGGGGTCGCCCCTACGGTTATGCGTTGTGCTTAACGTTGATGTGCGTGGGCGGATTTCCGTCCCAATGGTTTCGTGATATTGTTTATGATGTTTCGTGGAGGACAACCATACCAGTCGCCCCTACGGATGCCCATATTGCGGTTTTACACAAACCACCTGCACATCTGTGCCACATCAGAAATCCCGAGCGGACGGACTACGGCCCTTCGGGCCCCACCCCCTCCTCCTCCACCATCGTGCATCACCACCTACCACTACAGCTCGACCGGTCGGCTGCGGTGCGCAGCCTACGTAAAAATCCTAAGGAAATCTGGAGCAATTGCTGTTGTTGTATAGTGCAAGAACGATAGGAGAATGTGACACCCCAAAATCGGTCCCTACGGAATTATGGTTATTTATGATGTTTCGTGGAGGGCGGATGTTATCCGTCACTATGGGTTGGTGCTGATATTTATTTGTTTCGTGTGGACAAATGTTATTTGCCATTGCAACGGTTTCGTGCAGGGCGACCACGTGGGGTCGCCCCTACGGGTTGGTGATGTTATTTTTTTTGTTTCGTGTGGACGAATGTTATTTTCCATTGCAACGGTATCGTGCAGGGCGACCACGTGGGGCGACCACGTGGGGCGACCACGTAGGGTCGCCCCTACGGGTTGGTGTTGTTGTTTATTTTGTTTCGTGTGGGCGAATGTTATCTGCCATTGCAACGGTTTCGTGTAGGGCGACCACGTGGGGTCGCCCCTACGGTTATGCGTTGTGCTTAACGTTGATGTGTGCGGGCGGTTTACCGTCCTAATGGTTTTGTGATATTGTTTATGATGTTTCGTGGAGGACAACCATACCAGTTGCCCCTACGGATGCCCATATTGCGGTTTTACACAAACCACTTGCACATCCGTGCCACATCAGAAAACCCGAGCGGGCGGACTACGGCCCTCTGGGCCCCACCCCCACCTCCGCCACCGTCATGCTTCACCACCTACCTACACAACTCAGCCGGTCGGCTGCGGTGCGCAGCCTACGTAAAAATCCTAAGGAAATCCGATGCGATCACATTCAGAATACGTACCTCGACGAAGGATAAATGTGACGGGAAGAAATACCCTCCTCCGAATGTAGGAGTGACTCCACGCCTCACCTGCGTCACATTTCTATCTCACACCGACACATTCTATCAGCAATTGCATTCGGATTTACTCATTCTCACGAGAGGCCGGCCCAGCCGACCGAAACGGGAAAGGTGTGTAATGGCGTTGCAAAGGTCTGGTGGTGGTGGCGGGGGAGGGCAGCCCGGAGCGAAGCAACGGGCATGCTGCGTGCGGTGGTGGTTGAAGGCTCGGGCTATTGAAACATTCAGACACCGGCTGTTGTTCCCGTAATACGTGGAAGCCCGCTCTGCATTAATATTTACTTACAACGGCGTCACGACTCGTACAGTTTCGGTACTATTCTCTGGCAATTGCATTCGGATTTACTCATTCTCACGAGAGGTCGGTCCAGCCGACCGAAACGGAAAAGGTGTGTAATGCGGTGACAAAGGTCTGGTGGTGGTGGCGGGGGAGGGCAGCCCGGAGCGAAGCGACGGGCATGCTGCGTACGGTGGTGGTTGGGGGCCCGGCGATCGACATATTCAGACGCCGGCTGTTATTTCCATAATACGCAGAAGTCCGCTCTGTATAAATATTTACTTACAACGGAGTCACGACTCGTATAGTTTCGGTACTGTTCTCTAGCAATTGCATTCGGATTTACTCATTCTCACCAGAGGTCGGTCCAGCCGACCGAGACGGGAAAGGTGTGTTGTCACGATACAAAGGTGTGGTGGTGGTGGCGGGGGAGGGCAGCCCGGAGCGACGCGACGGGCATGCTGCGTGCGGTGGTGGTTGGGGGCCCGGCGATCGACATATTCAGACACCGGCTGTTATTTCCATAATACGCAGAAGTCTGCTCTGTATAAATATTTACTTACAACGGAGTCACGACTCGTATAGTTTCGGTACTATTCTCTAGCAATTGCATTCGGTTTTATTCATTCTCACCAGAGGTCGGCCCAGCCGACCGAGACGGGGAAGGTGTGTAATGCGGTGACAATGGTCTGGTGGTGGTGGCGGGGGAGGGCAGCCCGGAGCGAAGCGACGGGCACCGTCCGCACGCTGTTACGATGGAGGTATGGCAATGCAGGTTCGGACAACATCGTTGCAACCCGTCGTTTAGGTTTTAGAATTATGCCTATAGCCTGCGTCACATTTCTAACTCACACCTACACATTCTATCAGCAATTGCATTCGGATTTATTCATTTCTCACCAGAGGTCGGTCCAGCCGACCGAGACGGGAAAGGTGTGTTGTCACGATACAAAGGTGTGGTGGTGGTGGCGGGGGAGGGCAGCCCGGAGCGACGCGACGGGCATGCTGCGTGCGGTGGTGGTTGGGGGCCCGGCGATCGACATATTCAGACACCGGCTGTTATTTCCATAATACGCAGAAGTCTGCTCTGTATAAATATTTACTTACAACGGAGTCACGACTCGTATAGTTTCGGTACTATTCTCTAGCAATTGCATTCGGTTTTATTCATTCTCACCAGAGGTCGGCCCAGCCGACCGAGACGGGGAAGGTGTGTAATGCGGTGACAATGGTCTGGTGGTGGTGGCGGGGGAGGGCAGCCCGGAGCGAAGCGACGGGCACCGTCCGCACGCTGTTACGATGGAGGTATGGCAATGCAGGTTCGGACAACATCGTTGCAACCCGTCGTTTAGGTTTTAGAATTATGCCTATAGCCTGCGTCACATTTCTAACTCACACCTACACATTCTATCAGCAATTGCATTCGGATTTATTCATTTCTTACCAGAGGTCGGCCCAGCCGACCGAGACGGGAAAGGTGTGTAATGCGGTGACAATGGTCTGGTGGTGGTGGCGGGGGTGGGCAGCCCGGAGCGAAGCGACGGGCACCGTCCGCACGCTGTTACGATGGAGGTATGGCAATGCAGGTTCGGACAACATCGTTGCAACCCGTCGTTTAGGTTTTAGAATTATGCCTATCGCCTGCGTCACATTTCTATCTCACACCGACACATTCTATCAGCAATTGCATTCGGATTTATTCATTCTCACGAGAGGCCGGCCCAGCCGACCGAAACGGGAAAGGCGTGTAATGGCGTTGCAAAGGTCTGGTGGTGGTGGCGGGGGAGGGCAGCCCGGAGCGAAGCGACGGGCATGCTGCGTGCGGTGGTGGTTGAAGGCTCGGGCTATTGAAACATTCAGACACCGGGCAGACATGTAGTATACCGAAACTGCGAAACGCAAATTCTGTACACCCGATCAGCAATTTCATGATTCACTGCCGGGGCAGAATAAATCCCGCAAATCTTGAATTCATGTCCCATGTCAAATACACACATGGTTGGAGAGAGATCATGGGATGGGGACAAGAAAAGAGTCGGGGTGGCAGGATTCGAACCTGCGGCCTTCTGCTCCCAAAGCAGACGCGCTAACCGGGCTGCGCTACACCCCGTGGGGGTGCAAAGTTCGACACCACGGCGTTAAGCACCAAATAATATCTTCGTTTTCGGTGAATTTAATTGTTGTACCACGGTGCTGTGCCTGGCCGAAGCGTCATTTGGTGTAGCACCGAAACAGTTAGTTTTGCAGATATGCTACATCGTTTCATTCTGGTTGTCTTTCTTCTTGTGGGCCTTAGCCCCTTCCCATCCCTAATTGCGTATGGTGGAAGCGAGATTCCCGGACGGGTTGTTACCGGCCCGATTGCGATCACGGGGGGAACTGTACATACGGTAACGTCGGGCACTATTCGTAATGGCACAGTTGTTTTTACCAATGGTTCGATTACCGCCGTGGGTGAGCTGGTGGATGTTCCGGAAGGTGCAACGGTCATTGATGCGCGTGGCAAGCATGTGTACCCTGGTTTTATTGGGGCACAGACAACCCTGGGCTTAAATGAAATTGGAGCTGTACGTGCTACGCGTGATGCTGCAGAAGTGGGCAGGTTTAATCCTAATGTGCGGGCTGAAACGGCGTACGATCCCGACAGCGACATTATCCCTACCGTACGGTCAAACGGTATCCTGATTGCCAACGTCAGTCCGGAAGGGGGCTTGATCAGTGGGTTGTGTTCAGTGATGCGGCTTGATGGGTGGACACGAGAAGATATTGCAATCGAACCGCGGTGTGCACTGGTGGTGAATTGGCCATCAATGTCGGTAAGTACGTCGTGGTGGGAAAAACGGAGTCCGGAAGAGCAGCGCAAGGATCAGCAAAAACAACTGGATGAGATACGCAGAATATTCGAAGATGCCCGTGCGTACGCGGTGATGGATGATGCCGGCCTGGATACCGCTAAACGCAATTTGCGGTTAGAGGCAATGCGCAGTGTTTTCGACGGATCACTCCCTGTGATCTTTGGCGCTCAGTCACGTCAGCAGATTCTTGCAGTATTGGATTTTATAAAAGAATTTGGAATAAATGGTGTTGTTGCGGGCGGCGCTGAAGCCGGTACTGTTGCCGAACTTCTGAAACAGCAGAATGTACCAGTGATCCTGGATCGAGTACATCGTCTGCCAGGCCGTGCCGAAGACGGCTATGATGACCCGTACACACTACCTGCCCGCCTACAGGCTGCCGGCGTACGGTTCTGCATCAACGAACCGGGCTATTGGAGCGTTCGCTCTCTCCCATTCGAGGCGGGTACGGCTATTGCTTACGGCCTACAACCCGAGGCAGCACTTGCTGCCATTACCATTGCGCCGGCGCATATTCTTGGTATTGCCGACAGGTATGGATCGATTGACGTAGGGAAGAGTGCCACGTTGTTCATTAGCGATGGTGATGCACTGGATGTGCGGAGTAACAAGGTTACCCATGCGTGGATTGACGGCAGACCTGTGGACCTGGACAACAGGCATAAACGCTTATCAAAAAAATACCGCTCCCGATACCAGCATTGATTAACGGCACCATACTTGAAAGTTCAGCAGTTGCGCTGCCTGCAACATCGCTGAATATGGCACGCAGGGCAATGACGTCCGAAGAGTTCGAACGCTACCGCTCAGTAGCGATGTACCGTATCGTCTATGCATCCGATGGTCTTCGGATCCATGGCTATCTGGCACTACCCGGGACATATCAAGATCCGTTACCGGCAGTCATGTTTAATCGCGGCGGCATAGGTCCGCGTGGTGCGCTCAGCGATGTTGGTGCTGCTGCCTATGTTGCACTCTACGCATCATGGGGCTATGTTAGCATTGCGTCGAATTACCGCGGTCAGGGCGGCTCCGAAGGCATCGAAGAGTTCGGAGGTGCCGATGTTAATGATGCCATGAACAGTCTGCGTGTCCTGGAACAGTTAAACTACGTTGATCAAGATCGGATTGGTGTGGTAGGGGGCTCGCGCGGCGGTATGATTACGCTGATGATGTTAACCAGAACCAATAGGTTCAGAGCCGCCGTAACGTTTGGAGCACCAACGGCGTTGCATCACGAAGATAAAAAAAGTTTCATTTGGAAGATGATGGCTAAATCGTTGTCCGATGAGGCCACACAACAGGCAGATGCACAAAAACGAAGCGCATTGACCTTTGCCGATCAATTGTGCAAGACAACGCCGCTGCTGCTTCTGCACGGGACGGGTGACCGACGGGTTGCTCCGGAACATTCGCTGCTGTTGGCTCAAGAGCTGCAAAAATTGCAGCATCCGTATAAGCTGATCATGTACGACAATGCCGACCATGTTCTTGCAGGCAGACGTGAAGAAAGTAATGTCGATATTCGCTGGTGGTTAGATACGTATGTTTTCAATAAAAATCCTTTACCCAAAACCGGACCCCATGGCGCATAAATTCTCCGTACGCACGTTCTACTCCGTACTTGTTGTTGCATTTGTTCTTCTGCCGTCCTACGTGTCTTCGCAGATCGTTGAAAAAATTTTCGAAAATCCGGTACTCTACGAACGTATGTACCCATTGCACGACCACTCAGGTGCTATTCTTGACTTTCCAGGAAAGGAGGTTGACAGTACCCTTGATGTGCAGAGCTACGAGCTATGGTTTGATTTGCGAAGGTTGGTAACCGTCCCGCATTCCGAACGCGGACAGATGCACTTCTCCGGCATTGTTAATATTGTATTTACGGTTACCAAGCCCGTTGACAGAATTACCCTGGACGCTGAGAAAATTTCTGTCCTGGTAGCCTCTGTTAATAATCAGCTTACCGAAGTCGAGAAGTCTGCAGGGGGCGTGACGGTGAATCTGGGCCACACTCTTCAGACTGGTCAGACTGATACACTTACCCTGGTGTTTATCGGCGAGCAGAGTCGGCGCGGAATGTACGGATACAGTTCTGGTGAAATCGATACATCTGCAGCCTATCCGTTTGGCATTGCTTACATTTTTACCGAACCCACGGATTCTCGGTATGCATATCCGTGCCACGATGCACCGCATGACAAGGCAATGTTTACAGCCCACATTCGGGTACCCGAAGGCTACACCGGTGTGTCGAACGGTCTCCTGAAAGATGTTAAAAATGAAGACGATGGATCGGTATGGTTTACCTGGCAGGAAAACAATATAATGCCAACCTACCTGTTCAGTGTTGCCGCCAGTGTGTTTGATACGCTGAATCAACAGGCCACCAGCATCGATGGTAGAATAATACCGATTTATAATTTCTTTTGGCCGATGGATCGGGACAGTAGTCCGTATAGTGCTGTGAATGCCCTTAAATCAATGCCAAAGATGATACCCGGACTGGAGAAGTATTTTGGCAGATATCCATTTGCCAGTTACGGACATGTGTTTGCAGCACCGCTCACTATTGGTGCAATGGAGCATCAGACCATGACCCTTGCCAACAGGAAGTGGCTGAACGGTCAGGCTGAGGCCGGGCTTGCTCATGAGCTGGCACACCAGTGGACGGGCGATATCGTTAGCTGTGGTACATGGTCTGATATCTGGCTTAACGAAGGCGGAGCATCATGGGGTGAAGCTCTATGGAGTGGCGAAGTTTACGGACGTACGGGATATAACAATCAGATGATGGCCCGAAAGATTCGGTATCTGAAAACTTCAAAAACAGACCCGCCAATCTATGATCCGCCACCATACCTGATTTTTAACGAAGGAACTACGTACTGCAAATCAGGCTGGGTGTATCACATGCTGTACCGGATGTACGGGGATGTGTTTATTTCAGCACTTCAGGAGTGGCTCAGCCGCCCAATACCAACAAGTAAACAAACCTATGAATTTGTAAACTTTTTAAAACAGCAAATACCTGATCCGATTATTCCATGGGATACGTTCTTTGATCAGTGGCTTATCCAGAAATTCCACCCTCAAATCCTTGCAACCGCCGAGTTACGTAGCCAACATGGAACAACTCAGGCAACCGTGTGGCTGACGCAGGTGCAGGATACACTAAATATTCCAACGGTTTTTCAGTTTCCTCTCAGACTTCGGTTTATGGGAGTTACCGAGGTTGTAGACACCACGATCATCGTTCGCAACCGCGAAGAAAAAGTTGATGTAACTGTTGGCTTCCCGGTTGATTCCGTTGCTCTTGACCCGGACAATGATGTGTTACTGGAGAGCACGGTAGAGATTGTAACCAAGATTAGGGATGACCAGCATCGTGAAGCCAACGTGCGCATTACTGGCAGTACTCCGCATCAGGCCGGCGTGCCCCTTGTTCTGCTGGCCGACGCGAATGTCAGCGCTTCAGTATATTCCATTGACGGTCGAAGAATATCAGTACTAAAGGGAAGCACAGGCAGACTTGTTTTTGACACTCGTGGATGGAGACCTGGCGTTTACGCTATGTATGTTGAAGGGGGCTTGCCAACGGTGCTCAAATTTATTGTTGTTGACTAAGAACGTCCAAAGGACAAACTATGAAATCGGCAGACATTGCGGCGCTTCGAAAGGAATACGCCAAAGCCTTACTCAATGAGCATACGGTGCTCCGCAATCCGTTAGAGCAATTTTCAGTCTGGCTTGATGAAGCTGTTGCCGCCTCACTGCCAGAGCCAACGGCAATGGCTGTGGCCAGTGTCAATGATGGTGGCGCACCATCTGTCCGTATGGTACTGCTAAAAGGAGTTGACCATGGTTTTGTGTTCTACACTAATTACAACAGCAGAAAAGGGACTGAGCTTCTTGGCAACCACAATACTGCTCTGCTGTTTTTCTGGCCTGAGCTTGAACGTCAGATACGTATCGAAGGCATAGTCGAAAAGACCACAGCAGAAGAGAGTACAGCATACTTCGATAGCCGTCCGCGTGATAGTCGGATTGGTGCTCACGCCTCGGCGCAAAGCAGCGTTATTCAATCACGTGAAGAGCTCGACGAGCATTATGCACAGTTGCATGCCCGGTTCGAACAGCAGGATGTTCCCCGACCCGACACTTGGGGTGGCTTCAGAGTGATTCCGCATACCATCGAGTTCTGGCAGGGCAGACCCAGCAGGCTGCACGACCGCCTCCGCTTCCGTAAACAAAATGATGACTGGCTGCTTGAACGGCTGAGTCCGTAGTCCCTTCAGGGTCAGGTTACCACCTACACCGGCTCAATGGTAAAGCCTGCTTTTTTAACGGCTTCCTGAACATCATCGCCGGAAGCCCCGTCCAGATTTACCGTGAGAACCTTATCCACAGTATCTGTGTCTACTGACCAGTTGGTGATGCCCTGCACCTTGTCCAGAAATGGAGTTACCGACTTAATACAGCCGCCACAGTTGATATTGGTTTTGAATCGAAGTGTGATGTGAGAATCCATTGTGCAAAAATACGGTACGGTGTGGAAGTCTCTGACAGGCTGGTAAACCAGGTTGCCCGCGGTTGCGGATGTCAAAAAAACTCAATGTGGAGTGATTGATTATGTCGGGCAGAAATACCACAACAAACATGGCATAACCATCTGAACGGTATTGGGGGAAGGTAGGTGCCACAGTGTCAACTCGAATATAGTTGTTTGCTACCAGTAGGTTGGTGGTCCGCTTCGAATTAGGCGTATCATTGTACTGTGCGTGAATCTTAGTTTAGGTGAAGAAATGGAACTGTTTAAACTTGAAGTGACTGCAAAAACCGGTAAAGAGCAATTGTGTATAAACCAAAAGCCGATCGGCTATGACCTGCTTGATTTTTGGAAGTGGAGTGCATCAGACCTGGTCTCAAATGCAACGCGGGGCATTCTGGCAGAATTTATCGTTGCAACTGCATTGGGCATTGATTTAACAAAGCCGCGTGATGAATGGGGTTCGTATGATTTAATGACACCTGAGGGTGTTAGGATCGAGGTTAAGTGCTCAGCTTTCCTACAATCGTGGGCACAGACCAGCCAGTCTTCGGTAATCTTCAGTATCAAACCGGCTCGTAAATGGAATGAATCAACTCATAAGTATTCCGAAATTATTGTGCGTGATTCCGACGTGTATGTTTTTTGTTTGCTCCAGCATATAAACAAGGCGACTGTAAACCCGCTGGAAATTGAGCAATGGCGTTTCTATGTAGTTTCAACAAAAGAACTTTTTAGATTGAAAGGTGATCAGAAAACACTCACTCTAAAAGCGTTAGAAGAGATTACTCCTTCCGTACCATACCACGATATACGAGAAGCAATCACAATAGCAATGAACAATGGACTGCAATAGTCATCCGTACGCATTCTTTACTCTATCTCAGTTATCGCCGCCACTTCAAACGTAAACTATTGCTTACTACGCTTACGCTGCTCAGGGCCATCGCAGCACCGGCTATCATTGGGTTGAGCAGGAAGCCGGTGAATGGGTAAAGAATTCCTGCGGCGATAGGTATGCCGATGACGTTATAGAAGAAAGCCCAGAAGAGGTTCTGACGGATGGTGCTAACAGTGAGCTTCGACAGGCGAAGTGCTGCAGGAATCTTCGTTAGGTCGGATGAAACGATGGTCATTCGGGCGACGTCCATGGCGATGCCACTACCGCTGCCCATGGCGATGCTGATGTCGGCCGTTGCGAGTGCTGTACTATCGTTAATGCCATCGCCGGCCATGGCTATGACCTGTCCCTGCTCCTGAAGCCTTGCTACATACTCAGCCTTTTGGTCGGGGAGCATGCCGGCCTGATAGTGTTTGATACCGGTCGCGGTGGCTACTGCCTGCGCAGTTGCCTGCGCATCGCCGGTAAGCATATGGGTTTCAATCCCCATCGTTTGCAATGTGCGAATTGCCTGCCCTGAGCTGCTCTTGATGGTGTCGGCAATGGCAATGGCTGCCAGTGCCATTATGCTATTACTAAACCAGATGACGGTTTGGGCGTCTGCACTCCATACGTCAGCCTGCTGTTTAAGCTCGTCTGAAATACTAATATTATGTAAGTCCAGCAATGCTGTGTTTCCAACCAGGTACAGCTTATCATCGGCGTATGCCAAAGCCCCTTTCCCGGTAATACTCTCAAACCGGGTGATTGGGGAGGGGGCTATGGCAGAGAGGTGTTCGGTGACGGCGGTGGCCAGCGGATGTTCCGAGTGCATCTCGATGGCAAGCAAAATACCGGCGCCGGTATCGTCCGAATGCCAGCGGATGTTGGTAACACGTGGTTTGCCTTCGGTGATAGTACCGGTTTTGTCGAGTACGACCGCAGAGATGTTGGTCGCAGTTTCAAGAACAGTAGCGTCTTTTACTAAAATGCCATTTTCGGCTCCCTTGCCGATGCCGACCATGATTGCTGTCGGCGTGGCAAGTCCCAAAGCGCATGGACAGGCGATCACCAGAACTGATATCGAGGTGAGCAGCGCATAGGTTATGCTATTTGTACCACCAAAAATCAGCCAGCTAATAAATGTTATGATGGCAATCATAAGGACTGTGGGCACAAAGACTGCTGCCACTTTATCAACATAACGCTGTACCGGTGCCTTGCTCCCCTGAGCATCCTGCACGGTCTTGATGATGTTCGCAAGCATGGTTTCACTGCCAACCTTTAGCGCTTTAAAGATAAAGCTTCCTTTTTGGTTAATCGTTCCGGCGAATACCTGACTATCGGTTTCCTTCAGAACTGGAACCGGCTCGCCGCTGAGCATGCTTTCATCCACGTATGAAGAACCGGTGGTTACCACTCCGTCAACCGCAATACTATCGCCGGGCTTTACACGCAACAAGTCACCCATTCCAACAGTATCAATCGAAACAATCTGTTCCGAACCGTCGGCAGCGAGTCGCGTCACCGTTTTCGGTTGCAGACCAATCAGCTTCGAAATGGCGGATGACGTGTTCGACTTTGCCTTTTCTTCTAATAGTTTCCCAAGCAGAACAAATGCAATGATCACCGCCGCAGCCTCGTAATACACGTGTGCGTGGAGCCCGCTGCTCGTGAACCACTCCGGAAACAGCATTGCCACGATGCTAAATATGTAGGCAATGCCGGTGCTGAGAGCCACCAGCGTATCCATATTGGCCGAACGGTGGCGGAGTTGTTTCCATGCGTTCGTAAAAAAGCTTTGTCCGCTCCACAGCACTACCGGCGTAGTAAACAGCAGCATCAGTTCATTTGCGAACGGCATGTCCATGAAGAACATTCCAATGACGAAAACCGGAGCAGCAAAAATCATCGCCCACACGGCTTTGCGTTTTATCGCTGTAAGTTTCCTGGTGTGGATTACTTCAAGCGTCTCCGTTGGTTCATCAGACTCTATCAGCAAGTCATAGCCCCCTGCCTGAACAGCCGCTTGTAGAGCATTCGGGTTAGTCATATTGGGCAGGTAGTCAACCGTAAGCGTCGCATTCCCGTAATTCACAGCAGCCCTTACCACACCCGACACCGCCTTCACCATGGTTTCTGCACTCACCGCGCAGGATGCGCAACTCAGGTCGAGCACCGGAAACTGCTTGTGGACCACAGTTACACCATAACCAAGGTTAGTAATAGCCTGCACAGCAGCAGCAATCGCGTCATTCGACGCCACGCTAAGCACCGCACGATGGTTATTCAATTCAACCGCATGTGCCGTTACACCTTGAACAGTAGAAAGCCCCTTATCAACAATCATGGCGCAGTGCTCACTGTTGACGCCCTCCAGGGGCAGGTAAACCGTCAGATCATTATTCGTACTCATACAAGTCTTTCTGTAAACCTACGCAAAGACGTATGAAGGGGGCTTGAGGTGTAGGGCATCGTGAATTCACACTCCTTATTAAACACTGCCGTGTTTTGCGATGGACGAAGGGCGGAGCCGGCGTACTTTTGATGAATACACTCATGGAGATATCATCATGAACCACCATCATTTTATGAATAAAGCTTTTACGGAAGCTTTTTCGGGTATGCACGCAAATGAGGGCGGACCGTTTGGAGCCGTAGTAGTTGAAAACACTACGATCATCGGCAGAGGACATAACTTGGTCACGAAACATCATGATCCAACAGCACATGCAGAGATTGTTGCGATACGAAATGCATGTGCCGAGGTACAGTCCTTTCATTTAAACAATGCCGTTATCTACACAACCTGCGAGCCATGTCCGATGTGCCTTGCCGCCATCTACTGGGCACAAATTAAAACCGTATACTACTACTACACCAAAGCCGACGCGGCCGAAATTGGCTTTAGTGACAAATATATTTACGAGGAAATCGCAAAGGCCGAGGATGAACGTAGCATCAAAATGAAGAAGGTAGATCTGACCCTTCAACAAGACCTGTTCGGGGAGTGGCGAAGGAAGGAAGATAGGACGCAGTATTAGGGACTGGGAGTACGGAAGTATGTCAGGCACGGATTCACAGGATTTAAGAATTTGCCGGGAGCAGAGGTAATTGAGCCTGTCGATTTTCGGCCAGCTCAGATACTAACTCACCGTGTAAAAACCGGTCACGTTTTGATAGCTTGGGTGTACTATCCCCAATAGCAATTGCTCCGGATTTCCTATGGTGTTTTGTGTAGGCTGCACAACGCAACCGACCGGCCAAGCTGTGTAGGTAGGTGGTGATGCACGAAGGTGGTGGAGGCGGGGGTGGGGCCCGGAGGGCCGTAGTCCGTCCGATCGGGATTTATGACGTGGTTTGGGGGTGCAGGAGGTTTGTGTAAACCTGTAAATATGGATGCGATATTGTACGGACGCTCTCACGAGGCCCACACGAAAAACGATAAAAAACAATATAATACCGTAAGGGCGGGAAACCCGTTCGCACAAACCATTGTAAACAATACCATGAGCCGTAGGGGCGACCCCACGTGGTCGCCCCTACGAAACATCATATAAAACGATAATAACGATAATATCGATAATAACGATAAAAACAGATGTGTCTGTTTATATCGCGCGCACGGCCGTGCGTCCCGACGTCCAGTACGTTGCATACATCTGATAAATCTGGCTCCCCCTCCCTAAAGCCCGAAGGGGTTTGGGGAGGGGGCCGGGGGGAGAGGCCGCAGGGGGTGGGGCCGTAGGGGCGACCCCACGTGGTCGCCCCTACGAAACATCATATAAAAAGATAATAACGATAATATCGATAAAAACGATAAGAACAGATGTGTCTGTTTATATCGCGCGCACGGCCGTGCGTCCCTTCGTCCAGTACGTTGCATACATCTGATAAATCTGGCACCCCCTCCCTAAAGCCCGAAGGGGTTTGGGGAGGGGGCCGGGGGGAGAGGCCGGGGAGGGGGCCGTAGGG
>Ga0226835_1000190_pt1 | contig 104126 bp, 102 predicted proteins | sample LAC_MetaG_1_FD_163627 | JGI IMG/M metagenome (GOLD analysis project Ga0226835, IMG submission 163627) | Anaerobic ammonium oxidizing microbial communities from anammox membrane bioreactor (MBR) in UC Berkley, California, United States -... | ecosystem: Engineered > Bioreactor > Anaerobic >... | reverse complement strand
TTCTTCTCGTCGCGGCTGAAGACGCGGATTTCCGCAATGTCGGTATCGAGAAACCGGCGCACGGTCGCGCGACCGAATGATCCGGTACCGCCGGTGATCAGCAGCACTTTTCCTGAGAACATGAAGCCACCTTCTTCTGGTTGGTGGCTAGTAGCGCAGTGTAGTGTACAGAATCAAGCAACGAGGCGGGATGGCATCGAGGCGCTCGCTTCAATAGTCGCGATGGTGACGAAGCTGCGTCACGCAATCGTCAGGCGCCTTCGGATCATCGGCCAGGGTCGTTCCTTCAAGCGTTCCCATCGCGCCTGGCGGCTGCTATGTACGGCCGTTTCCCCTCGTCGCCCGGAGAAGTACCTTGACTGCGCCCAGCTTCCTAGTTGTCGGTCAAGGATCGATCGGACAGCGGCACGCGCGATTGCTGCGCGCGCGTGGACACGTTTCGGTCGTAAGCGCCAAGGCCCAGGGCGCATATCGGTCGATCGGCGAGGCCATTCGCGCATCACCGCCGTCACACGTGGTCCTGGCGAACGTCACGAGCCGCCATGCCGATGCGGTGCTCGAACTGGCGGCGGCGGGTTTCAAGGGCACTCTCCTCATCGAGAAGCCCATCTGCAACACGTCGACCGACATAAGCGAGATTCAAGACGCTTTGATGCATTTTGAACGTGTGTTGGTCGGATACAATTTGCGATTCCATGCGGTCGTGCAAGCGTTGAAATCGGCCCTTTCTGGCGAAAAAATCTTTGAGGCGCGGTTTGCGGTCGGTCAGCTTTTGTCGACATGGCGCCCGGATGTGAGCTACACAGCGAGCTCTTCCGCACAGACTGCGTCGGGTGGCGGCGTATTGCGCGATTTAAGCCACGAGATCGACCTGATTCTCAGCCTGCTTGGCGACTGCGCTCAGCTGGTGTCCTGCGGAGGGAATTTGGGCCGGCTGGGAATAGAAACGGACGAAGCCTGGTCGATCATCATGAAGATGGCAAGCGGAGCGATGGTCACCTTGACACTGAACTATTTCGATCAACCCGCGCGTCGGGAGATTGCCATAACGACATCGGCACACACGCTGAAAGCGGACCTGATCGCGGGAAAACTGATGAAGGCGGGGATGACGGAAGCATATGACGTCGCCCGTGACGAGACATACCGGCTTCTCCATGAGGAGTTCGTCAAAGGGGGGCAAACCGCCTGTTCCGCACAGGAGGGCTTTGCCGTCATGCGCGTGATCGAAGCGGTTGAGCGCTCTGCCAGGGAACAAAGGTGGATTACGATATGAGGCGGCTGTGCACCATTTGCGCACGAGGAGGCTCCAAAGGGGTGCCGGGCAAGAATCTGCGCATCCTCATGGGCAAGCCGTTAATCGTGTGGACGATAGAGCAGGCGCTTCGCTGCGGCTTGTTCGAGCACGTCGCCGTTTCGAGCGATGACGATGCAATTCTGGAGGTTGCGGCCCGCGCAGGGGCTACCATGGTCATCAAACGGCCCGATGAGCTGGCCAGCGATACGGCAGCCAAGATACCGGCCATCCTCCATGCGCTGAACATCGCCGAGGAACGCGCCGGCCATTCTTTCGATACGTTCGTCGATCTCGATGCCACCTCCCCGCTCCGATCGATCGAAGACATTGTCGGTGCGGTATCGCTCTTGGAGTCGTCCGGCTGCAAAAGCGTTATCACGGGAGCAAAAGCGCGGCGCTCGCCCTATTTCAATCTCGTAGAGCGGGATTCGGACGGTTCGGTTCGTTTATCGAAGCCGAGCGGGTTCATCAGGAGGCAGGATACGCCTTCCGCATTTGATATGAATGCTTCCATCTATGTATGGAAGCGAGACGATTTTGTCGACGATCCCAGTGTTTTCTATGATGGAACACTGCTCTACGAAATGCCTGAAGACAGATCCCACGACATCGACACACCGCTGGACTTCCAGATCGTCGAGCTGATCATGAAGGAAAGGCATGGATGGTCGAAAAAGGATCCTTTTTCTCTCGATGGCAAGGTCGCGGTCATCACCGGCGCGGGAGGTATATTAGGCAGGCGGTTTTGTCGCACGCTGGCCGAACGGGGCGCAAAAGTAGCGGCACTCGACCTTTTCCCGACACACGATGTCATAGACGAAATTTCGGCCATATCCCCGGGACATATTGGATTGACAGTCGACGTGTCGGATCAGAATGCATGCAGAATGGCCGTTGATGAAATCGAGAAATCCTTGGGGCCGATAGACATTCTCCACAACAATGCCGCTTCAAAAGGCCGGAATCTCAAAGAATTTTTTGAGCCTGTAGAAGAATTTTCTCCAGATCTCTGGCGGCAGATCATGTCCGTGAATCTGGATGGCTACTTCTTCATGGCACAGGCGGTTGGTCCGCGCATGGCGCGGCGCAAGCGCGGATCGATTATTCAGACCTGCTCGATCTATGGCGTCGTGGGTCCCGATCAGCGCATCTACGAAGGCTCCGAATATCTTGGAATGCCGATTAATACTCCAGCGGTCTATTCGGCCTCCAAGGCCGGCGTGGTTGGATTGACGCGGTATCTGGCTACATACTGGGGAAAGGATTCGGTTCGCGTCAACACTCTTACGCCGGGGGGTGTCGCCAGTGGCCAGAACGACGAATTCAACCGCAAGTACGCCGCCCGCGTTCCTCTTGGCAAAATGGCAGAACCTGACGATATGGCCAACGCATTGCTTTATCTTGCGTCCGACGCATCGAAATATGTCACGGGACATAATCTGATTGTGGATGGGGGTCTTACAGCATGGTGAGGACCGTCACGGAAGACAATACTGTTCTATTATTGGATGATACTGGATTCGTAATTTATAATTATCAACATCCTTGATATTGAGCGCATGACATGAAGCAGCCCATCCACGCCATCGCGACCGGCCGTTCCGGCTCTCTCTTCGAGGCCGACATCGCGCAATCTGAAGGCGCATTGCGGTCGGCCATATCCGGCAAGAGGGTTCTGGTCATCGGCGGCGCGGGGTCGATCGGATCGTCGACCGTTCTTCAGATCGCGATGCGCAATCCCGACACGCTCCACATCGTCGACCAGAACGAGAACGGACTTGCCGAACTCGTCCGCCAGTTGCGTTCGCAGCCCGACATCTGGTCGGCACGCGACTTTCAGACGCTGCCGCTCGACTATGGCGGGGCTGCGATGCGTCATCTTCTCGCGTCGCAGAAAGCCTATGACCTGGTGCTGAATTTCGCCGCCCTGAAGCACGTGCGGTCCGAGAAGGACCCGTTCTCAACCTTGCAGATGTTCGAGACCAACCTTTTGAAGCAGGAGCGCTTCATGCGCTGGCTGGCCGATACCGGGTTCGATGGCCGCTTCTTCACGGTCTCGACCGACAAGGCGGCCAATCCGTCCTCGATGATGGGCGCATCCAAGCGCGCGATGGAGCATGTGCTGTTCAACTCGTCGGTGGCGACCGCGCTGCCCGGCATCAAGACCTCGACGCGCTTTGCCAATGTGGCATTCTCGAACGGCTCCCTGCTCCAGGGCTTCGAGAACCGCCTGGCCCGCGTGGAACCGCTGGCCGCACCGCGCGACACGCGCCGCTATTTTGTCTCGCTGCGCGAGTCCGGGGAATTGTGCGCTCTTGCCGCAACCATGGCGCCAAACCGTACCATCGTGATCCCGCGTCTCGACCCGGAAAAGCACCTGGTGCCGTTACAGACCATCGCCGAGGATTTCCTGCGCCATCACGGTTATGAGCCGGTGCATTACGACAACGAACGCGAGGCCTGCGCAGCCGTGCGCCAAGAGGCGCAGAGCGGCCGTTGGCCGCTTCTCCTGACCGCGCTGGACACGTCGGGGGAAAAACCCTACGAAGAATTCATGACGAAGCGTGAACGGGCGCGCGAAATCGGGCTTCCGAACCTGCACGCCGTCAACTATCTGGAGGTCGGGCAGTCGGCAATCGACGCCATGCTGCGTCAGACCGAGGCCTTGTTGGCGGACGCTTCGGCGAATAGCCTGAGCAAGGACAAGCTGAAGGCAGTGATCGCCATGATCGAGCCTGATTTCCTGACTACGCACAAGGATTCCGTCGCCAACCTGGATCAGAGACTTTAGACGACATGAACGATCAAGTAACCATCGATTTCGAGAGCGGGTCCGGCGAAATTACAATGCTTGGGCTTATTGCGGTCATTACCGAGAACTGGAAATGGTTCTTGGCTATACCTGTCGTGACGGCTTTGGGTATCTACCTTTTGCTTGGATTTCTGGGCTCGGACTATCGGTCCACGGCGATCCTGCGGATCGATGAGACCGCCGCTCTCCTGACGTCGCCCAGCGTTTTGCGCGCAACGATCGAGGAACGCGACATGCGCGATGAGCTTGGCTCGACGATGGACGATGCGATGAGGGCGCTTTCCGGGCGGATTTCCATCAGCACCCTCGCGCCCAGAATAACTCAGGTATCTCTCGTCGGCACGGAGGCCGATAGTGCGCAAGCGACCCTGACGGTGCTCATCAAGAACTTTGCTCTTCAGATTGCTCCGCGCGGGCCGGAGCGCGAGGAGATCGAGCGGCAGATAGCCGTGCGCAGCGCGAACGTGGAACAATTGCGCGCGTATGCGCAGACACTGACCCGGGAAGAGCAGAACACCGTGGCCGGGACGAGGGAAGCCAACGATGCGGCGCTTGGCTTTGTCGCGCTTGTCAACGACATCCAGGACAAGGAGGACAATATCATCTCTCTCCAGCGTTCGCTGGAAGGGCTGACACAATCCGACATCCTCCAGGAACCGACGCTGGCCGACGAAGCCGAAGCCAGCAAAAGGCTCGTCCTTTCGCTTCTGGCCGCAATTGCTGCCGGCCTCGGCGTATTGTTCGTCGTGCTCCTCGGCGAGGTGATCCGGCGTGCGCGCAACGATCCCCGGGCGCTATCCGACATGAGGCGCATCCGCAATGCGCTTCCCTTTTCGAGACGCAGTATTTGAAAGTAGAGTTTTCCCAGTGACATGGCATTCCGCGATGGCGGCACGGCAAGAACTCCGGCTGCCATCCTCATGCTGATGCGGTCGGTCCGCCGCGCCTTCGTGCGACCGATCGTATGATTGCTCGATGTGGCTCGGGTGCTCCCGAACCGAAAGACACCTTCTTCACCGTCCGGTTTCCCCGAACCACCGCTGCCCGCGATAGAGTCGCTGGAGTGTGGAGACCATTTCCTCGAAGGATTTGTCGAGTTCCACACAGGCCCTGTCGGTCGGGATGAGATAGGTCGAACGCCCGCGTTTCTCACGCTTCAGGAAACCGGCGGCTTCCAGTTCGTCGACCTTGCGGTGCGTGGTCGAGATCGCCAGGCCCAGCGTGTTGGACAGGGCGGAAAGGTCGTACAGTTTTTCCTGCACCTTGCCAGTGATGACCGTGCGCACGATCAGGGCATCCAGGGGGCTGCCCCACATGCCGGTTTCGATGGCGTAGAAACGGTTCAGGCATTCGATGATCTGCGCCTGAACGATCGCCCGGATCTCTGCCTCTTGCATGATGCCCGAATCCCTGTGCGGCTTCGTATGCCTCAACCTTTCCATATCGGAAACATCCGCCGGCAGTCAGTCTCTTTCTCTGTGCTAGGGACATGTCAGAGGCAGGAAACGCTCGCTCCGAAGCGTCAGGGAGGTTAGGTTGACCAAACACATACTCATCGTCGGCGGCGGCATTGGCGGAACCATGACCGCCAACAGTATCGTTGCCAAAATGTATTCCGAAATCACTCGCGGCCAGGTCAAGGTGACGCTTCTTTCGGATTCACCATGGCACTACTACAAGCCGGCCTTCATGTATGTCGCCTTCGACATGTTCTTTGAGGGCGAGCTGCGCCGCAAGCAACGCACGCTTCTGCGCCCCGAGATCGAATTCAGCGTCGACAAGGTGGTGCAGTTCGACTTCGCCGGATCGAAGGTGAAGACCGCCAGCGGCAAGACCATCGGCTACGACTATATCGTGGTCTCGACCGGCTGCCTGCCCGCGCCGGAACGCATTCCGGGCCTGACGAAGGCGGGCGACTACTTCTACCAGTACGCCCCGGCGCGCCAGTTGGCCGAGAAGCTGAGAAACTTCGAGAAAGGCCGGATCTTCATCACCGTCAACTTCCCCAAGACGCCGAACGTGCCGCACCAATGCGGCATCGCGCCGATGGAGACCACGCTGATGGTCGACGAATATCTGCGCCGCAAGGGCGTGCGCGAGCGGTGCGAGATCGTCTATACCTATCCGACCATTTCACAGCTTCTGCGCAACTGCCTGTTCCTGCAGCAGGAAGTCTGCGAGGTGCTGCCGCCGGTCTTCGATGCCAAGGATATCAAGTACCAGCGCGGCTTCACCCTGGAATCGGTCGACCCGGAGAGGAAGATCGCCCGTTCCGAGGAGGGCAAGGAGGAGGATTTCGACATCCTCATGTGCACGCCGCCCATCCGCGCCGTGGATGCGGTGCTCGAAAGCGGCATCTCGCAGGCTCCGAACAACGAGGGCTGGCTGCCGACCGACCGCAAGACCCTGCAACTGGAAGGCTATCCGAACGCCTATGTCATGGGCGACACGGTCGATCTGCCGATCTCGAAGGCGGGCGGATCGTGCCACAACCAGAGCCCGGTGATCACCAACAACATCGCCGGCGATATCCGCCTTGGCCGTACCGTCGACGCTTATGACGGCAAGGTGCAGGCTGTGGCGCAGATGGGTCTCGAGGCGGGCATGCCGCTCTGGTACGACTATGACGAGGACGTGCATCCGACACCGCCGACCAAGGTGGGTGGGCTGCTGCGCAAGGCCTTCAACCGCGGGATCTACTGGTCCGTCGCGCGCGGCATCATCTGAAATCGGCATCAAGGAGAACAGAAATGAGCGAATCCTTGACGGATGCGTCCCAAACCGCCCTCGCCGCTGGGGCGCCGAAGGCTCTCGCCATCATGGACGAGGCGACCGAACGCGGCCTGATCGAGCTTCTGGAAAAGCTTGCGCCTCTCTTGCAGGGCCGGCGCTTCCACAACCTGGTCGATCTGGCATCGCTGGCATCGGATGGCGTCGATATGTTCGACGATGCCATGATCCAGAAGCTGATGAAGGCCTATGAGGAAAGCGTCGGCGCGGCCTGGTCGCTGGGCAATGCCGCCCGCTATGCCGCCGCGCAGACCGCCAACGCCCAGGTACCATCCCTGTTCGGCCTTCTGCGCGCGGCCGGGAACGAGGACACGCGGCGGGGGCTCCACTTCGTCCTGCAGTTCCTGTCGGTACTTGGCCGGCAAATGAAGGATGACGCCGACGCATGACCGCAGATGCGGATCTCGCCGCGCTGTATCAGCGCGGGTTGCGGGAGATGGCCGCAAAGGTCCGCACCGACAGGAGGCTCGTTCCGGCGGACATCAGCGTCACCCGAACGAGCCGCACCTGCGGCAGCTCCGTTACGATCGACATATGCCGCAATGGCAGCCTCATCGGCGATCTCGGCTGGCATACGCGCGCCTGCACGCTCGGCATGGCCGCCACCGCGGCGATGGTGCAGGGTGCCGTGGGCCAGAGTTTTGGGGCGGTGGAGGAAATTGCAGGAATGCTGCGCAGCCTCCTGCAAGGTGACGACGTGTCCTTCCCCGAGCGCTGGAAGACCCTTGAAATGTTTGTCGCAGCACGCGGTTTTCCGAGCCGCCACGGCTCGATCATGCTGCCATTCGATGCGCTGGCCGAGGCTGCCCGCACCTAAAGCGTGTCGCCGCCGGGGGCCGGCTCCTGCGCCGGTCGCGGTCCGCCACAGGAGACGGATCGCCGGCGGAAGCCGGAAGCGGATCGCCGCCGTGGTGAGGCCGCGGCCTTCCATCCGGAGCCGAAAGCCCCTGCCGGCCGTGCCGCCTCCTTTCGGTTTGCGATCCCGCGCGCTCAGGCGTCGAGGTGCCGTGCGCCCTGCCGGGGACCGACGGGCTCGCTGCGAGCGGGCTCGCCGTCGAGCAGGCGCAGCGCGTCCATGATCTCGTCGAAGGAAACCGGCCGCTTCGCACCCGGCGGCCTCCGCAGGGCCGGCATCGATTCCACCGCGCAGGCATCGGACGCCCACGACGACAGAATGGCGCGCTTCTCGTGAAGATCGAGATCGGGCGCGGCAAGCACGTCGCCCGGGCGGTCGAAGAACCGCGCCGGGTCGAGCACGCGGCCGAGTTGCAGGTCGGACGTTTCGGGGGCGAGGGAAGGAATGATCGCTGAGACTTTACGTTCCATCGATGGATCCTCCGTCAGCTAAGAACTCTCCCTTTCGTGTCAGTCGGCGACCGCCGGCAAGCGGCGGCGCGATTGCGGAAATTTTGGCGAATCCCCGCGAAATTTCAAGTGGCCGCATGTTCGAGACGCAGCGAATAGCTCCATGATTACAGCGCCATAGCACTCGATTACGCCGAGTGCCAAAAATTTTGCGGCATCCTCTTGAAACGCCGGAATCGTGCAACTAGCTCGATATGCGCGCGATGCCTTTCGGGGTTGCGCACCCCGTTCCGGTCCGGTCTCCGACCCGGGCCGGCGCGGAGGAACCTCTTGAAAAACTGTTTGTCCTTGAAGGAGAACGACATGACGTTCCGTCCCTTGCACGACCGTATCGTGGTCCGCCGCATCGAGGCCGAGGAAAAGACGGCCGGCGGCATCATCATCCCCGACACCGCCAAGGAGAAGCCGAGCGAAGGCGAGGTCATCGCCGTCGGCCCCGGCGCGCGCGACGAGACCGGCCAGCTTCAGCCGCTCGACGTCAAGGTCGGCGACCGCATCCTGTTCGGCAAGTGGTCCGGCACCGAGATCCGGCTCGATGGCGAGGACCTGCTCATCATGAAGGAAAGCGACGTGATGGGCGTGATCGAGATCGAAGCCGCCGTGAAGAAGGCCGCCTGAGCGGGGCCGGGAGTGCATGATCCCGAGCCGGAAGCCCGCGAGGCGAAAAGCGGGGACCGGCTTTCGGACAAGATCACGCTCCGGCAAACGGACCAGGACCAGTCAACGAAAGCTGCCTATCTGAAGGAGTGATCCAATGGCTGCCAAGGAAGTCAAGTTCAACACCGAAGCACGCGAGAAGATGCTGCGCGGCGTCGACATCCTCGCCGACGCGGTGAAGGTGACGCTGGGCCCCAAGGGCCGCAACGTCGTCATCGACAAGTCGTTCGGCGCCCCGCGCATCACCAAGGACGGCGTCACCGTCGCCAAGGAGATCGAGCTCGAGGACAAGTTCGAGAACATGGGCGCGCAGATGGTGCGCGAGGTGGCCTCCAAGACCAACGACATCGCCGGCGACGGCACCACGACCGCGACCGTGCTGGCGCAGGCCATCGTCAAGGAAGGCGCCAAGGCGGTGGCGTCGGGCATGAACCCGATGGACCTGAAGCGCGGCATCGACAAGGCGGTCGACGCCGTGGTCGCCGAGCTGAAGGCCAACGCCCGCAAGGTGACGAAGAACGACGAGATCGCGCAGGTCGGCACCATCTCGGCCAATGGCGACACCGAGATCGGCCGCTTCCTCGCCGAGGCGATGGAGAAGGTCGGCAACGAGGGCGTCATCACCGTCGAGGAGGCCAAGACCGCCGAGACCGAGCTGGAAGTGGTCGAGGGCATGCAGTTCGACCGCGGCTACCTGTCGCCCTACTTCATCACCAACCAGGACAAGATGCGCGTGGAGCTCGAGGAGCCCTACGTGCTCATCCACGAGAAGAAGCTGTCGAACCTTCAGGCGCTGCTTCCCGTGCTCGAGGCTGTGGTGCAGTCCGGCAAGCCGCTGCTCATCATCGCCGAGGATGTCGAGGGCGAGGCGCTCGCCACGCTCGTCGTCAACAAGCTGCGCGGCGGGCTGAAGGTGGCGGCGGTGAAGGCCCCCGGCTTCGGCGACCGCCGCAAGGCCATGCTGGAGGACATCGCCATCCTGACCGGCGGCACCTCGATCAGCGAGGATCTCGGCATCAAGCTGGAGAACGTCACGCTCCAGATGCTCGGCCGCGCGAAGAAGGTGGTGATCGAGAAAGAGAACACCACCATCGTCGACGGCGCGGGCTCGAAGGCCGAGATCGAGGGCCGCGTGAAGCAGATCAGGGCCCAGATCGAGGAGACCACGTCGGACTACGACCGCGAGAAGCTTCAGGAGCGTCTGGCCAAGCTCGCGGGCGGCGTGGCCGTCATCCGCGTCGGCGGCTCGACCGAGGTCGAGGTCAAGGAGCGCAAGGACCGCGTGGACGATGCGCTGCACGCCACCCGCGCAGCGGTCGAGGAAGGCATCCTGCCCGGCGGCGGCGTGGCGCTGCTGCGCGCGGTGAAGGCGCTCGATGCTGTCCAGACCGAAAATGCCGACCAGAAGCACGGCGTCGAGATCGTGCGCCGCGCCATCGAAGCTCCGGTCCGCCAGATCGCCGAGAATGCCGGCGCGGAGGGCTCGATCGTCGTCGGCAAGCTGCGCGAGAAGGCCGAGTTCGCCTGGGGCTGGAATGCCCAGACCGGCGAGTATGGCGACCTCTACAAGCAGGGCGTGATCGACCCGGCCAAGGTGGTGCGCACCGCGTTGCAGGACGCCGCCTCCGTCGCGGGCCTCCTCGTCACCACCGAGGCGATGGTCGCCGAAAAGCCGAGGAAGGAAGCCACCCCCGCCATGCCCGCAGGCGGCATGGACTTCTGACGCGCCGAACCGCAGGCCCGCCCGTCCGCGGGCGGGCCTTTCATCGACATGCGACCGCCGCGCAAGCGGGAGGACGGGTGCTCGCGCCCGAACGGTTCCGGCTGTCGGCGCGGCGGCGAGGCATTTGGGAGACCATGATGAGGACATCCGTTCGATGGATGCTCGCTGCCGGCGCGGCGACGATGCTTGCCTTTCCGCCGACCGTCGCGGGCGCTCAGGAAATGGCGAGCCGGCCGGCCGCCGCGCAGGAGCTGACCGGCTTCTGGCTGACGACGCCATACCCGGAACTGTCCATCCGTCCCGGCGAGACGGAATCCATCCAGCTGACGTTGCGCAACGGGAATCTGCCGCCGCAGCGCGCGTCGCTCGAGGTGTCGGGCGTGCCGGAGGGCTGGGAATGGGCGCTCAAGGGCGGCGGCCGCGAGGTGACGGCCGCGATCGTCGGCCCGGATTCGACCGAGCGCCTGACGCTGGAATTGACGCCGCCCGCCGGAGCCGGCGAGGCGCAGAGCCACGCGATCGAGGTGCGCGCGGTCACCGGCGGCGAGACTGCGGCGCTGCCGCTGGTGGTGCGGCTGTCCGAGGCGGCCGAAGCCGGCGGGCTGACGCTGGAGCCGGAACTGCCGGGCCTGCGCGGCACCGCCCGCTCCACCTTCACCTATCGCGTGAAGGTGAAGAACGACGGTGCGGAGGACGGCCTGTTCAATCTGGCCGCCCAGGCGCCGCAAGGCTTCACCACCCGCTTCAAGCGCGGCTACGGCTCGGAGGAGATCACCGGCCTGCCGGTCAATGCGGGTGCGACCGAAAATGTCACGCTTGAGGTCGTTCCCGCGCGCAACGTGCCGGCCGGGCGCTATCCGGTGGCGATGGAGGTGTCGGGCGGCGGGCACACGGCCACGACCGAGCTGAGCCTGGACGTGACCGGCACGCCCGAGGTGCGGCTGATCGGCCCGCAGGAGCGGCTGTCCGGCGAGGCGACGGCAGGACGCGAATCGACCTTCACCTTCACGCTCGCCAACGCGGGCTCCGCGCCCGCGACCGACCTCGAGATGGGCGCGACCCCGCCGCAGGGCTGGACGGTGCGTTTCGATCCGCAGCGCATCGACGCAATCCAGCCCAACGGCACCGTCGAGGTCAACGTCTCCATCACCCCGTCCGAGCGCGCGATCGCCGGCGACTACATGGTGACGGTGCGGGCGGACGGCGAAAGCGCGTCCGAGCAGGCGCAGTTCCGCGTTGCGGTGAGGACCTCGACCCTGTGGGGCGCAGCAGGGCTCGGCGTCATCGCCGCCGCCGCCCTCGTGCTGGGTCTGGGCATCATGAGGTACGGACGGCGATGAGCGCGACGGTCATGGAAGCGAGCGGCCTCGCCAAGCGCTACGGCGCGGCGATCGCCGTGGCCGGCGTCGACCTCGCGGTCGAGGCCGGCGAGGTGATCGGCCTGCTCGGCCCCAACGGCGCGGGCAAGACCACCACCATCCTGATGCTGCTGGGTCTGACGGAACCGAGCAAAGGCAGCGTGCGGATACTGGGAAAGGACCCGCTGCGCCAGCCGCTCGATGTCAAGCGCGAGGTCGGCTACCTGCCCGACCAGGTCGGCTTCTACGACGCGATGACCGGCCGCGAGAACCTCGCCTACACGGCGCGGCTCTCCGGCATGTCGCGGGAGCTGGCGAGGGAGCGCATCGCCGCGGCGCTTGAAAAGGTGCGGCTGTCGGACGTGGCCGACCGGCCGGCCGGCACATATTCGCGCGGCATGCGCCAGCGGCTCGGCATCGCCGAGCTGCTGATGCGCGATTGCAAGGTCGCCATCCTCGACGAGCCGACCTCGGGGCTGGACCCGCAATCGACGCAGGAACTGCTCGGCCTGATCCGCCGGCTCTCGTCGGAGGGGATGACGATCCTGTTGTCCTCGCACATGCTCGACGTGGTGCAGTCGGTCTGCCACCGCGTCGCGCTGTTCAACAAGGGCAGGATCGGCTTCCTCGGCACGGTTGAGGAGCTGGCAGCCCAGATCGGCAAGGGCTCCTTCCTCGTCGATGTCGAGGCGGAGGGTGTCGATCTGGAGAAGATCGTCAGGACGAACGGGACCATCCGGTCCGTCGCGCCGGCCGGCGAAGGGGCGTGGCGGGTGGAGGCCGACGGCGACGTGCGGCCCGAGATCGCCCGCAAGGTGGTGGAGGCCGGCGGCGCGCTGAAGAGCCTCGACCTGCGCCGCGTCCGCCTCGACGAGGCCTACCGCCGCTATTTCGAGGAGGTACGCCATGAAGCGTGAGGGTTCACCCTTTCAGGGCATGTCGACCATCGCCCTCAAGGAGGCCGCCGACCACATGACGAGCGCGCGCTTCCATCTGATCATGCTGCTGGTGCTGCTTACCGCGATCGGCGCGGTCTATGGCGCCATCGGCCGCATAAGCGAAACCACGGCGGAAGATCCGTTCCTGTTCCTCAAGCTGTTCACCACGGCGCGCGAACCGCTGCCTTCCTTTGCCGCCTTCCTCGGCTTCCTCCTGCCGCTGGTGGCGATCGCGCTCGGCTTCGATGCCGTCAACGGCGAATATGCGCGCCGCACCATGAGCCGGCTGGTCGCCCAGCCGATCTATCGCGACGCCGTGCTGTTCGGCAAATTCCTCGGCGGGCTGCTGGTGATCGCCATCGCGCTGCTCACCCTGTGGCTGCTGATGACGGGACTGGGCATCCTCTTCCTCGGCCTGCCGCCCTCCGGGGCCGAGCTGGTGCGCAGCCTCGCCTATCTGGCGGCCACGCTCGCCTATGCCGGCGTGTGGCTGGCGCTGGCGATCGCGTTCTCGACCTTCATCCGCTCGCCGGCGACCTCCGCGCTCGCCGCCTTGTCGGCGTGGCTGGTGCTGACGGTGTTCTGGGGCATGATCGCGCCGCTGGCGGCAAGCACGCTGTCACCGATCGACCCGCTCGACCCGATGACGGTGCTCGCCCAGTTCGAGACGCAGCAGGCGGTCGCCCGCCTGTCGCCGCAGGCGCTCTACGGCGAGATCGCGGGCATCCTGCTCGACCCTGCGGCGCGCTCGGTGGGCCCGCTGTTCATGCACCAGCTTCAGGGCGCCGTCATCGGCGCGCCGCTGCCGACGCTCCAGAGCCTGCTCATCGTCTGGCCGCAGCTCTCGGGGCTGGTCGCGGCGATGATCGTGCTGTTCACCGTCGCCTATGTCGCCTTCCAGCGGCAGGAGGTGCGCGCCTGACCGCCGCGCGGCCGACGCTCTTGGGATACGGGGCCGCCAGTAGCGGCGGCTGAAGCCTGCACGGGCCCGGACGGTTCCGGGCCCGTGCCGGCCCACTGGCTCAGGCGGCCGGGAGCGGCCGGTTGCCCGAAAGCCACAGGCTGGCGGCGGCGAGAGCCGCGACCACGACGCCCACGATCACATGCGTCCACATCGCCGTGGCGACGGCGGAAAACCCGATCACCCAGGGCGCGGCGACGGTCCACAGGCCGACCACGAGGTTGGCCCATTCCTCATAGGCGTGGAACGCCAGCAGCGCGCCCGCCGCGATCAGGGCGACGACCGCGCCCGCGATCCAGGCGTGCCAGGCGGCGGGCGCCTCGGCCGCGTAGCCAGGAACCAGGGCGAGAGCACGAGTGCGACGCCGGCGATGATGTTCACGACATCCAGCGCCGGCCGGCTGCTGTCGGAAGTGAAGGTTCTCAACATCGTTCATCCTCCTTTCCTGCTTCATCCGCACGAGGAACGGCGCCGGGGCCGGCCGCGGCGGCCCGCCCCGGCAGGTCCGCTCAGCTCTTGCCGTTGATGGCGATGCGCCTGGCCCTGGCCCGCGCGCGCTCGGTCTTGGGCAAGGTGACGGTCAGCACGCCGTTCCTGAAATCGGCCGAGACCTTGTCTTCCTCGACCTCGAGCCCCAGCGGAATGCGGCGCTCGAAACGGCCGTAGAAGCGTTCCGAGAACCGGCGGTCCTTGTCTTCCATCTCGGAGCGCTTCTCGCCCTTCAGCGTCAGAACGCCGTCCTCCAGCAGCACCTCGATGTCGTTCTCCCCGAGGCCGGGCACCTCGGCCGTGACGCGGATCTCCTTCTCGCCGTCGGAAATCTCCACGCTGGGCCAGCCGCTCCCGGGGGACGAGAACCTGCCGAGCGCCGGCAGGCGGCTGTCGAAGCCGCGCAAGACGTCGTCGAACAGACGGTTCACCTCGCGGTGCAGCGACAGGAACGGGTCGCGGTCGCCGAAGATGGTGGGGACCCTGTTGCCGTCGTCGCGGCCCCAGGGAATCAGATCGCGTACGCTCATTGCCTTTCTCCTTCATGTCTTCGGGCAAGGCTCCGCCCGGGAGCCGGCGCGAATGTCCGGCTCCTGCGAAGTCGCCATCGCGGATCGCCTCAGGCTGCCTGCTTCCCGGCCTCGATCCGGCGCGTCGCGGTGCCGCCGCTGCCGATCTCGATCCGGCGCGGCTTCATCTCCTCGGGGATCTCGCGCTTGAGATCGATCGTCAGCAGGCCGTTCTCCAGGACGGCGCCGGTGACCTTCACATGGTCGGCCAACTGGAAACGGCGCTGGAAGGTGCGCCCGGCGATGCCGCGATGCAGGTACTCGCCGGTGTCCTCCTCCGCCTTCTGGCCGCTCACCATGAGCACGTTCTGCTCCTGGGTGATCGACAGTTCGTCCTGCGAGAAGCCGGCCACCGCCATGGTGACGCGATAGTCGTCCTCGCCGGCCCTGGCGATGTCGTAGGGCGGCCAGTTGTCGACGGCCGTCGCCCGGCTCGCATTCTCGAGCATGTCGACGATGCGGTCGAAGCCGACGCTCGACCGGAACAGGGGAGTAAAATCGAAAGCGGTTCTCATAGCCACATCCTCCTTTGAGCAACATGGATACAAGCCGGCGCCAAGAGCGCGGCTGCAAGGCCAGCCTCGACGCCTCCTGGACTTCCTCGCCGGTCCCTTGTCGGGCGGCCGGCGATCCTGATTTAGTCTGGCTTGCCGCCGATTCAAGACCGCTGTCGGCCTGATGGCGTGGAAGGCGCATCAACCATCGCTATCGGAGAGAACCTGCTATGAAGGGCGATCTCCGCGATTCTCCATGCTGACGCCGATGACCGCCACCGCCCTCGAAATCCTCAGGACCGTCTACGGCTACGATGCGTTCAGGGGGCCGCAGGCGCGCATCGTCGAGCATGTCATCGGCGGCAACAACGCCTTCGTGCTGATGCCGACGGGCGGCGGCAAGTCGCTGTGCTACCAGATTCCCGCCATCGCCAGACCCGGCATGGGGCTCGTCGTGTCGCCGCTGCTGGCGCTGATGGCCGACCAGGTGGCGGCGTTGCGGCAGGCGGGCGTCAGCGCAGCCGCCCTCAACTCAGACCTGCCGGCCGACGAGCGGCGCGCGCTGTGGCGCGATATCCGCGACGGCGGCCTGGACCTGCTCTACGTCGCGCCCGAGACGTTGCTGCGGCCGGAGGTGCTGGAGCGGCTGGACGGGGTGAAGCTGTCGCTGATCGCCATCGACGAGGCGCATTGCCTGTCGCAATGGGGGCACGATTTTCGTCCGTCCTATCGCCAGCTCGACGCGGTGGTGGCGCGCTTTGCCGAAACGCCGCGCATGGCGCTGACGGCGACGGCGGACGAGCCGACCCGCGCGGAGATACTGTCCCATCTCGACATCGCGGAGGCCGACGCCTTCGTCGCCGGATTCGACCGTCCCAACATCCGCTACGCCATCGAGGAGAAGGACAATCCGCGCGCGCAGCTGAAGGCCTTCCTCAGGCGCCACGAGGGCGAAAGCGGCATCGTCTACTGCCTGTCGAAACGCAAGACCGAGGAAACCGCCGCCTGGCTGCGCGACCAGGGCTACGACGCGCTCGCCTATCACGCCGGCATGGACAAGGCCGCGCGGGAGGCCAACCAGAGACGCTTCCAGCACGGCGAGGCGGTCGTCATGGTCGCCACCATCGCCTTCGGCATGGGCATCGACAAGCCGGACGTGCGCTTCGTCGTCCATATCGATCTGCCGGGCAGCATCGAGGCCTACTACCAGGAAACGGGCCGCGCCGGGCGCGACGGCCTGCCCTCCGACACGCTGATGCTCTACGGCCACGAGGACATCGCGCTGCGCAGCCGCTTCATCGAGGAGTCGGACGCGCCCGACCAGCGCAAGCGCATGGAACGGCAGAAGCTCGACGCGCTGCTGGGGCTGGCCGAGACGGCGGGCTGCCGCCGGCAGGTGCTGTTGTCCTATTTCGGCGACCATTGCGAGCCGTGCGGCAACTGCGACACCTGCGCCGAGCCGCCGAAACTGTTCGACGGCACGATAGAAGCGCAGAAGGCGCTGTCGTGCATCTACCGCACCGGCGAGCGCTTCGGGCAGGCCTATATCGTCGACGTGCTGCTCGGCGTCGAGAACGAGCACATCGCCCGGTCCGGCCATGACCGCATCTCCACCTTCGGCATCGGCGCCGGGCACGACAACCGCACCTGGCGGGCGATCCTGCGCCAGTTGATCGCGCTGCGCCTCGTCGACGTCGACCTCGCCGGCCACGGCGGCCTGTCGATCGCGCCCGCCGGCCGCGACTTCCTGCGCGACAAGCCGACGCTGATGCTACGCGTGCCGCCGGCCGCGCGCGCCCGGCGTGAAAAGGTCGTGCGCGGCGCCGCGCAGTCTGGCATGGCGGAGACCGATCGCTTGCTGTTCCAGGCGCTGCGGCAGAAGCGCACGGAGATGGCGCGCGCGCAGAACGTGCCGCCCTATGTGATCTTCCACGACAGGACGCTGATCGAGCTGGCCGCGGCAAGGCCATCGTCGCGCGCGGAAATGGCGAACGTGCCCGGTGTCGGCGAAGCCAAGCTCGACCGCTACGGCCCGGCCTTCCTGGCGGTGATCGCCGAGCACGCATGACAGGCGGCGGACGGCGAGGCGTCAACGGGCGCGCGGCAGCATGCCCGGCCGGGCACCGCGCGCGGCCGTGTCACGGCTGGCACGCCCCGGCCCGGGCGGCAACCTGCTCGGCTTCTTCCTCGACTTCTTCGAGATCGCCTTCATCCTCGTCCCGCTGCTTGCGCCGGCGGCCGAGGCGCTCGGCAACGCCGGCCAACGGCTATGTCGACACGGTGACGGGCAGACGGATCGACGGCATCAGGACGATCGACATCTACCGCGCCGGCATCGCCTTCGTGGGGTTGCAGCTCGTCATGATCGGAATCCTGATCGCCTTTCCCGAGCTCGTGACCCATTATCAGGGAGCGGGATTCGACGGAAACATTGAGGATATCCAGATCGAGATTCCCGGCGGGGACCTCGATCTCGACCTGCCGCCCGTGGACTTCGAGTGATCCATGTATGCACATCTGAAAGACCTGCGCATCGTTGAGGGCGCCTCGTTCGTCGCCGCGCCGTCCTGCGGCCTTTATCTGGCCCAGCTCGGCGCCGAGGTGATCCGGTTCGACCAGATCGGCGGCGGCCCGGATTTCGGCCGCTGGCCGAAGGACGAGCGCGGCGCCAGCCTCTACTGGGAGGGGCTGAACAAGGGCAAGAAATCGATCGCGCTGGACCTGCGCAAGCCGGAAGGGCGCGCGCTGGCCATCCGCCTCGCCACGGCGCCCGGCAAGGGCGCGGGCATCTTCCTGACCAACTATCCGGCCGAGGGGTTCCTGTCGCACGAGAACCTCGTCCGCCATCGCGCCGACCAGATCACGGTGCGGATCATGGGCTGGGCCGACGGGGCGAGCGCGCTCGACTACACCATCAATGCCGCCATCGGCCTGCCGGACATGACCGGCCATCCCGACGATGCGCGCCCGGTCAATCACATCCTGCCGGCGTGGGATCTGCTCACCGGCTCGATGGCCGCGCTGTCGCTGCTCGCCTCCGAGCGCCGCCGCGCCGCGACCGGACAGGGCGAGGAGATCCGCGTGCCGCTGAGCGATGTCGCCATCGCCACCCTCGGCAACCTCGGCCAGATCGCGGAGATCGTCACCACCGGACGGGACCGGGCGCGGGCTGGCAACGACCTGTTCGGCGCGTTCGGACGCGATTTCGTCACCGCCGACGGCAAGCGCGTCATGATCGTGGCGATCACCGCGCGGCAATGGACCGACCTGCTCGCCGCGCTCGGCATAGGCGCCGAGATCGCGGCCGTGGAAGCCGCGCGGTCGGTCTCCTTCGCGAGCGACGAGGGCGTCCGGTTCGAGCACCGCGACGCCATCAATCCCATCGTCGAAAGGGCGGTGCGCGCCCGCAGCCTCGACGCGCTGGAAAAGGCCTTCGACGGCGGCGGCGTGTGCTGGGCGCCCTACCGGACGCTCGGGCAGGCCGTCGCCGGCGAGCCGCGGCTGGTGAGCGCCAACCCGCTCTTTGCCGAGCTTGCGCATCCCAGCGGCCATACCTACCCGACCCCCGGCTATGCCGGCACGCTGGGCGGCGAGGCCCGGCTGCGACCCCGGCCGGCGCCGCGGCTGGGCGCGAACACCGAAGAGATCCTGGCCGAGGTGCTGGGGTGCGACGCCGGCGAGATCGCCAGCCTGCACGACCGCGGCGTCGTGGCCTCGGCCTGACGGGGGACGAGGATGACGCAGATCGGACCGCAGGACATCGCCGACTGGAGCGCGCTCGTCGGCCGCGGCGAGACGGTTGGCCAGCATCTCGACGAGACCGTGCTGAAGCGGTTTCTGCTGGTTCTCGGCGAGGCCGGAGCGACCGGCGGGATCGTCCCGCCGATGGCGCACTGGGCCTATTTCCTGCCGATGACCGCCAACGAGGACATCGGCCCCGACGGGCACCTGAAGCGCGGCGGCTTCATGCCGCCCGTCACCCTGCCCCGGCGCATGTTCGCCGCGGGCGCGACCCGTTTCCTGCGGCCGCTTTCGACGGGCAGGGAGGCGGCCTGCGCCACCCGCATCGCCGATGTCGCCCACAAGAGCGGACGCAGCGGCGATCTCGTCTTCGTCGAGGTCGAGCGCACGGTGAGCCAATCCGGCGCCGCTTGCGTGGTCGAGCGGCAGACCATCGTCTACCGCGACGCGGGTGCTGCCGTGGCGCCGGTCGAGCGCGGCGACCCCCTCGCGCTGGAGGAGCCGGTCTGGACGCCCGGCCCCGTCGACCTGTTCAGGTTCTCGGCCGTCACCTTCAACGCCCACCGCATCCATTACGACGAGCCCTACGCGACGGCCGTGGAAGGCTATCCGGGGCTTGTGGTCCACGGCCCCTTCACCGCGTCGATGCTGTGCCGCCTCGCCGCGCGCACGGCCGGCGGCCGGCGGATGATGGAGTTCGCCTTCCGCGCTGCGGCCCCTCTCTTTGCCGGCCAGCCCGTGCGCCTGCGGGCGAAGGCCGACGGCGACATCGTCGAGACCGCCGCGCTGCGGCAGGACGGCCTGGCCGCCGTGACCGCCCGCGCGACATTCGAGTGACAGAGCGAAAGACACCGCAACGATGAACGCCATGCCGCACGCCGTGCCCACCGAAACCCTGCTGGATCACGTCGAGGTCGCGGTTCATGCCGCGCGCGGCTTCGCCGCCGCCGCGCGCGACGCCGTGCGCAAGGACGTGACGGGACCGGACGGGCGCGTGGACAACGAGGCCGCCAATCGCCGTCAGCGGCGGATGCACGGGCTGGCGTGGATCGCCACCTATGCCGAGACGCTGGCGCAGACCGCGCGCTGGGCCCGCGAGCTTGCGGCGGCCGGCCGCTTCGGCGAGTGTGAGCGCGACGTGGTGATGATCGGCTTCGGCGAGTATCTGGCGTCGCTGGCCGACGGCATCGCCATGAGCCAGAACGAATATGCGCGCCCGCGCGAGCTCGGCATCGCCGGCGCAGCGGCGGCGCTGACCGCCACGCCGGAGGTGGCGTGGTTCCTCGACAACGGCAACACGGCGGAGCGCCGGCGCGCGCTGATCGACCGGCTGTCTTCGGGCGCGCGCATTGCCGACACGCTCGGCGACGACGACCTCGACATGGTGCGCGAGCAGTTCCGCCGCTTCGCGCAGGACAAGGTCGCGCCATACGCCCACCAGTGGCATCTCGACAATGCGCTGGTTCCCATCGAGATCGTCGACCAGATGGCGGAGCTGGGCGTGTTCGGCATCTGCGTCGACCCCGACTATGGCGGGCTCGGCATGGGCAAGCTCGCCATGTGCGTGGTGACGGAGGAACTGAGCCGGGCCTGGATCGCCGCCGGCTCGCTCGGCACGCGCGCGGAGATCGCCTGCGAGCTCATCGCCATCGCCGGGACCGACGAGCAGAAGGCGCGCTGGCTGCCCGCCATCGCCTCGGGCGAGGTGCTGGCGACCGCGGTGTTCACCGAGCCGGACACCGGCTCCGACCTCGCCAGCCTGCGCACCCGCGCGACCCGGCAGGACGACGGGAGCTGGCGCATCGACGGCAACAAGACGTGGATCACCCATGCCGCGCGCAGCGACGTGATGACGCTGCTGGCCCGCACCGACCCGGCAAGGCCCGGCCATGACGGGCTGTCGATGTTCATCGCGCCCAAGCCGCGCGGCAGCGAGGACGATCCCTTCCCCGCCGAGGGCATGTCGGGCGGCGAGATCGGGGTTCTCGGCTATCGCGGCATGCGCGAATACGAGCTGAGCTTCGCCGGCTTCCGCGTCGGGGAGGACGGCCTGCTCGGCAATGTCGAGGGTCAGGGCTTCAAGCAGCTGATGCAGACTTTCGAGGGCGCGCGCATCCAGACCGCCGCCCGCGCCATCGGCGTCGCCTGGAACGCATACGACCTCGGCCTGCAATATGCCGGCGAGCGCAGGCAGTTCGGCACCGCCTTGTGGAGCTTCCCGCGCGTCGCCGACAAGCTGGCGCTGATGGCGGTGGAAACCGCGATGGCGCGCGAACTGACCTATTTCGCCGCCCGCGAGAAGGATCAGGGACGGCGCTGCGACGTCGAAGCGGGCATGGCCAAGCTGCTGGCCGCGCGCGTCGCGTGGAGCAACGCCGACACTGCCCTGCAAATCCACGGCGGCAACGGCTATGCGCTCGAGTACCAGATCAGCCGCGTCCTGTGCGACGCGCGCATCCTCAACATCTTCGAGGGCGCCGCCGAAATCCAGGCGCATGTCATCGCCCGCGGCCTCCTCGCCAGCCGCAGAAATGCGTGAGAGGGCGGAAGGCACGATGACACCGCACGCATACGGCCCCGTCGCTCCCGTCGTCGCGGCCCTGCGGGCGCGCTTCGGCGACCGGCTCTCGACCGCGCGAGCGGTGCGCGACCAGCATGCGCACACGCTGAATTCCATCGTGCCGCAGGCGCCCGACGCCGTCGTCTTCCCCCGCTCGACCGAAGAGGTGCAGGCCATCGTGGAGGCCTGCCGCGACGGCCGCGTGCCGATCGTTCCGTTCGGCGCCGGCAGTTCGGTGGAGGGCCATGTCAATGCGCCGTTCGGCGGCATCACGGTCTCGACGCGCGAGATGGACGCCATCGTCGCCGTCAACGCGATGGACCTGGACGCGGTGGTGCAGCCGGGCGTCACACGCACGGCGCTGAACAGCCATATCCGCGACACCGGCCTGTTCTTTCCCATCGACCCGGGGGCGGACGCTTCGCTCGGCGGCATGGCTTCCACCCGCGCCTCCGGCACCAATGCGGTGCGCTACGGCACGATGAAGGACGTCGTGCTCGGGCTCAAGGCGGTGCTGGCCGACGGATCGGTGATCGCGACCGGCGGCGCGGCGCGAAAATCCTCCGCCGGCTACGACCTGACCCGGCTGCTGGTCGGCGCGGAAGGAACGCTCGGCATCATCACCGAGCTGCGCGTGAAGCTTTCCGGCATTCCCGAGGCCGTTCTGGGCGGCGTCTGCTCCTTCCCGGACGTCGCGTCGGCCTGCGAGGCGGCGATGATGGCGATCCAGACCGGCATTCCCGTCGCCCGGGTCGAGCTGATGGACGCCGCGCAGGTGCGCGCCTGCAACGCCTATTCCAGGCTCGACCTGCCGGAAGCGCCGTCGCTGTTCGTGGAATTTCACGGCACGCAGGCAAGCGTGGCCGAGCAGGCCGAACTCTTCGCGGCCATCGCGCAAGATTGCGGCGCGGGGCCGTTCGAGGGCTCGGCGAACCCCGAGGCGCGCAGCCGGCTTTGGCAGGCGCGCCACGATGCGCACTGGGCAAATCTCGCGCTTCGCCCGGGTGCGAAGAACCTGTCCACCGATGTGTGCGTGCCGATTTCCCGGCTGGCGGACTGCGTGGGCGGAACCATCGCCGACATCGAATCCTCCGGCATCGTGGCGACCATCGTCGGCCATGTCGGCGACGGGAACTTCCATGTGCTGCCGCTCTTCGACCCGCAGGATGCGGAGGAGGTGAGAACGGTGCGCGCCTTCGTCGACCGTCTGGTGATGCGCGCGCTCTCGATGGGCGGCACCTGCACCGGCGAGCACGGCGTCGGACAGGACAAGCGCAAATACCTGCCGGCCGAGCACGGTGCCGCCGCCGTCGCCGCCATGCGGGCGGTGAAAGCCGCGCTCGATCCGCACGGGATCATGAACCCCGGCAAGGTGGTGTGAAGGCGACCCCGGGCGTTGCCGAGACCGGCGCGGGGCGGGAGCGTCTCGGCCCCGCATGCGCCGCCGGAGCGCGGCAGGCCTCAGCGCCGCGACAAGGATGATGCCCGACAGCGGTGACGAGCGGCGCGGCGAGGACGGCGCCGGGGCGCTGCTTCGCACGGATCGAGCCTTCAGCCGTTGGCGACGCCGGGCGGCGGGCGGTCGACGGTGAGCGGCGGCAGCGGGGCGTCCCAGCGGGCGACGCGCACCAGCGTGGTGTGGGCGATGTTGCCCTGCGCCATGCCCGACGTGCCCTTGTCGATGGTCAGTGCGTTGGGGTTGCCGTGCGCCTCCAGCCACTCGCCGGCGACGATCTGCGGGTCGTACCACGCGCCGGTCGGCAGCACGACGCAGTCGCGGCGCACACCTTCGTCGAGCCTGACGCCGGCGAGGCAGGCGCCGCGCGGGCTTGAAAGCCGCATCACGTCGCCCTCCTTCAACCCGAACCGCGCCGCCGTCTCGGGATGCAGCGTGCCGGCCTCGCGGCCCGCGACCTTGTCGGCCAGCGCCTCGGAGCCGCGGTCGTTCTGGGCGTGAAGCCGGGTGTCCGGCTGGCTGGAGACGAGGTGCAGCTCGTCCTGCGCCGCGTCGAGCAGGCTTTCGACCGGCTTCAGCCATGCCGGGTGGCCGGGGCAGTCGGGCATGGCGAAGGCCGCGATCTTCTCGCTGGCGAGCGTGATGCGGCCGGATTCCGTGCGCAGCGGGTGCGCCCCGGGATCGGCGGCGAACTGCGACAGCGCATTCGACGGCACGGACGCAAGCGGCACGTCGAAGCGGCCCTCGCCGCGGAAGGTCTCGAAATCCGGCAGGGCGAAGCCCATGCGCTGCGCCACCCCTTGCGAGCGCGCCCAAAGATGGCGCAGCCAGCCCTCGGCGTCGCGCCCCTCGGTGAAGGCGTCGGCGAAGCCCAGCCGCCCGGCCAGCGCCGCGAAGATGGCGTAGTCGTCGCGCGCCTGCCCCATCGGCGCGCGGATGCGCGACATCCACAGAAGCACCGGGTCGCGGCGGTTGATCATGATGTCGTCGCGCTCGAAGGGCGTGGTCGCCGGCAGCACGATGTCGGCGCGCCGCGCCGTCGCCGTCCAGCTGTGCTCGTTGACGATCACCGTCTGCGGCCGCTTCCACGCCTCGTCCAGCCGGCGCAGGTCCTGATGATGGTGGAACGGGTTGCCGCCCACCCACCAGACGAGGCGGATGTCGGGATAAATGCGGTGCCGGAGGTTGTAGGTGTAACCTTCGCCCGGCTTGAGCAGCATGTCGGCGATGCGCGCCACGGGGATATAGTCGCCGACCGGGTTGACGCCCTGCGGCACCGATGGCCAGTCGATCAGCGGCGCGTCGCGCCCCACCGGCGTGGTGCTGCCATAGCCGAAGGCGAAGCCGCCGCCCGGCTTGCCGATCTGGCCGATGACGCAGGCGAGCGCCAGCCCCGCCCACAGCGGCTGCTCGCCGTGGTCGGCGCGCTGCATGCCCCAGGTGAGCGAGACCATGGAGCGCTTCTCGGTCAGCTCCAGCGCCAGCGCGCGGATCGTGCCGGCGTCGATGTCGCACAGCGGCGCCGCCCAGTCGGCCGATTTCGCGACGCCGTCCGCCTCGCCCGCGAGATAGGCGCGAAAGCGATCCCAGCCCGAGGTGCAGCGGTCGAGGAAGGGGCGGTCCTCGCGGCCGGCGGCCACGATCTCATACGCCAGCGCCAGCATCAACGCCACGTCGGTGCCGGGGCGGACGGGCAGCCATTCCGCGGCGTCGAGATCGCCGCGGCGCGGCGAGACGTTGACGAGGCGCGTCCTGCCCGCCGCGAGGTCGGCGAGCCACGCGCCCACCTCGTGGCGCGTGGTGCCGGAGGAGGCGACCTGCGCCGTGCGCGGCGAGATGCCGCCGAAGGCCAGCATCAGCTCGCAATGCCTGCGCACCTCGGAAAAGCTCGTCACCGCGTCCTGGACCTCGCGGTTCGACATGCCGAGGAGGTGCGGGAACATCACCTCGGCCGCGGCGTGGGAATAGGTGTCGCGCGCGCCGACGAAGCCGCCGGCGAGGTTGAGGAAGCGGCGGAGCTGGCTCTGCGCGTGGTGGAAGCGGCCGGCGCTGGCCCAGCCGTAGGAGCCGGCGAAGATCGCGCCGTTGCCGAAGTCGCCGCGCACCCGGTCGAGCTCCTTCGCCGCGATGTCCAGCGCCTCGTCCCACGCCATCTCGACATAGGAGTCGGTGCCACGGCCCGCGCCGCCGTCGCCCTCCAGCCAGCCGCGGCGCACGGCGGGGCGCAGGATGCGGCTTTGCCGGTCGGTCGCGGCCGACAGCCAGCCGCGGCCGATCCGCGAGGGCTGCGGGTCGTCCTCCAGCGGCGCCAGCGCCGCCCCGTCGTCCACGACCCGGTATGCCCCCCAGTGCGCGGCCGTATAGGTCATGTCGTTCCTGCCTTTTCCTTCCGCAATCGGGGCTGGAGCCGCGGATCGAGGATCACCTCGACCCGCACCTCGCCGGGCCGCGGCTTGCGGTCGAGCGCTTCCTCGAACGCCTCCGGCGGATAGACATGCGTGACGCAGGCATCGCCGTCAATCGGCCCGCGCCCCATCAGGTCGATCTCGGCCTTCTTCTTGCAGGCACCGAGCACTACCGACCTGCGGACGAGGTCGAGCCCGGCCCGGAACGCCTCGGCCCGGCTCTGCCGCCGGGATCCCCCTCCCCGGCGGCGGGCCGGTGCCGTCACTCGGCCGGCACGGTGGCGGGCGCGGGCGCGCCCTCGCGCGAAGCCAGCTCCTGCGCCTTCGGCACCGACAGCCACAGCGCCAGCATGAAGCCCGCCGCGCCGCCGAGCAGCTTGCCGAGCATCAGCGGCAGGATGATCGTCGGCTGGAAGTTCGCCGTGAAGGCGAGATGGTCGCCGAAGGTGAAGGCCGCGCAGACCGCGAAGGCGATGGCGAGGACCTTGTCCTTCGCCTGCATCCTGCCGACCAGCCGGTACATGGCGAGGATGTTGGCGCTGGCCGCCAGCAGCCCCGCCGCGCCTTCCGGCGACACGCCGATGCGCGAGCCGAGCGCCTGCATCGGCCCGGCCAGATATCTGGTCAGAAGGTAGACCATCGGGAACGCGCCGGCCAGCATGATGCCGATATAGCCGGCGATCTCCAGCGCGCGGAACTGGTCCTGCTCGTCGGCGATGATCGGGTCGAAGCCCCATGTGCCGAACAGCGCGCTGAAGAAGCCGGTGAAATACTCGACGATGGACGCGACCAGCACCAGGGTGATGCCGGCATACATGATGCGCCCGAACCACAGGAAGCCCTTGATCATGGCGTCGGGCACGAAGCGCAGGCCGAGCGCGACGGCGACGCAGAACACGATCAGCGGGAACAGGTTGCGCAGGATGTCGCCGATGCCCATCGCCACCTGATGGCTGGCCGCGGCCGTGGTCGAGACCTCGGGGCGCACATCGAGCCCGGCCAGCGCGATGAGCGAGGCGGCGATGAACACGCCGACGGGAACGCTCAGTATGCCCGACATGATGCCGAGCGCCATGTATTTGTGGTCGGACTTGTCGAGCATCGCCAGGCCGACGGGTATCGAGAAGATGATGGTGGCCCCCGACATGAAGCTGACGATGGTGGCGACCATCCATGCGTCGCGCGAGCCGGCCAGAGCGTCGGCGAGCTGGTAGCCGCCCATGTCGCCGGCGATCAGCGTCGTCGCCGCGATGGAGGGGTCGGCGCCCACCGCCGCGAACAGCGGCCCCGCCGCGAAGCGGATGAACTCCGACAGGTAGGGTATCGCGGCCATGATGCCGGCCACCGGAATGAAGATCGGCCCGATGGCGTGCAGGCCCTCGACGAACTCCTTGCCCAGCCCGCTTTCGGGGTTGCGGATCGAGGCGATCGCGCCGGCGACGGCGCATATCATGATGACGTAGATGATGTAGGTGCCGATTGAAGCCATTTGCCTTCCTCCCGTTTGCGCGCGACGCGCGCGGCCCGTTTGCACGCAACGCGCGCGGCCCGTTTGCGCGCGACGCGCGCGGCAAGTGCGTCGGCGCGGCGTCCGCGATCAGCCCTTCACACGTTCTCCCTGCGGATCGTGGAGCGGCGCCATGTGGATCGTCGCGGCGACGGGCTCGTTCGCCACGACGAGCTCGTATCGCCCGGACGACAGGAACGCATCGTCCACCCCCCTGTCGCTGCGCACGTAGCCGTAGCCGATGGGCCTGCCGAGCGTGTAGCCGAAGCCGCCGCTGGTGAGGTAGCCGACGGGCTCTCCGTCGCGCAGGATGGTCTCGCGGCCGACGAGCACGACCTCGGGATCGGCGGTGACGAAGCCGGCCAGCCGCTTGGCGAGCGGGCCGGCGGCGGCCGCCTCGCACGCCTCGCGGCCGATGAAGGGCGTGTCCCGCTTCAGCTTCACAGCCCAGCCCAGCCCGGCCTCGAAGGGGTTGTCGTTGGGGGTGATGTCGGAGCCCCAGGCGCGGTAGCCCTTCTCCAGCCGCAGCGACTCGATGGCGCGGTAGCCGGTGGGGCGGATGCCGTGCGGCCGGCCGGCCTCCATCAGCGCGTCGAACACCTCGCCGGTGCCCTCGATGGGCACGTGCAGCTCCCAGCCCAGCTCGCCGACATAGGTGACGCGCAGCGCCCGCACGCGATGGCCGGCGACGGCGATCTCCCGCACGCCGCCGAACGGGAAGGCGGCGTTTGCGACATCGGCATCGGTGACGGCGGCGAGCACGTCGCGCGCCCGCGGCCCCATCAGCGACAGCGTGCCGAACCGCTCGGTGACGTCGGTCAGGCGCGCGTCGCCGCCCGCTTCTCCCCTCGCCGGCAGGTGTTCCTCGATCCAGGCGAAGTCGTGGGTGCGCGAGCCGGTGCCGGTGACGATGTAGAAGCGGTCCTCGGCCAGGCGCGCCACCGTCAGGTCGCACTCGATGCCGCCGCGCGTGTTGAGGATCTGGGTGTAGGTCAGCCGCCCGACCTGCCGCGCGACGTTGTTGGCGCAGATCCTCTCCAGCGCCGCCGCCGCGTCGCGGCCGGCAAGCTCGAACTTGGCGAAGGACGACTGGTCGAACAGGCCGACCTTGTCGCGCACGGCCGCGTGCTCGTCGCCGACCGGGCCGAACCAGTTCTGCCGCCCCATCGAATAGACGTCGCGCGGCTCGACGCCCTCGGGCGCGAACCAGTTCGGCCGCTCCCAGCCGAGCTTGGAGCCGAACACGGCGCGATGGCGCTTCAGCCTGTCGTAGAGCGGCGAGACGATGCGCGGCCGCCCGCTCTCGTACTCCTCGTGCGGGAAGGCCACGGTGTAGTGCTTGGCGTAGGCTTCGAGCGTGCGCTCCTCGACCCAGGCGCGGTCGCGGTGCAGGCCGGAGAAGCGCCTGATGTCGACCACCCACAGGTCGAGCGGCGCCTCGCCGCGCACCACCCACTCGGCCAGCACCCAGCCCGCGCCGCCGCCCGAGGCGATGCCGAAGGCGTTGAAGCCGGCGCCCACGAACATGTTGGCGCATTCGGGCGCGCGGCCGAGGATGAAGTTGCCGTCGGGCGTGAAGCTCTCGGGGCCGTTGATCATCTGCCTGACGCCGACATCGGCGAGCGCGGGCACGCGGGCGACGGCCTGCGCCAGATGCTGCTCGAAATGGTCGTAGTCGTCGTCGAAGAGCTGGAACTCCCACTGCTCCGGCACGTCGCCGCCGGGCAGGCCCGTGACCCAGGATTGCGGGTTCGGCTCGTAGCCGCCCATCACCAGCCCGCCGACCTCCTCCTTGAAGTAGGTGCGCCGGTCGGGATCGCGGATCGTCGGCGCGTCGGCCGCCAGCCCCTCGATCTTCTCCGTGACGATGTACTGGTGCTTGACCGGGTGCAGCGGCACCGACACGCCGGCCATCGCGCCGATCTGGCGCGCCCACTGGCCGCCGCAATTGACCACGCTCTCGCAGGCGATGCGGCCCTGGTTCGTCTCGATCGCGACGATGCGGTTGCCGTCCATGGCGAAGCCGGTGACGCGCACGCCCTCGTAGAGCCGCGCGCCGTGCATGCGCGCGCCCCTGGCGAGCGACTGGGTGATGTCGGAGGGGCTGGCCTGGCCGTCGGTCGGCAGCCACGAGGCGCCGACCAGGTCCGACGTGTCCATCAGCGGCCACATCCGCTTGACCTCGTCGGGGCCGATAAGGTGCATCTCCATGCCGAAGCTGCGCGCCGTGGTGGCGAGCCGGCGGAACTCGGTCCAGCGGTCCCGCGTGGTGGCGAGCCGCAGGCAGCCCGTCATCTTCCACCCGGTCTCGAGGCCGGTCTCCTCGTGCAGCCGCTTGTAGAGCTCGACCGAATATTTCAGCACCCGCGTGATCGAGGCCGACGAGCGCAACTGGCCGATCAGCCCGGCGGCGTGCCAGGTCGAGCCGGAGGTGATCCTGCCCTGCTCCAGCAGCACCACCTCGGCCTTGTGGTCGCGGGCAAGGTGATAGGCCGTGGAGCAGCCGATGATGCCGCCGCCGATGACGACGATCCGGGCGTGGGAGGGCAGGGTCGGTGTCATCGGGGGGCGTGTCCGTAGCGGGTGCGGTAGGCGTCGAGCGCGGCGTCGAGCCGGCGCAGGTTCTCTTGCGTGTAGGCGACGTAGTCGGTGCCGGGCGCGTCGAGATGAAGCTCCGACACCATGCTCCACATCGCCTCGCGCAGCAGCGAGGCACATTGCATGGCCGCCAGCGAGCGCAGCAGCGGCTCGTCCGGCGCGCGGCCGAAATAGGCCGCAAGCAGCGCCTGCGACTCCTCTAGCGAGAAGCCGGCATTGGAGGACAGGCCGGCAAGGTCGAACATCGCGGTCGAGAAGCCGGCATATTCGAAGTCGATCAGCCACAGGCGTTCGCCGTCGTCGAGCAGGTTGGCCGGCAAGAGGTCGTTGTGGCCGAAGACGATGGGCAGCGGCGTCTGGACCGCCTCCAGCTCGTTCGCCAGGGCGAGATAGGACGGCAGGTGCGGCGCCATGCGGCTTTCGCCCTCGCGCAGCGTGCGCGCATAGTCGCGCACGACGTGGAACGGCCAGAACATGAAGCCGGGGCCGCAGACGTGATGCGGCATCGTCTCGTGGAAGGCGCGCACGAGGGCGGCGATGCGCCCGATATTGGCGCGCACGTCGGCCTCGCCATAGGTCCTGGCGCGCAGGTGCCGGCAGACCATGATGCCGGGCCCGGCATATTCCACGGCCGGGGCGAAGGCGGCTTCCTCGGCGGCCCGCGCCGTCATCAGCTCGCGCTCGCGCAGCACATGGTGGAAGGGAAAGTCCTTGCCGATGCGCACGACATGGCCGCCGGCGGCGTCCTCGACCAGCCAGCTCTCGTTGCTGATGCCGCCCGTCAGCGGGCTGATCGTGATCGGACCGTTCCAGATCGGCAGAGCCTCGATCTGCGCCGCACGCTCGGCGGTGATCGCGCGAACCTCCGACATCGTCCCTCCCGCGGCTTCACGCCTGTCGTTATGATGGCAGGATCGGGTCGATGCCCGGACGAGTCAACAGCAGATGTGGTTTTTTGCCTGCTTTGCCGCGTTTATCCGCTATAAACGGGCTTTGACAGTCAAAAAGACAACATTCCCGCCCCGATCAGGTTTCGCTTCATGGACTATTCCCCCCGCCGCGGCCGCATCCTCTCCCTCCTCGCCGAGAAGGGCACCATCGGCGTCAACGCGCTGGCGGCGCTGCTCGGCGTCTCGGTCGAGACCGTGCGCCGGGACGTGAAGGCGCTGGCCGGGCGCGGCGAGATCGTGCGCATGCACGGCGCCGTCGGCCTGCCCTCGGCGGTGAGCGAGGCGCCGTTCGAGCGCCGCATGCGCGAGAACCGCGAGGCGAAGGAGGCCATCGCCGCGCTGGCCGCCGGCACCATCCGCGACGGCGAATCGGTGATGCTGGACACCGGCACGACCACCAGCCTCCTCGCCCGCGCGCTGCTCGACCATCGCCGCCTGACCGTGGTGACCAACTCCTCCGACATCGCCCGCACACTGGCCACGGTCAACGGCAACAAGGTCTACATGGCCGGCGGCGAGCTGCGCAGCGACAGCGGCGCGGCCCTCGGCTTCTCGGCCATCGAGTTCGTCAGCCGCTTCAGCGTCGACCACGCCGTCATCTCGGCCGGCGCTGTCAACGCCGCCTCCGGCGTGATGGACTACGACCTGGAGGAAGCCCAGTTCGGCCAGGCCGTGCTGGCGCGCGGGCGTCGCCGCGTCGTGGTCACCGATTCGTCCAAGTTCGGGCAGAAGGGGCTGGTGCGGGTCTGCGCGCTCGCCGACTTCGACGAGCTGATCGCCAACCGCACGCCGCCGGCGGATCTGGCGCAGGCCCTGCGGGCGGCCGACGTGTCGCTGAGGATTTGCGGCTGACGGCCCCGCCGACACGTCGACATCGACTGCGCGACGTTCGACACCTTCGCCATCGTCGACGCCGCCGAGCCGGCGGGACCGCAGACGCTGCTGCGTCCTCGCCAACGGCATCGCGCCGCGCCGGCCGGGCGCGGCCGCCGGATGATCCTCGACCGTCCGACCGGCACACGGCCGGATCGTGCCGCCTCCGGCGCGCCCTGCGGCCGGCGGAGCCGCGCCCGGCCTCTCCCGCGGGCGCGCAACGTCCGCGCGCCAGGCCGGCGCGCCAGCCCATTTCGCCGCGGCGGACCGCGGCAAGGGCGGATTGGCACCCCGCTTCCGCCATGACAGAATGACGCCGGATGCCCGGCGCAGCCGGAGCGGAGCGGCAGATGACCACCGCAACACGGGCGGCACGAAGATATTCCGCCATCGAGCCCGCCGGCACGATGGGCGCCATGGTGCTGCGCCGGCGCGGCGCGCCCCTGGTGTGGGAGGAGCGGCCCCTGCCCGCGCCCGGCCCCGGCGAGGTCCGCGTCAGGGTCGAGGCCTGCGCCGTCTGCCGCACCGACCTGCATGTGGTGGATGGCGACCTGCCCGACGGGCCGCTGCCCATCGTGCCGGGGCACGAGATCGTCGGCCGCGTCGAGGCGCTCGGGCCGGGAACGGCCGGCCCGGCGCCCGGAAGCCGGGTCGGCATTCCGTGGCTCGGCCATACATGCGGCCATTGCCGATACTGCGCCGAGGGCCGCGAGAACCTGTGCGATGCGCCGCAGTTCACCGGCTTCACCCGCGACGGCGGCTTCGCCACCCATGTCGTCGCCGACGCCGCCTATGCCTTTGCGCTGGACGGGTTCGACGACCCCGTGGCCGCGGCCCCGCTGATGTGCGCCGGGCTGATCGGCTGGCGGTCGCTGAAGATGGCGGGCGACGGGCGGCGGATCGGGCTCTACGGCTTCGGCGCGGCGGCGCATCTGCTCGCGCAGCTCCTGCGCTGGCAGGGGCGCGAGGTCTTCGCCTTCACCCGCGCGGGCGACAGCGCCGCGCAGGCGCTCGCGCTGCGGCTCGGCGCGGCCTGGGCCGGCGCCTCGGATGAGAGCCCGCCCGCGCCTCTCGACGCCGCCGTCCTGTTCGCCCCGGTCGGCGAGCTGGTGCCGGCGGCGCTGCGGGCGGTGCGCAAGGGCGGCCGCGTCGTGTGCGGCGGCATCCATATGAGCGACATCCCCTCCTTCCCCTATTCCATCCTGTGGGAGGAACGGCAGCTCGTCTCGGTCGCCAACCTCACCCGCGCCGACGCAGCGGAGTTCCTCGCCCTCGCCCCGAACGCCGGCATCGTGGCGCAGACCGCCGCCTATCCGCTCGGGCGCGCGAACGAGGCGCTCGACGACCTGCGCCACGGCCGCTTCCAGGGCGCGGCCGTGCTGGTGCCGTAAGCGGACAGGGCGGAGAAGGCATGACGGAGGACGCCATGGAGATCCTGCCCCTGGGCGAGGCCTTCACGCTGATCGAGCCGGGGCCCGTCACCCTCGTGACCACGCGCGGGGCAGGAAAAGACAACGTCATGACCATCACCTGGACCATGGTGCTGGACTTCTCGCCGCGTTTCGCCATCGCGACGGGGCCCTGGAACCATTCGTGGACAGCGCTTTGCGACACGCGGGAATGCGTGATCGCGATCCCCACGGTGGATCTGATCGACACCGTGGTCGGGATCGGGACGTGCTCGGGCGCGGACACGGACAAGTTCGACAGGTTCGGGCTCACCCGGGTCGAGGCAAGCCGTGTCGGCGCGCCGCTGATCCGCCAGTGCCTGGCGAACGTCGAATGCCGGGTCGCCGACATCGTGCGAAGCCACGGCATCGTCGTTCTGGAGGGGCTGGCCGCCTGGATCGACCGCGCCCGGAAGGAAAGGCGGACCCTGCACGCGGTGGGCGACGGCACCTTCATCGTCGACGGCGACCGGCTCGACCGGAGGCAGATGATGCGCTCGAAGCTGCCGCAGGGAATCTAGAGCGGCGGATGCCCGGACAAGTCCGGGCTGTCGCTCCGGATCGCTTCACCGCTTCACTGCTTCCGGCGTCAACCGCTCGCCCCGACCGGCGGGCCGTCCGTTCGCGAGGAAGGCGGTCCGGCACTTGCACAGCGCGGCCACGGCCGCGCCGTTCCGCGCCCTCGCGCGGCGCGGCTCGAGGATGCCCGGAACCGCCAGACGACGGCCCGGCCACACCCCCCGTTCGCCGCGCCGTTCGCCTGTCCGCGCGCCTCAGGCGCCGTTGCGCGCGGCGGCCTGCGCGGCGGCCAGCCGTGCGATCGGCACGCGAAAGGGCGAGCACGACACATAGTCCAGCCCGACCTCCTCGCAGAAGGCGATGGAGGCGGGATCGCCGCCGTGCTCGCCGCAGATGCCGAGCTTCAGGCCCGGCCGCGCGCCGCGCCCCTTCTGTGCGGCAAGGCGCACCAGCTCGCCGACGCCCTCGACGTCGAGCGTGACGAACGGATCGCGCTCGATGATGCCCTTCTGGCGGTAGGTCTCGAGGAAGGAGGAGGCGTCGTCTCTGCTGATGCCGAAGGTGGTCTGGGTCAGGTCGTTGGTGCCGAAGGAGAAGAACTCGGCCGACGCGGCGATGGTGTCGGCGCGGATCGCCGCGCGCGGCAGCTCGATCATCGTGCCGACCATGTAGTCGATCTTCGTGCCGGTCTCCTCCATCACCGCCCTGGCAACGGCATCGATGCGCGCCTTGACGAAGTCGAGCTCGCGGGTGACGCCGACCAGCGGCACCATCACCTCGGGCACGACGGGGCTGCCGGTGGTGCGGCCGGCCTCGACGGCGGCCTCGAAGATCGCGCGCGCCTGCATCTCGGCGATCTCGGGGTAGGAGACGGCGAGCCGGCAGCCGCGATGGCCGAGCATCGGGTTGAACTCGTGCAGCGCCTCCGTGCGCTGGCGCAGCCTGTCGGCCGGCACGCCCATCGCCGCCGCGACCTCGGCGATCTCGGCCTCCGTCTTGGGCAGGAACTCGTGCAGCGGCGGATCGAGCAGGCGGATCGTCACCGGCAGGCCGGCCATGATCTCGAACAGCTCGCGGAAGTCGCCGCGCTGCATCGGCAACAGCTTGGCAAGTGCGGCGCGCCTGTCCTTCTCGGCGTCGGACAGGATCATCTCCCGCACCGCGACGATGCGCTCGTCGTCGAAGAACATGTGCTCGGTGCGGCACAGGCCGATGCCCTCGGCGCCGAAGGAGCGCGCCATGCGCGCGTCGGCCGGCGTCTCGGCGTTGGTGCGCACCTTCATGCGCCGCGTCTCGTCCGCCCACTCCATGATCGCGGCGAAGTCGCCCGACAGCTCGGGCTGCAGCATCGGCACCGCGCCCTTCAGCACCTGGCCGCTGGCCCCGTCGATGGTGATGACGTCGCCCTTGCGGAAGGTGCGGCCGAGCGCGGCGAGCGTTCCGGCCCTGTAGTCGACGCGCAGCGAACCGGCGCCGGACACGCAGGGCTTGCCCATGCCGCGCGCTACCACGGCGGCATGGCTGGTCATGCCGCCGCGCGTGGTCAGGATTCCTTCCGCCGCGTGCATGCCGTGGATGTCCTCGGGACTCGTCTCGACGCGCACCAAGATGGCCTTGCGGTTCTGGGCGCGCATCTCCTCGGCCTCGTCGGAGGTGAAGACGATCTCGCCGGTGGCCGCGCCCGGCGAGGCCGGCAGGCCGATGCCGATGACGTCGCGCTGCGCCCCGGGATCGATGGTCGGGTGCAGAAGCTGGTCGAGCGAGGCCGGATCGACCCGCAGCACCGCCTCCCGCTTCGAGATCAGGCCCTCGGCCACCATGTCGACGGCGATCTTCAGCGCCGCCTTGGCGGTGCGCTTGCCCGCGCGCGTCTGCAGCATCCACAGCCGGCCGCGCTCGATGGTGAACTCGAGGTCCTGCATGTCGCGGTAGTGCCGCTCCAGCCTGTCCGCGATCTCCACGAAGGCGGCGAAAGCCTCCGGCATCGCCTTCTCCATCGAGGGCTTGTCGGAGCCGGCCTCGATGCGGGCCTCCTCGGTCAGGTTCTGCGGGGTGCGGATGCCGGCGACCACGTCCTCGCCCTGGGCGTTGACGAGGAACTCGCCGTAGAGCTTCTTCTCGCCGGTCGAGGGGTTGCGCGTGAAGGCGACGCCGGTGGCCGAGCTGTCGCCCATGTTGCCGAACACCATGGCCTGGACGTTGACGGCCGTGCCCCAGTCCTCGGGGATGTCGTGCAGGCGGCGATAGGTGACCGCGCGCGGGGTCATCCAGCTCGAGAACACCGCGCCGATCGCGCCCCAGAGCTGCTCGCCGGGGTCCTGCGGGAAGGGCGAGCCCAGCTCCTCCTCGACCTTGGCCTTGTAGAGCGCGATGATCGCCTGCCACTCGGCCGCCGAAAGGTCGGTGTCGAGCTCGTGGCCGAGGCGCGCCTTCTCCTCCTCCAGGATCTCCTCGAAATGCTCGTGCGCCACGCCCAGCACCACGTCCGAATACATCTGGATGAAGCGGCGGTAGCTGTCATAGGCGAAGCGGGCGTCGCCCGAATCGCGCGCCAGGGCCTCGACGGTGCGGTCGTTGAGGCCGAGATTGAGCACCGTGTCCATCATGCCCGGCATGGACGCGCGTGCGCCCGAGCGGACGGAGACGAGGAGCAGCCGTTCGGGGTCGCCGAACCGGCGGCCGGAAATCGCGCCGATCCTCTCCAGCGCGTCGGCGACCTCTTCGCGAAGCTGCGGCGGATAGGTGCGGCCGTTGGCATAGTACCAGGAGCATACCGCGGTGGTGATGGTGAAGCCCGGCGGCACCGGCAGGCCGAGGCCGCACATCTCGGCGAGGTTGGCGCCCTTGCCGCCGAGCAGATTCCTGTCGCCGGCATTGCCTTCCGCGCTGCCGCCCCCGAAGCCGTAGACCCACTTTGTCATGCTCGCTTCCCTGCCTTTCGCCGCCGCGGCCGGACGTGCCGGCCCCCGGCCGAGGCCAGAGCGATAAGACCCGCAGGCGGCAAAGGCAAGCAGCCACGACCCCAGCCGCAGAACTGAATCGATTAGCAGCGCCGCAAAATTCCATTTGCATCCGAGAGCGGTCATGGTATGGAACAAATCATGAACATTCAGGATTGTAAAGACGAAATCCGGCGGCAAGCCCGACTATCGGGGAATGCAGGGGGCGGCGGGCCGGAGACGGATCGTTTTGCCGTTTCCGCGGAATAATCTAGGATGCGGCCCGTCGGGGGCGGCGCAGAACGATCCGGCACAGGGAGGCACGGCATGGTTTCCGGCAGCTGCCATTGCGGCAAGGTGACGTTCGAGGTCGAAGGCGAGCCGACCGAGGCGATGGAGTGCAACTGCTCGTATTGCAGCCGCCGGGGGACGCTGCTGTGGTTCGTGCCGCGCGAGCGCTTTCACCCCGCCACGCCGCTGGAGGAGCTTTCCGCCTATCGCTTCAACAAGCACGTCATCGACCACAGATTCTGCCCGGTCTGCGGCTGCGCGCCGTTCAGCCTCGGCACCGCGCCCGACGGCAGGGCGATGGCCGCCATCAACGTGCGCTGCCTCGAGGCCGTCGACCTGGCCGCGATCAAGCGCGTCGCGGTCGACGGCAGAAGCTTCTGACGCTGCGGGAAACCGCGGTCAGCGTCCGGTTTCCCCGGCTTCGGGAAGCTGCGCCAGCACCTTGCGCAGCCTGCCGGTGGCAAGCCCCGCCTCCGGCTGCTTCTGAAGCGCCATGACGTGGCGCATGCGGAAGGCGGCGAGGGCCTCGCCGCTGCCCTCGCCGATCAGGCGCGCCGCTTCCGCGCCCAGGCCGGCCGCGACGTCCATGCCCGCGATCTCGCCATCGGCGACCTGCTGGTCGATGCGCGCGATCAGTTGCGACAACGGCCCCATCCACGCGAAGCGCGGGTCGCCGATCAGCGCGAACAGCGCGGTGTAGGGGTTCTGCAACGCCCGGTCGTCGCCGATCTCGGCACGGATCAGCGCGCGGTGCAGCTCCTTCAGTGCCGACGACAGCTCGGCGGCAAGCGCCACGGCCCGCGGGTCGTTCCCGGGGGCGCCGGGTCCGGCGGTGTCCGGGTCGCGGCGGCGCGGCCTTGCGGGCCCGGAGCCGTCCGGTTTCGGTTTCCCGGTTCGGGACATGAGAACCCTCCTGATGCCGCCGTCGCCTCGATGCCCGCCCACGCAACGCGCCGGCCGGCCCGACGCATGGCGTCAGCTTGCCTCGCGCATGCGCTCGGCCGTCTGCAGGTCGACCGAGACGAGCTGGCTCACCCCCTGCTCGGCCATGGTGACGCCGAACAGCCGGTCCATGCGCGCCATGGTGATGGGGTTGTGGGTGATGACGACGAAACGGGTCTCGGTCGTCGCCGCCATCTCGTCCATCAGGTTGCAGAAGCGCTCGACATTGTGGTCGTCGAGGGGCGCGTCGACCTCGTCGAGCACGCAGATCGGCGCGGGATTGGTCAGGAACACGGCGAAGATCAGCGCCATGGCGGTCAGCGCCTGCTCGCCGCCGGAAAGCAGCGTCATGGTCTGCGGCTTCTTGCCCGGCGGGCGGGCGAGGATCTCCAGCCCCGCCTCCAGCGGATCCTCCGACTCGACGAATTGCAGCTCGGCGGTGCCGCCGCCGAACAGATGGGTGAACAGGCGCTGGAACTGGGCGTTGACCACGTCGAAGGCGGCAAGCAGCCGCTCGCGGCCCTCCTTGTTCAGGCTCTGGATCGCCTGGCGCAGCTTGCGGATCGCCTCGATCACGTCCTCGCGCTCGGCGACGATGGTCTCCTGCCGCTCGGCCAGTTCCTTCTGCTCCTCCTCGGCGCGCAGGTTGACCGCGCCCAGCCGCTCGCGCTCGATCTTCAGCCGCTCGAGGTCGCGCTCGATCTGCCCCATGTCGGGCAGCGGCGCGTCGGCTTCCAGCCCGGCATGGCGGATGACGAGGTGCGGCGGCACGTTGAGCACCTCCTGGATGCGCGCCTCCGCCTCCTTGCGCCGCTCGTCGGCGGCGGTCAGCCGCTCCTCGGCGCGGGCGCGCGCCTCGCGAGCCTCGGCCAGCGACTGGATCGCGACGGCGGCGGCCTTGTCCAGCGCGGCCTGCCGGGTCTCGGCCTCCTGCAGCCGGTCGGCGGCGGCGCGGCGCCGGGCCTCGGCCTCGGAAAGCTGCGACAGGAGCGCCCGCCGGCGGGCGTCGATCTCGTCGGGCGCGTCGGCAAGGCTCTCGTGCTCGCTCGCGGCCTCGTCGCGGCGCTCGCGCAGCGCAGCGATCTGCCGGTCGGCGTTCTCCGCGCGGCCGATCCACGAATTGCGCTCGACCTCGATGGCGGCGAGCCGGCGCATGCGGGCGTCGGCCTCGCGCTTCAGCCCGTCATGGGCGGCGCGGGCGTCGGCGAGCCGGGCGCGGTCCTGCGCCACCTCGCGCGCCAGGCGGTCGAGCCCGGCCTGCAGCTCGGAAAGGTCGGGGGCCACGGCGAGCATGGCCTCGGCCTCGGCAAGACCGGCCTCGGCCTCCTCCAGCGTCTCGGCGAGGCGGCCGCGCGATTCGTCGAGCACGGCGCGGCGGCTGGCGAGCTCTCCCGCCGCCTTCTCGGCCCGGGCCAGCGCCTCACGCGCCTCGCCCAGCAGGCGCTGCGCCTCGCGCCAGCCGTCGCGTGCGGCCTTTTCGGCGTCCACCGACTGCCTCACCCGGGATTCGGCCGCAACCAGCGCCTCCTCGGCCGCGCGCACGCGCCGCGTCGCCTCGGTCGCCTCCGCCTCCAGCTCGGCGAGCCGGTTCTTCTGCTGGAGGCGCAGCGCGGCGGGCGTCGGCGCATCGGCGCTGGCGGTCAGCCCGTCCCAGCGCCACAGCGCGCCGTCGATGCTGACCAGCCGCTGTCCGGCCTTCAGCGCCTTGCGCAGAAGCGGCCCCTCCGCCTCCTCGACGATGCCGATCTGCGCCAGCCGGCGGGCAAGCTCGGCCGGCGCCTCGACCACCTCGGCGAGCGGGCGCACGCCGTCCGGCAGCTTCGGGTCGTCGCCGGCGTGCGCCGCCTCGCCCCAGTGCGCGGGGGCGGCGCGGTCGAGCGGCAGGTCGAGGTCCTCGCCGAGCGCCGCACCCAGCGCGGTCTCGAAGCCGCGCGCGACCCTGATCTTCTCGACGACGGCGGGGAAGAGGTCGCCTCCCCCCGCATTGAGGATCTTCGCCAGCGTGCGCGCCTCGGTGTCGATGCGCTGCAACTCGGCGCGGGCCTCGGCCAGCGGCGGCCGGGCGGCCGCCTCGGCGGCGCGGGCCTCGGCCACGGCCTCTTCGGCCGCCAGCGCCGCCTCCTCGGCGGCCGCGGCGGCGATCTCGGCCTCCTCGGCCAGCATGCGCTTCTCGGCCGGGTCGGCGAGCGCGGCGATCTTCTCCGCGATCGCGGCGGCCTCGCGGTCGATCTCGCCGAGCTGGCGGACAAGCCGGTCGCGGCGCTCGGCCGTGTCGCGCAGCGTGCGCTCGATCTGGCTGCGCGCGGCGGCCGCCTCAGCGCGCCCGGAGGTGAGCGCGGCCAGCGCCGCCTCGCTCGCCGCGAGCCGCGCCTGCGCCTCCTCGAGGGCCGCGCGGGTGGCGGCCTCGCGCTCGGCCGCGCCGGCGTTGTCGCCGTTCAGCCCGCGCTCCTCGTCGGCGAGCCGCTCAAGCACCTCGGCGTTGTCGCGCACCATGCGCTCCTCGCGCGCGATGTCGGCATCGAGCTGGGCAAGCCGCTTCTCCAGCTCCGCCGAGCGGGCGCGCAGGCGCTGGGCCTCCTCCTCGATCTGCGACCGCGCGATGGTCAGCCTTTGCAGGGCCGCCGCCGCGGCGGCCTCCGCCTCGCGCAGGCTGGGCAGGTGGTGGGCGCCGACGGCCTGGTCCTTCGCTGCCTGCATCTGCTGCGCGGCACGGTCGCCGACCAGCGTCGTGGCCTGCGCCAGCGCCGACTTGGCCTCGGCCTCCTGATCCCTGGCGGCGCTCCAGCGCAGGTGGAGCAGGATGGCCTCGGCCTTGCGGATGTCGGCGGAAAGGTTGCGGAAGCGCGCGGCCTGCCGCGCCTGCCGCTTCAGGCTCTCGATCTGGCTTTCGAGCTCGCCGACCACGTCGTCGAGCCGCTCCAGGTTCTGCTCGGCCGCGCGCAGGCGCAGCTCCGCCTCGTGGCGGCGGGTATGCAGGCCGGAGATGCCGGCCGCTTCCTCGAGAAGCGCGCGCCGCGCCTGCGGCTTGGCCTGGATCAGCTCGCCGATGCGGCCCTGCCCCACCATCGAGGGCGAGCGCGCGCCGGTCGACTGGTCGGCGAACAGGAGCTGCACGTCCCGCGCGCGCGCCTCCTTGCCGTTGATGCGGTAGACGGAACCGGCCTCGCGCTCGATGCGGCGCGAGACCTGCAGCTCGTCGGCGTCGTTGAAGGCGGCCGGCGCGGTGCGGTCGCAATTGTCGAGGAAAAGCGTGACCTCGGCGGTGTTGCGCGCCGGCCGCGTCGCCGAGCCGGAGAAGATCACGTCGTCCATGCCCGACGCGCGCATGTTCTTGTACGAGCTTTCGCCCATCACCCAGCGCAACGCCTCGACAAGGTTGGACTTGCCGCAGCCGTTGGGGCCGACGATGCCCGTCAGCCCGCGCTCGATGACGAACTCGCCCGGCTCGACGAAGGACTTGAAGCCGAGAAGGCGCAGGCGCGAGAACTTCATGCGTTCCGCCCCGCGCGCCGGCCGGCGCGGACCACGCGCCCTGCGCCCTGCCCGGCCCTAGAGCAGGCTGTCGATGATGGCCGACATCTCGGCAACCTTCAAAGCCCCCGAATACTTGTTTCCGTTGATGAAGAAGGTCGGCGTCGCGTCGATGCCGAAATCGTTGGCGCCGCGCGTGCGCACGGCCCGGACGTCGTCGAGCAGCTTCTGGTCGGTCAGGCACGCCTCGAACGATTCCTGCGAGAAGCCCGCCAGCCGCGCGATCTGCAACAGCGCCTCGCGCGCATTGTCGACGGAAGCCCAGTTCCGCTGCTGCCTGAACAGCACGTCGACCATGGCGAAATACTTGTCGTCGGCGCAGCGCGCCAGCATGAAGCCGGCCTCCGCGCGCGGATCGAACGGGAACTCGCGGAAGACCAGCCGCGCCTTGCCGGTGTCGATGTAGTTCTGCTTGATGGTCGGCAGCGTGTCGGTGTGGAAGTTGGCGCAATGGCCGCAGGTCATCGAGGCGTATTCGACGATGGTGACAGGCGCGTCCGGGTCGCCGATGGTCATTTCGGGCAGCGCGCCGGGCTCCAGCAGCCTGGCCATGTCGACCTTGCCGCTCGGCGTCGGCAGGTTCGCCGCCGGCGGGGCGGCCGGGGCTTCCGGGGCGGGGGCCTCGGCCTGCCCGCCGCCGCTGCCCGAATCGCTGCCCGAATCGCTGCATGCCGCAAGCAGCGCCGCGGCCGGCAGGGCGGCGAGCGAGGCAAGGACGGTTCGGCGCTGGACTGTGCGGATCATGCGAATCACCTGATTTCAGATTGAACTGTGCAGCCATTGTGGCCACGAAGGCGAGGCTTGCCCGCCAAATAAGGCAAATCTGTCCCCAATCCAATCGTCCGGCGGCGCCAGAGCGTTCACAAAAGAGGGAGAGCGAGTAGCGAGTAGCGAGTAGCGAGTAGCGAGTAGCGAATAGTGAACGCGACGGCGAGACCGGGCAACGCCATGCGAACGTCGCTTCAAAGTGGGGAAAACGTCCTTTCCCCTACTCCCTACTCCCTACTCCCTACTCCCTACTCGCTATTCGCTCCCCCATCACCGACCGGCCCAGCCTCGCCAAAGCCTCGCGCAGGCCGTCGTCCTCGATGCCGCGCACCAGCCGCTCAAGGCGCGCGGCCTCCTCGCCGCTCAGGCCGCGCTGGCCTGCGCGGGGCTTCGGCGGCGCGGCCACAGGCTTCTGCACGATCTTCAGCCGGCCGATGGCCGAAAAGCCGAGGAAGGCGTTGACGCGCGCGATCACCTCGCCGGTCTCGTGCTGGAGGTGGAGCGCGGCCGTGCCCTCGCAGGCCACCACCAGCGTGCCCGGCTCGAACGGCTCGTCCTCGTGCGCGCGGCGCGGCCAGGCGATCCTCTGCGGCCGGGTCATCGCCGCAAGGCGCGCGCCCGCGATCTCGTCCCACGACTGGACGAGGCCAATGGTGATGCCGGCGCGCTTGCGCAGCACCGGATCGAGGATGCCGACGGCAAGGTCGCTCACTGGCACGGCATTGCCGCCGCGGCGTTTCCCTGTCATGAGCGGTGTTCCATTTCTCGGCGGCTGAACGGGTCGATGGCAGGCAAGACTAGCACCGCGGGCGACGGCTTCATAGCAGGGCGGCGGACGGCGGCCCGCCTGCTTGGCTGGTACGACGCCCATCACCGCGACCTGCCCTGGCGGGTGGCGCCGGCGCGCATGGCGGCGGGCGCGCGGCCGGACCCCTACCGCGTCTGGCTGTCGGAGGTGATGCTGCAACAGACCACCGTCGAGGCGGTGAAGCCCTATTTCGCGCGCTTCCTCGCCCGCTGGCCGACGGTCGCGGCGCTGGCGGCGGCCGATGCCGACGACGTCATGAAGGCCTGGGCCGGCCTCGGCTACTATTCCCGCGCCCGCAACCTCAAGAAATGCGCCGATGCGGTGGCCGAGCGCCACGGCGGCCGCTTCCCCGACACCGAGGCGGCGCTGCGCGAGCTGCCCGGCATCGGCGCCTATACGGCGGCGGCGGTGGCGGCCATCGCCTTCGGCCGGCCGGCCGCCGTGGTCGACGGCAATGTCGAGCGCGTCGTCTCGCGGCTCTTCGCCATCGATGCGCCGCTGCCGGCGGCGAAGGCGCGGATCAGGGCCCATGTCGAGGCCATGCTGCCGCCGGAGCGGCCGGGCGACTTCGCGCAGGCGATGATGGATCTGGGCGCGACGCTGTGCTCGCCGAAGCGCCCGAAATGCGTGCTGTGCCCGGTCAGCGAGGATTGCGCGGCGCTGGCCGGGGGCGATCCCGAGCTTTATCCGGTCAAGGCGCCGAAGCCGGAAAAGCCGTTGCGCAGGGGCGCGGCCTTCGTCGCCGTGCGCCGCGACGGGGCGGTGCTCCTGCGCAAGCGGCCGGCGACCGGCCTGCTCGCCGGCATGGCCGAGCCGCCGACCAGCGGCTGGAACGCGCGGCAGGACGGCGCGACCGGGCCGGAGGCCGCGCCCTTCGCCGCCGCGTGGCTGCCGGCGGGCGCGATCCGCCACGTCTTCACCCATTTCGAGCTGTCGCTCACCGTCTGGCGCGCCGAGGGCCTCGACATGCGCGCGCCCGAGGGCTGGTGGTGGTCGCCTCCGGCCGGGCTTGCCGGCGAGGCGCTGCCCACGGTGATGAAGAAGGCGATCGAGGCCGCGATGCCGGGCGCGACCCGGCATCGTCCGATACGGGAGGCAGGCGCATGACGGAAATCCGCCACATCGTCTTCGACATCGGCAAGGTGCTGATCCACTACGACCCCGAGCTGCCGTTCCGCCGGCTGATCCCGGACCCGGCCAGGCGGGCATGGTTCCTGAGCGAGGTGTGCAGCCCCGCCTGGAACGTCGAGCAGGATCGCGGCCGCCCCTGGCGGGAGGCGGAGGCGCTGCTGATCGAGCGCCACCCGGGAGAAGAAGAGCTGATCCGCGCCTTCCGCCGCCACTGGCACGAGATGGTCCCCCATGCCTACGAGGACAGCGTGGCGCAGCTGGAGCGGCTGGTCGCGGCCGGCCACGACGTGACCATGCTGACCAATTTCGCCGCCGACACCTTCGCCGAGGCACGGATGCGCTTTCCCTTCCTGGCGCTGGCGCGCGGCGTGACGGTCTCGGGCGAGGTCGGCCTCCTCAAGCCCGACCCGGCGATCTATCGCCTGCACGCCGAGCGTTTCGGCCTGACGCCGGCCGCGACGCTGTTCATCGACGACAGCGCGAAGAACGTCGAGGGCGCGCGGGCGGCCGGCTGGCGGGCGGTGCCGTTCAGCGATGCGCGAACGCTCGCGAGCGATCTCGCGGCCTGCGGATTGTAGGCTCAGGCGCCGGCGCGCTCGATGCCGAGGCGCGCGATGCGGCGCAGCTCGTCGATGGGCGTGAGCCCGCCGTTGCGCTCATAGTGCCAGAAGGTCCAGCCGTTGCAGGCGTCGAGCCCCTGCACGGCCGCCCCGACCTTGTGGATCGAGCCGGCGATGTCGCCGCAGGCGAGCGTGCCGTCGGCGCGCACCTCGGCGCGGAAGCGCCGCCGCGCGTCGCAGAGGAAGGCGCCCGGCCGCACGAGGCCGTTGTCGAGCAGGCTGGCGAAGGCCACGCGCGGCTCGGCGCGCTTGCCGGTCAGCACCTTCAGCGCCGTCAGTGCCAGCGGCTCCACGGCCTCGATGCGCTCCAGCGCGGCGTCGATATAGGCCTGCTCGCGCTCGACGCCGACGAAGCGGCGGCCGAGCCGCTTGGCCACCGCGCCGGTGGTGCCGGTGCCGAAGAAGGGATCGAGCACCACGTCGCCCGGCTTCGACGACGACAAGAGCACGCGCGCCAGCAGCGCCTCGGGCTTCTGCGTGGGGTGGATCTTGTCGCCGTTGTCGTCCTTCAGCCGCTCGGCGCCGGTGCAGATCGGAAACAGCCAGTCGGAGCGCATCTGCACGTCGTCGTTGGCCGCCTTCATCGCCTCGTAGTTGAAGGTGTAGCCCTTGGCCTGCGGGTCCCGCGAGGCCCAGATCAGCGTCTCGTGCGCGTTCTGGAAGCGGCGGCCGCGGAAATTCGGCATCGGGTTTGTCTTGCGCCACACGATGTCGTTCAGGATCCAGAAGCCCAGATCCTGCATGATCGCGCCGACGCGGAAGATGTTGTGGTAGGAGCCGATCACCCAGATCGTGCCGTTGGGCCTGAGCACGCGCCGCGCCGCAAGCAGCCAGGCGCGAGTGAAGGCGTCGTAGGCGGCGAAGCTGTCGAAGCGGTCCCACTCGTCGTCCACGGCGTCGACCTTGGACTGGTCGGGCCGGTGCAGGTCGCCGTCGAGCTGGAGGTTGTAGGGCGGGTCGGCGAAGATCAGGTCGACCGACTTCTCCGGCAGCCGCTCCAGCGCCGCGACGCAGTCGCCCTTCAGGATGGTGTCGAGCCATTCGGCGGGGGACGCGGCGGGAGAAAGGCCGTCGAGGTGACGCAGGGCGGACCTGGGGGCAGGCTTGGAGGCGGACTTGAGGGCAGGCATCGGGGGACACACCGGGAACGCGGTTACTCTTAACTCGCCGTTATGGTTACCTTTCTCCGTAAATTTTTAATGAAGCGGGCGCGCCCGCCGCGCTCATTTCCGCTCCGTCGCGTCCGCGGGCCGATTTGCCGTCCGCTGCGCCATGGTGTATGCCGCCCGGCTTCCGATCCCTGGCCGTCTTCAAGCGGAGGTCCGCCCCGATGCCCCAACCCGACCTCGTCATCTTCGATTGCGACGGCGTGCTGGCCGATTCCGAGATCGTCGCCGCCCGCGTCGAGGCCGAGCTTCTCAGCGCGGCCGGCTTCGAGATCACGCCCGAGGCGCTGGCGCAGACCTATTCGGGCCTGACCTTCAAGGACATCCTGCTGCGCATCGAACAGGAGGCGCAGGTGCCGTTCAAGGCGAGCCTGATCGACGAGGCCGAGCGCCTGGTCGACCGCAAGCTGGCGCGCGAGGCAAGGGCCATCGAGGGCGCGCGCGAGGCGGTGCTGTCGGTCGGGGCGCGGCGCTGCGTCTGCTCCAATTCGAGCGCGGCGCGGCTCGACGTGGTCCTTTCGCGCATCGGGCTTCAGCCGCTGTTCGAGGGCGCGGTGTTCTCCGCCGCCGCCATCCCCTCGGCAAGGCCCAAGCCCGCGCCCGACGTGTTCCTCCACGCCGCGCGGGCGATGGGGGCCGAGCCGCGCAGGACCTTCGTGGTCGAGGATTCCGTCCACGGCATTTCGGGTGCCGTGGACGCGGGCATGCGCGTCATCGGCTTCACCGGCGCCTCGCACAGCCATCCCGGCCACGCCGACCTGCTCACCGAGGCCGGCGCGGAAACCGTCATTCGCCGCTGGGCGGATTTTCCCGCCGTGGTCGCCGCGCTTTCGCAGTGGTCCGACGCGGTGTAGCGGGCGGCGGGCGGGCTCTACCGCTTCGCCGCCGGCTCGAAGCCGACGATGACGCGCACGTTGCGCGCGGTCGGGTTGGGCATCGAGAAATTCCTGTCCACGAGCATGAACTGGGTCGCGCCGGCCGTGTCGGCGATGGCGACCTCGTGGTCGAGGCGCTGCGAGTAGATTTCGGTGGTGTCCTGGTAGACCTTGATGCGCATGGGCAGGCGCACGGTCCCGGTGCTGCCCGCGGGGCCGGGGATGACCCGGCCGGCCACGCCGATGGCCATGCTGGTCATGCCGCCGCCATAGGTGCAGCTTCGCGTGGTGTCGGTGACGGCGGCGCGGAACAGGAGCTTCGCCGGATCGCCGTCGCCGCCGCGCTGGTAGGAATTGAGGACGGCATCGCTTGCCGAAAGCGTCACCGAGGGGCAATAGGCGAGCAGCTCGCCCGCGGTGATGGTATCCCGCTCCTCCTGCTGCTGGCCCTGCCCGCCGCCGATCTTCAGCCCGCCGAGCGCGTCGCCCGACTGGCATCCCGAAAGCACAAGCGCGAGGCCGAGCGCCGCAAGACCGGCGAGCTTCAAGCGAACAAACTCCATGAACAGCACTTCCCTCATGCAAAGCTGGCGTTCTATACCAACGCCGCAGGAAAAAGGCGACCGCGCGATTGCGGTTTTTCGACGACCGCGCCGCCGGGCGCGCAACGGGACGGCAGATCATGCGCTATGTGAGCACCAGGGGCAGCGCGCCCGAACTCGGATTTCGCGACGTTCTTCTGGCGGGGCTGGCCCGCGACGGCGGCCTCTACGTGCCGGCCGAGTGGCCGCAGCTCGACCACGACGACATCCGCGCCCTGCGCGGCCTGCCCTATCCCGAGCTCGCGGTGCGGCTGCTCACCCCCTTCCTCGGCGGCGAGATCGACGAGCGCACCTTCGGTGCAATCGTGCGCGAGGCCTACGCCACCTTCCGCCACGACGCGGTCTGCCCGCTGGTCCAGACGGGCGGCAACGAGTTCGTGCTTGAGCTTTTCCACGGGCCGACGCTCGCCTTCAAGGACGTGGCGATGCAGCTCCTCGCCCGGCTGATGGACCATGTGCTGGCCGAGCGCGGCGAGCGGGCGACGATCGCCGGCGCGACCTCGGGCGACACCGGCGGCGCGGCGATCGAGGCGTTCGCGGGCAGGGACCGCACCGACATCTTCATCCTGTTCCCACACGGCCGCGTCTCGGCCGTGCAGCAGAGGCAGATGACGACCTCGACGGCGCCCAACGTCCACGCCATCGCCGTCGAAGGCAATTTCGACGACTGCCAGGACATCGTGAAGGGCATGTTCAACCACCATGCCTTCCGCGATCGTGTCGCGCTCGCCGGCGTCAACTCGATCAACTGGGCGCGCATCATGGCCCAGATCGTCTACTACTTCTCCGCCGCGCTCTCGCTCGGCGCGCCGGACCGGCCGGTCTCCTTCACCGTGCCGACGGGCAATTTCGGCGACATCTTCGCCGGCTACGCGGCCAGGCGCATGGGCCTGCCCGTCGAGCGGCTGGTGATCGCCACCAACGACAACGACATCCTGGCGCGCACGCTCGCCTCCGGCGTCTACGAGACGCGCGGCGTGGTCGAGACCACCTCGCCCTCGATGGACATCCAGGTCTCGTCCAATTTCGAGCGGCTGCTCTACGAGGCGTCGGGCCGCAACGCGGAGTCTGTCTTGCGCGCCATGCAGGGGCTGAAGCAGGCCGGCCGCTTCGCCGTGCCGGAGGGCACGCTGGAGGCGATCCGCCGCGACTTCGACGCCGGCCGCTCGACCATCGAGGAGACGGCCTCGACCATCCGCGCCGTGCTTTCCGGCACCGGCTACCTGATCGACCCGCACACGGCGACGGCAATCAAGGTTGCGCGCGACGCGGCGCGGGCAAAGGTCGCGCGCGACGCGGCGCGGGCAAAGGTCGCGCCCGAGGCCGCGCGCGGCGCGGCGCCCATGGTGGTGCTGTCCACCGCCCATCCGGCCAAGTTCCCTTCCGCCGTGGAGGCGGCCTGCGGCGTGCGGCCGGCCCTGCCCGCCTGGCTCGGCGACCTGATGGAGCGGCAGGAGCGCTACACGGTGCTTCCCTCCGACCCGAAAATGGTGGAAGATCATATCAGCCGGCTGACAAGGGCAGCCTTGGGGGCGGCGCGGATGCGGTCGGGGAGCTGAGTGCAAATGGGTGTCGAGGTAAGCCGTCTGTCGAACGGCCTGACGGTCGCCACGGAAACCCTTCCACACGTCGAATCGGTCGCGCTGGGCGTCTGGGTCAGGTCGGGCGCGCGCAACGAGCGCCAGGACGAGCACGGGCTCGCCCACCTTCTCGAGCACATGGCCTTCAAGGGCACGGGCGGCCGCAGCGCCTGGAAGATCGCCTCCGAGATCGAGGACGTCGGCGGCGAGATCAACGCCGCCACCAGCGTCGAGACCACCTCCTTCTATGCCCGCGTGCTCAAGGACGACGTGCCGCTGGCCATCGACATCCTCGCCGACATCCTGACCGACTCGCTGTTCGACCCGCAGGAGCTTGAGCGCGAGCAGCACGTCATCCTGCAGGAGATCGGCGCCGCCCACGACACGCCCGACGACATCGTCTTCGACCGCTTCACCGAGACCGCCTTCCACAACCAGGCGCTGGGCCGCTCGATCCTCGGCACGCCGCAGACGGTGGAATCCTTCACCTCCGCGCAGCTTCACGCCTTCATGGAGCGCCAGTACGGCGCCGAGCGCATGGTGGTGGTTGCCGCCGGCGGCGTCGCCCACGATGCGTTCGTGCGCGAGGTCGAGAAGAAGCTCGGCTCCTTCCGTTCCCACGCCGCGGCCGAGCCGCCGCAGGCGGCCGCCTATGTCGGCGGCGACTTCCGCGAGGGCCGCGACCTGATGGACGCGCAGATCGTGCTCGGCTTCGAGGGCCGCGCCTACCACGTGCGCGACTTCTACGCCAGCCAGGTGCTGTCGATGATCCTGGGCGGGGGCATGTCGTCTCGCCTGTTCCAGGAAGTGCGCGAGAAGCGCGGCCTGTGCTATTCGGTCTACGCCTTCCACTGGGGCTTCTCCGACACCGGCGTCTTCGGCATCCATGCCGCCACCGGCAAGGACGACATCGCCGAACTCATCCCCGTCATCGTCGACGAGCTGCGCCGCGCCGGCGAGGACATCCGCCAGGACGAGCTCGACCGCGCCCGCGCCCAGTATCGCGCCGGCCTGTTGATGTCGCACGAGAGCGCGGCCAGCCGCGCCTCGCAGATCGCGCGGCAGATGCTCCTGTTCGGCCGGCCGATCGGCACGGAGGAGCTGGTCGACAGGCTGTCGAAGCTCACCGTCGAGCGGCTGACCGACCTTTCCTCGCGCCTGTTCTCGACCCGGCCGACGGTCGCCGCCATCGGCCCGGTGTCGGCGCTGCCGGCCTTCGAGGCCATCGGCGACAGCCTTTCCGGCACCGCGCCGGCGCCGCACAAGCTCGCCGTCTGACCTCCGCCGCCGGCCATGCTCGCCCTGCCCCTCCTTCGCCGCGAGCCGCCGGCGCTGAGGGGCGAATATGTGCTGCTGCGCGCGCCGCGGCATTCCGACTATCTCGAATGGGCGGCGCTGCGGCGCGAAAGCCGCGCCTTCCTCGAGCCGTGGGAGCCGCGCTGGGCGAGCGACGAGCTGGAGCGTTCCGGCTGGCGCCAGCGCATGCGCCGCTACCGCGAGGATTTCGCCGCCGGCACGGCCATCGCCTATCTCATCTTCGAGAACGCAACCGGCCGGCTGGTCGGCGGCATCACCATGGGCAACATCCGCTACGGGGTCTCGCAGTCGGCGCAGATCGGCTACTGGACGGGCGAGCGCCATGCCGGGCGCGGCTACATGCAGGACGCCGTGCGCACGCTCGTCGCCCACGCCTTCGGCACCATGAGGTTGCACCGCATCGAGGCGGCCTGTATTCCGGGCAACGCACGTTCGATCCGCGTGCTTGAAAAAGCCGGATTTGAGCGGGAAGGACTGTTGCGGTCCTACCTGCGTATCAACGGAACCTGGCAGGATCACTACATCTATGCCCGGATCGCCGGCGAGGCGCGGCCCGGCGGCAGCGAGACGAGAGGCTAGGGGCTTGACGGCGACGACGCGAACGGGACGACGGCTCGCAGGCGCTTTCCTGGCGCTGATCTTCCTGGTGCTGTCCTTTCCCGCCACGGCCATCGAGCCGATCAAGATCAGCCGCGAGGACGTGGCGCTCGACCTGTCGCGGGCGGTCGAGATCTACCGCAACCAGGGCCAGAACTTCCAGATCTCGACCGCGCCCGGCATCGACGGCATCGTGCGGCGCATCGAGGTCGAGGCGCTGGACGAGCGCTCCAGCGGCGACTGGGCCGTGTTCGCGCTCGCCAACACCACCGACCGCCAGCTCGACCGGCTGATCGTGGCGCCGCACTACCGCCTCGTCGGCTCCGGCCTGATCTGGCCCGACCTCGGCTCCAATCGCATCGCCGCCATCACGCCCAGCGAGGGCTTCGCGCTCGACCGCCAGGCCAGCCGCGACGCCGACATCTTCCTCGTCACGCTCAACCCCGGCTCCATCGTCACCTTCATCGCCGAGCTGTCGTCGCCGCGCCTGCCGCAGGTCTATCTGTGGGAGCCGGAGGCCTACAAGGACACCATCAACTCCTACACGCTGTTCCGCGGCATCGTCATCGGCATCGCCGGGCTTCTGGCGCTGTTCCTGACCATCCTGTTCGTGGTCAAGGGCACGTCGATGTTCCCGGCGACGGCGGCGCTGTCATGGGCGGTGCTGGCCTATATCTGCATCGATTTCGGCTTCCTCAACCAGGTGATGGAGATGACCGCCGGCTCGGAGCGATTGTGGCGGGCCGGAACCGAGATCGCGCTCGCGGCCACGCTGGTGGTGTTCCTCTACACCTATCTCAACCTCAACCGCTGGCACCTGCATTTCAGCTACGGCGCCTTCACCTGGGTGCTGGCGCTGCTCGCCCTGTCGGGCGTGCTTCTGTTCGACCCGTCCGTCGCCTCGGGCATCGCGCGCTTCTCCTTCGCGCTGACGGCGCTGATCGGCATCGGCATCATCACCTACCTGTCGGTCCAGGGCTACGACCGCGCCATCATGCTGGTGCCGAGCTGGCTGATGATCCTGGTATGGCTGGCGGGGTCGTGGATGGCCGTCACCGGCGCGCTCGACAACGACATCGCCCAGCCGGCGCTCGGCGGCGGGCTGGTGCTCATCATCCTCCTGATCGGCTTCACCGTCATGCAGCACGCCTTCGCCGGCGGCGCGCTGCATCAGGGCCTGTTCAGCGACATGGAGCGGCAGGCGCTGGCCGTCACCGGCTCGGGCGACACGGTGTGGGACTGGGACGTGCTGCGCGACCGCGTCGTGACCCGGCCGGACGTGTCGCGCCAGCTCGGCCTGCCGCAGGGCAGCCTCAGCGGCCCGGCGCGCAACTGGCTGCCGGCGCTGCACGCCGACGACCGCGACACCTTCCGCACCACGCTCGACGTCATCCTCGAGCACCGGCGCGGGCGCGTGTCGCAGTCCTTCCGCATGCGCGGCGCCGACGGCCACTATCACTGGTTCACGCTCAAGGCGCGGCCGATCATCGGCTCGGACGGCGAGATCATCCGCTGCGTCGGCACGCTGGTCGACGTCACCGAGCAGAAGAAGGCCGAGGAGCGGCTCTTGCACGACGCCGTCCACGACAACCTCACCGGCCTGCCGACGCGCGAGCTGTTCCTCGACCGGCTGGAGGCGCTGATCGCGGTCGCCAAGGCCGAGGAGAGCGTGCGCCCGACCGTCATCGTCGTCGACATCGACCGCTTCAAGCAGGTCAATGACGGGCTCGGCATCTCGGCCGGCGACACCATACTGCTCACCATCGCGCGCCGCCTGCACCGCCTGCTCAAGCCGCAGGATTCGCTGTCGCGCTTCGGCGGCGACCAGTTCGCCATGCTGCTTCTGTCGGAGCAGGACCCGACCCGCGTCGCGGCCGTGGCCGAGGCGATGAAGCAGGCGATCAACGCGCCGATCACCTTCGCCAAGCGCGAGATCGTGCTGTCGGCCTCGCTCGGCCTCGTCTCGTGGACGGCCTCGCAGGCCAATGCCGGCGACATGGTCAAGGACGCCGAGCTTGCCATGCACCAGGCCAAGCGCTTCGGCGGCGACCGCATCGAGCCGTTCCGGCCGGCCTTCCGCTCGGTCGGCACCGACCGGCTCCAGCTCGAATCCGACCTCCACCGCGCCGTCGAGCGGCGGGAGCTGCGGCTCGCCTACCAGCCCATCGTGCGGCTGGAGGACCGCTCCATCGCCGGCTTCGAGGCGCTGCTGCGCTGGGAGCATCCGCGCCGCGGCCCGATCCCGCCGGCCGACTTCATCCCCGTCGCCGAGAATTGCGGCCTGATCGTCCAGCTCGGCCTGTTCGCCATGCAGCAGGCCGCCGACGACCTCGCCGCGTGGCAGAAGCAGGTCGGCGAGGTGCCGCTGTCGGTCTCCGTCAACCTGTCGAGCCGGCAGTTGATCCGCCGCGACCTCGTCAGCGACGTGCGCTCGGTGGTGGCGCGCGCCAACATCAAGCCGCGCTGCTTCCGGCTGGAGCTGACGGAATCGCTGGTCATGGACAATCCCGAGCAGTCGGCCCACATCCTGGGCAAGCTCAAGCAGATCGGCATCGGCCTGTCGCTCGACGATTTCGGCACCGGCTATTCGTCGCTGTCCTACCTGACGCGCTTTCCCTTCGACACGATCAAGATCGACAAGAGCTTCATCGACGACACCAGCGCCAAGCGCTCGGTGCTGCTGCGCTCCATGGTCGGCATGGCGCACGAGCTCGGCCTGTCGGTGGTGGCCGAGGGCGTCGCCGACGAGAACGACGCGCTGGAGCTGCGCCAGATGGGCTGCGAATACGTCCAGAGCTTCCTGTTCGGCCCGCCGATCCAGGCGGACGCCGCGCTCAAGCTGCTCAAGGAGCAGTTCCCGCTGGTCAAGGCATAAGGGCTCACAGGTCGTTTCGACCCCCCCTCCCCGGGGCGCAACTGCCCGTCATCCGCCCGCCGGTCCGTTCTTCGGGCAAGCGGGGTGGGGATGCAGTCGCGTCAGGCGTGGCCGGCGTCGATGCTCAGATGCGCCGGGTTGATGCCGATCGAGGCGAGGATGCGGTCGTACTTGCGCTCGATGTCGGGATCGAACAGAAGGTCGACGCTGGCCGGGCAGGTCAGCCAGCCGTTCTCGGCGATCTCGTTCTCCAGCTGGCCCGCGCCCCAGCCGGAATAGCCCAGCGCCATCAGCGCGTGGCGCGGCCCGCTGCCCATCGAGATGGCGCGCAGGATGTCGACCGTCGCCGTCAGGCAGACCTCGTCGGAGACGGGCATGGAGGACTCGACCATGTAGTCGTCGCTGTGCAGCACGAAGCCGCGGCTGCGGTCGACCGGGCCGCCATGGCGCACGACGAGGTCGCGGGCGCGCGGCGGCAGGCGGATCGCCTGGCTCTCGTCGAGGATGCCGAGCTGAACGAGCAGGTCGGGGAACAGGAGCTGCTGGACCTGATTGATGATCAGACCCATCGCGCCTTCCTCGCTGTGGGCGCAGATGTAGATCACCGAGCGCGCGAAGCGCTCGTCCTTCATGCCCGGCATGGCGATGAGGAACTGGTCGTCGAGGAAGCCGCTGCGCGCGGCGCCTTTCTTTCTGCCCAGCAGATCCATGATGGGAAGGCTATCGCGTTTCCGGCCGATGCGAAAGACGTCATCGACCGGCTTTTCCGCGCCGCTTCGCCGCTCGCGGCCGCCTCACGCAATTATGATGGGCCGGCGCGCCGTCCGGGTTGCGAAACCGCGCGCGGCCCATCACATTCCCCCCATGCGCTTTTCGGCCTTCCTGCCCTGCCTGTGCCTTGCCGTCCTGCCCGTCTTCGGCGCGCAGGCGGCCTCCAGCGGCTGGCACCATGTCGAGGGCGGATCGATCCGCGTCGTCACCAGCGGCCGGCCCGACGCGGCCGGCCACCTGCGCGGCGCGCTCGAGATCAGGCTCAAGCCGGGCTGGAAGACCTACTGGCTCGATCCCGGCGCCTCCGGCGTGCCGCCGACATTTGCCGCGGCGGTGGGCGCAAAGGAGGCCGCGGTCGAGATCGGCTTTCCCGCCCCGCGCCGCTTCGACGACGGCTATGCGCCGTGGGCGGGCTACGACCATCCGGTGTCGCTTGCGCTGACGCTGGCGCTGCCCGACGGCGCGGCGGCGCCTGCGCGGCTTCAGGCCAGCGTCTTCCTCGGCGTGTGCGAGACGATCTGCATCCCCGTGCAGGCGACGCTGTCCTTCGACCCCGGCGCCGGCACCGACGATCCCGAGCATGCGGCCGTGGTGGAGGGCGCCTTCGCCGCCCTGCCCGAGCCGGCAAGGCCCGGCTTCTCGGCCAGGGTGGTCGAGGTCGTGGACGGGGCCGTCGTCGTCGAGGCCGCGCTGCCCGAGGGCGCGCGCGCGCTCGACCTGTTCGTGGCCGGCACGCAGACGCTGGCGCTCGGCGCGCCGGAGAGGGCGGCCGACGGGTCGCGCACGCTGTTTCGTGTGCCCCTGTCGACCCATTTGCCGGCCCGCGCCGCCGGCGAGGAGCTCGCCTACACGCTCGTCACCGATGCCGGCGCCGTCAGCGGCCGCCTGAAGCTGCCATAGCGCGCCTGCGCCCGCCCGCCCCCTCTCCCCGACGGGCCCGGTTGCCATCGCCGCCGCGAGCCGCTAACGCTGCGGCGTCCATCCCCCCAACCCGCTTCCCGATCAGAGGTGACGCATGACCATCGCCGTTGGCCAGAAACTGCCGGACACGACCTTCAAGACCAGCACCGCCGACGGCCCGAAGGAGGTCTCCACGGCCGAAATCTTCGCCGGCAGGAAGGTGGTGCTGTTCGGCGTGCCGGGCGCGTTCACGCCCACCTGCAACAACAACCACCTGCCCGGCTATATCGAGAACCGCGACGCCATCCTGTCGCGCGGGGTCGACGAGATCGCCGTGGTGGCGGTCAACGACGTGTTCGTCATGTCGGCCTGGGCGCGCGCCAGCGGCGGCGACGGCAAGATCCTGTTCCTGGCCGACGGCAGCGGCGACTTCGCCAGGGCGGCCGGCCTCGACATCGACCTTTCCAGGGCGGGCCTCGGGCTCAGGCTGAAGCGCTTCTCGGCCATCGTCGAGGACGGCGTCGTCACCGCCCTCAACATCGAGGACACGCCGGGCACGGTCGCCAGTTCGGGCGCCGCGGCGCTGATCGACCAGCTCTGAGCTTCCGGCGCTCAGGGCTCCACCGGCCGAACGATCATCTTCCCCTTCCTGAACGGCGCCATGGCGAGACGGGCGAGCTCGTCCGCCCGCTCGTTCTCGGGGTGGCCGGCATGGCCCTTGACCCAGTGCCACGTCACCTTGTGGCGGCGGCGCGCCTCGTCCAGCGCCTGCCACAGCTCGGCGTTCTTGACCGGCTTCCTCGCGGCCGTCTTCCAGCCGTTTCGCTTCCAGCCCTCGATCCAGCCCGAGATGCCGTCCTTGACGTAGCTTGAATCGGTGTGGAGATCGACGGCGCACGGCTCCTTCAGCGCGTTCAGCGCCTCGATCGCCGCCATCAGCTCCATGCGGTTGTTGGTGGTGTCGGCCTCGCCGCCCGACAGCTCCTTCTCCACGCCGTTGAAGCGCAGGATCGCGCCCCAGCCGCCGGGGCCGGGATTGCCGGAGCAGGCCCCGTCGGTGAAGATCTCGACCCGCTTCATGGCTGCTTCAGGCCATATTCGGCGGCCGAGGCGATGGCGCGGTGGAAGCGCAGCTTGCGCACATATTCGAGCGGGTCGCGCTTCCTGACCAGCGCGCCGTCCGGCCCGTGCAGCCAGTCGTAGAGCCGCGTGAGCATGAAGCGCAGCGCCGAGCCGCGCGCCAGAAGCGGCAGCGCCCCGGCCTCGGCCGGCGTCAGCGGCCGTACGCTCTGGTAGCCGGCGAGCAGCGCCGTTCCCTTGGTCAGATTGAAGGCGTGGTCGCGCTCGAAGCACCAGGCGTTGAGGCAGGTCGCCACGTCGTAGGCGAGGAAATCGTTGCAGGCGAAATAGAAGTCGATCAGGCCCGAGAGCCGCTCGCCGAGGAAGAAGACGTTGTCCGGGAAGAGATCGGCATGGATGACGCCTTCGGGCAGCGCCCGCGGCCAGGCGGCCTCCAGCGCGGCGAAATCCGCCGCGACCTCGGCGCCGAGCCCGGCCTCTACCTCGTCGGCGCGGGCGCGGCAGCCGTCCCACAACGCGCGCCAGCCCGGCAGCGACAGGGCGTTGGGCCGCACGAGGGAGAAGTCGGCGCCGGCCACGTGCAGGCGCGCCAGCGCCTCGCCCACGGCGCGGCAATGGGCGGGCGTCGGCCGGCGCGGCCACATCCCCTCCAGGAAGGTGATGACGGCGGCGGGCCGGCCGGCCAGCTCGCCGATGACCTCGCCGTCGCTGCGGCGCACCGGCAGCGGGCACGACACGCCGCGCCGGGCCAGATGCTCCATCAGCCCGAGGAAGAACGGCAGGTCGGCCCGCGCCACCCGCTTCTCGTAGAGGGTGAGGATGAAGGTGCCGCCGCCCCCGGGGCCGCCGGTATGCAGGATGAAGTTGGAGTTCTCCGTGCCTTCGGCGATGCCCTTGTAGGACAAAAGCTCGCCGATGTCGTAGTCGCGCAGGAAGGTTCCGAGCTCGACCTCGGTGATGTCGGTATAGACGGCCATCAGGCGTTCCCCAATCAGGCGTTCCCGTTGACGAAGGCCATGTCGGCGGCGGTCAGCTCGACGTCGCGCAGCGCGCGGTTGACGGGGAAGTTCTCGGTCTCCTCGGCAGTGACGGCAAGCTCCACCCTGACGTCGAACCTTTCCCTGAAGGCATCGATGATCTCGTCGACGATGATCTCCGGCGCCGAGGCGCCCGCCGACAGGCCCAGCACCGCGATGTCGCCGATCTCGCCCCAGTCGATCTCGCAGGCGCGCTGCACGAGCAGCCCGCGCCGCGCGCCCGCCCGTTCCGCCACCTCGACCAGCCGCCTGGAGTTGGACGAGTTCGGCGCGCCGACCACGATGAACAGGTCCGTGCCGGGGGCGGCTTCCTTCACCGCGTCCTGCCGGTTGGTGGTGGCGTAGCAGATCGACTCGGCGGCGGGAGCCTGCATGGCCGGAAAGCGCGCCTGAAGCGCGCGGACGATGCCAGCCGTGTCGTCCACCGACAGAGTCGTCTGGGTGACGAAGCCGAGCGCGGCCGGGTCCGCCGGGACGATCCGCGCGGCGTCCTCCTCGGTCTCGACCAGCGTCACCGCCCCTTCCGGCAACTGGCCCATGGTGCCGATCACCTCGGGGTGGCCGGCATGGCCGATCAGGAGCACGTGGCGGCCCTGGCGGTGGTGGCGCATGGCCTGCTTGTGGACCTTGGAGACCAGCGGACAGGTGGCGTCGAGATAGAACAGGTTGCGCGCCTCGGCGTCCCGCGGCACGGACTTCGGCACGCCATGGGCGGAGAACACCACCGGCCGGTCGCCATGGTCCGGCGGGATCTCGGAGAGTTCCTCGATGAAGACGGCCCCGCGTTCCTGCAGGCCCTCGACCACGTAGCGGTTGTGGACGATCTCGTGGCGGACATAGACCGGCGCGCCGTATTTCTTCAGCGCCAGAACGACGATCTGGATGGCGCGGTCGACCCCGGCGCAGAAGCCGCGCGGGCCGCAGAGCCTGATCGTCAGGGATGGTTTCATCGTCTCGTCCCTTTGTCCGGGCATGGCCCGTTGGGCAGGCCGCCCCTCGCCCGTCGCTGCGCCGCGCAGATTCGGGCCGGGCCGCGCCGTGGCCGTCATCCGCGCAGATGGCGGTCGAGGAGGCCGCCTGTCAAGCCGCCGATCGCCGCCGCCACAGCCACGCCCCCAGCACCCCGGCCAGCGCGGCCGCCAGCCCGTACCACGTCACCGCATATTGCAGGTGGCTGTTGGGCAGGTCGATCAGCGTCACGCCGCCGACGGGCAGGCCGCCGGGGTTGGGCGCGTCGCCGGCATCGATGAAGAAGGGCAGATAGTCGCCCGGCGCGCCGACGCCGGCGCTCGCCGCCATCGCGTCGAGATCCTTCCAGTAGAAGACGTTCCCGGCCGTGTCGTTGTCGGGCATGAAGGAATTGGGCTTGGCGTCCAGCCGGTTGCGGGCGAGGCCCGCGACCTCCTGCCGGCCCGCCACCTGCCCTTCCGCGCGGGTCGCCGGGTCCTTGCGGTCGAACGGCACGAAGCCGCGATTGACGAAGACGAGGCGGCCGTCGTCGAGCGCGAGCGGCGTGTAGACGAAATAGCCGGACTGTCCCTTGTGGGTGGCGAAGAAATGCCGCTCGCCCTCGTGACGGAACGTGCCCGCCACGGCGACGGGCCGGTAGTCGACGTCGCCGGTGTCGGCGAGCAGCATTTCGATGTCGGCCAGCGGTCGCGGCGGCGAGGCGACGCGCGCGTCGATGGTGGCGAGCAGTCCCTCCTTCCAGTGCAGGCGCTGCACCTGCCAGGTGCCGAGCGCAAGCAGCGCGGCGAACGCCGCAAGGCCGAGCAGCACGAGCAGCGCCGCCCCGCCGCCGCCGAGGGTCCGGCCGCCGCCCGCGCTCACTTCCGCTCTCCCGGCCGCTCGCGAAGCTGGCTTTCGAGCCGGCCCTCGGCGGCCTTGTTGCGGTATTGCAGCACGATCAGCAGGCCCTTGAGCGCGCGCAGAGCCGCGAGCGAAAGCACGACGGTGAGCGGGATCCACAGCATGAAATGCAGCCACAGCGGCGGCCCGTGATTGACCTCCAGCCACAGCGCCAGCCCCACCACGACGAAGCCGATGATGAGGATGACGAACACGGCCGGGCCGTCGCCGGCATCGGCGAAGGAATAGTCGAGCCGGCAGTTGCCGCAGCGCTCGCCCACGGCAAGGAAGCCCCTGAACAGCCTGCCCTCGCCGCAGCGCGGGCAGCGCCCGGAAAGCCCCGCCCTGACCGGATCGACCGGGGCCCAGATGGCGGTGTCCCCCTGCTCGCCGTTGCCGTGCTCAGGCTTGTCCATCGCGTCCTTCCTTCAAGCGCAAAGGCGGCCGCGTCGCCGCGGCCGCCCCCTTTCGATATCGGTCCGGGCCCGCGGCCTCAATGGGCCGCGATGGTGCCGCCGGACGAGCCCCAGACATAGATGGCCGCGAACAGGAACAGCCACACCACGTCGACGAAATGCCAGTACCAGGCCGCGGCCTCGAAGCCGAAATGCTGCTTCGGGGTGAAGTGGCCGGCCATGGCCCGCAGCAGGCACACGATGAGGAACACCGTGCCGATGAAGACGTGGAAGCCGTGGAAGCCGGTGGCCATGAAGAAGGTCGCGCCGTAGATCGACTGCTTGAAGGCGAACGGCGCGTGGGCGTACTCGTAGACCTGCACGAAGGAGAACAGGACGCCGAGCGCCACGGTAATGGCCAGGCCCCACACCAGCCCCTTGCGGTCGTCGTGCAGCAGGGCATGGTGCGCCCAGGTGATGGTCGTGCCCGACAAAAGCAGGATGATGGTGTTGTAGAGCGGCAGGTGGAAGGGATCGAGTACCTCGATGCTCTTGGGCGGCCACACGCCCCCGGTGTACTCGGCGCGCAGAACCTGCTGCGCTTCGTTGGGGAACAGGCTGGCGTCGAAGAACGCCCAGAACCACGCGGCGAAGAACATCACCTCGGAGGCGATGAACATGATCATGCCGTAGCGCAGGTGGATCGACACCACCCGCGTGTGGTGGCCCTCATGCGCCTCGCGGATCGTGTCCGACCACCAGGCGAACATGACGTAGAGCACCAGCGCGAGGCCGATGAAGAACAGCCACGGCGTGGCGAGCGGAATGCCGAGCAGCGAGAAATCGACATTGCCCTTCAGATACTGCATCCAGCCGATGCCGCCCACCGCCAGCACGAAGGCGGCGACCGCGCCGAGCGCGGGCCACGGGCTCGGGTCGATGATGTGATAGTCGTGTTGCTTGGCGTGGGCGTCTGCCATTCTATCCCCCGAGTTCACTGTCGGTATTGGGTGCTGCCGCCTTCCCGGCCGCGGCGGAATCCTGGGATTTCGCCTTGTCGGTCGGGAAGAAGGTGTAGGAAAGGGTGATGGTGTTGATGTTCTTCAGCTCCGGCACGTCGACGATCGCCGGATCGACATAGAAGACGACCGGCATGTCCATCGCCTCGCCGGGCGCGAGTTCGGTGTCGGTGAAGCAGAAGCACTCCACCTTCATGAAATAGGCGCCGGCGAGCTGCGGCGTGACGTTGAAGGAGGCGCGGCCGGAGGTCGGGCGCGAGAAGACGTTCCTCGCCTCGTAGCTGACCTGGGTGGTCTCGCCGATCCGCATCGTCACGTCGCGCGCGACGGGGCGGAAGTCCCAGGGCAGGCCGCCGGCGACGTTGGCGTCGAAGCGCACGGTGATCGGGCGGTCGAGCACGGTCTGCGAATACTGCGTCACGCGCTGCGTGGTGCCGCCATAGCCGGTGACGCGGCAGAACAGGTCGTAGAGCGGCACCGCCGCATAGGCCATGCCGAGCATGGCGGCAAAGAACGACAGGCACACCGCCGCCACGACGCGGTTGGAGCGTCGGGTCCTGTCGGGGGCGGGCGTGTCGGTCGGGCTCATCGTCGCCTCACATCGGCCGGTCGAGGATGGCCGGGCCGAACTTGACCAGGGTGAGCACGTAGAACAGCACCACGAGCGCGGCGAGCGCCAGGCCGATGGCGACCGAGCGGCTGCGGCGCGCCTTCTTCTGCGCTTCGGTCAATTGCCCGCGATCGTCTTCCATGACACTCACCACCATCCTCCCAGTCGCGCGATGATGCCGTCGGCCAGAAGCGCGGCGAAGATCGCGAAGAGGTAGAACACCGAATAGGCGAACAAAAGCTTGGCCGGGCGCATGCCGCGGTCGCTCTCGGGCATGCGCAGCACCTTCCAGGCGTACCAGACGAAGCCGGCGCCGAGCCCGGCCGAAAACAGGCCGTAGGCGAGGCTGGCGTCGCCCATCAGCGCCGGCAGCACGCCGACGACGGCGACCGGCAGCGAATAGGCGAATATCTGCCGCTTGGTCGAGGCCTCGCCGGCGACGTTGGGCATCATCGGCACGCCGGCGCGCTCGTAGTCGCCGGACTTGAACAGCGCCAGCGCCCAGAAATGCGGCGGCGTCCACAGGAAGATGATGAGGAACTGCACCACGCTGAACAGGCCGATCTCGCCCGTCGCCGCCGCCCAGCCGATCATCGGCGGGAAGGCGCCGGCCGCGCCGCCGATGACGATGTTCTGCGGCGTCCAGCGCTTCAGCCAAATGGTGTAGACCACGGCGTAGAAGAAGATGGTGAAGGCGAGCAGGCTCGCCGCCAGCCAGTTGGCCACGAGGCCGAGCGTCATCACCGAAAGCGCGGAAAGGACGAGGCCGAAGGCCAGCGCCTCGCCGGGGGCGACGCGGCCGGCCGGCACCGGCCGCGCGGCGGTGCGGGTCATGACGGCGTCGATGTCGGCGTCGTACCACATGTTGAGCGCGCCCGAGGCGCCGGCGCCGACCGCGATCGCCAGGATCGAGAACACGGCGATGATCGGGTTGATCGGCGCCTGCGCCGTCACCAGCCCGACGAAGGCGGTGAAGACGACCAGCGACATCACCCGCGGCTTCAGGAGCGCGAGATAGTCCCCGGGCGTGGCTTCCGACACGCGCACGCCCGCGTCCTCGAACCTGTCCTGCTCAACAAGGGCCATGCGTACCTGATCCGGTCTTTCCGTTTGGCCGAGGCCGCCGGCCCCGGGAGAGAGGGGGGCCGGCGGTCTCCGTTCGCTTTGGCGGAAGGCTTCCTACTTGACCTTCGGAAGCTGCTCCCACTGATGATAGGGCGGCGGCGAGGGAAGCTGCCACTCGAGCGTGGTGGCACCCTCGCCCCACGGGTTGGCGCCGGCCTCCCGCTTCTTCGAGAACGCCTCGAAGACGCCGTAGAGGAAGATCAGCACGCCGACCGCCGAGATGTAGGAGCCCCACGACGACACCATGTTCCAGCCCGCATAGGCGTCCGGGTAGTCGATGTAGCGGCGCGGCATGCCGGCCAGACCCAGGAAGTGCTGCGGGAAGAAGACGAGGTTGACGCCGATGAAGGTGACCCAGAAATGGGCGCGCGCGATCAGCGGCGAGTACATGTAGCCGAACATCTTCGGGAACCAGTAGTACCAGGCCGCGAAGATGGCGAAGACGGCGCCCAGCGACAGCACGTAGTGGAAGTGGGCGACCACGTAGTAGGTGTCGTGAAGGGCGCGGTCGAGGCCGGCATTGGCGAGCTGCACGCCGGTGACGCCGCCCACGGTGAACAGGAAGATGAAGCCGATCGCCCACAGCATGGGCGTGCGGAACGAGATCGAGCCGCCCCACATCGTGGCGATCCACGAGAAGATCTTCACGCCCGTCGGCACCGCGATGACCATGGTGGCGAACACGAAGTAGCGCTGCGCGTCGAGCGAGATGCCGGTCGTGTACATGTGGTGCGCCCACACCACGAAGCCGACGACGCCGATGGCGACCATGGCGTAGGCCATGCCGAGATAGCCGAAGACGGGCTTCCTCGAGAAGGTCGAGATGATGTGGCTGACGATGCCGAAGCCCGGCAGGATCAGGATGTAGACTTCCGGATGCCCGAAGAACCAGAACAGGTGCTGGAACAGGATCGGGTCGCCGCCGCCCTCGGGCGCGAAGAACGCGGTGCCGAAGTTGCGGTCGGTGAGCAGCATGGTGATGCCGCCGGCCAGCACCGGAAGGGTGAGCAGCAGCAGGAAGGCGGTGATGAGCACCGACCAGGCGAACAGCGGCATCTTGTGCAGCGTCATGCCGGGGGCGCGCATGTTGAAGATGGTGGTGATGAAGTTGATGGCGCCGAGGATCGAGGAGGCGCCGGCGATGTGCAGCGACAGGATGACGAAGTCGACCGCCGGGCCGGGCGACTGCGTCGACAGCGGCGGATAGAGCGTCCAGCCGCCGCCCACGCCGTAGCTGCCGGTGGGGCCGGGCATGAACAGCGAGATCAGAAGCAGCGCGAACGCCGGCGGCAGCAGCCAGAACGAGATGTTGTTCATGCGCGGGAAGGCCATGTCCGGCGCGCCGATCATGATCGGCACCATCCAGTTGGCGAAGCCGCCGATCAGCGCCGGCATCACCATGAAGAAGATCATGATGAGCGCGTGCGCGGTGGTGAAGACGTTGAACATCTGCTTGCCGCCGTCGATGGCGGCGTCGCCCTCGAAGCCGTAGACCATCTGGGCCAGCCCCGAGAAGATCTGGATGCCGGGCTCGGCCAGCTCCCAGCGCATCATCACCGACAGGAAGCCGCCGATGATGCCCGCCGTGATGGCGAAGATGAGGTAGAGCGTGCCGATGTCCTTGTGGTTCGTCGAATAGACCCACCGCGTCCAGCCGGACGGCATGTGGTGGTCATCATGGGCCGCGTGGGTGTCGTGCGATGCCGAGCCTGCCATTTTTCCCGCTCCGTAGTCCTGTTATTGCGCGCTGGCCTGGCGGCCGGCGTCGGCGATGTTCATGGCGCGGCCCGCCAGCGAGGCGGCGAGCGCCCGGTTGGCGTCGTCCAGGCCGGCCTGCGCGTCCGTGCGCCAGGCGTCGTACTGCTCGCGGCTGACGACGCGGATGCCGATGGGCATGAAGGCGTGGTCCTTGCCGCACAGCTCCGAGCACTGGCCGTAGTAGATGCCCTCGCGCTGGGCCTTGAACCAGGTCTCGTTGAGGCGGCCGGGAACCGCGTCGACCTTGATGCCGAAGGCCGGCATGGCGAAGGCGTGGATCACGTCGCTGGCGGTGACCAGCACGCGGACGGTGGTGTCGACCGGCACGACCAGCTCGTTGTCGACGGCGAGCAGGCGCGGATACTCGCTCCTGTCCTCCTTGCCGGCGGCGGCGCGGTCCTCGTCCCTGAGCAGGAAGGAGGAGAAGGACAGCGGCGCCGAGGCGTCCTCGCCGTCCTGGTATTCATACTCCCAGCTCCACTGCACGCCGGTCGCCTTGATCGTCAGCGCCGGCTCCTCGGTGGGCGTATACTGCGCCGTCAGGAGCTGGAAGGAGGGCACGGCGATGAACAGGAGCACGATCACCGGGCCGACGGTCCAGATCACCTCGATCGCGGTGTTGTGGCTGGTGCGCGAGGGCACCGGGTTGGAGCCGGCGCGATACTTCACGATGCACCAGGCCAGAAGCACCATGACGAGCAGCGTGATCGGCACGATGAACCACAGCGTGTAGCGCTCGAACCAGCGGATTTCCTCCATGATGGTGGTCGCCGCCGGCTGGAGGCCGAGCTGCCAGGGCGTCGGCTGCGCCGCGAACGCGCTGGCGGCGGCCAGAAGCGGCGAAATGGCGGCCACGCCAGCAAGGAACTTCTTCATCACCCTCGTCATCTCCCCGGTCGAATTCACGACGAAAATCGCGTTCGCGCCGCCCCTCGACGGGTGACGAGGGGCGGGCGACTAGCACAAGTTCAAATCACACTCTTCTACAGACCGCAAGGAATGCGTAAAAAAGTTTGTGCGGCATTTTTGCGCGCGCGGCACGAAACGTGCGCACGTGCCTTGATTTCGCTCAACTCGCGGCGAATTTCTCGCGCAGGCGCGGCACGCGCGCGCCTCGGCGCACGCGCTTCACCCATGGTAGATTTGCGTGATTCGCCACGTTCCGAGGTTTGAGAAGGATGAGACCCATGACGCTTCGCTGGATTGCGCCGATGGCGGCTCCGTTCCGGGCGCTCGCCCCGTTCGGCCTGCTCGCGGCCGGCCTCGTCCTGTGCGGCCCGGCCGCGGCCCAGCAGGGCACGGTGCGCTCCACCCACGGCTCGTGGTCGGTCATCTGCGACACGCCGGGGGGCGCGGCGGCGGAGCAGTGCGCGCTGATGCAGAACGTGGTGGCGGAGGACCGGCCGGAGGTCGGGCTTTCCGTCGTCGTGCTGCGCACGGCCGACAACCGCGCCGAGATCCTGCGCGTGCTGGCGCCGCTCGGCGTGCTTTTGCCCAACGGGCTCGGCCTCAACGTCGACGGCAAGGACATCGGGCGCGCCTATTTCGTGCGCTGCTTCCAGGACGGCTGCTATGCCGAGGTGATTCTCGAGCAGCCGCTGCTCGACACGCTCAGGACCGGCACCGCCGCCACCTTCATCGTCTTCCAGACGCCGGAGGAAGGCATCGGCATCCCCGTCGACCTTTCCGGCTTCTCCGCCGGCTTCGACGCCCTGCCCTGACCGGCCGCCGCCCTACCGCATCGCCAGCATGATCGCGCCGCCGGCGACCAGCCCGAGGCCGAGCCCGGCGAGCGCATAGTCGAAGCCGAAGAGCGCGCCGGCGGCGACGCCGACGGCCGCGCCGAGCGGGGGCCAGTGCCGGTTCTTCATGTCCGCATCGCGAAAAGCGCTCCTGCGCGGGTGCAAGCCTTGCCGCGCCCGACTATATAGTCGCCATATCATCAGGACGAGGACGGTGCGGTGGCGGCAAGGCTTCTCGACGAATTCGACATTTCGGAAGACGCGATCCGCCGGATCGTGGGCGAGGCGGTCGGCGGGGCCGACGACGGCGAGTTGTTCGTCGAGCACCGCGAGGGCGAATCGCTCGTCTTCGACAACGGCCAGCTGAAGACCGCCAACTTCAACACCGACCGCGGCTTCGGCCTGCGCGCCGTGGCCGGCGAGGCGACGGGCTACGCCCATTCGGGCGAGCTTTCCGAAGCCGCGCTGAAGCGCGCGGCGGCCGCCGTCGCCGCCGTCCGGCACGGCCATGCCGGCACGCTGGCGGACGCGCCTTCCGGCTCCAACCGCGCGCTCTACGGCGACGCCAACCCCATCCTGGAACCCGGCTTCGAGGCCAAGGCGAAGCTTTTGCAGGAGATCGACGCCTGGCTGCGCGCGAGTGACCCGCGCGTGCGGCAGGTGACGGCGGCGCTCGCCTCCTCGTGGCAGCGGGTCGAGATCCTGCGGCCGGACGGGCGCGTGGCGCGCGACGTGCGGCCGCTGGTTCGCCTCAGCGTCTCGGTCGTGGTCGGCGACGGCGACCGGCAGGAGACCGGCTCCTACGGCATGGGCGGCCGCAAGGGCTTCGGCGACTTCCTCGCCGAGGGCGCGTGGCAGCATGCGGGCGAGGAGGCGCTCAGGCAGGCGCTGGTGAACCTTCGCGCCGTGCCGGCGCCCGCCGGCACCTTCGACATCGTGCTTTCGTCGGGCTGGCCCGGCGTGATGCTGCACGAGGCGGTCGGCCACGGGCTCGAAGGCGACTTCAACCGCAAGAAGACCTCGGCCTTTTCCGGCCTGATGGGCCAGCAGGTCGCCGCACGAGGCGTGAGCGTGGTCGACGACGGCACGATCGCCGAGCGGCGCGGCTCGCTCACCCTCGACGACGAGGGCACGGCGAGCAGCCGCACGGTGCTGATCGAGGATGGCAGGCTCACCGGCTACATGCAGGACCGGCAGAACGCGCGGCTGATGGGCATGCGCCCGACCGGCAACGGCAGGCGCGAATCCTACGCGCACGCGCCGATGCCGCGCATGACCAACACCTACATGACCGAAGGCCCCTACACGCCCGAGGAGATCATCGCCTCGGTGAGGAACGGCATCTACGCCGTGTCCTTCGGCGGCGGGCAGGTCGACATCACGAGCGGCAAGTTCGTGTTCGCCTGCACCGAGGCCTACATGATCGAGGACGGCAGGGTGACGCAGCCGATCAAGGGCGCGATGCTGATCGGCAACGGGCCGGACGCCATGCACCGCGTCTCCATGGTCGGCAACGACATGAAGCTCGACAACGGCATCGGCCTGTGCGGCAAGGCGGGGCAGAGCGTGCCCGTCGGCGTCGGCCAGCCGCATCTGCGCATGGACCGCATGACGCTCGGCGGCACGCGGGCGTGACGCAAAGGCATCCCCTGCCGCCGGCATGCGTGTCCGGCATCCTGCCCAGCAGCCTCGATCGGTGATTTCATGACCTCGCATCCCTCCTCCATCGTCATCCTCACCGGCGCGGGCATCTCCGTCGAGTCGGGCATCGCCTCCTTCCGCGACCGCGACGGCATCTGGGCCAGGGTCGACTGGCGCGACTATGCGACGCCGGACGCCTTCGCGCGCAACCCCTCGAAGGTGCACGACTTCTACAACCGCCGCCGCAGCAGCGTCGCCGAGGCCAGGCCCAACGCCGCGCATCTGGCGCTGGCGCGGCTGGAGCAGGCGTTCGACGGCGAGTTCCTGCTGATCACGCAGAACATCGACCACCTGCACGAGGCCGCCGGCTCGCGGAAGCTCGTCCACATGCACGGCGAGCTGTCCTCGGCGCTGTGCGAGGCCTGCCACCAGCGCACGCCGTGGCAAGGCGACATGACGACGAGCTCGCAATGCCCGGCCTGCGCGACCATCGGCCGGCTGCGGCCGGACGTGGTGTGGTTCGGCGAGATGCCCTACCACATGGAGCGCATCTATCGCGCGCTCGGCCGCGCCGAATTGTTCGTGGCCATCGGCACGTCGGGCCATGTCTATCCGGCCGCCGATTTCGTCGAGGAGGCGCGCCATGCCGGCGCGCGCACCATCGAACTGAACCTCGAGCCGTCCGAAACCGCGTCCTCCTTCGACGAGACGGTGCAGGGCCGCGCGACCGAGATCGTGCCGGCCTTCGTGGAAGGGCTGCTGGCGGCCGTATAAAGCGGCGCATCGGATTTTTCCGATGCGGTGCGATTCAGCGCCGCTTCCTCGGCTTCTCCAGCAACGCCACCGCTTCGAGATGCGGCGACCACAGGAACTGGTCGACCGGGATCACCTGTTTCGCCACGTAGCCGCCGTCGATCAGGATGGCGAGGTCGCGCGCCAGCGTCAGCGGGTTGCACGACACGGCGGCGACGAAGCGCACCTGCGAGCGGGCGATCTGCCGCGCCTGCGCTTCCGCGCCGGCGCGCGGCGGGTCGAACACCAGCCCGTCGAAGGAGGCGTCCAGCTCCTTGAAGGTCAGCGGCCGCACGAAGAGGTCGCGCTTCTCCACCGTCACCTTCTTCAGCCCCGCGCCGAAGCGATGGGCGCGGTCGAGCGCGGCGAGCGCCGCGGCGTCGCCCTCCACGGCGTGGACCTCGCTGTCGCGCGCCAGCCGCAGCGCGAAGGTGCCGATGCCGGCGAAGAGGTCGGCGACGCGCTTCGCCCTGGCCAGATGCCCGGCGACGGCGGCGGCCATCGCGTCATCGGCCTCGCCCACCGCCTGAAGGAAGGCGCCGGGCGGCGGCGACACCGCGACGGCGCCCACCATCACCGCCGGCTTCCTCGGTTCGATGACGATCTCGCCGTCGACCGACAGCCGCGCGATGCCGTTGGCGATGCAGAATTCTATCGCCGTCTGCCGCGCCCTGCCCTCCAGCCGGCCGCTGCCTTCGGCCGCGACGTCGAGGCCGGATGCGGTGTGCGTGACGCCGAGGCGGAAGGCGTCGCCCGTCCGGGCGATCAGGCCGGCAAGCCGGCGCAGGAGCGGCAGCGCGGCGGCGAGCTGCGGCACCAGCACCGGGCATTCCTCGATATCGACGATGCGGTGCGACAGCGCCGCGTTGAAACCGAGCAGGGCGGCCCTTTCCGTGCGCCGCGCGGTGAAGGCGGCGCGGCGGCGCGAGTGCGGCGGGCAGGAAACCGGCGGCGCGACCTCGACGTCGATGCCCTTCGCCCGCAACGCCTCGACCAGCAGCCCGCGCTTCCAGTCGCGATAGGCGTCCCCCTCCAGATGCTGCATGGCGCAGCCGCCGCAGACGGTGAAATGCCGGCAGGCCGGCTCCACGCGCCGCGGCGAGGCTTCGAGCACGGAAACGAGGTCGGCCTTCTTCGCCCCCAGCGCGACGTTGACGCGCTCGCCCGGCAGCGCGAAGGGCACGAAGACCGGCCCCCGCGGAGTATCGGCGATGCCGTCGCCCTGCGCGCCGAGCCGCGCGATGGTCAGGATCGCGCTCATCTGTCCCTTGTCCCTCCGAGCAGGAATTCGCGGTTGCCGTCGCCGCCCTCGATGGGCGAGGCCGCGGTGCCGAGCGCGCGCCAGCCGGGCCGGGTGTCGAGCCAGGCGGCAAGCCCGGCGGCGATGCGTTCGCCGTCGGCCGGGTCGCGCAGCAGGCCGCCCTTGCCGATGCCGTCGCGGCCGACCTCGAATTGCGGCTTGACGAGGAGCACGCAGCGCGCGCCGGGCGCGGCGAGGTCGAGCGCGGCCGGCAGCGCCAGCTTCAGCGAGATGAAGCTGACGTCGCAGACCACGAAATCCGGCCGCCGGCCGCCGAGATGCGCGGGCGTCAGGTCGCGGGCATTGAGCTTTTCAAGCACGGTCACGCGCGGGTCGGCGGCAAGGGCGGCGTCGAGCTGGCCGTGGCCGACATCGAGGGCGACCACGTGGGCCGCGCCGCGTTCCAGCAGCACCTGCGTGAAGCCGCCGGTCGAGGCCCCGACATCGAGCGCGAGCGCGTCCCGCGGGTCGAGGCCGAAGGCGTCGAGCCCGGCGACGAGCTTCAGCGCCGCGCGCGACACGTAGGGCCGCGCCGGGTCGTCCACCGCGATCTCGGCATCGGCCCGCGCCGGCTGGCCGGGCTTGGCCGCGGGCCGGCCGTCGAGCCTCACCGCGCCGCGCGCAATCGCGTCGCGGGCGCGCGAGCGGGTGGCGAAGAACCCGCGCCGGACGAGCAGTTCGTCGAGGCGCAGCTTCCCGGCGGTGTCGGGCGGCGTGGTCATGGCCCTTCAGTGCGGCAAGCACGCCGCCAAGGCAAGCTCTACAATTCGGGCGAGGCGCCCGGCTTGCGCTCCACCGCGATGGCGAGGCCGTCGCGCCACTCTCCGGGCGCGGGCGGCGGCGGGGGCGCGGCCCTTGCCGGATGGCGCGCCGGCTCCTCCAGCGGCGGCACGAACAGCGCCGGCCGCTCGCCCGGCGCGAAGCCACCGCGCAACGGCCCCATCCGGGCGGCCGCTATCTCGGCCGCGGCCTCGGCCAGCTTGCGGTCGTATCGCTCGTCGGCCGCGACCGCGCCGCCCGCCAGCACGGCGGCGGCCAGCGCGACCGCCGCGCGCAGCCCATGGACACGCATTGCCCCTGCTCCATCTCCCTGTGGCGACGGAGATAGCAGGCCCGGCCTAAGGAAGCGCCAAGCGGAAGGGTTAGGAAAGGGTTAGGCCGAGGCCACCGCGACCGAGCGGCCGAGCGCGGAAAACACCGTGCGCACGATGCCGGCGGCGTCGAGGCCGGCGGCGGCGTACATCTTCTCCTGCTTGCCGTGATCGGTGAACTCGTCCGGCAGCACCAGCGGCCGGACCTTGAGCCCGTTCTCCAAGAGCCCCTCATGGGCGAGGAAGTGCAGCACGTGGCTGGCGAAGCCGCCGATGGAGCCTTCCTCGACGGTGACGAGCACCTCGTGCCCGCGGGCGAGCCGGCGCACGAGGTCGGCGTCGAGCGGCTTGGCGAAGCGGGCGTCGGCCACCGTGGTCGACAGGCCGGCGGCGTCAAGCTCCTCCGCCGCGGCAAGGCAGTCGGCGAGCCTGGTGCCGAGCGACAGCAGCGCGACCTTGGCGCCTTCCTTGACGATGCGGCCCCGGCCGATCTCGAGCGGGGAACCGCGCTCGGGCATATCGACGCCGACGCCGTTGCCGCGCGGATAGCGGAAGGCGATCGGCCCTTCGTCATAGTCGGCGGCGGTGCGCACCATATGGCGCAGCTCGGCCTCGTCGGCGGCGGCCATCACCACGAAATCCGGCAGCGAGGCGAGATAGGCGATGTCGAAGGCGCCGCAATGGGTGGCGCCGTCGGCGCCGACATAGCCGGCGCGGTCGATGGGAAAGCGCACCGGCAGCTTCTGGATGGCCACGTCGTGGACGACCTGGTCGTAGGCGCGCTGGAGGAAGGTCGAGTAGATCGCCGCGAACGGCTTCAGCCCCTCCGTCGCCAGCCCGGCGGCGAAGGTCACGGCATGCTGCTCGGCGATGCCGACGTCGAAGGTGCGCTTGGGGAACGCCTCCCCGAACAGGTCGAGCCCGGTGCCCGACGGCATGGCGGCGGTGACGGCGACGATGCGCTCGTCCTCCTTCGCCTCGGCGATCAGGCTCTGCGCGAACACCTTGGTGTAGCTCGGCGCGTTGGCCGGGGCCTTGGCCTGCGCGCCGCTGACCACGTCGAAGCGGTTGACGCCGTGATACTTGTCGGCCGCGGCCTCGGCGGGCGCGTAGCCCTTGCCCTTCTGCGTCACGACATGGATCAGCACCGGGCCGTTGCCGTTGTCGCGCACGTTGCGCAGCACGGGCACGAGGTGCTCCAGATTGTGGCCGTCGATGGGGCCGATGTGGAAGAAGCCCAGCTCCTCGAACAGCGTGCCGCCGGTGACGTAGCCGCGCGCGTGCTCCACCGCGCGGGTGACGGCGCGGTCGACCCGCTTGCCCAGCCGCGAGGTCAGCTTCTTGCCGAGGTCGCGGATGCCGTGATAGGCGCGGCCCGTGCCCAGCCGTGCGAGATAGTGGCTCATCGCGCCGGTCGGCGGGGCGATCGACATGTCGTTGTCGTTCAGGATGACGACGAGCCGCGCGTCGAGCGCGCCGGCGTTGTTCAGCGCCTCGTAGGCCATGCCGGCCGACATGGCGCCGTCGCCGATCACGGCGATGACGTTGTTGGCTCCGCCCTTCAGGTCGCGGGCGACCGCCATGCCGAGCCCGGCCGAGATCGAGGTCGAGGAATGGGCGGCGCCGAACGGGTCGTACTCGCTCTCCGCCCGCCTGGTGAAGCCCGACAGCCCGCCCTCCTGGCGCAGCGTGCGGATGCGGTCGCGCCGGCCGGTCAGGATCTTGTGCGGGTATGCCTGGTGGCCGACGTCCCAGATCACGCGGTCGGAAGGCGTGTCGAACACGTAGTGCAGCGCCACCGTCAGCTCGACCACGCCGAGGCCCGCGCCCAGATGCCCGCCGGTCTGCGAGACGGCGTCGATCATCTCGGCGCGCAGCTCGGCGGCAAGCTGCGGCAGGTCGCTTTCGGGCAGGCGGCGCAGGTCGGCCGGGATGCGGACCTTGTCGAGGAGCGGAGTATGCGGACGTGGGTTCAAGGCTTCTCGCCCGTTCCTTGTCATTGCGCTTCAGGTCGAGATAGGCGCTTGGGCCGGGAAAGTAAATGCGGCCATCGAGCCACAGGCCGCCGCCGCCCCGCCCGGCTCATCCCTCGGGCAGCGGCACGAACTCCTCCTCGTCGCCCGGCACGATGTCGAAGCGGCCGGTGCGCCACTCCTGCTTGGCCTGCTCGATGCGCTCCCTCGAGGAGGAGACGAAGTTCCACCAGATGTAGCGCTTCGAGCCGAGCGAGGCGCCGCCGAACAGCATCACATGCGCGCCGCGCTCGGAGGAAACCACGATCTCCGCGCCGGGCTTGAAGGCGATCAGCCGGTCAGCGGGGAAGCGGTCGCCGGCGATCCCCACGTCGCCTTCGAGAACGTAGATGGCGCGCTCCTCGGCCTCGGCGGGAATCTGAAGGCTGGCGCCCGGCGCTATCGTCAGATCGGCATAGAGGGTTTCGGAGGCCGTCGCGACCGGCGAGGTCCAGCCGTGGAAGGAGCCGATCACCACCCGACCGATGATCCCGTCCGCGTCGATGGTGGGCAGGTCGGCGCGGACGGTGTGCCCGAAGGCCGGCGCGATCTCCTCCTTGCCGTCCGGCAGGGCGAGCCAGGTCTGGAGGCCGGAGATGGACAGCGGGCCGCCGCGCAGCTCCTCGGGTGAGCGCTCGGAATGGACGATGCCGCGCCCGGCGGTCATCAGGTTCACGTCGCCCGGCTCGATCACCATCTCGGTGCCGAGCGAATCGCGATGCCTGATCCTGCCGTCGAACAGATAGGTGACGGTCGAAAGCCCGATATGCGGGTGCGGCCGCACGTCGAGCGCCTGGCCGCCGCGCAGGATCGCCGGCCCCATGCGGTCGAAGAAGATGAACGGCCCGACCAGCCGACGCCGCGCCGTCGGCAGCGCCCGGCGCACGGAAAAGCCGTCGATGTCGCGGGCGTTGGGAACGATCAGCGTCTCGATGGCGTCGCAGGCGAAGGCATCGCCGGGCTGCGGGTCGTTTCCGGGAAAGAAGCTCATGGCGGGGCCTCCATGGTTGCGCGGGCGAAGCCGCGCGTCTCGTCCAGCCGACAGACTACTCCCGCCGCCCGGGAGGATACACCCGTCTTCCCCGCGACGGCATGTTCACGTCTTCGTCAGTCCGGGTCGAGCGGCTCGGTGCCGGCGGGCTTGCCGTCGCGCGACAGGCGGATCTTCTCGACCTTGTCCTCGGCGGCCTTCAAGAGCTTCTCGCAATGGGCCTTCAGCGCCTCGCCGCGCTCGTAGATGCGGATCGACTGGTCGAGCGGCACGTCGCCGCGCTCGAGGTCGTCGACGATGCGCTCCAGCGCCTCCAGCGCCTGCTCGAAGCTCAGGGCCTTGATGTCGTCGTTGGTCGCGTCGGCCATCGGTTCATCCATTCATCAGGCGGCGGACATGGGCGGCGACGGAGAAGGCCAGCCCGTGCAGGTCGTAGCCGCCCTCCAGCAGGCTGACCAGCCGGTTCGAGGACCAGCGGCCGGCGCGGTCCATCAGCTTTCCGGTCGCCCAGTCGAAATCCTCTTCCGTGAGGTTGATCTCGGCGAGCGGGTCGCGGTGGTGCGCGTCGAAGCCGGCCGAGACGACGATCAGGTCCGGCCGGAAGGCGTCGATGGCGGTGAGCACGCGCGACCGGAACGCCTCGCGGAAATGATGGCCGCCGTCGTTGGCGGCGAGCGGCGCGTTGACGATGTTGCCCGCGCCGGTCTCGTCCTTCCCCCCGGTGCCGGGGTAGAGCGGCATCTGGTGCGTCGAGCAATAGAGCACGGACGGGTCGTTCCAGAAGATGTCCTGCGTGCCGTTGCCGTGGTGGACGTCCCAGTCGACGATGGCGACGCGCTCGGCGCCGTGCGTCTTCTGCGCGTGCCTTGCGGCGATGGCGGCGGTGTTGAAGAAGCAGAAGCCCATCGCCGTCGTCTTCTCGGCGTGGTGGCCGGGCGGACGGGCGGCGACGAAGACGTTGTCGGCCGCGCCGGAAAAGACGTCGTCCACCGCCGCGTTGGCCGCGCCGATGGCGGTGAGCGCGGCCTGCCAGCTCAACGGGCTTGCCGTGGTGTCGGCGTCGATGCGCGCCAGCCCCTCCTGCGGGATGCGCTGGCGCACGCGCTCGCGGTGCTCCTCCGGGTGGGCGTGGAGGATCGCCGCCTCGTCGCCGTCGGGCGCCTCGCGCCGGTCGAGATACTGGAACGCCTCGTCCTCCAGCACGCGCTGGATCGCGCGCAGGCGGTCCGGCCGTTCGGGATGGCCGGCGGGCGTCAGGTGTTCGAGATAGATCGAATGCGAGTAGAGCCGCGTGGTCATGTTCCGATATAGGCTCTTTCCCGCGACTTCGCCAAGCGGCTTCGCGAAAGATGGCGGATGTTCAACAGCGGCGAATCGTCTGCCGCCTCAGATGAGGTCGGTGGAGGCGATCTCGATGCCGAAGCCCTCGAGGCCGACATAGTGGCGCTCGCGCGTGGTCAAGAGCCGGATCGAGGAGATGCCGAGATCGCGCAGGATCTGCGCGCCCAAGCCCACCTCGCGCCACTCGCTCTCGCGCCGCAGCGCCTCCTCGTGCGACTCGTCGCCCTGGCCGGGCCGGTTGCGGTCCTTGTGGCCGACGCCGACCGAGCCCTCGCGCAGATAGACGATGACGCCGCGGCCCTCGCCGGCCATGCGCCCGGCGATCTCCTGAATGCGGCTGCCGGTGCCGAACACGTCGGTGACGACATCCTCGATATGCAGCCTCACCGGCACCTCGACGCCGTCGCGGATGTCGCCGAACACGATGGCCAGATGCTGCATCGTCTCCCACGGCAGGGTGTAGACATGGGCGCGCGCCTTGCCGTGGGGCGTGTCGATGTCGAGCGAATCGACACGCTGGATCAGCGTCTCCTGGCGCTGGCGGTAGGCGATCAGGTCGGCGACCGACACCTGCTTCAGCCCGTGTTGCTCGGCGAAGGACTGCACCTGCGGCCCGCGCATCACCGTGCCGTCGTCGTTGACCAGCTCGCAGATGACGCCGACCGGCGGCAGGCCGGCGAGCTTGCACAGGTCGACCGCGGCTTCCGTGTGGCCCGAGCGCATCAGCACGCCCCCCTCGCGCGCCACCAGCGGGAAGACGTGGCCGGGGCGCACGAAGTCGCCCGGCCCGACATTGCCGTTGGCGAGGTTGCGCGCGGTCAGCGTGCGGTCCTCGGCCGAGATGCCGGTGGTGGTGCCGTGCCTGAAGTCGACGCTGACGGTGAAGGCGGTCGAATGCGGCGCGTCGTTGTCGGCCACCATCGGCGCGAGGTTCAGCCGCCTGGCGTCCTCGCGCGTCATCGGCGCGCAGACGATGCCGGAGGTGTGGCGCACGATGAAGGCCATCTTCTCCGGCGTGCAGTGGACGGCGGCGACGATCAGGTCGCCCTCGTTCTCGCGGCCGTCGTCGTCCATGACGACGACGATCTCCCCGCGCTCGAAGGCGCGCAGCGCCTCGACGATCTTCTTCTGGTCGTATGCCATGATGGTGCTCACTTCGTTTCGCAGCGAATAGGGAGTAGCGAATAGCGAATAGGGAAAGCTCCCCGCCCTACTCGCTATTCGCTACTCCCTATTCGCTCCCTCTCCCCGTCTGTCCCCGATGCCGCAGATAATGATCGGCGATGGCGCAGGCAACCATGGCCTCGCCCACCGGCACGGCGCGGATGCCGACGCACGGGTCGTGCCTGCCCCTGGTCTTCACCTCGACCTCGTTGCCGTCGCGGTCGATGGAGCGGCGCGGCGTCAGGATCGACGAGGTCGGCTTGACGGCGAAGCGCGCCACCACCGGCTGGCCGGTCGAGATGCCGCCGAGGACGCCGCCGGCGTGGTTGGACAGGAAGATCGGCTTGCCGTCATTGCCGATGCGCATCTCGTCGGCATTGTCCTCGCCGCGCATGCGCGCGGTCTCGAAGCCGTCGCCGATCTCGACGCCCTTGACGGCGTTGATCGACATCAGGTTCGAGGCGATGTCCTGGTCGAGCTTGCCGTAGACCGGCGCGCCGAGGCCGGCGGGCACGCCCTCGGCCACGATCTCGACCAGCGCGCCGACCGAGGAGCCTTCCTTGCGCACGGCGTCGAGATAGTCGGAGAAGATGGGCACCGAGGCCGGATCGGGGGTGAAGAACGGGTTTTCCGCGCTCTCGACGAAGCCCCAGTTCCAGTTGGCGCGGTCGATCCGCTTCTCGCCGATCGCCACCAGCGCCCCGCGCACCACGAGGCCGGGCACCACCTTGCGCGCCAGCGCGCCTGCGGCCACCCGCGCCGCCGTCTCGCGCGCGGAGGAGCGGCCGCCGCCGCGATGGTCGCGCAGGCCGTATTTCACCTCATAGGCGTAGTCGGCGTGGCCCGGCCGGTACTGCCGCGCGATCTCGCCATAATCCTTCGAGCGCTGGTCGACGTTCTCGATCATCATCGAGACCGGCGTGCCGGTCGTCACCAGCGTCACCCCGTCCTCCTCGGTGACGAAGCCGGACAGCACCCTGACCTCGTCCGGCTCGCGGCGCTGGGTGACGAAGCGCGACTGGCCCGGCCGGCGGCGGTCGAGCTCGGCCTGGATGTCGGCTATCGTGAAGCGGATGCCGGGCGGGCAGCCGTCGACCACGCAGCCGAGCGCCGGCCCGTGGCTTTCGCCCCAGGTGGTGACGCGGAAAAGATGGCCGAAGCTGTTGTGAGACATGGCGGTCGCCTGCCGAGAGGTTCTGGCCACGCTTCTATTGGCCTTTGGCCGGGGCGTCAAACGGCGGAGAGCCTCGCGCAACGGCCAAGGCGGCGCGGACCGCCCGCGCCGGCGCCCGCTATCCCTTGCCTTCCGTCGCCCGGGGCCGCTTCCTGCAATCGTGGGTTGATGCGCGCGGGGCAACGAAAAGGTGAGGAAAAACAGCCCTGCCCCGGTGCCGCAAAAGTTTTGACACAGTGCTCCTGTTTCTGCTTTCGTCACGCCCGAACGATCGAGGCACGCTTCGCGGACGGGCGAAGCCAATCACAAGGGAATGCTCATGCGCACCGTGACAGGGATGCTTTCGGCGCTGCTCGTGGCAGCCGGTTTGGCGCTTTCCTCCGGCGCGGCGCTCGCCGCCGACGACGAAGGCAAGATCAAGCGCGTCGACCGCGAGGCGCTGACCATCACGCTCGACAACGGCAACACCTACAAGCTGTCCGGCGAGTTCGACGTCGAAGCCTTGCAGGAAGGCGTCGAGGTGGTTCTGGCCTACGACACGATCGGCGGCGAGAAGCTCGTCACCGACCTCGTGATCTACGAATAGGCGGCGGGACGGCTCACGGCAGCCGCATCCCGAAGCCCGCCGTTCACAGCCATTCCAGCGTGCCGCGATGCAGCCGCAGGACGCGGTCCTGCGGGATCGGCAGCACGGCGGCCGCGCCCGGCTCCAGCACGCCGGCAAGGTGGAACAGCGCCCGCATCACCCCGCCATGGGTGACGCAGACGGTGTCGCCCGTCACCTCGTCCATCCACGAGCGCACCCGCGAGGCGAGCTGGACATAGCTCTCGCCGCCCTCGCCGGGCGGGACGAAGCCCCATTTGTCCGCCTCGCGGCGGGCGTAGCAGCCGGGATCGACCGCCTCCAGCTCGGCGAAGGTGTAGCCCTGCCAGTCGCCGAAATGCATCTCCACCAGGCGCGCGTCGGTGCCGTAGCCGGCGGGATCGAGCCCCATGGCGGCGCGCAGCCGCTCCATGGTCTCGCGCGTGCGGCGCATCGGGCTCGACACGAAATCGAAGCCGGCGGGGTCGGCCACCAGCCCGGCGAGGCGGCGGCCGTTGCGGCCGGCCTGCGCGCGGCCGGTCTCGTTCAGGTCGGTGTCGGCCTGGCCCTGGAGCCGGTATTCGGCGTTCCAGTCTGTCTGGCCATGGCGGACGAGATAGATGGTCGGCGCGGTCATTCCTTGACGGTGGTGATGTCCGGCGCATCCACCGCCTTCATGCCGACGACGTGGTAGCCGGCATCGACGTGGTGGACCTCGCCGGTGACGCCGCGCGACAGGTCGGACAGAAGATAGAGGCCCGAGCCGCCGACCTCCTCGATGGAGACGGTCTTCTTCAGCGGCGCGTTGTATTCGTTCCACTTGAGGATGTAGCGGAAGTCGCCGATGCCGGAGGCGGCCAGCGTCTTGATCGGGCCGGCGGAGATGGCGTTGACGCGGATGCCCCTGCCGCCGAGGTCGACGGCCAGATAGCGCACGCTCGCCTCCAGCGCCGCCTTGGCCACGCCCATGACGTTGTAGTGCGGCATCACCTTCTCGGCGCCGTAATAGGTCAGCGTCAGGAGCGAGGCGTTGTCGGAAAGCAGCGCCTCGGCGCGCCGGGCGACCGCAGTGAAGGAATAGACGGAGATGTCCATCGTGCGCAGGAAGTTGTCGCGCGTGGTGTCGACATAGCGGCCGTCGAGTTCGTCCTTGTCGGAGAAGGCGATGGCGTGGACGAGGAAGTCGAGCTTGCCCCACCTCTTCTCCAGCCCCTCGAACACGGCATCGACGCTCGCCATGTCGGTGACGTCGCAATCGCCGGCGATGTGGGCGCCAAGCTCGGCCGCCAGCGGCTCGACGCGCTTGCGGAAGGCGTCGCCCTGATAGGTCAGCGCCAGCTCGGCGCCCTGATCGGCGCAGGCCCTGGCGATGCCCCAGGCGATCGACCTGTTGTTGGCCACGCCCATGATGAGGCCGCGCTTGCCTGCCAGAAGACCGTTTCCTGCCGCCATGTGACGTTACTCCGCAATCATCCCCGCATGGCAGCCCTATCGCACAGGCGGTTTGCCGCTTCAAGGCGGCATGCGGGCCGGGAACGGCTCAGGCCGCGCCGGGGCTGTCGGCCCGCGCCTTGCGCATCAGGGCCTCGAGCTCGGCGCGGCCGCCCTCGGGCAGCATGATGCGCACATGGGCGTAGAGGTCGCCGTGGCCCCCGGCCTTGAGCGGCAGGCCCTTGCCCTTCAGCCTGAGCTTGCGGTCCGAGCTCGACCAGGCGGGAATGGCGACGGCGAGCCGGCCATGGGGCGTTTCGACCGCGACCCTGGCCCCGAGCACGGCGTCGGCCAGCGGCACCGGCACGTCGACATGCAGGTCGCGCCCCTCGACGCGGTAGAGCGGATGCGAGCGAAAGCGCACCTTGACCAGCGCGTCGCCGGGCTGGCCGAAGGGCGAGGGCTGGCCCTGCCCCTTCAGCCGGATGGTCTGGCCGTCCTCGACATAGGCGGGCAGCTTGATGCCGACCTTGCGCCCGTCGGGAAACAGCGCCGTGACCTTCTCCGCCCGCGCGACCTCCTCGATCGTCACGTCGAGCGCGACGTTGAGGTCGGCCCCGGCCGCGTGGCCCGCGCGCGCGCCGCCGCCCGGCCCGCTCCCCGCTCCGGCGGCGGGGCCGCGGCGGAACGACTGGCCGAACAGCTCGCTGAAGATGTCGCCGGCATCGAAGGCATCGCCGCCGGGGCCGCCGGGGCCGGAAGTGCGGAACTCGAAATGCACGCCGCCCGGCCCGGCGCGGCCGCCCGACGCGCCCTGCGCGCGGCGGAAGGCGGCGAAGGGGTCTCCGCCCGACCCGCCGTCGAAGCCGGCGAAGCGCGGCTTGCCGGAAGCGTCGATCTCGCCGCGGTCGTACTGGCCGCGCTTGTCGTCGTCGCCGACCACCTCATAGGCCTGGTTGACCTCGGCGAAGCGATCCTTCGCCTTGGGGTCGTCCGGGTTCTGGTCCGGGTGGTATTTCTTCGCGAGCTTGCGGAACGCCGCCTTGATGTCCTTCGCGGAAGCGTTCTTCGCAACGCCCAAAACGTCATAGGGATCGCGCATCTGTGCAGCCTGCCGGAAACGGATTGAAGTGTCGGCGCTAATATGCGTCCGCGTAGGAAGAAATTCCAGTATCGGCGGACTATTCGACGCGGTCGAAGGCCGTCATCGTCCATATCCTCGCGGGGCCGAGGCATGTTTCGCCGCGATAGAGGTGGACGCCGTCGAAGCTCTCGCGCGAGGCGGTGAAGCGGCGGCACAGGCGGCTCTTGTCCTGCCGCTCGCTGATGCCGCGGATCGCGCCGCGCGAGCCCGTGGCGGCGTTGGCCCAGCCGATGCCGTCCTCGCCCACGGCCTCGACCACCGCCGACGACACGGCATTGCGGATGGTCTCCTCGTCGGAGGCCGCGACCGGATCGGCCGGGATGTCGGGCTGGTGGCGCGAGACCGAGCCGGTCAGGAGCGAGCGGTCGGCAACGGCCTCCTCGAGCGAGAAGCCGCGCGTGCCGCAGCCGGCCAGCGCCGCGGCGGCTGCGGCGATGCTGAGCCATACGAAAACCCGCCTGCCCCACCCGGCAAAAACTTGCGCCCGGCGCGCCAATCGGCAATCTCCCCGTCGATACCAAAGCATGCAAGGATAGGAAGATGACGCAGACAGGGTTAACGGACGGTGACTTCACGCAGAGCGCGGAACCCTATGCCCTGTTCGCGCGCTGGCTGGAGGATGCCAGGGCCTCGGAGCCGAACGACCCCAACGCGGTGGCGCTGGCGACCGTCGACGCAGACGGCCTGCCCAATGTGCGCATGGTGCTGCTCAAGGACTTCGACGAGACGGGCTTCGTCTTCTACACCAATTACGAGAGCGCCAAGGGCCGCGAGGTGCTGGGCGCGATGAAGGCGGCGATGTGCTTCCACTGGAAGAGCCTGCGCCGCCAGGTGCGCGTGCGCGGGCCGGTCGAGACGGTGAGCGACGCGGAGGCCGACGCCTATTTCGCCTCGCGCCCGCGCGGCAGCCGCATCGGCGCCTGGGCCTCCGCCCAGTCGCGGCCGCTCGAAAGCCGCTTCGCGCTGGAGAAGGCGGTGGCCGAATACACCGCCCGCTACGCCATCGGCGAGATTCCGCGCCCGCCCTACTGGTCGGGCTTCAGGATCAGGCCGGTCTCCATCGAGTTCTGGCACGACCGCCCTTTCCGCCTGCACGACCGCGTCGTGTTCCAGAAGCAGGGCGAGGGCTGGCGCAAGACGCGGCTTTATCCGTGAGGCGGCAATGGACACGATAGAGGCGAAGGCGCGGGCGCTGTTGCGCGACTACGGCAGGCGCAGCGACGAGGCGCTGCGCGACCCGGCGCGCGCCGACGTCGACGCGCTGGCCGATGTCTTTGCCGGCCATTTCGTCGGCGCCAACCCCAACGGGGTGATGGGCGGGGCCAGGGACGAAACGTTCCCGGCAACCCTGCGCCGGGGCTTCGAGGCCTATCGCGCCATGGGCGGCACCCGCTTCGAGATCGTCAACCTCGAAGCCGAGGCGCTGGACGGCTTCAACGTCATGGTCCGGGCCGACTGGGAATTCGACTATGTGCGTCCGCGCGACGGCGCGAAGGGCACCATCGCCTTCCGCAACATCTATCTCGTCAACTTCGCCGGCGACCGGCCGGGGATCTTCGCATGGATCACGCCGGACGAGGCGCAGGCGATGCGGGAGCACGGGCTGGCCTGACGGCCGCCTTCACGTCTTCTTGCGGTTCATGAAGGCGATGAAGGCGTTTCTCGCCTCGTCCGACTTCAGCCGGGCGCGGAACTGCTCGCCCTCCTGCCTGATGCGCGCGACCAGGGCAGCGCGGTCGCCGAGCATGAGGTCGCGGGCGATCTTCAGCGCCTGCGGCGGCTTGGCGGCGGCGCGTTGCGCCAGGGAAAGGGCGGCAGCCTCCAGCTCCTCCTGCGGCACCACGTCGTGGATCAGCCCGGCGGCCTTCGCCGCCTCGGCCGGAAGCGGCTCGCCGAGCCCGAGCAGCGCGAAGGCCCGCTGGCGGCCGAGCAGCGCCGGGCCGAGCAGGCTGGAGCCGGCCTCGGGCACGAGGCCGAGATCGACGAAGGGCGTGTGGAACTGCGTGCGCGGGGTGGCCACGGTAAGGTCGCAGTGAAAGTTGATGGTGGTGCCGATGCCCACCGCGATGCCGTCGACGCCCGAAACCACCGGCTTCGCGGCCGTCGCCAGCGCCATCAGGAAGTCGTAGACCTCCGTGCCGTGCTCGCCGCCGGTCGCCACCGCCATGAAGTCGGCGAGGTCGTTGCCGGAGGAGAACGCGCCCGGCACGCCGAGGATCAGGTGGACGCGCACACCCTCGTCGGCGTCGCCTTCGGTCAGCGCCTTCGCCATCGCGGCATACATGGCCCGCGTGATGGCGTTCTTCTTGTCCGGGCGGTTCATGCGCACGATCTGCACCGCGCCGTCGCGGCTGACCTCGATATGCTCGCTCATGGCTTGCCCCCTAAAGCGCCAGCGCCGCGGCGGCGGCCTCGAGGCTATCGGCCCCTTCGATCACCCGGCTCCTCAGCGCCGCCGTCTCGTCGATCAGGTTCTCGGCGAAGAAGCGGGCCAGTGCGACGCGGCCGCCATCCCGGCCGGCAAGCGCGCCGCGGACGAGATAGGCGCCGCCGGCGGCAAGCGAGAACAGCCGCAGATACGGCGTCGCGCCCGCCAGCGCCTCCTCCGTCCTGCCGCCGGAAAGCGCGGCGAGCAGGTGCCCGGTGGCGGCCTCGACATCGTCGAGCGCGGCGGAGACCTTTTGCGCCGTGCGGCCGAAGCCTTCGGCGTTGGAATTGCGCAGCGCCTCGACGTCGGCGCGCAGCTCGGCGATGTAGCTTCTCACCGCCTCGCCGCCCGACAGCGGCAGCTTGCGGGTGACGAGGTCGATGGCCTGGATGCCGTTGGTGCCCTCGTAGATCGGGGCGATGCGCGAGTCGCGATAGAGCGCGGCCGCGCCCGTCTCCTCGATGAAGCCCATGCCGCCGTGGATCTGCACGCCGATCGACGACACCTCGACGCCGATGTCGGTGGGGAACGCCTTGGCGAGCGGGGTGAGCAGCCCGGCGCGCTCGCCCCATTTCGCGGCGTCTTCCGCATCCGTCCGCGACAGGTCGATGGCGTGGGCGCAGGCATAGGCGATGGCGCGGGCGGCCTGGGTCAGCGCCTTCATGGTCAGCAGGTTGCGCCTGACGTCGGGGTGGTGGACGATGGGCGCCATGCCCTCGCCGGCATAGCCCGCCGCCTTGCCCTGCCGGCGCTCCTGCGCGTAGGCGAGCGCCTTCTGGTAGGCGGCCTCGGCCACGGCCACGCCCTGCATGCCGACGGCGAGGCGGGCGTTGTTCATCATGGTGAACATGCAGGCGAGGCCGCGATTCTCCTCGCCGATCAGCCAGCCGACGGCGCCGGGCGCCCTGTCCTTCACGTAGCCGTCGCCGTAGATCATGGTGCAGGTCGGCGAGGCATGGATGCCGAGCTTGTGCTCGACCGAGGCGCAGAAGGCGTCGTTGCGGGCGCCCAGCGAGCCGTCCTCGTTGACGAGGAACTTCGGCACCAGGAACAGCGAGATGCCGCGCGTGCCGGCCGGCGCGTCGGGCAGACGGGCAAGCACCAGATGCACGATGTTGTCGGTGAAGTCGTGCTCGCCATAGGTGATGAAGATCTTCTGGCCGAAGATGCGGTAGGTGCCGTCGCCGGCGGGCTCCGCACGGGTGCGCAGCGCGGCAAGGTCCGAGCCCGCCTGCGGCTCGGTCAGGTTCATGGTGCCCATCCACTCGCCGGAGACGAGCTTTTCGAGATAGATCGCCTTCAGCTCCCGCGAGGCGTGCTTCTCGATGGCCTCGACCGCGCCCATGGTCAGCGTCGGCCCGAGCGCGAAGGCCATGGAGCCCGAGTTCCACATCTCGAGCGCGGCGACCGACAGCATGGTCGGCAGGCCCTGCCCGCCATGGTCGACCGGGCCGGCGAGCGCGTTCCAGCCGCCGTCGATCCAGCGCCGGTAAAGGTCGCGCCAGCCGGGAGGCATCGTCACCACCCCGTCCTTCAGCACCGCGCCGGCCTCGTCGCCCACTTTGCGCAGCGGCGTCACCTCCTCCGAGGCGAAGCGGCCGGCCTCCTCGAGGATGGCGTCGACCAGGTCCTCGGAAAGGTCGCCGAGCCGCCCGGCCTCCAGCGCGGCGGAAAGGCCCGCGACATGCTTGAGCGTATGGGCGATCTCATCGACGGGGGCGCGATACATCCGGCTTTCTCCTCAAAAGTGCTGCGGCGCGGGCAAGGAGCCCGCCTGCCGGCTCGGGCGACTGTTCCCAAACACAGCTATTTTCTTCTGACGTAAACGTCAAACGTTCATGCCGGTTCGCGGCGCACGCCACCGACATCTTGCCTCAGCCCGCCGCCTTCTCCCGCTCGACCGCGCGCCAGCCGATGTCGCGGCGGCAGAAGCCGCCCGGCCAGTCGATGCGACCGACCGCTTCATAGGCGCGGGCGCTCGCCTCGGTGACGGTGCGGCCCGAGGCTGTGACGTTGAGCACGCGGCCGCCTGCGGCGACCAGCCTGCCCGACGCATCGAGCGCGGTTCCGGCGTGGAAGATCTGCACGTCCGCGCCGGCGGCTTCGGCGACGCCGGAAATGACGCTGCCCTTCTGCGGCGTGCCGGGATAGCCCTTCGCCGCCATCACCACGGTCAGCGCGGCCTCGTCGCGCCAGCGCGCCTCGATCCCGCCGAGCCTGCCGTCCACCGCCGCGTCCAGCAGCTCGAGCAGGTCGCTTTCCAGCCGCAGCATCAGCACCTGGCATTCGGGATCGCCGAAGCGGACATTGTATTCGATCAGCCTGGGGCCGTCCTTCGTCAGCATCAGCCCGGCATAGAGCACGCCCGAGAACGGCGCGCCGGCTTCCGCCATGCCGCGCATGGTCGGCTCGACGATCTCGCGGATCACGCGCGCCTCCAGCTCCGGCGTCAGCACCGGCGCCGGCGAATAGGCGCCCATGCCGCCGGTGTTGGGGCCGGTGTCGCCGTCGCCGACGCGCTTGTGGTCCTGCGCCGTGCCGAAGGGCAGCGCCACCGTGCCGTCGCACAGGAAGAAGAAGCTCGCCTCCTCGCCTTCGAGGAACTCCTCCACCACGACCTCGGCGCCGGCCGCGCCGAACGCGCCCTCGAAGCAGGCGTCGATGGCCGAAAGCGCCTCGTCGAGCTCCATCGCCACCGTCACGCCCTTGCCGGCGGCAAGCCCGTCGGCCTTGACCACGACGGGCGCGCCGACCTGTCGCGCATAGGCGCGGGCGGCGGCGGCGTTGTCGAAGCGGCCGTAGGCGGCGGTGGGAATGGAATGGCGGGCGCACAGATCCTTGGTGAAGCCCTTGGAGCCTTCGAGCCGCGCCGCCGCGGCCGACGGCCCGAAGACGCGGATGCCGCCTGCGGCGAGGTCGTCGGCAAGGCCCGCCACCAGCGGCGCCTCCGGCCCCACCACGACGAGGCCGATTCCCTTCTCGCGGGCGAAGGCGGCGACAGCGGCATGGTCGGCGATGTCGAGCGCGACGCATTCGGCATGGCGCGCGATGCCGGGATTGCCCGGCGCGGCGTAGAGCCGCGCCAACCGGGGCGAGGCGGCCAGCTTCCACGCCAGCGCATGCTCGCGCCCGCCCGAGCCGATGAGAAGAACGTTCATGGCGGCGATTCCCCGCTTTGGTTGGTCGCGTTCCCGGTAGGGCCACAGAGGCGAGGGGTCAAGAAGCCGCGGCGTCCACGCCCGCCCTTGACGCTCGCCCTTGACGCCCGCGCGACGGCCTGCCACTCCACCATCCATGGAAAACATCCAGTCGAAGGAAGCACAAGGCCGCGTCGCCGACGCGCCGTCGGGCCATTGGGTCTACCGCACCCTGCCGCGGCCGCTGTGGCCCTATGCGCAGCTTGCCCGCTGGGACAGGCCGATCGGCTGGTGGCTGCTGATGTGGCCGTGCTGGTGGTCGGCGGCGATGGCCGCGTCGGCCCACGCGCAGCCGGGCGCGGCGCTCATGGACGTGCTGCCCTCGCCCTGGCATCTCCTGCTGTTCATGGCCGGCGCGATCCTGATGCGCGGGGCGGGCTGCACCTACAACGACATCGTCGACAAGGACATCGACGACAAGGTGGCGCGCACCCGCTCGCGGCCGCTGCCCTCGGGCAAGGTGACGCGCCGGCAGGCGTGGAGCTTCCTCGGCCTTCAGTGCCTCGGCGGGCTTGCCGTGCTGCTCCAGTTCAATTGGTTCGCGGTTCTCGTCGGCGTCGCCTCGCTCGCCACGGTGGCGGTCTACCCGTTCATGAAGCGCATCACCGACTGGCCGCAGCTCTTTCTCGGCCTCGCCTTTTCCTGGGGCGCGCTCATGGGCTGGGCCGCGCATTTCGGCGCGCTGGAGCTGGCGCCGCTGCTGCTCTATTCCGGCTCGATCCTGTGGGTGATCGGCTACGACACGCTCTATGCGCACCAGGACAAGGAGGACGACGCCCTGGTCGGCGTGCGCTCGACGGCGCGGCTGTTCGGCGACAGGACGAGAGAGTGGCTCGTCGCGCTCTACGGCGCAGCGCTGCTGTTCTTCCTCGTCGCCTTCGCCAACGCGGCCGTGCCGATGCCCGCGCTGGCCGGGCTGCTGGCGGCGGGCGCGCATATGTGGCGGCAGATCAGGGTCCTCGACATCGACGACCCCGATCAGTGCCTGCGGCTCTTCAAGTCGAACTCGACCGTGGGCTGGCTGATCTTCCTCGGCCTGCTCGGCGGCGGCGTCTGGGCGACGATCAGCCCTAACTTCTGACGTTGCCGCCCCCTGCCGCCTCACTCGCGGGCGATGATCTCCTGCCCGTCGATGACGAGCCGCAGCCCGAGATCGCCGGTCTTGCGGCGGGCGAGGAAGCGCGGACGCCGCTGCGTCGACACCCGGCCCTTGCGGCGCGGCGCCGGCGGCCCCTTCTTCACCAGCCCGAGCGATTCCTCCAGCGTGCGCGCCTCGCCGTCGGCCTCGATCAGCAGCATCGGCAGGTTGTAGGCGTCGGACCAGGCGCGCCAGTCGGCGGCCACGTCGTCGAGGTCGTGCGCGACCAGCAGCGGCACCGACAGCATCGGGTCGGCATGCAGAAGCTCCAGCGTGACCGTGACGTTGCCGTCGCCGTCCTCGATGGCGCGGGCGGCCACGCCCCGGAAGGCGCGCGCCGGCAGCGCGATCGACACCGGCAGGCGGCTGCCCTCCAGGACGCGGCGCATGGTGACGCCGCGCCGGTCCACGGTGAAGGTGACGTCGCCGAGGTCGTCGCGCCCGGCATAGGATACCGCCTGCGGCAGACGGAACGGATCGAGCCGCAGATCGCAGCCGGCCCACACGGGTTTCAAGTCGGGTTTAAGCCCGGTATTCATCGTCGGTTGCGCCTTCCTGTCTCTCCTGAGAGCCGGTTTTCCGGCTTCCCGCGGGCAGCTTTTGCCGCCTCGTTATGGCGCGACAGTACGGGCGGGCGCGTTCCGCACCGCTTAAGAAGCAGGGTTAAGGTTTTGTCGCCTCGGCGGATGGTTATCGTTTTGCGACCGGGCGCAACGAAACTTAAATCACCTTGTTCGGGTTCATGATCCCGGCGGGATCGAGCGCGGCCTTCACCTTGCGCATCAGCGCGATGGCGACGGGCGGCGCGGTGGCGAGAAGCTCGTCGCGCTTCATGCGGCCGATGCCGTGCTCGGCCGAGATCGAGCCGCCCATGGCGCGCACCACCTCGTGCACCGCATCGTTCATGTCACGATAGAGCGCGAGGAAGGCCGCCGGCTCGCCGCCCGCCGGCTGCGAGACGTTGTAGTGCAGATTGCCGTCGCCCATGTGGCCGAAGCAAACCAGCCGCGCCCCGGGCTCGATGGCGGTGACGGCGCGCCACGCCTCGGCGATGAAATCGGGGATGGAGGCGACCGGCACGGAGACGTCGTGCTTGATCGAGGCGCCTTCCGGCCGCTGCGCGTCCGACATCGATTCGCGCAGCTTCCACAGCGCGTCCGCCTGCGCCATGCTGGCGGCGAGCGCGGCGTCATCGACGAGGCCGGCCGCGAAGCCTTCGGCCAGGATCTCATCGACCAGCGCGCGCGCATCCTGCGCCGAGCGGCCGGAGGAGACTTCCATCAGCACGTGCCACGGATGCGGCCCGCCGAGCGGCGCGGCCGAGCCCGGCACGTGCTTCAGCACGAAGGCGAGCGCTTCGTCGATCATCAGCTCGAAGGCGGTGAGGCCGGCGCCCGCCTTGTCGGAGGCCAGCGCGAACAGGGCAAGCGCGGCCCGCGGGCCCTGAAGCCCCACCCATGCCACCTCGCGCCCCTTCGGCTTCGGATAGAGCCTGAGCACGGCGGCGGTGATGACGCCGAGCGTGCCCTCGGCCCCGACGAACAGGTTCTTCAGGTCGTAGCCGGTGTTGTCCTTCTTGAGCTTGCGCAGGTCGTCCAGCACCTCGCCGGTCGGCAGCGCCACCTCGACGCCGAGGCACAGCTCGCGTGCGTTGCCGTAGGCAAGCACGCCGGTGCCGCCGGCATTGGACGACAGGTTGCCGCCGATCTGCGCCGATCCCTGCGAGGCGAGCGACAGCGGAAACAGCCTTCCGGCCGCGTCGGCGGCCTCGCGCAGCGCGTGCAGCGTCACGCCGGCCTCGGCGGTGATCGTGTTCGAGGCGGCGTCGATCTCGCGGATGCGGTTGAGCCGCGACAAGGACAGAACCACCTCGCGGCCGCTGCCGTCCGGCACCTGGCCGCCGACCAGCCCGGTATTGCCGCCCTGCGGCACGATCGGCGTGCCGGTCTCGCTGGCGAGCTTCAGGATGGCGGCGACCTCGGCTACGCTGCCGGGCTGGAGCACCAGCGGCGTCACGCCCGGCCACAGGCCGCGCCGCTCGGTCGCGAAGGGCTGCGTCTCGGCCGGCGCGCGCAGCGCATGTCTGCCGCCGACGATGGCCGCGAAACGGTCGAGGACGGCGTCATCCATATGCGCCTACCTTCCGCGCGGCGCGGCCGCGCGCCCAAGCCGGTCGGCGATGGCCTCGCCCAGCCCGTCATGCGGGATCGGCTCGACGGCGATGGTGGCCGCCCCCGCCCGGTCCAGCGCCTTCATGTGGCCGTAAAGATTGGCCGCCGCCTCGCGCAGATCGCCCCTCTCGGACAGGTTGAGCATGGCGACGGCACCCTCCGCACCGGCGATCCGCCGCGGCCCGAAGGCAAGCAGCGCCTCGCCGGGCCGCACCTCGCCCGCGTCGAGCCGCATGGCGGCGTCGGGGGCATAGTGGGAGGCGAGCATGCCGGGGGCCTCGATGCCGGCCGCGCCGCCGCGCAGCACGGGGCTGCCGAGCGCGGCCTCGACCTCCCCGCCCGTCACCCCGCCCGGCCGCAGGATGCGCACGCCTTCGGGACCGGCCTTGACGATGGTCGATTCCAGCCCCACCGGCGTCGCCCCGCCATCGGCGACGAGCCTTATGCGCGCGCCCAGATCGTCCGCGACCGCCTGCGCCGTGGTCGGGCTGATGCGGCCGGAGCTGTTGGCCGAGGGCGCGGCGAGCGGCCGGCCCAGCGCCGCGATCAGCTCGCGGGCGAAGCCTTGCGGCATCCTGAGCGCCACCGTGTCGAGCCCGGCCGTGACCAGCGGGTGGATGCCGCAGTCCTCGCGCAGCTTCAGCACCAGCGTCAGCGGGCCGGGCCAGAATCTTTGCGCCAGCTTCAGCGAGGCGGCGTCGAAGACGGCGATCTTCCGCGCCATGTCGAGGTCGCAGACATGGACGATCAGCGGGTTGAAGCGCGGCCTGCCCTTGGCCTCGAAGATGCGCGCCACCGCCTCGCCATTCGTCGCGTCGCCGGCAAGGCCGTAGACGGTCTCGGTCGGCACGGCCACGACCTCGCCGGCGGCAAGCAGCGCCAGCGCGGGCTCGAAGGCGTCCTTCAGCGGCAGTATCTCGGCCAAACCCTTGCTCTCCGGAAATGGTGACTGCGTAACGCGCGGGCGCGGAAGCGGCAAGAAAAACCGCGTCACCGATTTGTTAATCCTCGAGATGCCAGAATGCGCGGCCTGTGTGGGGGCGCGGGTTCCGTCGCGCCGAATACGCCGTTGCGGCGAGTGAGCGTGCGATGCGTAAGATTCTTGTTCCGGGCCTCGTCTCGATGCTGCCGCTGCTCGCGGTCGCCGCCGAGGGCGCGGCCTCCTCGATCATCACCCTGCCTGCGCCGGAGGCGACACCGTCCATCATGGCGGCCGGCGAAGCCGAAGCGCGCGCCGTCGAGGCGCATCCGGTCGATCCCGCCGCTGGGGGAACCGAAATCCTCGCCATCGGCCAGTCGGTCGTCGCCGTCGGAGCCGACGCCATCCCGCCGTCGCGCGAGGCGGTCGCCGCGATCGGCGGCGAGACGGCCGAACCCGAGGCTCCGGCCCTGCCCGGCTGGCTTGCCGACGACGACGCGCCGGCGCTGCGCGGCGGCCTCGACGGGAAGACCGCGCCGCGGGACTGACCACGCCACTTGGGCGGACTACCCCGCGATCTTCGAGAAGTCGGCCATCTGGCCGGTCGCGCCGCGGATGCGGGAAAGCAGCGCCAGCCGGTTCGCCCGCACGGCCGCGTCCTCGTCATTGACCAGCACCGCCTCGAAGAAGGCGTCGACGGGCCGGCGGAGTGCTGCCAGCGCCTGCATGGCGGCCGAGAAATCCTGCCGGGCGATGGCGTCGGCCGCCTCGTGCTCGGCATGGGTCACGGCCTCGAGGAGCGCCCTTTCCTCGCCCTGGCGGAACAGCGCCGGATCGACGGTCCCGGCGATGGCCGTGCCCTTCTTTTCCTCGGCGGCGAGGATGTTGGCCGCGCGCTTCGTGCCGGCAAGCAGGTTCCGGCCGTCCTCGGTGTCGAGGAAGATGCCGAGCGCGGCGACGCGCGAGACGACCAGCAAAAGGTCGTCGGCCTCGGGCGAGATCACCGCGTCGATCAGGTCGTGCCGCGCGCCCTTGTCGCGCAGATAGACCTTGAGCCGGTCGTGGAAGAAGGAGAGCAGATCGCGGTCGCCCCCGGTGGCGTCGAGCAGGCGCAGCCGGATGCCGTTCTCCACCAGAATGCGGATGACGCCAAGCGCCGCGCGGCGCAGCGCGTAAGGGTCCTTCGAGCCGGTGGGCTTCTCGTCGATGGTCCAGAAGCCGACGAGCGTGTCGAGCTTGTCAGCCAAAGCCACGGCAATCGAGACCGGATCGGCCGGCACCGTGTCCGACGGTCCCTGCGGCCGGTAATGCTCCTCTATCGCGGCGGCGACGGAAGCGTCTTCCCCTTGCAGCAGCGCATATTTGCGGCCCATCGCGCCCTGAAGCTCGGGGAACTCGCCCACCACCTCGGTCTGGAGGTCGGCCTTGGCCAGCACGGCGGCGCGCCCGGCGAGCGCCGGCTCGGCCCCCACCAGCGGCGCGAGCGCGGTCGCCAGCTTGCGGATGCGCTCGACGCGCTCGCCCTGCGTGCCCAGCTTCGCGTGGAAGGTGACGCCCAGCCGGTCGAGCCGCGCCATGCGCTGATCGAGCGGCTTTTTCAGATCCAGCGCGAATTTCTGCGCCGACTCGTTCAGCGAGGAAAGGTCGGGCAGGTCGGCCTGGTCGGTCTTCCAGAAATGTACCGCATCCGACAGGCGCGCGCGCACCACCTTGCCGTTGCCGCGGGCGATCTCGACCCCGCCATCGCTCGCCTCGACATTGGCAACCAGCACGAAGCGGTTGGAGAGCCGTTCCGCCTCGCCGCGCGGGCGGGTGACGAAGCATTTCTGGTTGGCGCGGATGGTCAGCCGGATCACCTCGGCCGGGATGTCGAGGAAGGCGTCCTCGAACTCGCCCATCAGCACCACCGGCCACTCGACCAGCCCCGACACCTCCTCCAGCAGCCCCTCGTCCTCGACAAGATCGAGGCCGGCGGCGAAGGCGAGGTTGCGGGCGTCGTCGAGGATGATGCGCTTGCGCCGCTCGGCGTCGAGCACCACCTTGGCCGCCTCCAGCTTCGTCACATAGTCGTCGAAGCGGCGCACCGTGATCGCCTCGGGCGCGTGGAAGCGGTGGCCGAAGGTGACGTTGCCGGCGCGGATGCCGTCGACCTCGAAATCGACCACCACCGGGTCCGACGTCTCCGGCCCGAAGGTGCAGACGATGGATTGCAGCGGCCGCACCCAGCGCAGCGCCCCGGGCCTGGCCGACGCCGCGCCCCAGCGCATCGACTTCGGCCACGGGAAGCTGCGGACGATCGCCGGCATCAGCTCGGCGACGATGTCCTCCGCCGCCCGGCCCGGCCGCGAGATGCGCGCGACGTAGAAATCGCCCTTCTTCGGATCGGAATGGACGTGCGCCTCCTCGATGGAGGCAAGGCCGGCCTTGCGCAGGAAGCCCTGGATGGCCTGCTCGGGTGCTGCGGTCGAGGGACCCTTGATCTCCTCGTCGACGTCCTTCGAGCGGGCGGTGATGCCGCGGATGTCGAGCGCCAGCCGCCGCGGCGTCCAGTGTTCGGTCGCCGCCTCGTAGGTCAGCCCGGCATCGACCAGCCCGTCGGCCACCATCTTCTTCAGGTCGCCGGCGGCCTTGCGCTGCATGCGCGCGGGGATTTCCTCGGAGCGAAGTTCGAGCAGAAGGTCAGGCATCGGTGGGCTCCGCCCGCATGCTGTTTTTCAGGTTGCGCGTCCTCGCGCCGAAGGCGCCGCGAGCGCGCGGCGAGGCCGGGATTTCCTCGGAGCGGAGTTCGAGCAGGAGATCGGGCATCAGCGCACCAGTTCAGCGGTCGTGCAGACGATTGCGAAGCGGTCGGCGAGCGCGGCAAGCTCGGCCTCGTGCAGCGAAGCGGCGGCGACGACGCCGTTTCCGCCCGGCGCGGGCAGGTCGCGGGTCGCCGTGGCGTCGGACAGAACCACGGTGGAGAAGCCGAGATCGAGCGCGGCGCGCGCCGTGGAGGAGACGCACATATGCGTCATGAAGCCGGCAAGCACGAGGCGCTTGCGGCCGGCGGCGTCGAGCACGTCCTTGAGCGTCGTGCCGGCGAAGCCGTTGGGCAGGCCCTTGTCCACCACCGCCTCGCCCGGCAGGCTGGCCGCCTGCGGCGCAAGCTCGAAGGCGGTCTTTTCAGGATCGAACAGGCCGCCCGGCCGTCCCCTGTGGCGGACATGCACAGCCGGCGCGCCGGCGGCGCGGGCGGCGGCGAGCAGAGCCGCGATGTTGTCCAGCGCGGCGTCCACGCCGGGCAGCCTCAGGCCGCCGTCGACATATTCGCGCTGGGCGTCGATGACGACCACGGCGGTCTCGGCGAGCGGCGGCGGCGTCAGGTCGGCGCCGGCGAGCTGGAGCAGGGTCTTCGCCATCACGCCGCCTCCGGCCGCCAGCCGAGGCCGCCGGCCTCGGTCTCGAGGAAGGCCTCGCCGCACGCCTTGGCGAGGTTCCTCACGCGCAGGATGTAGCTCTGCCGCTCGGTGACGGAGATGACGCCGCGCGCGTCGAGCAGGTTGAAGGCGTGGCTGGCCTTGATGCACTGGTCGTAGGCCGGCAGCACCAGGCGGTGCGGCTCGCCCTGCGGCCTGTTCGCGCCGGCTTCGAGCAGCGCGCGGCATTCCTTCTCCGCATCCTCGAAATGGCGGAACAGCAGCGCGGTGTCGGCGAACTCGAAGTTGAAGCGGGAATATTCCTGCTCGGCCTGGAGGAAGACGTCGCCATAGGTGACCTTCCCGGCGCCCTCGCGGCCGTTGAAATTGAGGTCGTAGACGTTGTCGACGCCCTGGACGTACATCGCCAGCCGCTCCAGCCCGTAGGTCAGCTCGCCGGCGACCGGCGCGCACTCGATGCCGCAGACCTGCTGGAAATAGGTGAACTGCGAGACCTCCATGCCGTCGCACCAGCATTCCCAGCCGAGCCCCCAGGCGCCCAGCGTCGGGCTTTCCCAGTCGTCCTCGACGAAGCGGATGTCATGCAGCCTCGTGTCGATGCCGATGGCGTCGAGCGAGCCGAGATAGAGCTCCTGAAGGTCCGGCGGGTTCGGCTTCAGGATGACCTGATACTGGTAATAGTGCTGGAGACGGTTGGGGTTCTCGCCGTAGCGGCCGTCCTTGGGGCGCCGCGAGGGCTGGACGTAGGCCGCGTTCCACGGGCGCGGCCCGAGCGCGCGCAGCGTCGTCGCCGGATGGAAGGTGCCGGCGCCGACCTCCATGTCGTAGGGCTGGAGCACGACGCAACCTCGCTCGGCCCAGTAGTCGTGCAGCGTCAGGATCAGGCCCTGGAACGAGCGGGTCGGGTGCATGTGGGCAGGCAGGCTGGCGTTCACGGCATGGCTCGCGGCGGCGGTGGCGGGAAGGTGGCCCCGTCCTAGAACCGCGACCGGCGGGCGTCAAGGCGATGGACGGTCCCCGGAGGTTCGCGCCACCGGCTCAATTGGCCGGCGACGGCAGGCGAAGCTGCTGGCCGGGCACGATGCGGCCGGGATCGCCGCGCAGGCCGGGATTGAGCTCGAGAAGCTCGATGTAGCGGTTGCCGTCGCCGAGAAGGTCGGCGGCGATCGACCACAGCGACTGGCCGGGCAGGACGGTGTGGATCCCATGGCCGGCCGACACGGTCTCGACCTGCGGCCCGGCCTCGCTCCTGTTGCCGTCCACCCCTTCGGGCAGCGGCACGGTGCCGGGCGGCAGCGCGGTCTCGCCGGCCTGCGGCTCGTCCTTCGCGCGCTCCCCGGGCGGCGGCAGGCCCTCGGCCAGCTTCTTCTCGACCTCGGCCTTCAGCTCGGGCTCGGGGTCGAGCGCCAGCGCATGGTTCCACTGGAAGCCCGCCTCCAGCTTGCGGCCGACGCGCCAGTAGGCGTCGCCGAGGTGGTCGTTGAGGATCGGGTCGGCCGGCATCAGCCCCACGGCGCGCTCCAGCTCGCGCACGGCGTCGTCGTAGCGGCCGAGGCGGTAGAACGCCCAGCCGAGCGAATCGACGATGTAGCCGTCGGAGGGCCTGAGGTCGACGGCGCGCTGGATCAGCTCCAGCCCCTCGTCGAGGTTGATGTTCATGTCGACCCAGGAATAGCCGAGATAGTTCATCACCTGCGGCTGGTCGGGGTAGAGCTCCAGCGCCTTGCGGAAATTGGGCTCGGCCCGGTCCCACTCCTTCAGCCGCTCATAGGCGATGCCGCGCTGGTAGAAGATGTTCCAGTCGGCGCGGTCCGGCTCTGCGATGCGCGCGACGGCGCGCTCGTAGAGGTCGGCGGCGGCGCGGTAGTTCTCCTGCGAGGCGTAGACGCCGCCGAGCGACAGATAGGCGCGCATGTCGCTCTCGTCGCGCGCCAGCGCGGCCTTCAGATGCGCGATCGCCTCGTCGTGGCGCTTCAGGTCGGCGAGGTTGAGGCCGAGTTGCAGCTCGGCGACGCGCTTGAGCGGCGAGGAGGTCGGGATCTTCTCGTAGAAGGAGATCGCGCCCTCGGCGTCGCCCTGCTGCTCGGCGATGCCGGCGAGCTGGATCAGGATCGCGTCGCTCTGCGGCAGGAGCGCCGCCGCATAGTGCAGGTAGAGCCGCACGAAGGATTCGCCGCCGCTGCGGTTGAGCGCGGTGGCGAGGTTGAGCAGCGCCTCGGCCGCGCCGGCGCGCGCGTCCGGCACCAGCGGGGCGACGGCCCGTCCGTCCTCGATGCGGGCGCGCAGCGCCTGGATGGTCAGGCGGCCGGTGGCGAAGGATTCGGCCTTGTCGAGCACGGCAAGGGCGGCGTCGCGCTCGCCGGCGCGGGCGAGGAAGCCCGCCTGGGCCTCCAGCGCGCGCAGAAAGGTCTCGGGCGCGGCGCCCGCGGCCGAAAGGTTGTCGGCGGCGGCCGCGAAGGCGTCGCGGGCGGTCGCGGCGTCGCCGGCCCGCTCGGCGATCAGCGCGCGGTGGTAGGCGACGAACAGATCGTACCACTCCGGCCCGGACAGGCTGTCGAGGAAGGCGATCCCCTCCTCGCCCTTGCCGTCGCCGAGCCTGGTCCAGGCGGTCATCAGCCCGGTGATCAGCCGGTCGAGATCGGATTCGAGCGACAGCTTGAGCCAGTATTCGGCGTCGTCGTAACGGCCCTGCCTTATGGCGTCGACGCCGAGCGCGAGCCGCGAGAAGCGCTCGACCTCGGGCGTGTCCTTCAGCTTCTCGGCGAAGGGCAGCGCCTCGTCGAACCGGCCCTGCGAGATCAGCCCCAGCAGCAGGCTCTGCTGCACGGTGCGGTTGTCGGGATCGAAGGCGAGCGCGCGGCGATAATAGGCGATGGCGGCGGAAAGGTCGTTGTCGCTCTCGGCGATGCGGGCGGCCAGATACGCGCCCGACAGCGTGTTGACGCGGACGGGCTCGTCCTCGCCGATCGGCACCGCCGCCGCCCACGCGCCGGACACGGCGCTGGCGACAAGGCCGGCCGCAACGATCCACCGTCCTGTTCTAAGCCGCATCGCTTCCCTTCCTGTCGGTCCGGCTCCCGCCTTCGCCCGGTCATCCCGCGCGGGCGCCGGCGGCCATATAGAGGCGCAAAGCATGGCCTTTTTGCGGACGCCGTTCAACCGGCCGCCGGAGCCGGGCGACGCGAGCCGCCGGGCTCAGCTCACCCGGCTGATGCAGAAGTCGATGACGTCGAGCAGCGCGTCCTTCTGCGGGGTCTTGGCCAGCGGGGCCAGCGCGTCGCGCGCGATCTCGCCGAAATGGCGGGCGCGGCCGATGGTGTCGCCGATGGCGCCGTGGCGCGCCATCAGCGAGCGGGCGCGCTCCAGCGCGGCGTCGTCGGTGTGGGCGCCCTCGATGGCGGCCTTCCAGAACTCGCGCTCGGCGGCCGAGCCGCGGCGATAGGCGAGGATGACCGGCAGCGTCACCTTGCCCTCGCGGAAGTCGTCGCCGACATTCTTGCCGAGGTTGCGCGAATCGCCGCCATAGTCGAGCGCGTCGTCGATCAGCTGGAAGGCGAGGCCGAGATTGGTGCCGTAGGAGCGCAAGGCGGCGCGGTCGGCCTTCGAGGCCTCGGCGATGATCGGCCCGACCTCGGCGGCGGCCGAGAACAGCGCCGCCGTCTTGGCCTTGATGACGGCGAGGTAGTCGTCCTCGGTGGTCTCCAGGTTCTTGGCGACGCCGAGCTGCATGACCTCGCCCTCGGCGATCACCGAGGCGGCCGAGGACAGCACGTCCAGCGCCTCCAGCGAGCCGACGTCGACCATCATGCGGAAGGCCTGGCCGAGCAGGAAGTCGCCGACGAGCACGCTCGCCTGGTTGCCCCAGATCATGCGCGCCGTGCGCTTGCCGCGGCGCATGTCGCTCTCGTCGACCACGTCGTCGTGGAGGAGCGTGGCCGTGTGCATGAACTCGACGCTGGTGGCGAGCTTGACGTGGGCGTCGCCGCGATAGGCGAACATCTGGGCGGCCGCCAGCGTCAGCATCGGCCGCAGCCGCTTGCCGCCGGAGGAGATGAGGTGGTTGGCGACCTCCGGGATCATCTGCACGTCGGAGCCGGCCCTGGACAGGATCAGCTCGTTGACGCGCCCCATGTCGGCCCGCGTCAGCGAAATCAGCGCCTCGATAGACGCCTTCGCGCGCTTGCCATCCTCGATCTCGACTACCACGCCCACCGAACAACTCCCTTTGGCCCGCCCCGACGGCCATGCCGACGGCGGACTCTAGGCAGACAGAAAGATGGCGGCAAGTGGCGAATTGGCGCAAATACCGGCGGAAACCATGCCGCACCGGCAGCTTCGGCGCGGGATTTACATTCCGTGCGCAACCTGAAACGCTCTGGCGCATGATCGAGCTGCTGCGCACCAACGACGCCGTCCTGATCTCCTTCGTCGAGGCGCTGCTGCGCGACGCGGGCCTGACCTTCTTCGTCGCCGACAGGAACATGAGCGTGGTCGAGGGCTCGCTCGGCATCCTGCCGCGCCGCGTCATGGTGGCCGAGGACGAGATCGACGAGGCACGGCGGCTGCTGGCCGATGCCGGCATCGCCGGCGGGTGAGCGCGGTGAGCGCGCACGCGCACGCGCCCAGCGTCGACGCCTTCCATCGCGGCCGGTTCGTGCTGGTGCAGCCGAGAAGGGGCCACCGCGCCGGGCTCGACGCCATGCTGCTGGCCGCCTGCGTGCCGGACGGCTTTTGCGGCCGCCTCGCCGATCTCGGCGCTGGCGCCGGCGCGGCCGGCCTTGCGGTCGCCGCGCGCTGCCCGCAGGCGCGCATCGTGCTGGTGGAGCGCGAGGCGGAGATGGTGGCGCACGCCCGCCTCACCCTCGACCATGCGGCGAACGCGCCTTTTCGCGGGCGGGTCGAGCTGCTTGCCGCCGACGTGACGCTGACGGGCGCGGCGCGGCGCGAGGCGGGCCTCGCCGACGCGGCCTTCGATTTCGCGCTGATGAACCCGCCCTTCAACGAGGCGGCGGACCGCGCCTCGCCCGATACGCTGCGCCGCGCCGCCCACGTCATGGAGGACGGGCTGTTCGGCCGCTGGCTGCGCACGGCCGCAGCGACGGTGAAGCCGCGCGGCGGGCTGGCGCTGATCGCGCGGCCGCAATCGCTGGGACAGATCCTCGCCGCGCTCGAAGGCCGCTTCGGCGGCGCGCGCATCCTTGCCCTGCATCCCCGCCCGGACGAGCCGGCCATCCGCGTCGTCCTGCGCGCCGTGCGCGGCTCGCGCGCTCCCCTGTCGCTCATGCCGCCGCTCGTGCTGCACGATAGCGCCGGCAACGGCTTTTCGGCGCGCACGGATGCGGCGATCAACGGCCAGACCGCGCTTTTCGACGGCTAGCCGTTTATTTTGCCGCATTCATGCGACGCTGGACGATTCCGTCCGGCTGCAAATTGCTCCGGGACATTGCGCGGCCGCAGCGAATGCCTACATGCGGGCGGCGACACCCCGATGGAGAACCGCCTGCCGTGAGACGACTGTTCAGCCGCCTGCTTCCCGCCTCCCTTCGCTCCGGCGCCGTCACCATTCCCGTCATCCGCCTGCACGGCGCGATCATGGCGGGCGGCAACCAGTTGCGCCCCGGCCTGTCGCTGGCCGCCACGGCCGGGCTGATCGAGAAGGCGTTCTCGTTCAAGGACGCGCCCGCCGTCGCCATCTCGATCAACTCGCCCGGCGGCTCGCCCGTGCAGTCGCGGCTGATCTACAAGCGCATCCGCGACCTGGCGCAGGAGAAGGACAAGCGGGTGCTGGTGTTTACCGAGGACGTCGCGGCCTCCGGCGGCTACATGATCGCGCTCGCCGGCGACGAGATCGTCGCCGACCCCTCCTCCATCGTCGGCTCCATCGGCGTGGTCTCGGCCGGCTTCGGCTTCCAGGACCTGATCAAGAAGATCGGCGTCGAGCGGCGCGTTCACACGGCCGGGCAGAACAAGTCGATCCTCGATCCCTTCCAGCCGGAGAAGAAGGAGGACATCGAGCGGCTGAAGGCGTTGCAGCTCGAGATCCACGACACCTTCATCGAGCTGGTGAAGGAGCGGCGCGGCGCGAAGCTCGCCGACGATCCCGACCTGTTCACCGGCCTGTTCTGGACCGGCAGGAAGGGGCTGGAGCTCGGCCTCGTCGACGCGCTGGGCGACATGCGCTCCTTCCTCAGACAGCGCTACGGCGAGAAGACGAAGCTGCGGCTCATCACCGCGCCGCGCGGCCTGTTCGGCCGCCGGCTCGGCCTGTTCGGCACGCGCTTCGGCGTCGGGGGGGCCGAGATCGCCGCTGCCGCCGCCGACGGGCTGCTCGACACGGCGCAGGAGCGCGCGCTGTGGGCCCGTTTCGGGCTTTGACGGCGCGGCAAAAGGCTCTAATCTCCGGTCGAAGGCCCGCAAGACCCGTCGCCACACGCCACGCCCGCCCGCCAAGGAGGACAGGACCGTGCCGCAGCTCATCTTTCTCGCCGCCGTCGGCGTCGCCGGCTATCTCGGCTACCGCTCGTTCGTCCGCGAGGCCGAGCGCGTGACCGCGAGGGCGCGCCGCGCCGAGGCGGAGCGGCGCGCCGGCTCACAAGGCACGCTGGTCAAGGACCCCCGCACCGGCGAGTACCATCTCCAGAAGGACTGACCGCCCGCGCCCATGGCCGACACGATCTGCGAGCACGCGCCGGCCAAGGTGAACCTTGCGCTGCACGTCACCGGGCGGCGCGCCGACGGCTACCACCTCCTCGACACGCTCGTCGTGTTCGCCGAGGCGGGGGACCGCATCCGCGTGCGCCGCGCCGCGCGCGACGGGCTCGCCGTCACCGGCCCCTTCGCCGCGCAGGCGCCGGCCGGCGCGGAAAACCTCGTCGCCCGGGCGCGCGAGCTTGCGCGCACCATCGCCGGCGGCCGCGCCTTTCCGGTCGAGATCGAGCTTGAGAAGAACCTGCCGGTGGCCTCGGGCATCGGCGGCGGGTCGAGCGACGCCGCCGCCACGCTGCGCGCGCTCGACCGGCTGTGGGGGCTGGCGCTGCCCCGGCCGGCGCTGGCCGAGGCGGCCTTGCCGCTGGGCGCCGACCTGCCGATGTGCCTTGCCGCCGAAACGCTGGTGGCGCGCGGCATCGGCGAGGCGCTGACGCCGGCCGCCGGCCTGCCGCCGCTGACGCTGGTGCTGGTCAATCCCGGCGTCGCCGTCGCCACGCCGGCCGTGTTCAAGGCGCTCGAGCGCCGGGACAACGCGCCGCTGCCCGAGCCGCCGGCGCTGCCCGGCTTCGACGCGCTCGCCGGCTGGCTGGCAATGCAGCGCAACGACCTCGAAGCGCCCGCCGTCGCCATCGCGCCCGCCATCGCCGCCGCCCTTGCCGCGCTGCGCGGCAGCGGCGCCGTCGTCGCGCGCATGTCGGGCTCGGGCGCGACCTGCTTCGGCCTGTTCCGGTCGCGGCAGGATGCCGCGCGCGCCGCTTCCGCCATCGCCGCCGCGCGGCCGTCATGGTACGTTGCGGCAACGACGACCATCGCGGAAAGGGCCGCAGCCGATGCCGGGGATTGACGAGAGCCGCCCGTTCCTGCCCGTGGGCTTCGCGGTGCTGACGGTTTCCGACACCCGCTGCCTCGCCGACGACAGGTCCGGCGCGACGCTTGCGGCTTCCATCGAGGCCGCCGGTCACCGGCTGGCGGCGCGGGAGGTCGTCACCGACGAGGTCGAGGCGATCCGCGCCGTGGTGCGGCGCTGGGCCGGCGATCCGGCGATCGACGCCATCCTGACCACCGGCGGCACCGGCTTCACCGGCCGCGACGTGACCCCGGAGGCGCTGGAGCCGTTGTTCGACAAGCGCATGGACGGCTTCTCGCAGGTCTTCCACCGCGTCTCCTACGACAAGATCGGCACCTCCACCATCCAGTCGCGCGCCACCGCCGGCGTGGTCGGCTCGACCTTCGTCTTCGCCCTGCCCGGCTCGCCCGGCGCCTGCCGCGACGCCTGGGACCACATCCTCCAGCCGCAGTTCGACTATCGCCGCATGCCCTGCAACTTCGTCGAGATCATGCCGCGGCTGGACGAGCACCTGAAGCGCGGCGCCGGCAAGCCGGCCTGATCGTTCGCCGCGGCGCGCGCCCGATCCTTCTTCCCCTTTTCGTCTCCGCCCCTTCGCCTCCTCCGCCTCGCCTCGTCATCCTCCCCTTGCCTCGCCCGGTCTTCCCTTTCGCGCGTCCGGTCCGCCTGCGGGCGCATAAAGTTCTTGATTTGTTCTCATCCGGTCGTTAGGAATAATTTCATCGACATGAGTCGCCCGCGTCCTTGTGGAGACCCGGATGGAACCGATCAGACAAGCCGACACGGCCGCCTTCTCGGGCGGCGGCGCGCCGCTCGCCAATGCGGTGATCGAGGAAAGCGGCCTGCGCGTCGGCTCCGACCGCAGGCGCGGGCGCGGCGCGGGCGTCAACCCCTCCGGCCGCTACGAGCCGGTTTCGCGCCATGTCTTCGACGACGGCTGGAGCAGCATCGAGGAGCTGCCGCCGTTCAAGACGCAGGTGCAGGTGGAGCGGCCGCGCACCATCATCACCCGCAACGATTCGCCCGACATCGGCTTCGACCGCTCGATCAACCCCTATCGCGGCTGCGAGCACGGCTGCGTCTACTGCTTCGCGCGGCCGACGCATGCCTATATGGGGCTGTCGCCGGGGCTGGACTTCGAGTCGCGCCTGTTCGCCAAGCCCGACGCACCGCGCCTTCTGGAGCGCGAGCTGGCCAGGCCCGGCTACGAGCCGAAGACCGTCGCCATCGGCACCAACACCGATCCCTACCAGCCGGTCGAGCGCCAGTGGCGCATCATGCGCGAGGTGCTGGAGGTGCTGGAGGCGCACAACCATCCGGTGGGCATCGTCACCAAGTCGGCACTGGTGGTGCGCGACATCGACATCCTGTCGCGCATGGCCGAGAAGGGGCTGGCCAAGGTCGCGCTGTCGGTAACGACGCTCGACAGGACGCTGGCGCGGACGATGGAGCCACGCGCGGCGACGCCGCCGAAGCGGCTGGAGGCGATGCGCATCCTCGCCGAGGCCGGCATCCCGGTGTCGGTGATGCTCGGGCCGGTGGTCCCGGCGCTCAACGACCAGGAGATCGAGCGCATCCTCGAATCGGCGCAGGCCGCCGGGGCGCGCGAGGCGGGCTACATCATCCTGCGGCTGCCGCTGGAGGTGGCGCCCATCTTCAAGGACTGGCTCTTGCGGCACTATCCCGACCGCTACCGCCACGTCATGTCGCTGATCCGCTCGATGCGCGGCGGCAAGGACTACGACGCCGAATGGGGCAAGCGCATGAAGGGCGCAGGCCCCTATGCGTGGCAGATCGGCCGCCGCTTCGAGATCGCGGCCAGGCGGCTCGGCCTCAATGTCGAGCGGCGGCGGCTGCGCACCGACCTGTTCAAGCCGCCGCCGCGGGCGGGCGAGCAGTTGACGCTGCTGTAGGGCGACAAGGGTGGAAGCGGCGCGGCAGATGACCGCAAGGGCGGCCGTTTCCGGTCGTCCTCTTCCGCCTCCCCCCGGCAGCGACACGGTTTCCGTCCGGCCCTCCTGTCCCCATGAGCCAGACGGTCGCCTTCCCCCTCCCGCCCCAGGAACGGGGAAGGCCTTGCGGAGAATCGGGACCGATGCGAGCATCGCCGCACCATGCCTCGCGCGCGTCCCGATTCTCCCCTTCTCTTCGAGCTGCCGCTGAAGCCCGACTTCGCGCTGGAGCAGGCGGCGCGGCGCGAGGGGCTGTGGCCGGTCGCCGGCACGGACGAGGCCGGGCGCGGCCCTCTGGCCGGGCCGGTGGCGGCGGCGGCGGTCATCCTCGACCCCGACGACATCCCGGCCGGGCTGGACGATTCCAAGCGCCTCGACGCGGCAGCCCGCGAGGCGGTGTTCGGCGACATCCTCGCCCGCGCCGTTTCGGTCTCCTTCGCCTCGGTCTGCGCCGCGTCCATCGACTGCGGTGACATCCGCAAGGCGAGCCTGGAGGCGATGCGCCGGGCGGTGGCGGGGCTGTGCGCGCGGCCGCGCATGGTGCTGGCCGACGGGCGCGACGTGCCGCCGGGCCTTTCCTGCATCGGCCGCGCCGTCGTCAAGGGCGACCGGCGCTCGCAGTCGATCGCCGCCGCCTCCATCGTCGCCAAGGTGATGCGCGACCGCATGATGGGCCGCGCCGGCTCGTGCGACGGCCGCTATGGCTTCGAGATCCATATGGGCTATGCCACAGCGCGCCACCGCGCGGCGATCGACGCGCACGGGCCGGCGCCGCGGCTGCACCGGCTGTCCTTCGCGCCGTTCAGGGCATAGGCCGTTTCAGGTTTTCACGGCAACGACCCCATCCTC
>Ga0226835_1000189_pt1 | contig 104686 bp, 90 predicted proteins | sample LAC_MetaG_1_FD_163627 | JGI IMG/M metagenome (GOLD analysis project Ga0226835, IMG submission 163627) | Anaerobic ammonium oxidizing microbial communities from anammox membrane bioreactor (MBR) in UC Berkley, California, United States -... | ecosystem: Engineered > Bioreactor > Anaerobic >... | reverse complement strand
CCGACCCGCCCCGGTCAACCGCTTCGAGCACCTTCAGACGCAGATCCATCGAGTACGCCATCGCCAGCCTCCTTGCTGCTGGCCGACAGGCTACAGGAAGCGGACAAAAGGCGCAAGGGGCTCTAATCGATCGGCGGAAGGGGGCAAACGCATGATGCCGAGCCTCTTCGAAGGCGCGGCCGAGCCGGGAAGCGAAGGCCGCACCGATCATCGTCACCCACATTCTACCAATGCGAAAGCGCGACCGCAACCGCCCTCGCACCGCAACGCGCTGCGCGGCAGGCCGGCGGCGGTCTGGATCGCGTGTGAGGGGGGGGCGAGCCATGAGTGAGTGCGCTCCGCTCGACGCTGCCCGCGACTTGCTCGCGCGCGGGTTTGCGCCCGTGCCCGCTTCGGACCTGATCCGCAGCCACCCGGACATGCGGCCCGTCGTGATCGCCGACCTGCTGCGCGAGGGCGAAGTCCTGAATGTGATCGCCGCGCCCAAGGTCGGCAAGTCGTGGGTCGTCCATACGCTCGCGGTCGCGGTGGTCGCGGGCGTCGCTTGGCTGGGCAAGAGGACCGAGCGGGGCGACGTGCTGCTGATCGACGCCGAGTTGCACCGCGAAACGCTGGCGGCACGGCTGCGCGCCATGCAGTGCAAACTTGCCGTAGCGGAGGATGAAATGGCTCGCCTGCACGTCTGGCCGGTGCGCGGGCGACGCTGGACAATCGAGTTGATCGCGGACGCGCTCGCCGGTGTGCCGCGCGGCACGTATCGGTTGATCGTGCTGGACGCGCTTTACCGGTTCCTGCCGACGGACGGGGAAGAGAACGCCAACGAGACGATGACGCGAGTCTACAACACGCTGGACGCGATCGCGGACAAGAGCGGCGCGGCCGTCGTCGTCGTCCACCACGCGACCAAGGGCGACCAATCCGCGAAGGCCGTCACCGACGTTGGCGCGGGCGCGGGCGCGCAGAGCCGCGCGCCCGACAGCCATCTCATTTTGCGCCCGCACGAAGAGGACGGCGCGGTGGTGGTCGAGGCGGCGGTGCGCAGTTTCCCCCCGCCCGTGGCGTTTGTGATCCGGCGCGAGCATCCGGGCTGGATGCTCGCGCCCGACTTGGACCCGCGCAACCTCCGCAGGCCCCCGAGAAAAAAGTCGGGAACCAAAGAGAAGTCGAACGTTCCGCCCGACGGCCCGCCACCGGAACCGTGGACGCCCGAGCGGTTCGCGCGCGAAGTGGTCGGTTCGGCACGCTCGATCCGCGAAGACGCGATCGCGCGCGCCCGCGAGATTGGCTTGGGCAAGGGGCAGGCCGAAGACCTGCTCAAGCGAGCCGAGGCGGCGGGCTTGGTGTTTCGGCACGCGGAAGGCCCCTGCGCGGCGCACCGATTCTCCATCGAGCGGCCGTCCGCTCTGCACCCCACGGAGGGAGACGGGGAGGGGGTGGGGGCTGGCGCGTCCCCGCCCCCCGGCGTTGATCGCCGGGGGGGTACGGGGGGGAGCGCGCGCCCCCCCTCCCCCCCTCCCGCGCGGAAGCGCAAGGCACGCCGCGGACGCGAGGCGGGCGACCCTTGACACGATACACACTGTATGCAATACTATGGCGTGAACAGCCGGGACGTGATCCGACGCCTGAAAGCCGAAGGGTGGACCTTGGCCCGGACCAAGGGGAGCCACCGCCAGTACCGTCACCCTGAACGCCCCGGCCTTGTGACGGTCCCGCACCCCAAGCGCGACCTGCCGAAAGGAACCCTGCGGAGCATCGCCAAGCAGGCCGGATGGAGCAAGCCATGAACTACCCCGTCGTGATCCACAAAGACCGCAAGAGCGACTACGGCGTGAGCGTGCCGGACCTTCCCGGGTGTGTGTCCGCCGGCGCGACCGTGGATGAGGCCCTGGCGATGGTGCGCGAAGCGATCGAACTCCACCTGGAAGGGATCATCGAAGAGGGCGGCGTGATCCCGCTGCCCACGCCGATCGAACGGCTGCGCGCCGACCCGGACTACGCCGACGGAACGTGGGCGATCGTGAACGTGGACGAATCGACCCTGCGGCTGAAGTACGCTCGAATCGGCGTGACAATGCCCCAGCGCGTGCTGGACGCCATCGACCGGCACGCGAAGGCGAGCGGCGAAACCCGGTCGGGGCTGCTGGCCCGCGCGGCGGTGCGATACATCGGGCGCGACGCCGGTTCGATGCCCGAGGCCAAGCGCGGCGGCGCGAAACTCCGCACCATGCGGAACAAGAGCAAGGCGGCAACGCGGAAGGGACGGTGACCCGTGGCGAGCATCGGACGCGAGGGCAAGGGCGGTGAGCGCAAGCGGATCATCTACCGCGACGCGGCCGGCAAGCAGCAGTCCCTGCGGCTGGGGCGTTGCTCCGAGCGGGCGGCGCAGTCCGCGCTCGTGGGGTTTGAGCGCGTGCTTGAAGCGCACCGGGTGGGCACGACGATCCACCCGGACGGCGTGGCGTGGTTGGAACGGATCGACGATCGCCTGCACGCGCGCGTCGCCCGGCTTGGGCTGGTTGAACCGCGCAAGGGCGCGGCGGTGGCGACGCTCGGGATGCTGCTGGACCGCTTCGCCGAGTCGGCGGTGGTGAAGCCCGCGACGCTGGCGGCGTACCGGCAGGCGATCGGCAGCCTGCGCGAGCACTTCGGCGACGACGCTCCGCTCAACACCATCACGCCGGCGCGGGCCGACGGGTGGCGCAAGGCCCTGGCCGAATCGACGCTCGCCCCGGCGACGGTGGCCAAGCGCGTGAACGTCGCCAAGACGATCTTCCGCAAGGCCGTCCGGTGGGGGCTGATCCCGTCCAGCCCGTTCGCGGACCTGCGGGCGGGTTCGCAGTCGAATCCCGACCGCGCGCACTACGTCGATGCCGAGACGACGCGGGCGGTGCTGGCGGCGTGCCCCGACGACCAATGGCGCGCCATCGTCGCCCTGAGCCGCTACGCGGGCCTGCGCTGCCCGTCCGAAGTCGTGGGGCTGACGTGGGGCGACGTGAACTGGGAACGCGGCCGGCTGACCGTGCGCAGCCCCAAGACGGCCGGCCACGACGGGCACGCGGTGCGCGTGGTGCCGATCGCGCCCGAGTTGCGGCCGATCCTGCTGGCCCTGTTCGTCGAGGCCGAGCCGGGCGTGGAGCCTGTGGTGCCGCGCCTGCGCGACCCGGCGACGAACCTGCGGACCCACTTCCTGCGGATCATCGGGCGGGCGGGCGTGAAGCCGTGGCCCCGGCTGTTCCACAACATGCGGGCGTCGTGCGCGACGGACTGGGTGGAGCGGTTCCCCGCCCACGTTGTCGCGGGCTGGTTGGGGCATAGCCCGATGATCGCGGCCCAACACTACCTGCAAACCCGCGACGCCCACTTCGACCTCGCGGCGGGCGTCGGAGAGGCGGCAGCAAAAGCGGCAGCAAATCCGGCAACACAGGCGCGCACAAGCGATCCCACCGACGAACACGCGGAACGCGGAAACACCGAGAAACACGCTGATTTGGTGGGGGTTGGCGTCGGGTGTGACGCTGTGGAAATCGAACCAATGGGCGCGGCTGGATTCGAACCAGCGAAGGCATAAGCCAACAGATTTACAGTCTGTCCCGTTTGGCCACTTCGGTACACGCCCTCTGTGCCACCCGGACGATGGGGCCGCCGGCGTGGGAGGTACAAAATAGCGTAGTCCCACGCCATGGGCAAGCTTGAGCGGTCTGGACAGGCCCGGATCGCCGGCGCGGGCGAGGCCGATTCGCCTGGGTGCCTCTGCCCCGGGCGATTGCGGTGCCGCCCCTGAACGATCGGGCGGTCGCGCCTCCCGAGCCGACGAACGCGCTCGCGGTTCACCCGTGAGCCTGCCGGCCGCGGCATCCACCGGATCAACCGGCGGCCGAGTCACCGGCGCGACCGCGTCGGTTCGCGCGTCTGGCTGATCGACGCAACTTGGCCATCGGCCTGGTCGCCGCGCCACCGCGCCGATCGCGCCCTCCCAAGCGCGGGGCAGACCGCAACCACCACTGGTTCGACTCCGCACGCACTCTGCTTCGACGCACCTCCGCGGCCCCCCCTGCGAACATCACCAGGCGGCATTCCGGGAATGCCTCGGTCTTCGGCCTGGTCTGGTTGACAATCATGAGGTACGCCACCGCACCGGCTGGCACTCGGACGTGACGGACGACTCCGGCGGCGGCCCGGACGGCGAGGTGGACGACCACGACCCGTGGTACCACTTCGTCTACGACGACCGGTGGCGTGTGGTCGCGGTCTACCGGGCCTTCCACGACCCGGACCCCGAGGAGTGGGCGATCGACGCGGCCGCGAAGGAGCGGTTCGTGTATCACAACGGCGGGTGGCATTACTTCCCCGCCGGTGCCATCACTCGCGGCCTCTGTCTCCTTCCTCGTTCTCCGCGCCCTTCCCCGCGCAGTGATGCCGAAGTGGGGAAGGGCGGGAGGGCACGACTGCGCCGCGGAGGAGTGGTAGAAGGAGTAGAGAGAGAAGTTGCGGCGAGTCGTGGCACCCGCGGTTTGGGAGCTGGCGGCGGGAAGTCGTGCCACCCGCCTTCGGCCGGGAATCCGGTGCGAGCCGCGGCTGTGACGGCGCGGGGAAAGCCGCCGCCCGGATTCGAACCGGGGACCTGTGGTTTACAAAACCACTGCTCTACCACTGAGCTAAGGCGGCACGTCGGGGCACGGAGCGGTGCGTACAGGGACCGCAGCCTGGCCGCGTGAGGATAGGTGGCTTGCGGCGCGGGCGGCTACGGGGGCCGCCGGGGGCGCCGCTTCAGCGAGGCGGCCAGCGGTCGCGGGCAACGGCGAAGGCCTCGATCGCGGCTCGGCGACTGGCGGGAAGGTCAACGATTGGGCCGGGATAGTCGATCGGGCTTCGCTGCGGCGGGGGAAGCGTCCACGGCTCGTGGATCGCGGGCGAGGAGAGGGCCGTGAGTTCGGGGACGAACCGACGGATGTACTCGCCGTCGGGGTCGAACTTCCGGGCCTGGCTGACGGGGTTGAAGACGCGGAAGTACGGCGCGGCGTCCGCGCCCGTGGATGCGGACCACTGCCAGCCGCCGTTGTTGGCGGCGAGGTCGCCGTCGATGAGAGAGCGCATGAAGTGCCGTTCACCGTGCCGCCAGTCGATGAGGAGGTTCTTCGTGAGGAACGAGGCGACGATCATCCGGCAGCGGTTGTGCATCCAGCCGGTCGAGGCGAGTTGGCGCATGGCGGCGTCGACGATCGGGATGCCGGTGCGGCCGAGTCGCCACGCGTCGAACCGGTCGTCGGGCGGGTTCCAGGGGACGGTGTCGAAAGTACGGTTGAAACTCGACCCCATGCAGAGGCGCGGGAACCCGACAATGAGGTGACGGAAGAACTCCCGCCAGATGAGTTCGTCGATCCAGACGGCCGCTCCCCGTGAGCGAACGGGGGCCGGCGCGAGCGGCCTGCCGTCGGCTTGGAGCGCGGCGAGGAGGCACTCGCGGCACGAGAGGACGCCGGCGGCGAGGTAGGGGGAGAGGACGCTCGTGCCGTTGGCATCGGGCGCGTCGCGCCGCGCGTGGTAGTCGGCGATGCGGTGGTCGATGAACGCGCCGAGCCTGCGGCGGGCGGCACGTTCGCCGGCGGGCCAGAGGTCCGGCCGCGTCGTGCCGGCGAACCCGGCGACGGCGGCGGGCACGGCATCGGGCGGGCACGGCATCGCGTCCTGCCTTCGCGGCGACGGCGCGAGCGAGACGCCCTCGCGGCGTGCGCACTCCGCAGCGAAAGCCCTGCGGAAGGGCGTGTAGACGCGGTGATACCGTCCCTCGCGCGTGCGAACCGATCCGGGAGGCAGGATCGTCGCGCCGTCGAAGGGGTGGACGCGGAGACCGGCCTTCTCGAACGCGGCCGAGACGGCGTTGTCGCGGCGGGCCTCGTTCACTTCGAGTTCGCGGTTGAAGTAGAGCGCGTCGCAGGACTGCTCGCGCGCGAGCGAGAGGAGCGTGCGCGGAGCGTCGGCGAACGCGGGCGCGTCGAGGATGCGAAGGGGCGCGTTGAGCCTTGCGAGCGAGGCGGAGAGGTCGGCGAGGTTGCGGAGCACGAAGTCGGCGCGGGCGGGCGAGCAGTCGTGCTCGTGCCACTGGCGAGCGGCGATGAGAAACACGGCGACCACGCCCCGATCGGCGGCGCGCGTGGCGGCGGCGAGAGCGGGGTTGTCGCGGGTGCGGAGGTCGGCGCGGAACCAGACGAGCGGGCGCACGGTCAGGGCATCCTGATTGTGAGCGACCCGCGTGGCGAACGGTTCAGAGAACGATGTGGGCGATACTGGACTCGAACCAGTGACCTCTTCCTTGTCACGGAAGCGCGCTAGCCAACTGCGCCAATCGCCCGGTCGCCCCGGCGTGCCGGGGAGCGGGAGTATAGGCCGTTTCGAGGGCGGCCCGGCCCGGTTCAGTTCCCGAGGATGACGACCTCGACACGGCGGCTCTGCGCCTTCGTGCCCTTGGGATTCGAGGGTCCGAAAGCGGCGGAGTAGATGCGGTCGTTGTGGACGCCCTTGCCGACGAGGTACTGCTCGACGGCGTAGGCGCGCTCGAAACTGAGTCGCTCGTTGGTGCCCCAGTTGCTTTTGCGGATCGGGTCGGTGTCTGTGTAGCCCTCGACGCGGATGCGGCTGCCCGGGAAGCGGCTGCTGATGGCGGAGGCGACGCGGTCGAGGGTGCGCCGCGCGTCGGGCTTCAGGGTCGCGGAGCCGGAGTCGAAGAGCACATCGCCCGCGATCTCGACGACGATGTCGGTGCCGCGCGCGGAGACGCTGGTACCGTCGATGGTCAGGCCGCTGCCGGGGCGGTCCTGGAGTTCGCGGCGCATCTGCTCCAGGGCGTCGGCCATTTCGCGGTTGTCGCGTTCGAGTTGTGCTCTGGCGGCGTCGCGCTGGCCGAGGTCGCCCTGGAGCGACGCGATTCGGTCGCGCAGTTCGGTGTTCTCGACGAGCAGGGCGTCGTAGTCGCCCTTCTTGTTGTTCTGGCAGCCGCCGGCGAACACGCCGAGCAGCAGCGAACCGACGACGATCGTTACGGCCTTCCGAAGTCTGGCGTCCATCCGTGTCCTTTCCATTCTCGCTGCGTGTGCGGGAAGGGTACGCTCGGCGGTGGGTCGCGTGCCCCCGCCGCGGGACCGTAGCCTACCCGATTCGCGGCGGGTCGTCAGGGCCGGGGATCGTGCCGATTGTCAGGGGATATTGAGCGGGACAGCCAGCCCGAAGATGCGGGTCAGTCCGGCCTCGATCGCGGGCTTGGCGAGCGTGACGACGAGAACCGCGCCGGTCAGGTAGGGGCCGTAGGGCATCGCCCGGCGCGGCGAGCCGGTCCAGGCCATAAGGACGGCAGCAAAGTAGATGGCGATGAACGGCGCGATGAAGAAGGCCAGGGTCGCGTCGATCCAGCCGAGGCAGGCGCCGACCGCGGCGAGGAGGTGAACGTCGCCGAGGCCCATGGCCTCCTTGCCGAAGGCGAGGGTCCCGAAGACGCGGGTGGCCCAGATCATGCCGCCGCCGACGAGGTAGCCGAGGAGGGCGCCGCTGAGGGCGTCGAGCCAGAGCGGAACGGTGGAAGGCAGGTGGCTTGCGTTGGAGAGCCGAAGACCAAGGGCCGCTCCGACGAGCGCCAACGCGACGATCGGGCCGAGAAAGAGGAGTTCGCGCGTAACCTCGCGTCGTGCATGGGGATAGGCGATCCAGAGGGCGGTCGGGTCTTCGTCGTCGGGGTGGGCGGCGTCGGACGAAGCGGATCGAGTGCAGAGTCGTGCCGCGAAACCGGCCACGATCGGGCCGAGAACGAGGCCGAACAGCCCCCCCGCAATCGGGGGCTTGCCGAGAACCGATCCGACGATGCCTCCGACGAATGTACAGGCAAGGGTTCCGCCGACAGCGATGCCCGCCCGGAGGGCGAGGCGACTATTCCCCGAGTCGGCAGTAGCAGGCACGGATCCAGCCTCTGGTGGCGTGTGCGAAGGGTCCTGCTCCGGAGGCAGCGACGGCGGCTCGGCGACCCTCTCCGTCGCCCGCTGGGCGGCTTCCCAGGTCTCGTAGTCGGCGAAACTGCGACGGATGAGTCCGGAGGCGAGGAGGGCGTTGGCCGCGAGAACGCCGACGACGCCGCCGACGGCCGCGCCGACCCAGAGCCACCCGGTCGGGCCAGGGGAAGCGATGACCCACGACCAGCCTGCGGCAAGGCTGTGGAGGGTGCGGTCGGAAAGGTCGAGCCAGAGCGCGTGCAGGGGATGGACGATGAGGGCGGCGAGAGTGGGCACCCATGCGAGCACCAGCGGGATCGTAAAGGTGCGTGCGTCGACGATCGTCATGGCGACGAGGCAACTGAGAAGGGCCATGAGGAGGACGAACATGGGCCAGGTGCGTGCGAAGCCGTTGGCGGCCCACTCGGGCCGGACGGCAGCCCAGTCGAACCCGAGCCACATGGCGCGGTGGGCCGGCACGGTGTACCAGAGCACGAAGACTGCGAGGAAGAGCAACGCGACGATCGTTTCGACGATCGGATACTCCGGCGAGATGCGGACGCGGCATGTCCGGCACCGCCCCTTCAGGATGATCCAGCCGAGGATGGGGATGTTCTCTCGCCAGGTGAGGCGTGTGCTGCACGCCGGGCAGCGCGAGGGCGGGGTGACGACGCCGAGGCCGCGTGGGAGGCGGTAGACGAGGACGTTGATGAGCGAGCCGATGCACGCGCCGAAGGCGAAGACGAAGAGCAGTTGGGTGCCGGTCGCGAAGGCCATGAGCAGGCGGTAGTCCATCCGTGCCTCACCGCGTGTTCGCTGCAACGCGATTCATTCGCCGCGCTTCACGTCGTCGAGTCGGCCGAGTTCGGAGTCGATTACCTGGACGCGCTGCTCCGCCTTCGTGAGCACGTCGCGGCATCGGCGCAAGAGCCGCACGCCGCGTTCGTACTCCGCGATCTGCTCCTCGAGGCCGAGCCGACCCTCCTCCATGCGCTGGATGATGGTCTCGACCTCGGCGAGCGCCTGCTCGAAGGCGGGGCCGTCGGCGTCGTTGGGTGTGCTCTCGGACTGGGGAGGGTTCCGGGCCACGGGCAGCACCTTACCCGCCCTCGCCGAAGAGGTCCAACGGTTCTTGCGGCGGGTCGGTGGGCGGCGGACGGGATGGCCCGCCTTGCGGGCGCGGGGTGACGATCGACCCGAACTCGCCGTCCGCCGTGCGCGTGCGGACTTGGCGGCCCGGGCGGGCGTCGGACGCGGAACGGATCAGGCGGCCGCGCTCGTCGAAGGTGCAGGTGTAGCCGCGAGCGAGCACGGCGAAGGGATCGAAGGCCTTCAGGGTGCGTTCGCGTTCGCCGAGACGGGCGGCGCACGCGGCGAACGACGCGCGCTGGGCACGCGCGAGCCGCACCGAGAGGCCGCCGAGGTCCGGAGCGGTGATCGCGTCGTGCATCGCGCGCCGAAGGCGCTCGTCCGCGGAGCCGACCAAGGCGCGGCGGTGTGCGTAGACCTCGGCGGGACGGTGGCGTTCGAGCGCGACGGCGGCGGCGTGGAGCCGGCGCGCGGCCGTGGATGCGGCGCGGGAGGCGGCCGCGCGGAGGTCCGCCGCGCACCGCATGACTCCCCCCCACCGCTCGCGCACCGCCGCGCGCGGGTCGGCAAAGAGCCTGACCCGCGAGGCGGAGAGCAGGCGGTGGCGTTCGAGGTCGAGGCGGCGGCGCGTGTCGGAGGCGAGGCGACGGTGCAGCGCCCCGACCTGGCGGAGCAGGGCCGCACCGTCGGGCGTGAGGCGCACGGCGGCCTGCGTTGGCGTGGCGGCGCGCTCGTCGGCGACCAGGTCCGCGATGGTCGTGTCGGTCTCGTGCCCGATGGCGGCGACCACGGGGACGGCACAGCGCACGATGGCCTCTGCGACCTCGCGCTCGTTGAAAGCGTGGAAGTCCTCGGCGGAGCCGCCGCCGCGCGTGAGCAGCACGGCGTCGATGCCGAGTACCTCGCGCCGCTCAGAGAGCATCCGCAGGGCACGGGCGACCTGCGGCGCGGCGTCCTCTCCCTGCACGCGGGCGTCGACGATCAGGACGCCGACGGCCGGGCAGCGGCGCTTCATGGTGTCGAGGACGTCCTGAAGGGCTGCGCCGGTGCGGCTGGTGACGACGGCGATGCGGCGAGGGAAGGTCGGGAGGGGGCGTTTGCGGGCGGGGTCGAGCCAGCCCAGGGTGCGGAGTTCTTCGATGAGGGCTCGCTTGCGGGCGTCGAGCGGGCCTTCGCCGGCAGGCTCGAGGGCGTCGACGATCAGCGTGATGCGGCCGCTCTTCGCGTAGTAATCGATGCGGCCGGTCGCGACGACGCGCAGGCCGTCTCTCGGCTCGAGCGTGGACTTGCTCGCCTTGTTGCTCCAGATGGCCGCGTTGATGACGGCCTTCTCGTCGCGGAGCGTGAAGTACCAGTGCGTGGAGCGTTTGCAGTTGCCGACCTCGCCGACGACCCGCACGCGAGTCGGCAGGCCGTCGTCGATGGCTCGGGCGATGCGCGCGGCCAGCGTGCTGACGGTGATGGGCGCATCGGACGGGGGCGCGGGGCGACCGACGGGCTGGTGGGCCATCTTCGAGGGGTCGAAGCCTGGGAGCGTCATTGCGCCCCGATTATGGCACGCGAGCGTGCGGCGTGCGAATCAGCGGCCGGCGACCGCCGTTCCGGCGTTTGGCGGGACGATCCAGCCGCCCGCGGCCGCCGTGCGTTCGACGGCCTCCGCCGGGGCGCGGTGCGGCCATGAGATGCGCATCGGCTCGCCCGAGGCAAGGATGGCGGCTGCGCCGGATGGCGCGGCCTCGACGCGGCGCTGCACGCCCTCGCGGCTGATGCCCTCGCGGAGGCGGATCGTCGCGCTGGGCTTGATGGAATCGGCCGAGGCGACGGGTGTGCCGGTGCGCTGCGAGTCCGGGATGTGCGTGCGCACGCCGCCGACGTAGCCGCGTTCGCGGAGCCACTCCTGACGGCCGTTCTCCAGGTGGCGCAGGCCGGTCTCGGGGATGGCGATCCAGGGGCGAATAGCAACGACCTGATGGCCGACGCGGACGTAGGCAAGGGAGAAGTCGCGCTGGTCCGCGCCATAGTAGGTCGGGCCGGGGTCGCCCCAGCCGAGGGGCCAGTCCGTGCGCGGCCCGCCGGTGAAGGTCTCACCGATCCAGACGCGGCCGTTGAAGCCGGGGCGGCGCGTGTCGTCGACGCGATTGGTCGGGTATGGCGGCATGGTGGCGAGCAGGCGGGAGTGGCCGTACTGCGCGCCGCTGTACGACGTGCCGAGTGAACCGAAATCGCGGTTCGGGTTGGCGCCGGCGACGGCCGCGGCGGCGACGATGATCGCGAGGGTGCTCATTTCTTCCGCTCTCTTTCCGCCCTCCCGGGCGCGATGCTGTGAACGGCCCGCCCGACGCGCGGGACGCGCCGGACAGCCCGCTGCTCTCAGCATGGCCCGGGACTTGAGGGAAGCAAGAGAAATCGCGGCGATGGGGAGCGGAACATGCGGCACGGAAGGCATAACCGTCCCGGACTCGGCCGCTATCGGACCGCCCCCGCCCGCTCGTCGAAGGGGATGGCCTCGGGCGTTTGCAGGGCCTCGTAGGCGGCCAGGACGCCGACGATCTGGCTGCTGGCGCGATGGTGCTCGCGGACGTACTGGCGGGCGGATTCGCCGAGGACGCGCGCGGACTCGCGGTCCTCCAGCATCGCGGCGAGGGCGGTCTCCCACGCGCCCGCGTCGTGAGGATCGACGAGACGGGCGGTCTGGCCGTCGATGAGCCAGCCGAGGAGCGGGTCGCGTGCAGCGATGACGGCCATCCCGTGCGCCATGGCGTCGAGGAAGATGGTGCGGTGCTCGCCGCGAGCGTCCGGCTGGACGAGGAGATCCCCGCGCAGGACGAGTTCGCGGTGAGCGTCCATATCGTCGAGGAGCGACACGGACTGGAGGACGCCCTGCTCGCGCGCGACGTGCCAGACTCCGGCGCGCTGCACGCCCTCGGCGTCGGCGAAGAGCATGAGGCCATCGTGGCGGCGCATGAGGCGGATGATGGCGTCGAACGCGGCGGCGAAGGCGCGCGTGTCCCGCCCCGCGCCGGCGAGCATGATCGTCGGCGCGCGGTCCGGAGAAAGCAGGTCGTTGGGGGCGGCGGGGAGATGCACGCCCCAGGGGACAAACCGCGTGCGCGCCGCGAACCCCACGGCGTGAAGTTCCCGCTCGATCTCGCGGTCGGGAGCGAAGAAGGCGGTTCGGACGCCCGGGACAGCGCCGAGTCGGCGGGCGCGCCCGACCAGGCCTCCGCGCCAGACTTCCAGCGCGAGGGGCGCTTCGAAGCGTCGTGCAATCTGCAACCCGAGTGACCAGGCCGAGCCGCCCAGGACATGAACGACATCGATGCCAGGCTCGCCCTCGCCGAGGGAGCGAACGGCGGAAACAACCCGCGCGGCGCGAAGACTGAGCGTGAACGGCATGCCCGTGTCGGCGTAGGTGACGGCCTGGCTGAAGGCATCGGCGGCGGCGGGCGGCAGGCCGCGCTCGGGGATCGCCTGCACCACGCGCACGCCCTCGCCGGTCATGCCGACTTCGAGGCGTGCGAGCATCGCGTTCTCGCGCCGCGCGAAGAGTTCATCGGCGATGATGAGGGCGCGCATGGCGTGCTCCGGTCGCGTGCGGTCAGGCGACGGCGGACCTCCCGCGATCGTCGGCGCGGAAGTCGAGGTCCGGGAACGCCCCTTCCTCATCCTTGAGCGCGGCCGTGCGCCAGAGGCCGACCCAGTGGCGAGGCTCGACTTCGCGCAGGACGTAATCGCCCGCGGGCCCGTCGCGAGCCGCGAGATCGTCGGGCGGGTCTTGCCATGGCCACCAGGGGCGGACGCCGCGATCCGCGCCGGGGAGCCGCCTGAACTCGTCCGGATTCTCGACAATCTCCTTGATGGTGACGAGGCGGTTCCGCCGCTCGTGCAGTTTGGGGATGCTGGCGAGCAGGCCGCGGGTGTAGGGGTGCAGGGGCTTGTCGAAGAGTTCGAAGACGTTGGCGTACTCGACGACGCGGCCCGCGTACATGACGCACACGACGTCGGAGTTCTCGGCGACGACGCCGAGGTCGTGCGTGATGAGCATGATGGCCATGCCGCGCGACTGCTTGAGTTGCTTGAGAAGTTCGAGAATCTGGGCCTGGATGGTGACGTCGAGTGCGGTGGTCGGCTCGTCGGCGAGGAGGAGGCGTGGTCGGCAGGCGAGGGCCATGGCGATCATCACCCGCTGGCGCATGCCCCCGGAGAACTGGTGGGGGTAGGCTTTGATGCGCTTTTCCGGCTCGGGGATGCCGACGTCGCGCATGGACTGGAGGGCGATCTTCTCCGCCTCGCGCGCGGAGACGTGCTGGTGGAGGAGGATGGCCTCCATGATCTGGTCGCCGACGGTGTAGACGGGGTTGAGGCTGGTCATCGGCTCCTGAAAGATCATGGCGATGTCGTTGCCTCGGACCTCGCGCATCTGGCGGTTGTTCAGGCGGACGAGATCGACCGGGCCGTGCTCGGACCGGAAGTGGATCGCGCCGCGGTCGAAGCGTCCCGGCGGTCGCGGGATGAGTTGGAGCATGCTCATGGCGGTGACGCTCTTGCCGCAGCCGGACTCCCCGACGACGGCGAGGGTCTGCCGTGGGTAGATGGTCATGCGGACGCCGTCGACGGCCTGGATGCGCGGGCCGGAGCCGTTGTCGAACGAGACGGCGAGGTTGTCGACGCGGACGATGGGCGTGTTTTCGTCCGCGCCGGCGGCGGGTGTTCGGCTGGTTGAAGTGCTTGCGGTCATCGTCGCTCCTGGGTGCGGTCAGACACGGGCCTTCTTGAGTTTGGGGTCGATGGCGTCGCGCAGGGCCTCGCCGATGAGGTTGTACGAGAGGACGGTGAAGAAGATCGCCGCGCCGGGGAAGAGGGCGAGCCAGGGAACGAAGTCGCCGACCTGGTTGTTGGCGTCGCTGAGAAGCCGTCCCCACGAGGCCTGGTTGGCGGGGCCGAGGCCGAGGAAACTGAGGATGGCCTCGGCGAGGATGGCGGCGGCGATGGCGAAGGAGGCGTCGACGAGCACGGGCGTGACGCCGTTGGGGAGCATGTGCTTGAAGAGGATGGAACGGAGCGGCAGGCCGACGGCGCGTGCGGACTGCACGAAGTCCTGCCCGCGGAGTTTGTAGAACTCGGCGCGGATGAACCGGGCCGCGCCGGTCCAGGAGACGCACCCGATGATGACCATCATGACGTAGGTGTTGCGGGGGAGGACGGCTGCGGCGACGATGAGGAGGAAGAGGACGGGGATGGCCATGAAGACCTCGACGACGCGGTAGAGGAGCATGTCCACCCAGCCGCCGAAGTAGCCCATGAGCGCGCCCATCGTGACGCCGATGAGGACGGCGATACCGGTCGAGACGAGGCCGATGGAGATCGAAAGGCGGCAGGCGTGGAGCATCTGGCTCAGGACGTCCTGGCCGATCGAGTCGGTGCCGAGCCAGAACCTGCTTCGTCCGAGCGATTCGAGCCAGTGGAAGACGTCGCGCACTGATCGGAACTCGCCCCGTTCCAGGCCCGATGCGTACTCGGCGAGCAGGTCGTCGGGCGAGCGGGGAAGCAGGCCGACGTTGGAGCGCAATCGCGTGCCGAGCGAGGCCGCCAGCCCTTCCGTCGGCGCGGTTTCGGAGAGGAGCGGGTCGGTTGCCCGCTTGCGGACCTGCCAGCGCGGGTCGTCCCGAAAACTGCCGACGCCGAGTTCTCGGGCGAGGTCCTGCGCGAGGCCGTCGATGATGGCGGACATCGGGGTGGTGCGCGGCGGCTGGAGGTCGAGCGAGGTGGAGCCTTGTCCGGGGGAGTACGGGATCAGCGTGTGGATCGTGCGGATCTCGCCGCGGGCCTCGCGCGCGCCATAGGTGAACGAAGGGATGGGGTCGTGCCAGGTGAAGGCGACGCTCGACGCTGCGATGAGCGCGGCGCACGCGACGGGGAAGAGACGGTGGAGCAGCGACTCCATGAAGGGGATGAAGAGCACGGGCAGCGAAACGAGGATCGTCACCGCCACCGGAGAAGCCCACCGGAACACGGGGTCGGCGTGCATCGATCGCATCCAGTCCGGGGCGTCGGCGGATCGGAACGCCGCTCGCACGGCGGCGCAGGCGGCAACGATGAGCGCCGCCTGCAACGAGCAGACGAAGAGCGCGGCCAGCCGTTTGGAGCGCGGCGCGGGCAGCGGCAGCAGGAGCGCCGCGCCCCAGGCGATCGCGCCGAGGGCGAGCAGGGCGTCGGTCGGGCCGAGGTGGTCGAACATGGGCGAGTGGACGCGCTGCACGCTGCCGTCTGGGCCGAGTTCCCACAGCATGATCGGGTGCCCGCTGGCGAGGAAAGGGGCGAAGACGGCGAAGAAGATGACGATTGAGAGCCAGCAGAGGCCGAGGAACGCGCCCGGTCGGCGCACGACGCGCGCCCACGCCTCGGTCCAGAACCCTTGCGCGGGCTGGTGGCCGATGCCCTGCATCAGTTGGACGCCGGTGACGGCCTCGGCCGGCCCGACGGCTCGCACGACCTTCTGGATGTTGTCGCCTGTGGTCATGTCAGTTGTACGAGATGCGCGGGTCGGCCAGGGCGTACAGGATGTCGGCGAGCAGCAGGGCCAGCATGTTGATGAGGCCCACGATCAGCGCGTTGGCGAGCAGCACCTCGCGGTCGCGGAGGAAGATCGCCTCGATGATGAGGCTGCCCATGCCAGGGACGGAGAAGATGCGCTCGACGACGACGGAGCCGCCGAGCATGGCGGGAAAGACGCTGACGAACATGGTGATGAGCGGGAGGAGGCTGTTGCGGAAGACGTGGCGGAGGACGATGTCCTTCCCGGAAACGCCCTTGGCCTTGGCGGTGCGCACGTAGTCCGCGTTGAAGTTGTCGAGCATGGCGGCGCGGGTCTGCTTGCTGAGGACAGCGAACCCGCCGTAGACGAGGCAGGCGACGGGGAGGGCGACGTGCCAGAGCGTGTCGAGCAGGTAGCCGCGCTGCCATGCGCCGTCGTCGGCGCGGGTGGGGAGGAAGGTGTACGCCGCGGCGTCGTTGGAGTGCAGCCCGGCGACCGGGAACGCGCCGAGGCCCGTGACCTGGTTGGCGAGGTAGCCCATCGCCAGCACGCCGGCCCACACGACGGGCACGGACCAGAGCGCGACGAAGAACGCCCCGGAGAGCACGTCGAACCACGATCCTTGCCGTGTCGCGGCGAGCATCCCGGTCGGGATGGCGACGGCGTAGATAATCGGGAAGGCGAGCAGGTTCAGCATGAGCGTGACGGGGAGAGCATCGCGGATGAGGGCGGAGACGGGGCGCGAGCGGCTGAACGACATGCCGAGGTCGGGAGCGGCGACCCAGACGACGCCGGAGATGCCGAAGCCGGCCTGCGGGAAGGGGCGGGCAGCGAAGACGGCCTCGAGCCTCGCGAGCGACTGCTGGGCGGCCTGGTACGCCTCCTGCATCAGGACGAAACGCTCAACCACCGGCCCGTCATCCGCGCCGGGGATGGACCCCTTGGGGACTGCTCGCTGCGAGAAGTCCTTGAGCGTGCCGTCGTCCTTGACGAGCGAGCCGCGCCCAGCCTCTCGGAGGCGCTCGCCGAGGGCGAGTTCGAACTCGGTCTGCGCGCGGAGGTATGCGAAGCGTGCTCTTGCGTAATCGTTCGAGGCCCGCCGGTACGCCCGCGTCCGATCCTCCTGCGTCGCGTCCGGCTCGAAGGCGAACGGTTCGCGCTGGGGGCGCGGGAGGACGTCGGCGTAGAGCCACCAAGCGGGCATGGGCTTGACGCTCTTGGGGGGGCGGACCACCTCGCCGCCTGGGACGACCTGGTCGCGTGTGCCGAACTTGAGGGGGCTGACTCGGGCGAGCCAGCGCAGATACTGCATAAGGACGGGGTCGTCGAGTCCGTAGCGATCTTCGAGGTAGGCCTGCTGTGCTGCGCGGGTGCTGGAGTCCATCTGCCCGCCGGCGGCGACGGTGAGGGCCGCGCCGATGCCGCCGGGGCTGGCCGCGACGAGCAGGAACACCAGCAGCGTCATCCCGATCACGGTCGGGACCATCAGCAGCAGGCGTCTGAGGATGTAGGTCGTCACGTCGGCGGCTCCGGGGACGCGCGGTGGAACGGAGAAGGAAAGAACCGGAGACGGCTACGGCTTGACCCAGAGGTCGTAGTACTCGAGGCCGCTCGCGTACTCCTGGAAGTTGCGGGTCCGCTGCGTGATGAAGCGCAGCCAGGGGAGTTCGCTCAGGTAGGTGTAGGGCTGCTCCTCGTGGAAATGCCGGTGGAGTTCGCGCCAGACGAGCATGCGCCTGTCGAAGTCGAGCGTGCGGCGCCCCTCCTCGATGAGGCGGTCGGCCTCCGGGCTGGCCCACTGGATGAAGTTGTCGCCCTGGTTCTGGATGGAGGACGAGTGCCAGATCTGGTTGGGGTCGTTCTCGGGGGCGGAGGCCGACCACGCGAAGGTGATGGCGTCGAAGTCGCGCGCGTTGAGCGTCGATTGCAGCACGGACCAGTCGATGGGGCGGAGCGTGAGGCGGATGCCGACCTCGGCCATGGCCTGCTGCAGATACGTCACCATCTGGAGCGTGCTCTCGGAGCCTTGGCCGAAGGTGATCTCGAACTCGAACGGCTCGCCGGCGGCGTTGACCATCACGCCGCCGCGGTTGCGCCAGCCGGCCTCCTCGAGCAGGCGCAGGGCACGCTGGGGGTCGTAGGGCCAGGGCACGATCTCGGGGTCGGCCTGGGGCGTGGAACTGAGGAATGGGCCGGTGGCGGGTCGGCTGAGGTTCTTCTCGATGTCGCGGCGGATGCGCTCGCGGTCGATGAGCATGGTCATCGCCTGGCGGACGCGCGTGTCGTGGAAGGGCGTGGCGCGGCGATTGTTGCGCAGGCCGCACTGCCAGGCGATGAACGAGTAGCCGCCCTGCATGTTGTACCACTTGCGGGCCTCGAAGCGTTCGTTGAAGCGGGGATCGTTGGACTTGATGTCGAACTGCGCGCCGGTCGGGCGCATCATGTCGCCCTGTCCGCTCTCGAAGGCGGTCAGGCGGGCGAGGCTGTCCTGGATGGTCTTGAAGCGGATGGAGTCCAGCGGGGGTCGCGGGCCCCAGTAGAGGTCGTTGCGCACGAGGACGATGTCCGACGGCGGCGTCCACTGGTCCTCCACGCTTACTCGCGCCAGCCGAAACGGGCCCGAGCCGACCGCAAGCCCCGTCGACTGGTTGAAGGTCGCGGGCGACTCGATCCACGCCTCGTAGACGGATTTGGGCAGGATCTTGTGCCCGAAGGCCTGGGCGAGGTTGTCGAATCGCGGCTCCTTGAAGTGGTACTCGATGACCTTGCTGGTCGCGGGATCTCCGATCACTTCGAGGCGGGACATCGCGTTGTAGACGCTGCGGAATCGCTCGGCCTCGATCTCGGCGTTGAAGAGGAGTTCCTCGAAGGTCCAGCGCACGTCCTCGGCGAGGACGGGGTCGCCGTTGCTGAAGCGTGCCGCGTCGCGGATCTTCACGCGCAGCCACATGCCGTCGGGGTCGTACTGCCACGCCTCCGCGAGGCGGCCCCTGAGTTCGAGGGTCTGGGGGTCGTACCAGCCGAGGCTCTCGGTGATGAGGTCCACGACGCGCCGGCCGTAGACGTCGGCGTAGAGGAAGGGCGTGATTTTGGAGGGCTGTCCCTCGAAGATCTCGATGAACTCCCCGCCGGGGTGGAAGTCATCCTGCTCGTAGGGATCGACCGAGAAGTCCCATGGGGTGGCGACGGTGACGGGCACACCCTCTCGTGCCCAGGCGGTCGCGCCGCCGGCCGGCGGTCGGACGGGACGTTCCCGCACGTCCGGCTCGGTTGTGTTCCGAGCAACCGCGACGCCCGCGTCGAGTTGCCGCTGGATGTCGGCGAGGGCGTCCTCGATGGCGTCGAGTTGGCTCCGGTCGTTCGCGGGGGTGTCGAGTTGCCGCTGGATGCGGGCGAGGCTGCTCTCGATCGAGTTGAGTTGGGCCTGGGTGGAACGGAGTTCCTTCCACTTTCGGTCGTCCTGGACCATGCCGAGCCAGAGGCTCAGGCCGACCGCGAGGAGGATGACGAGGACGATGAAATCCTTGAGGCCGAACTTGTTCTGCATCGGACGCCCTCTCTGTGGCCGCCGCGCCGGGTCGGCGCGGGCACGATCCCCCTGATGGACAACAGATTACCGCCTGGACCGCTTCGGGTCGAACGCCTCGCGGAGTCCCTCGCCCACGAAGTTCAGGGCCAGCAGGGTGACCCCGAGCAGGAGACAGGGGAACAAGAGGAGCCACCAGTTGCTGCGGTAGGAGTTCAGTTCGCTCAGGCCCTCCGCGGCGAGGTTGCCCCAACTGGGGAGGGGCGGCTTGACGCCGATGCCGAGGAAACTCAGGAACGACTCCTGGAGGATCGCCTGCGGGACGGTGAGGGTGGCGTAGACGATGATCGGGCCGACGAGGTTGGGGAGGAGGTGCCGCCAGAAGATCCGCCCGACGGGTGCGCCAGCGGCACGGGCGGCCTCGACGAACGGCTGCGACTTGAGGCTGAGCACCTGGCCACGGATCACCCGGGCCATCGTGAGCCAACTGACGCCGCCGATGGCGACGAGGAGGACGACAACGTCGTAGGTCGTGCGCGCGCCGTCGGAGATGTCGCGCCGGCGGAGGCTCGGCACCTGCTCGGTCCGCGCTTCGAGGTCGGCGCGCAGGTCCGGGTCCTGCGAGAGCAGCCGCTCGACGGAGGTCCGGTCGGTCGGCAGGCCGCGCTCCGCGGCGACGAGGGTCGCCTCCTGCTGGACCCACCGCTCTCGTGCTTGCTGGCGGGTGACGTACTCGTCCATCACCGCGTCGCTCGCCACCGCGAGCAGGACGACGAGGAGGATGTACGGCAGGCCGTAGAGGACATCCACGATGCGCATCATCACGGCGTCGGTTCGTCCGCCGATGTAGCCCGAGAGGCCGCCGTAGAGCGTGCCGATGCAGACGGAGATGAGTGCGGCGGCGATGCCGATGGTGAGCGAGATGCCGCCGCCGGTGAGCGTGCGGAGCAGCAGGCTGCGCCCGAGCGCGTCGGTGCCCAGGGCGAAGGATGGCCAGTGGCGGCGCAGTTCTCGGGAGGCGGCGTCGGTCGGCTCGGCGAGGAGTTCATCGGGCGCGACGCCGAGGGACGCGGCGATTCGTTCGACCGCCTCGGAATCCACGAGTTGGTTCAGTCTCGCCGCCTGGTGGGCATCGACCCCCCACCACGAGGGCGGCAGCCTCCCGGCGCGAGGCTCGCCGGCGTTGTACCGGGGGATGCCCGCTTCGCCCGCGGGCTGTGCGAGCGTCCACGGGAGAGTGCACAGGCACGCCAGGACCATCAGCAGGATGACAGCGAGACCGACGACGGCCGGACGGTTGCGCAGGAAGGCCTGGCCAGCCGAGACGTGGGTGGCTCGATGAAGGGTCGGCGCGGGGTCCATGCCGCAGGAGCGTACACGCCGGAGCGGGCGAGCGGGAGCGGACCCCACGGGCAACCGCTACCCTCCTCGCGGGCGCGGCCGAGGGCGCGCGGAGAGCACCCGTGTTCAAGGGATCGATCAGGATCGTGCGGGTCTTCGGCATCGACGTGGCGATGCACTGGACCTTCCTGCTGCTCGTGGGCTGGATCGTGTTCGTCTCGATGACCCGGGGCGGAGACCTGGTGGGCACGGCGTGGTCGCTGGGGTTCGTGGGCGCGCTCTTCACGTGCGTGGTGCTGCACGAACTGGGGCACGCGCTGGCGGCGCGCCGGTACGGGATCGCGACGCGGGGCATCACGCTGCTGCCGATCGGGGGAGTCGCCGCGCTGGAGCGGATGCCGACCGAGCCGGTGCAGGAGATCGTGATCGCGCTGGCGGGGCCGGCGGTGAACGTGGTGATCGCGGGGCTGCTGTTCGGCGTGCTGGCGGCGGTCGGCGACGTGCGGCCGACGGGCACGCCGGTTCTCTTCGTCGGCCAGAACTACGGCATTGTCGCCCACCTGGCCATCGTAAACGTGGCGCTGGTGCTCTTCAACATGCTGCCGGCGTTCCCGATGGACGGCGGGCGCGTGCTGCGAGCGCTGCTGGCGACGGCGATGAGTTACGCGGACGCGACGGAGTGGGCGGCGCGGGTCGGGGGTGTGATGGCGGCGCTCTTCGTCGCCCTCGGGCTGTTCTTCAACCCGTGGCTGGTGTTCATCGCGTTGTTCGTGTTCCTCGGCGGGCAGGCGGAGGCGCGGGCGGCGAGGACGCGCTCTGTGCTGGAGGGGGTGAACGTCGGACAGGCGATGCTGACGGCCTTCCGCACGCTGCGGGCCGATGAGACGCTCGCCGACGCGTCGGCCGAACTGCTGGCCGGATCGCAGCAGGACTTCCCGGTGGTCGATGCCCAGGAGCGGGTGGTGGGCGTGCTGACGCGCGACCTGCTCGTCCAGGCGTTGGCGCGGGAGGGGCTTGGAGCGAGCGTCGGGAGCGTGATGATGCGCGGCTGCCCGACGGTCGCCGAGTCGGCGGACCTGGAAGACGCCTTCGAGCGGATGCAGGCCTCGCGCTGCCCGGTGCTGCCTGTGCTGCGCGAGGAGCGGCTGGTCGGGCTGCTGACGATGGAGAACCTGGGCGAGTTCGTGATGCTGCGCGGGGCGCTCGACCGGCGGATGGCCTCGGGTCAAGGCGACGTCTCGCGCCCTTCGGTTGATCAGTCCTCGTGGTCGTCGCGTGGTTGAGGCATGGACAACGGCCCCGCGCCGCGCGCCGGGACACCCAGGCCGTGCTTGTACACCAGTTCCCCGCCCGCGTGCGCCGTTGCACCCACCCAGACCGCGACGCCCGCCCCGGCGGCCAGGGCCAGCCCGGCGGCGGCGATCCGCAGGCGCGGACGAGGCACGAGCGTCACCGCGGCCAGCGCGGCCGGGATGAGCGGCCAGATCCAGCCGTTCTCGCCCAGTTCCTCGTGCCGCTCGAGCGCGGCCTGCTCGGCGGTGGTCAGGGACAGGGCTTCGACGCCCTCTTCCGCGGCCTCTCCCGAGTTTGCGGCCAGAGCAGCGCCGATCGAAGCGGCTGCGTACCACGCGAGCAGCGCCAGCCCAAGGCCGCGGCTCCGAGCCTTCATCGCCAGGTGGATGACGAGGGGCACGACGCCGATCAGCGCCAGGACGATCGGGAAGTGAACGAGCATCGCGTGGCGGGCGTGCGGGTCCTGCAGCGTATCGAGCATCCCTTGCATAAGCGGGCTCCTTGTGTGGCCGCGCCCCGGATCGCGTCAGTGCTGGGTTGTTCGGAATCAGGGCGACTGGATTCGAACCAGCGACCTCGTGGACCCAAACCACGCGCTCTACCAAGCTGAGCTACGCCCTGTCGGTCGGCCGCGGCGCGGGCCGACGGGCAAGGATACGCCCGCCCGGGGTTCGCGCCGCGAGCCGGAAACAAAGCCGGCCCGCCGCGGTTGCGACGGGCCGGCGCCCCGCTCACACACTCTCTCTCGCCCCAGCGGGGTCACTGCACACAAACGGACCCGGGCATACGCCGGCGTCCGGTTCCTTCCTAGAGCGGCACCTCCTTGAAGAGGAGGATGCGCGGCTTGTCGCCCGGGCGGACGACGTTCGAGCGGTCCACCACCATCAGGAATCGGCGGGCGATCGAGGGCGTCATGGGCTGGTCGTTGGCCAGGCCCTGGACGTCGGACTCCTGGTATCCGTGGAGCATGAACCAGACGGCGAAGACGTCGGAGCGGACGCTCACACCGGAAAGGGCGGCGTTGGCGATGACGAGGCGCTCGGCCCAGTCGTCGGCGAGGTCGTCGTTTTCCGCGCCGCCGGCGCCGTAGCGGACGGATTCCAGCCCGGCGTGACTGACGTTCTGGCCGTTGAAGCCGAGGCGGTCGATGTCGTGCGGGAAGGCCGTGTCGGGATACCGCGTGTCGCGGACGGCGAGGAGTTCGCCTGGCGAGAGCAGGCCGGGCATCTCGCGGATGGCGGGGATGCCGGTGGCGACGAGGCGGCCGTCGTCGGCGGGGTCGTAGCCGGGCGGGGCGTTGGCCGGCGCGCCGCTGGAGCCGTCGCGGAAGTTGAGCAGGTTCGTGGGCACGCCTGCGAAGTCGCGCGGGTAGATGGCGAGGCGGTCGCGGTAGGCGTAGAGGGTGGCGGCGAGGTCGGAAGTCTGGTCGTGGCCGCTGCCCATCCACCACCATGACGACCCGCCGGTGGGGTCGGGCACGGCGGGGCTGAACATCGGGATCGCGCGGAGGACGGCGAGCGGCGCGGTGTTGACGTTGATGACGCCGAAGGTGCCGATGCTCGTCGAGCCGAATCGGCGGGGCATGGTGGTGAATCGGTCGAGGATGGTCATCGCCATCGGGACGCCGAGGCCCCAGCGCTGGTCGGTGGTCGCGTCGAAGAGGCCGTCGTCGTTGGCATCGAAGAAGGGGACGAAGTCGTCGAGGACGAGCTGGCCGGCTTCGAGGGCGGGGCCGACGGCGATGCCCGCGCCGGACTGGAAGGCGTTGTGGTAGAGGTCGCCCGCGGGCGGGTTCTCGTAATAGAGGGCGATCGCCAGCGCCTCGGAGAGCGTGGTCCATTGATCCTGCTCGTCGGCGAGGGCGGGGTCGAAGGTGGGGCCGATGCCAAGGGGAAGCAGGAAGTCGGCGATGCGCATGCGCGAAACGCCGTTCGAGTCTTCGAATCGCTCGTTGTCGAGGCTCGGAACCGCGTAGAGGGGTGTCTCACCCGGCAGCGAGCCGTCGAGCGTGCGGCCTGCGATGTTGGCTCCGATGGACTGGCCGCTCTTGTCGTCCGGTCCCTGACTGATGGTCGGGAGGACGGCTTGGCCGGCTGGTCCCGCCTGCTTGTTCAGGAGGCCGTCGAGGGTCTGGTCGCCCTTGGTGCCGGTGAAGTCGCCGATGGCCAAGCGCGAGCCGGTGCCGTCGGTCTGGGTGGCATTCTGGAGCGTGCCCAGCCACTTGGACTCGATGCAGTAGGCGGGGATGACGCTTCGGGGGGGGTCGGAAGTCACGCCGCCGCGGGGGTCGTCCTTACGCCGGATGGAGGCGTGGCGGGTGATGGAGAGGCCGCTGTTGTCGGGGCTTGCGGCGGGGTCGGGCGGTTCGGGGCCTCGCTGCGCGCCGGAGACTCCTCCCTGCTGGCCCGGCCCGTGACCGGAAAGTTGGCGGTCGAGCGTGACGCCACCTGGCGCCGGGTCACGGAGTCGATCGACGAGCACGCGAAGTGGCGCGGTGGCCGACGTGCGCCAGAGCTTGAGAACGCGTCGGCTCTCGTCCGTGCCGTTCTGGAGGTTGCGGAAGGCATTGCTGGTATCGATGACGCCGTTGCTGATGTCGGCGGGGGGGACGCGGATGGCGACCGCGCCGAGTTGCGTATTCAGCCAGTCCTGGACGGTGGCTTCCTCGGTCGGGACGGGATTGCCGGTGATGTTGGCGATGCGGGTGGCGATCTCGGTGATGCCGTTGCTGAGGGTATAGAAGACCTGCGTCTCGCGCGGGTTGATGGTGACGCTCGTCGCGCCGCCGCCGAACGCGCCGCTGACGAGTTTGTAGTAGTCGTTGCCGTACTGGACGTAGAAGGAGCCGCCGGACTCGGGGAGGGTGACGGCGCGGTCGAAGGGGTTGTGGACCTGGAAGGCGATGACCTCGAAGAGGAAGTCTGGGTTGCTCTCCTGAACGCGCCCGTCGATGGACGGATCGCGCGTGTAAACCTTGATCTGGCCGCTACCGTCGTTGATGGTGCGCTCGCCCGTGTCGTCGTCGCCGCCGAGGGCCTGGGGCGTGTCGGTGTAGACGGCGAAGGAGGCTGCCTCGGTGAGGAAGGGCTGGGCTTCGATGCCGAAGACGTTGATCGCCTGCGAACTGACCGGCTCGCCCTGGGCCAGGCGCGAGTCGCCCAGGTCCAGCAATCCCGGCGCGTAGTTGCCGCTCACATCGTCGATGATCTGCTGGCGGATGCTGGCATCGACGAGGAGCGTGCGCACAGTGGGCGTGTCGTCGTCGTCGTCGTAGGCGTCGGCCATGTTGACGGCCGTGTGGGCGGCGATGCGGAGGGCGAGTTCCGGGCCGCGGTGGGCGTAGAAGAGGGTCGAGTAGCCCGCGGTGCCGGACCATGCGGCGGAGAGGTTGGAGTACGGGAGGAGTGCGTCGGCGTAGTGCTGGAAGAGCGTGCCGACGGCCGGCGTGCCGCCGGGGAAGAGGTCTTCAGTGACGGCGCGCAGGTCGGTGGCGGTGATGGGTGTGTTCGGCGTGACGCCGAGGCGCGACATGATCGGGCGGGCCGCGCTGATGGTGGTGAGTCGGCGGCGCGGGTCGATCGAGGCGTGGACGAGGGCGTCGTCGTCGAGGAAGCCGTTGGGGCCGTCGTTGACGGCGTCGTTGTCGATGCCGCCGCGTTCGAGGGCGAGGGGTCGGTTGTCGCGGATGGGGCTGTAGGGCTGGCCGCCGCTGAGGAAGCGGCCGCCGAGGGCGGATTCGAGGCGTGAGCGCGTGGCGGGGTCGTTCACGCCGTTGTACACGAGCAGTTCGTAGAGGTCGGCGAGGTTGAAGGGAGCGGCGATGGTGTGCATGGCGCCGGAGTCCTGCCCGGCGGCGTCGATGCCGAGGCCAGCGAAGTCGCGGTAGTACTCGGTGCGGGTGATGCCCCAGTCGGGCGAGCCGTTCCAGTTCGCGGGCGGGACGAGGCCGGCGAAGAGGGACTGGCGCAGGGCGTTGTAACCGGAGCGGCCCATCTCGTACATGAAGTCGGGTGGATCAAGATCGTCAATGCGGAGGTCTGAATAGTCGCCAACCCCACCTGACTTCGGTTGCTCGAGACGCTCGTATGTGAGTTCGGAGCCGTAGTTCAGGGCGGCGTTCTCGAGGGTGAGGAAGGCGAAGAGATCGGCGTCCGAGGGCGTCGTGCCGAGCATGTCGGAGCGCGAGGGGGCGTCGGTGAGGTCGGTGGCGACGTTGACGTTGACGCGGCCGGAAAGGTCGATCGCGCGGGCGGCGATGAAGTAGCGGTAGCGTCGGTCGTTGAGGAACGAGCGCCACAGTTCCGGCGTGTTCGGGCTGCGGGCTTCGACGAGTTCGAACCAGCGCGAGTCGAGGATGCCGTCGCCGTCGGCGTCGGCCCATTGGTAGAGGGGGAAGGCGAGGTTGTTGTACGAGTTGACGCCGCCGACGGGGTGGCGGGGCACGCGGAAGGCGGCGCGCTGGCGTGCGGTCCACTCGGCGGGGCGGTGGTTGAGCGAGTCGCTGGTCTGGGCCGTTCCGCCGAAGTCGAGGTCGGTCGTGGGATTGGCGTTCGTACCGGCGTCCCAGAGGCGCAGGTCGCGGCGCATGTCCCACGGCGTGGCCGCGAAGTTGCCGCCGGTGCGTCGGAGGTTGAAGAGATTGACGTACGCACCGTCCGGCGCGAAGTTTGAGATGTGCGCCCAGTCGACCTGTCGCTGGTACTCCTCGGTGGCGGCGTAGGTGTTGGCGTCGAAGTTGAGGAAGGTCGGCTCGCTGGCGGCCAGCCACGGGTCCGTGCCCGAGCCGACGACGGTCCCGTTGTTGAGCGTGACGAGGCCCGTCGGCGAGAAGTTCCGCGTGGTGACGGCCTCCATCGCGCCCGTGTTGGGGTTGACGACGAAGTAGGGCGACGAGGGATAGTCCCACGCCTCGCGTCGCTGGAGGGGCGCGCCGTTGTCGGCGTACTCGCCCGCGAAGAAGATCGAGAAAGTGTCGCCCGCGATGACGCCGGCGATGTAGTCGCGGACCTGCTCGGGGACGGAGTGGCGTTCGTCGTTCTTGACAACGGCCGCGCTGATCTGGCGGTCGGAGCGTCCGATGGCGGCGTAGAGGATGGTGACGACGGCGAGCAGGGCGAGGACGCCGACGACCATAATGAGGAAGGAGCCTCGGCGCGACGGCCCCGCGCCGGCTGGCAGGCCGCTGATCGCCTTGAGCAGGCGTGCGCGCGAACGCCGACCCCCGCGGGAACGCTTCGTGCGGTTGTGCAGGTCGGTTGTCATCGGGAGTCTCCCGCCGCGTGGTCGCGGCTCAGAACGAGCGCCGCTCGGGCACTTCGAAAACGAACTGGTACGACTGCTCGACCGAGGGGTCCTGCGCATCGGCGAGCGAGAGCGTGATGCGGATGAGTTTCGGCCATGCCCAGGGGATGGTCGGCGGTTCGTTGGCGGTGGTGGGCTGCCAGGTCGGGTCGAAGTAGCCGAAGTGGGCGTACTGCTGGATCGCGGGCGAGCCGCTGGAAACGGTGGCGTCGTATACCGTGTTCGTGGCGAGCGGATAACTGCCTGTCGTGCCGTCGAGGCGGCGGTAGACGGTTGAGTGCTGGTGTTGCATACCCGTGGCGGGATCGATCGGGTAGGGAGCGGCGACGCGGTACTCTCGGCCGTCGTTGAATGGGCCGTTGCTGGTGTTGGGGTCTCCGTCGGCATCGACGAAGCGTTCGAGGCCGTGCCAGATGAGTTCGCCGTGGCGGGGGCTGGTGTCGTCGTTCACGGTCTCGCCGAAGGAGAACTCGACGATGAACTCGGTGCAGCGGGGGACAAAGCCGTGGGCGGTGACGGCGCGCTGGTCTGCGAGGCGATAGGCCAGCACCTCCCGCGCCCAGCCCTGCTGATTGGCGAGCGCGACGGTGTCCACGTAGGCGGGCATCGAAGGCTCGACGCGGATACGGTGGCCGCCTGATGAGCCGGCGTAGGAGTGCGCCGGGAACAACTCTCGCAGCCAGGCGTGGACGAACCTGCGGTCGCCCTGGAGGGGGTTGCCTGTCGGCGGCGACGCCTCGAACTCGCCATTGAGCGCAGCGCCCGTCGCGGGGTCGAAGTCGGCGGGCGATGAGTTGAGCGGCAGAATGTCCGCATCGCAGATGATGGTGCGAATCTCGGCGGGGTCGGCGGTGGCGATGTCGACGATGCCGGAGGCGAAGAGCGGGAGCAGGCCGGCGGCGTCGTTCCGGATGCGCGGGATGTTGGGCGAGTCGAACTGGGAGAGGTGGCGGAAGAGGCTCGACGCGGCGGGCTGGGCGGCGATCTGGATGTCGCTGTCCAGCCAGCGGGCGGGGGCGAGATTGAACGGGTCCGGGTTCGGCGGGCCTTGCTCCGCGCCGGTTGGCTGGATGAGGATCGTGACGTGGCGGGCGAGGGTCCACTCGGCGGCGAACTCGTTCGGCCCGTTGCGCGCGCCCAGGCGCCAGCGGTCGGGCAGATCGCCGGGGTAGCCGTGGTCGGCTTCGGGCGTGACGAAGGCGTTGATCTCGGACTGCGAGCCGTCGGCGTCGTAGCGGGCACCGTGCCCGATGTAGATGCGCGCGTGGTCACCCTTGGGCGAGCGCGCCGGGTGCAGGGCGTCGCGGACGGTGGTGAACTGGCCGCGGGCGAGGAAGACGATCTCGTCGGCTCGGCGCGGGCGCGGCGTGAGGTCGGCGGGATGGAGCGGGACCGAATCGCCGGCGAGCGTGAGGTTGCCGTTGGCGTCCACGTCCACGTAGCCGTGGCGGAAGATGAGGAACCCGTCGCGGCTCATGGCGCGGAAGTCCTCGCGGAGTTGCTGCTCGATCTGGGCGGCGGCCTGGTTGAGGAGGCTGACGCGACGCCCGCCGGAGACGGTGCGCCCGACGGACTCGAAGACCGACGCGATGCCGACCGCGATCAGCGCGATCGCGCCGATGGCGACGAGGAGTTCGATGAGCGTGAAGCCGCGTCGGTTGCGATTGGCCTGGTTGTGCATGGCTCGCTCCATCTCGCTGCTCACGGTTCGATGACGAAGACGACGGGGTCCACGGGGGGGGCTTGGGGGACGAAGGTGATCGGGCTGAGGTCGGCCGGGGTGATCTCGCCGTCGCCGTCGAGGTCCTGAAGGATCATGGGGACCGGGGGATCGATGCGGATGGCCATGGGCAGGTTGGGATTGACGACGGTGGCGGAGACGACGCGGTAGACGTTGCCCTGGGCGTCGACGAAGCGCTGGCCGGTCTTGCCGAGCATTTGCTCGTACTGGCGGCGCTGCTGGGCGGGCATGGTGTCGCTCAGCGCGATCAGGTTCCGCTCGGTCTGGCCGACGCCGGGGCCGAGGAAGTCGGGGAAGAGTTCCGCGACGACGGGTCGGGAGTAGTTGCGTCTTCCGAGTTCGTTGAGGCCGTTGTTGGAGGGTGTGCCGTCGCGGTGCGCGCCGACGGGTGAGCGACGTTCGGCGTCCCTCAGTGAATCGTCCGTGATCGCACGGGCAAGGGAGATAGGCCCGGCGCCGACGCGAACGGGAAGCCGGATGCCGGGGTCGATGCGGCGGAGGAAGACCGCGACCATGAGGGCGTCGTCGGTCGGGTCGTTCGGGTCCCCGCGTGGGATGCGCTTGCCGACGAAGTCCCAGACGAACCGCGGATCGACGCCCTCGGTGTGGGGCGCGGGGAACAGGCGCGAGCCGACGAAGATCTCGACCGCGTCGGTGCCCGTGCCGAGGGTGATGGTACCGGTCTTGGCGTCGATGGGCGGCGGGTTCCAGCCGGCCCAGTCGCCCCAGGGACCGTTGTAGGGCAGCCCGTTCTGTTGCGTGACGTTGGCGATCCAGTTGATCCAGCCGCCCTCATATTGGCCGGTGCCGGCGTTGAACCTGAGGAGGTCGGTTCGTGCGGTCAGTTCGGACTTGATGGAGTTCATCGCGCCGAGGCCGAGGGTGGTGTCGGAGGCGATGCGCTGCTCGCGGACGACGACGGGGAAAACCGCGCCGAGACCGAGCAGGCCGAGCGCGAGCACGAAGACGGCGATGAGCACCTCGACGAGCGAGAAGCCGAGCGCGGCGCATCGGATGGCGGTCGGTCGTTTCACCGGTCGGCTCCCCCGCCGGGAACCGGCGCGAGGGCGACTTCCTGCAGGCCGCCGCCGTAGCGCTGCACGACGAACGAACGGGCGAGGGCCTGATCGTCGGCGGTCCACTTGCCGTCCTGGTTGGAGTCGCCCTCGAGCCAGGCGTTGAGTTCCTCGGGGTCGACGAGGAATCCGGGCTGTCGGACGTACTCGGGCGTCTGCTTGTCGCGATAGAGCGAGCCGGTGTAGCGGTCGGGCTGGAGGCGGAAGGTCGCGGCGAGTTCGCGTTCCTTGTAGAGGACGAGTTGCGGGACGGTACGGGCGAGAACGGTGTCGCTGGCCAGGTCGCCGAGCAGTTGCGTCGGCCACAGGCTCGGGGAGACGCGCTGGCGTTCGAGCAGACCGCGCACGGTGGCGCGCGGGTCCTGCGCCGCGAGGAAGTTGTGGCTTCGGAAAGGCTCGGCGTTTCGGAACGCCGAGGAGGGAGCGGGCGCGAGGATGAGGGCTTCACGCGTCTCACCGAGGGCGAGCGCGCCCGTGCCCTGGCGGAAGCGGACCATGAACGTCTGGCGTTTGCGGCCGTCATCGCCCCTGGTGGGATCGAAAAAGCCAGTCTCCGGGAAGACCCAGTTGCGGTCGTCCTCGGCGTACCGATCGGGTTGCCCGTTCGCCCTGTCGGAGTCGTACCAGCCAGTGCCACCGTCCGCAGTGCTCCGGCCCGCGGTGCGAGGGGGGGCGAAGCCTCGCACCATCCAGCCGGCGGGGAGGCTGATCGGTTCGAGTTCCCGCACCGCGACGAAGACATCACGCTCGATGGGCCGCGTGGGTTCGGTCTCGTCGGGGATGGTGCCGACCATCTCGTATGCGGCTGCATAGCAGCGTCCGCCCGGCTCGAAGAAGAAGACGACCGCGCCGTCGCCGTGGTCGGAACGGAGTGCGGCCTCGCGTCCGAGGGCGATGGCGACGCGAAGGCGCGTCTCGGCGAGCGAGCGGTTGGATGAATCCAGCAGCGCGCTGAAGGCGGGGATGGAGATCGAGAGGAGCAGGACGATCACCGCCATGACGATGATCAGTTCGGTCAGGGTGAAGGATCGCTCGGGGCTGCGTGTCATTTGCTCACCTCCGCGACGTTGTCGGCGCGCCCGGCCTTCTCACGCTCCGGGTCGGTCCGGAAGGCGCGGCCGAGGGCCTGCTCGATGGCGTCGCCGGTTTCGGTGGGAATGTCTCCGAAGACGCGGTTCGGGCCGGCGGAGACGATGGCGTAGGCCGCGTTGCGGAACTCGGGGTTCGACAGGGCCGGCTCGTCGTCGTCCGGCGCGTCGTTCTCCGGCGCTCCGAGGATCTTGGGGACGTTGAGGTCGCGCAGTTCGACGACCTGGCCCATCTGCGAGCCGCTCGCGCGGCCCTGCTCCCATCGGTAGTAGCGGTACGGCGTGCCGAAGCGATCGACGAGCGAGACGCGCCCCGCGGCCAGGTCCTCGGCGACGACGGTGCCCGCGCGGCCGGGGTCGTACATCGGCTGCGTGCGCTTGGAACTGCGGCGGATGAACGAGCCGTCGGCGCGTGGCGCGGCGAATCCGGGGCCGGCGACGCCGTCGACTTCGTCGCCGAGGGAGCCGAGGAGGTAGTAGGCGAGGGCGTACTCCGAGAATCGGTAGTCGCCGCTGCCGGCGGCAGTGCTGGAGGAGTCGACGCCGTCGCCGCGCAGGTAGGCCATGTCGGCGGGGACGGCGCGGTTGTAGACGCGGGGGTTGAACTTGCCGGGTTCGTCGGGGTCGGCGACGAGCGGATCCTGCGAGTTGGGGAAGCCGGGATAGCGGGCAACGTTGCCGTCCTTGACGAGCGCGGGGAGGAAGCCGAAGTCGGACCGGAACTGCTCGACGGCGACGCGGATGCCCACGACGTCCTGCTGCGAGGCGGTGGTTCGGGCGGTCTTCTGGACGTGGTTGAAGCCGACGAGGAGCAGGCCGATGAGCAGCGCGATGACGAGGAGCGTCACCAGCAGTTCCATGAGCGTGAAGCCGCGGCTTCGTGAGGTCTGGATGTGCGGGCCGTGGATCACGGTTGTTCCTTCCGCCGGGCGGCCCCGGCGCGAGGGGTTCGTGGTCAGACCGCGCCGCCCTGGAGCGACTCGATCATGGCGACGAGGGGCATGAACATGGCGACGACGATGGTGCCGACCATCACGCCCAGCACGACGACCATGAGGGGTTCGAGGAGGCTGACGAGCGAGGCGACGGCGACGTCGACTTCTTCGTCGTAGGTGTCGGCGATCTTGAGGAGCATGGCGTCCATCTCGCCGGTCTCCTCGCCGACGTCGATCATGTTCACGACGATGGCGTCGCAAGTCTTGCTCTCGCGCAGCGGTCCGGCGAAACTCTCACCCTCGCGGATCGAGTCGTGGACCTTGGCGAGCGCCTTCTCAAAGACGTAGTTGCCGGACGTCTCGCCGGTGATGGTGATGGCTTCGAGGATGGGCACGCCGGCCGAGATGAGCGTGCCCAGCGTGCGCGTGAAGCGGGCGATGACGGTCTTGCGGATGAGCGTGCCGAGAACGGGCGTCCAGAGGAGGAGGATGTCGGTGGCGGCGCGGCCCGGACCGGCCTTGCGGATAAGTTTCCAGAAGACGAACGCGGCGAAGGGGAAGGCGACGATGAAGACCGCGCCGGGGACCATCTGGGTCGGGCTGGCGTTGCCGGCGACCCACCGGCTGGTCTCGATGAGCCAGACGGTGATGCCGGGGAGTTTGACGCCGAAGTCCGTGAAGATCTCCTCGAACTTCGGGATGATGAACATCATGATGAAGGTGAGGATGATGATGGCGACGCTCACGACGACGACGGGATAGACCATCGCGCCCTTGATGCGCCGCTTGAGGCGCTGGCTCTTCTCCATGAACTCGGCGAGGCGCTGGAGGATGACGTCGAGCACGCCGCCGATCTCGCCCGCGTTCACCATCTTGGTGTAGAGACGATCGAAGGCGCGGGGGTGCTTGGCCATGGCCTCGCTGAGCGACGAGCCGCCCTCGACCTCCTCGCAGACGCCGAGGAGCGTGTTCTTCAGGGGGCCGGGCTTGGCCTGGGCCTCGAGAATCTGGAGCGAGCGGAGGAGCGGCAGGCCGGCGTCCTGGAGCGTGGACAACTGGCGTGTGAAGACCGTGAGTTGCTTCGCCGAGACGCGGCCGATGCCGAAACTCTTCTTCTTCCGCTTGACGGTGGCCGCCTCGCCGGCGACGGCGGACTTGCGCACCTTCTGCTCGCGAACCGACGTGGGGAAGTACCCCTGCGCCTTGATGCGCTGGATGGCCTCATCGCTGGTGCCGGCCTCGACGGTGCCCTTCTGCGGCTTGCCCGAGGCGTTGAGCGCTTCGTACGTGAATGTCGGCATGGGTGTCGCTCCGCTGGTCCGTCGTGTTCGTCGCCGCCGGGGACCGGCGGCGCGTGCGCGCTCCTCCGCGCGCACGCGGCCGCGTCAGTCCTCTTCGGCGATGGTCTCCCGCACCACCTCGTCGATCGTCGTCTGGCCCTCGTAAATGGCCAGGAGTCCCGCGTCGCGGAGCGAGCGCATCCCGCGCCGCTTCGCGTGGTCTCGCAGCACGCCGGTGCTCGCTTCCTGCATCACCAGTTCGCGCATGGCGTCGTCGACTTCCATGATCTCGAAGAGCGCCATCCGGCCCCGGTAGCCGGACTTGTGGCAGTTGTCGCACCCGCGCCCCCGGAAGAACCGGCGGCCCCGGACCGTCTCCGGGGTCAGGGCGAGTTCCATCAACTCCTCTTCCGCGGGCGTGTATTCCTCGCGGCACTTCGGGCAGACGGTCCGCACCAGCCGCTGCGCGACGATGCCTTCGAGCGTGGCCGTCAGGAGGAACGGCTCCAGGCCGAGGTCCACCAGACGGATGATCGAACTCGGCGCGTCGTTGGTGTGCAGGGTCGTCAGCACCAGGTGGCCGGTCAGCGACGCCTGCACGGCGATCTGGGCGGTCTCGAGGTCGCGGATCTCGCCGACGAGGATGATGTCCGGGTCCTGGCGGAGGAAACTGCGCAGGGCGCGGGCGAAGGTCAGCCCCACTTCCTCGTTCATCTGGCACTGGCACAGGCCGTCGATGTCGTACTCGACGGGGTCCTCGGCGGTCAGGATCTTGGTCTCGACGTCGTTGAGTTCGGCGAGCGCGGCGTAGAGCGTGGTGGTCTTGCCGGAGCCTGTGGGGCCGGTGACGATGACGATGCCGTTGGGCCTCTGGATCAGGTGGCGGAAGCGGGCGAGGTCGTCCTCGCGGAAGCCGATGCGCTCGAGGCTGAGTTCGATGTTCGAGCGGTCGAGGACGCGCATCACGACGCTCTCGCCCCACATCGTCGGGAGGACGGCGACGCGGAGGTCCACCGGGCTGCCGCCGACCATCAGTTCGATGCGCCCGTCCTGGGGGAGCCGGCGCTCGGCGATGTCGAGGTGCGACATGACCTTGATGCGGCTGGTGATCGCCGGGCCGAGGTGCTTGGGCGGCGGGACCATCTCGTACAGGACGCCGTCGATGCGGTAGCGCATCTTGAACTCGTTCTCGAACGGCTCGAAATGGATGTCCGACGCCCGGTCCTTGATCGCCTGGAGCAGCACGAGGTTGAGGAGTTTGATGACCTGGTTGTCCTCGGCGGCCTCAAGAACGGCGTCGAGGTCGATCGATGCGCCGCCCTTGTCGAGGGCCTTGAAGCGGTCATCCGCCGCCAGGCCCGAGACGACGTCCATGACGGACTCGGTCTTGGAGTAGTGCTTCTGGATCAGACCGTCGATGGCGGCCGCGTCGGCGACCACCGCCTCGACGTTGAATCCCATCAGGAGACGGAGGTCGTCCACGGCCCGGAAGTTGTCCGGGCTCTTGAGCGCGATCTTCAGGCGCTTGCTTTTCGGGTTAAACTCGATGGGAACGACCTGGTAGGTCTGGGCGTTCTCGGAAGGGATTGCCGCGAGGGCTTCCTCGGGGATCTCGACCGTAGAGAGATCGACGTACGCCATGCCCGCCTGGCCGGCGAGGCCTTCCGCCACGTCCCGCTCGGAGCAGTAGCCGAGTTCGATCAGGAGTTGGCCGATGGGAACCCGGCGGGTCTTCTGGATGGCGAGCGCCTCGTGGACCTGCTCGCGTGTGACGTGCCCGAGTTTGGTCAGGACACGCCCGAGTTTGCGGCCCTTCAGTTCTGCCGGGTCTATCACGGTCACAGCACGACTCCTGCGGATCGGAACGCCCCTGCCGGGTCATGCCCGATCGAATCCCTATTCGACACAATAACGGACCAGGATGCGACAGAACAAGCGAGATTGACCCGTTCGTTCATTGCGACTCTTGGAGTTTTGAACACAGAACGACGTGAACGCCGACGGCTTGTACCCTAGCGTCATGCGAACACGAGGCGGGTCATTCGTTGCCGTCGTACTCGGTGTCCCACTCAGTCCGGCCGACGGTGCGACCCAGGCGGTGGACCTTGTCGCGGAGGTCCCCGGGGTTCTTGGACTTGTCGATCATCTCCTCGGCGGAGATGATGCCCTTGGAGTAGAGCGACCAGAGATGGTCATCGAGGAGCTGCATACCGAACTTCTTGCCGGTCTGAATCATGGAGTCGATGCGGAACGTCTTGGCGTCGCGGATGAGGTTGGAGATGGCCGGTGTAACCACCAGGAACTCGTAGGCGGCGACGCGGCCAGGGGTGTCGATGCGGGCGAGGAGCTGCTGGCTCAGGATCGCGATCATGGCGGTCGAGAGCTGGACTCGGACCTGGTTCTGCTGGGAGACGGGGAAGGCGTCGACGACGCGGTCGATGGTTTTGGCCGCCCCGTTGGTGTGGAGGGTGGCGAAGACCAAGTGGCCGGTCTCGGCGGCGCGGATGGCGGCCTCGATGGTCTCGAGGTCGCGCATCTCGCCGACGAGGATGACGTCGGGGTCGGACCGGAGGACGCGGCGGAGGGCTTCGGCGAAACTGGGGACGTCGTTGCCGACTTCGCGTTGGTTGACGATGGAGGTCTTGTGGCCGTGGTAGTACTCGATGGGGTCTTCCATCGTGACGATGTGGCGGTCGAGGTTGGTGTTGACGTAGTCGATCATCGTGGCGAGCGATGTGGTCTTGCCGGAGCCGGTCGGTCCGGTCACGAGGAAGAGGCCCTGCGGGCGGCGGATGAGTTCCATGACGATCGTCGGCAGGCCGATCTGCTCGAAGGAGAGGAGTTTGTTGGGAATCTGACGGAGGACGATGGCGATGTCGCCCTTCTGTCGGAAGACAGAAACGCGGAAGCGTGCCGCGTCGCCGTAGGCGAAGCCGAAGTCCGTGCCGCCGACCTCCTGGAGTTCCTGCTGGTTCCGCTCGGGGGTGATGGACTTCATCAGCCCGACCATGTCGTCGGAGTCGAGAACCTTGGTCTGAAGGTTGCGCAGGTGGCCGTGGAGACGGATCGTGGGCGTGCGGTTGACGGTGAGGTGAAGGTCGCTGGCGCCGGTGCGGACGACGGTGTCGAGCAGCCGGTCGATCTGCATGGTGGACATCGGGACGCTCCATCCGGCGGCCTCGTGCAGAGGCGGCCGGTCATCATGTCTGTTCGTCAACGACCTGTGCGACGCGGGCGATCTCGTCCATCGTCGTCACGCCGGCGAGGATTTTGAGGCGCCCGTCGCCGACAAGCGGGCGCATCCCGGCCGCGAGTGCGGCGCGGCGGAGGTCGGCGAGGGACGCGCCCTTGAACGCCATGTCGCGGATCTGCGAGTTCATGGACATCATCTCGAAGATGGCCTTGCGCCCGCGGAAGCCCGTGTTGACGCAGTGCTCGCAGCCGACCGCCTTGTAGGCCTTGCCGAGCGCCTCCTCGGCCTTCAGGCCGACGAGACGCAGGAACTTGGGGTCGAGGTCCTCCGGCTCTGCCAGTTTCTTGCACTTCGTGCAGAGGATTCGGATGAGTCGCTGAGCCATGATCGCCTGGATGGATGAGGCGACGAGGAAGGGCTTGATGCCCATGTCCACGAGTCGGGTGATGGCCGAGGGCGCGTCGTTGGTGTGCAGCGTCGAGAAGACGAGGTGTCCGGTGAGGGCGGCCTGGATGGCGATCTCGCCCACCTCGCGGTCGCGGATCTCGCCGACGAGGATGACGTTCGGCGCCTGGCGCAGCATGGACCTGAGGATCGCCGAGAAGGTCAGGCCGATGCCATCGCGGACCTGGCACTGGTTGATGCCGTCGAAGTTGTACTCGACGGGGTCCTCGGCGGTGATGATCTTCTTGTCGGGTCGGTTGAGGACGTCGAGGGCCGAGTAGAGGGTGGTGGTCTTGCCCGAGCCTGTGGGTCCGGTGACGAGGAAGATGCCGTTGGGTCGGCGGATGATGCGGTTGAAGACGGCGAGGTTGTCGGCCTCGAAGCCGAGGTTTTCGAGTCCGATGCGGACCGAGTCCGGGCGGAGAATACGGAGGACGACGGACTCGCCGTGGTATGCCGGGCAGGCCGAGACGCGGAAGTCGATCATGTGCTCGTCGACGGGGAGTTTGATGCGTCCGTCCTGGGGGACTCGGCGTTCGGCGATGTTCATGCCGGCCATGAGTTTGGTCCGGCTGAGCAGGGCGTTCTGCATGCGCTTGGGCAGGTTGTCGCGCTCGATGCAGACGCCGTCGATGCGGTACCGCAGCCGCACGCGGTCGGCCATCGGCTCGATGTGGACGTCCGAGGCTCGCATCTTGACGGCCTCGGTGAGCATCCGGTTGCAGAGTTTGACGATCGGCGCATCGTCGGCCGCGACGTCGATGGACTTGTCGACGGAGCGGTCCACCGATCGGTCGATGGTGCGGTCGATGGATTCGGTGACGAGCGACTCGCCGGGCTTCGGCTCGGCGGTCAGCGAGGCCGACGGGACACCGCCCCCCGCGCCCTCGATGAATCGCCGGATCTGCGATCGCGACGCGAGCCTCGGCTCGACCTCGACGTTGAGTCGGAACCGGAGCATGTCGAGCAGTTCGAGGTCCATCGGGTCATGGATGACGAGTTGAAGCCGACCGTTGGACTTCCCGATCGGCAGGATGAGGTGCTTGCGGACGAGGTCGTCGGGCACGAGTTTCAGGTCGATCTTGTCTCCGACGCCGTTGGCCGAGAGGTCGACGAACTCCATGCCGAACTGGTTGGCGAGGGCCTTGGCGACCTGCTCTTCCTTGGCGAATCCGAGTTCGACGAGGGTCTCGCCGAGGCGCTTGCCGGCGCCGCGCGCCACCCCCACCGCCTGCTCGACGTGCTCGGGAGAGGTAACGCCCCACCCGACCAGAATCTCACCGAGTTTCTTCCGCGATCGTGCCATGACCCGAACGTTTCCCTTCGGCCGCGCCGGCTGGTGGCACGGTCATCGGATCGTAGCGTGCGGCCGGGGCGTCGTGGCGGACGCACCCCGGACAAACGCGTATCCCGACGATCGCGCAGGCGGCGTTCTGTCCTGAGCCGGCCGATACCAGCGCACGGGCGCGGCGATCGCCCCGCCTATGCTGGCACGTCGGCGTGATCCATACGCTCGGCGAGGCCGGGTGTTCCGCCGACGACCCGCCCTGCAGGACGCGAACCGTGCCCAAGACCGAGGCCAATCCCGCCGCCGGGCGGCATCTGCTGATCACCGCAGGCCCGACCCAAGAGCCGATCGACGCAGTCCGGTTCATCGGCAACCGCTCGTCGGGTCGGCTGGGGGTTGCGTTGGCGGACGAGGCGGCCCGGCGCGGCTGTCGAGTGACCCTGCTGCTCGGGCCTTCACCGCTCGCCCCGACCGAGTCAGGGGTCCGCACGCTCCGCTACCGCACGACGGCGGACCTCGCGGGGCTTCTCGAGCGGGAGCAACCCGGGTGCGACGTGTTGGTGATGGCCGCGGCGGTGGCAGACTATCGGCCCCTGACGACGCCGGACCTGCTCGCGGGCAAACTGCGGCGCGAGAACCGGGCGATGGTCATCGAACTTGAACCGACGCCGGACCTGCTCGCCGCGTGCTCATCGCGTCGCCGGACGGGGCAGGTCCTGATCGGCTTTGCGCTGGAGCCTGAGGCGGAGTTGCTGGAGTCGGCGCGTCGGAAACTCGAGCGCAAGGGTGTGGACGCGATCGTTGCGAACCCGCTCGAAACCATGGAATCACCGGACATCCGGGCGATCGCCGTGCTTCGTGGGGGTGTCGAGCGGGACGCCGGCCCCGCGACGCCGAAGGCACAGTTCGCTGGGTGGCTGATGGACCTCGTCGAGGAGTTGGCCGATGCCGCCGCGTCGTGAGCCGACGGATCGACGCTCGGCGAATCGCGGCCCCGGGCATGGCGGTCATGCGCCGCGCGGGGCGCGACCCGACCGGGCGGGACCGGAGCGCGGCCGGCCGATGCGCCCCGTAGGTCGGCCCACGGTGATCCACGAAGACGAGCACCTGATCGTGGTGAGCAAGCCGTCGGGGATGGCGCCGCTGCCGAGCCGGTCGGGGACGCCCGGTCCGCCCGCGGGTGCGACGCTCATCGGGTGGCTTCGGCGTTCGATCGCGGGGAGCGAGGCACGCGGACTCAGGCTCGTGTACGCGCCGGAGAACGACGCGTCCGGGCTTGCGATCTTCGCGCGGTCCGAGCAGATCGCCGAATCGGTGAAGGCTGAGTTCACCAGTCGCAAGGCGGACCGGCTCGCGTACGCCCTCGTGTTGGGCGAGGTGAAGACCGGCGAGGGAGGCGGCGGCGGAACGATCCAGACGCAGATGCGGCGTGACCGCGACGGGCTGTGGCACAGCATCAGGACCGACGAGTTCTCGGGGCCGCGTGCCGCGCCGGGGCCGCGGCGTGGCCCTCCGCGAGCGGCGGCATCGGCGCGGACGCACTACCGGCTGGTGCGGGCGGCGAACGGACTGAGCCTGCTGCGGTTGCGCCTTGAGACCGATCGAGCGCATCAGGCGCGGGTTCACATGGCTGAGTTGGGGCATCCGATCGTCGGGGACCGGCTCTACGGCCGGCCCGAGCCTGGCGGTCGGCGGACGATCGATCGGCTTGGCCTGCACATCGCGGAGTTGTCGTTCACGCACCCGGGGACGAAGCAGTCCGTTCGCTACAGCAGCCCGCTCCCGCCCGAGTTCCGGCGGGCTGTCGGCGATGAGGGCCTGGCGGAGAAGGAGCGTCGCGGCCTCGACACCGCGGCGGGCTGGGAGGATGTGGCGGAGTGGTACGACGAGTTGATCGCCGAGCGCGGGAGCGATCACTACGAACGCGTGATCCTGCCCGGCTCGCTCGGGCTGCTCGGGTGTGAGGCCGGGTGGCGGGTGCTGGACGTGGCATGCGGCCAGGGCGTGCTGTCAAGGCTGCTGAACGAGCACGGCGTGCGAACGGTCGGCGTCGATGCTTCCCAGAGGTTGATCGAGGCGGCGACAGCCCGGTCGGGACCGCTGGGCGAGTTCCTGATCGGCGATGCCCGGGAACTGCCCGGAATGATCGAGGATCTGGGCGGAGCGGGGTCGTTCGATGCGGCGGCATGCGTCATGGCCCTGATGAACATCGACCCGGTGGAGCCGGTGTTGCGAGGGTGCGCGGGGTTGTTGAAGCCGGGGGCGCCGCTGGTCGTCGTGGTGCTGCATCCGGCGTTTCGTGCGCCGGGACGCACGTCGTGGGGCTGGGAGCGGGGGCCGGACGGAACCGCCCGGCAGTATCGCCGGGTTGACGCCTACCTGTCGGTGGAACGGCGCGACATCGTGATGAACCCGGGGGGACGGGCCGCGGGTGCGAACGCGGTCACAACGGCGACGTATCTGCGGCCGTTGGGGTGGTATGTGGCGCGTCTGGCCGACGCGGGGTTTGTGATCGACGCGGTGGAGGAATGGGTGAGCCGCCGCGTGAGCCAGCCGGGGCCGCGAGCGGGCGAGGAGAACCGGGCAAGGGGCGAGATTCCCTTGTTCCTTGCGGTGAGGGCGCGTGCTCGCGGCGATTCGGGCGCGCACGCGACGTGAAGCGGCTGAATCGGCTGCGCTAGGATTGAACTATGAGCGATCACAAAGACCTGACGGGCGCATTGACGACGCTGCTGAATGCACTCGCGGGCGCGTTGGAGTCGGACGCGGAGTTACGGCAGGCGGCGCAGCGCGTCGCAGGATTGTTGTTTCCTCGACCGTCGGTCGGGCCCGCGCCGAAGGAGCAGGCGCCCGAGCCGAAGCCCGTGGTGCAGGTCGTGCAGCCGAAGGAGCCGATCCGCGGGCCGAAGCAGGTGCTGGAGTTCCGGATCGGTGATTCGAACCCGGTGGAGACGGTCCTGCAGGGGAGCACGGTTCACGCGGTGAGGCCGATCGACCGTCCGGAGCCTGGCCCGGCGGCGGCGCAACCGCCCGCGCCGCGGGGCGTTCCGGCGACGACGGCCGATCTGCCGGACCTCGAACTTGTGCGGAGGTCCGCGTCGCTCAAGGCCCAGGCGTGCGCAGCGCCGCCCGGCGCGGCCGCGGATCGGCTTCGCGTACAGATCGAGCGCATTCGCGAGTCTGGCGCGACGCCGGCGGACCTGTGGATGTTCGATCCGAAGCGGCGCGGCCCGGAGCGTCTCGCGCTGGGCGCGTCGGCGTACGACGCGCTGGCCGTCGCGGCGGAACTCGGGCGTGCGCTGGACAAGGCGGGCCGCATCCGTCCGGGCGGCGACCTGGAACGCCATTTCGCCCTGATGGCGCAGGCGCAATCCGCCGTCCGGCAGTTCGTGGAGGAGCATCGGGGCGAGGTGGACACGGACCAGTTGGCGATGTTCCGGTGGTTGCGGACGCTCACGTCCGAGGAGCGTTGCGGCGTGCTGGTCGAGCGGTACATGCGGCGTGACGACGTGGCGGACCCGGCGGAATCGGCGGAGGTCAAGGCCGCTCTCAAGGCTGAACTGGTCTCGCTGGAGTCGTCGCTGAAGGTGCAGAAGATTCTCGACAACCTCGCGTACAAGGCGGAGCGACTGGCGGCCGAGGCCTATCCCGACCCGGACGAGGTGCGCCGGATGGATGAGTTGGTGCGTGAGGTCGTCGCGCTCGGGGTGCGGACGAACGAGGGACGGCTGACCCGCGCGCTCGCGCCCGCCGCGACCACGCTCGACGCGGGGGAAGGGGCGTCGCCCGAGTTCGCGGAGGCATTAGCGCACGCGCGCAGGCGTGCGGAGTCGGCTTCGCAGCCCGAGGCCTCCGAAGAGGACGCACGGCTGGAACCGTCCGTCGCCGAGGCGGCCGCGCTGTTGCGGAGCCGACGGGTCACACGGATGGCGATCGCCGGCGGGCTGGACTATCCGGCGCAGCGGCAGCGGCTCGAGCGTGACTTCGGGCTTGAGGAGGTCGTGCGAGTCGAGGCGCAGGCGGACAAGTCGAACGCGGACCTCGGCTCGCGGATCGCGGCGTCACGACCCGATCTGGTGCTGGTCACGCGCTGGCTGAGCCACTCGCAGACGGATGCGGTGGTGGAATCGTGCCGTTCGCGCGGGCTGCCGTGCGTTCGGCTGCCCTATGAGTCCGGGCTTGGCTCGGTGCGGGTGGCGACGGCGATCCTGGAGCAGTTCGGACCGGTGGCGGCGCGCTAGTCGGACTCGGGTCGGGCCGGTTCGTCTGCTGAGCGGACGCCGTCCGACGCGGGAACGCTGAGCATCCAGGGCGTGAGCGAGAACGAGGAAGTCGTGCGGCTGTACTGGAAGGTGCCGCCGGCGCCCGGCGCCTGGACGCCGGAAAACCTGACAGACGAGGCCGTCCGCACCTGAGCGGGCGGTTGGGTCGGCGTTGCGCGGGGATTGCCGGGCGGCCGTCCGCCTGGGAGCGGGCGCGGTACAATCATGCCGGTTCGCGGGCGTAGCTCAGTTGGTAGAGCGTCAGCCTTCCAAGCTGAATGTCGAGGGTTCGAGTCCCTTCGCCCGCTTTCGAGACCGCCCTTGTGTCGCGGATGCCCGGCAGAGAAGACGACGGGAGCGACCTGGTCAGATCGGCGGCCCTGCCGCGGCGAACGCGGCGCGACTCGTCCCTATCTACGCCATCTCGGGGCGGCGAGGCCGCAGAGCATGAGCGCGACGAGCGATCCTGGGGCGAGGACCACCCGGAAGGAGAAGCCGTTGATGTTCGGCGTGGCTTCGACCGATGTTCCGAAGTCGTCGGCGTAGATGCTGTGGTTGATGTGGTTGGCGTGCTGGTGGACAAAGTGCGCGTGGCATAGCCGTCCGCGACGATCCGTGTTCCCGTGCCCCAGCCCGAGAACCCGAGCATATCGGAGATGCAGCCCGAGTAGAGCGGCCTCGGATCCGCGGGCGCTCCGCGAGAGCAACGGGGCCGCCGTGGAGTGGCGGGCCGCCCGTGGCGCCGCGACTTCCCGGAATCAGTGTGCGCCCGGCACCGGGAACGAAACGCCCCGCGTGCGGCGTGCCGGACGCGGGGCAGCGTGCGATCGGGGTGCAAGAGGCGCCCGGGGCGCGGAATCGACAGGCTCAGCGGGCCGAGCCGGAGATGGTGCGCGGGGCGGCGGCGGGGGCGCGGGTGTAGGCGATCTCCATCATCTTGAACTCCTTGCCGGTGACGGGGTCCGGCCCGAACATCTCGAGGGTCATGGAGTCCTTGCCGGTGCGGCGCTCGACCTCGCGCATGATGGTGGGCTTCTTGGTGATCGGGCAGTTGTAGATGTACTTCCAGTTGAGCGTCTTGCCGTCCGAGTCCAGTTCGCCGCTGCCGGTCATCATGCCGGTGCCGAAGTTGTCGATCCAGGTTCCCTGGAACTTCTGCGAGACGTTGTCGAAGCCGGCGATGCCGAAGCCGTTGAACGCGCCCATGCCGGGCATCTCGCCGGAGGTTTCGATCCTGATGAATCGTCCGTCCATGATCGAGGTGATGGTGGTGGTGCAGGTGCTCACGGCAGGCTCGGTGCCGGGCGCCATCCACATGGAGACCTTGCCGGTCCAGGTACCGACGCCCTCAACGAGATACTCGTGCATCTTGCCGGGGGTGGCGGCCTCGATGCAGGCCTGCATGTCGGCCTCGCTCATCCCGCCGGGCGTTGCCTGCTCGGGTTGCGAAGGCGGCTTGATCGCTGCGGGCGAGGCGGGCTTGCCGTCCTGTGTCGCTTGGCCGAGCGCGAACGAACACGACACTGCGATCACGCCGACGACCGTCAGAAGTGACTTCGCGTTCATCTGAACCTCCGGAAACAGTTGATCCCGGGCGCATCCATCGGCCCAACGCGGGCGCGGGACGCCCTGAGCAAAGGATAGCACGGTATCCGGCGCGGGATCGGGCGCGGGGCGATCTCGCTGCCGCACCGGTCGGTGTGCGTTCGCGGCTGACGATCGACGAACAGGCCGTGGCTAGGGGCAGCCGGCGGACCATGCGTTCAGGAAGGCGATGAAGTCGATGGTGTTGACGGTCCCGTCGCGGTTGAAGTCCGCCAGCGGGTCCGCGACGACGAATGCGTTGAGGAAGGTGACGACGTCGATGGTGTTGATGACGAGGTCGCCGTTGACGTCGGGGCTGCCGGGGCCGCCGGGGTGCGTGCCCGAGTCGGCCGGGTCGGTGCAGACGTCGAGTTCGTCGCGGTCGAGCCAGCCGTCGCGGTCGCGGTCGATGCCGAGGCGTGCCGCGGAGCCCGCGACGACGACGGTGAAGGTGATCTCCCCGCCTCCGGGCTGCGTGAAGGCCACAATGTCGCTCGTGGTGTGCTGTTGAGCCGCGCGATCGGACTGGAAGGCGTCCGCGCCGAGGTAGTGCCAGCCGCGCTGCTCGCCGGCGACGCGTCCCTTGGCGATCATGCCGAGGCGGGGCGAGGCGTCCGAGAGCACGAGCAGTTGCGTCAGACGAATGATGGCGTTGCCGTCCCCGGGATCGGCGACGGTCACCTGCATGCCGACGGCGGCGTGCGTGTCCAGGCTCGGCGGGCCGGGCGGCACGAGCATGTTGTTGTTCGAGCCGGGAGGCAGGTCCGAGCCTGAGAGGCAGAGCATGAAGGCGACGAGGTTGGCGATCTCCTGGTCGCTCTGCACATTGAACGCCGGCTCGGCGACGAAGCGGGCGATGGAGTCGATGCCGCCGTCGTGGAGGAATCCGAAGCCGGCGAGGCTCTCGGTCTGCGTCATCTCCATGCCGACCTTCTCGTGGAGGTTGCGCAGGTGGGGAATCTTCGTGGAGCGGTTGGTCGTGCCGTCCACCGAGACGATCGCGAGATGGCGTTCGCCGAGGGGGCCGGGGGGGATCTGCACGAACTGGTTGCCCTGCCAGGTGACGTCCGGCCCCGCGCCTGTGGGCAGGGTGTGGCAGGTCACGCACGCGAACGCGCCCTGGTCGAGGCGGCGCGCGGTGGATCGGTAGAGGTCGCGTCCGGCGGCGGCGTTGCCGTTCGGCAGGGGCTGGCCCGCGGGCGCGAACCGGCCGGGCGTGTAGTGGCCGGGAAGGGGCAGGTTCGTCGGCAGGGTGTTGTCGGCGTTACGGAAGGGATTGGGCGGGAACTGGACGGTCGCGAGGAAGTCCTCGAAGTCCTGCATCTGCTGCGGCGTCAGAGGCGCGTCCGCGCCGTTCAGGCCGACGAAGGCGGGGTTGAACTGCTCGATGCCGTCGCGGTCGCCGCGCCAATGGTGCGGCTCGAGGCCGATGATGTGCTGGAGCGTCTGGGTCGTCATCGGCCCCTTCATCGGGTGGTGCGGGAGGAAGGGCAACGGCGTGGTGGGCGGGGCCAGGCCCGTGATGCCCGCGCCGAGATTGCGGTTGGTCAGCAGGTCGAGTTGGCCCGCGGGGTTGCCGAGGTCCCACGCGATGCGGTCGAATCGCGCGTCGATGTGGCACGATGCGCACGACGCCTGCCCGAGGCCGCTGGTCGCGTGCGTGTCGTAGAGGTGAACGCGGCCGCGTCTGACGACGGGAGGCGTGGGGTCGAAGAAGGGGACGCGGAGCATCTCCGACTCCGCGGCCAGATCGACGACAGACACCGTGCCCTCGAAGCGGTTGAGCACGTACAGCACGCCGCGAGATTCGTCGAGGGCGAGGCCGGCCGGACCCGCGCCGACGGGGATGGTTTCGGTCAGGCCCGCGCGGTTGCCGGCGGGGTCGATGACGATCAGGTTGTTCGAGCCCATCCCCGCGACGTAGCCGAGGGAGCCGTCCGACCGCCACACGATGGCGCGCGGGTCGCCGATGGAACGCACGCGCTCGGCCATCGGGACGCGGTTCGTTGAGTAGTCCAGGTGTGGGTTGAGGTCGACAATCCACGGGTCGTCGGGCGCGGCCGGATCGACCAGCGCGGCGTGAACGCGGACGAACCGCCCGGCGACGTTCGGCTCGAAGCGGACTTCGTTGATGGCGTCCGTACCGACGACGGCGACGGCGCCGGTCGCGGGGTTCACGCCGAGGGCCATGCAGGCGTTCATCAGACGGCGAACGTACGTCACCGAGAGCGAGTTCGCATCGATCACGGCAAGATCACGGTCCGGAATGTCCCAGCCGACCGGCCTGCCGGACAGCGCTGCGGAGGAGCCGGAGACGAAGTCGGTCCAGTCCGCGCCGTTGTCGTCGAGCCACCGGCCTTGCTCGTCCTTCTTGACGATGAGCCCGACGCCGGGGGGCGGAGGGAGATTGGGGTTGAGGGGCGGCTCGAACCCGTTCCCCGAGTTCGGCGGCGGGTTCAGGCCGCCGTACGGACCGCTCGGATCGTTCACGACGTTGGGCGGGAAGTTGAGCGTGGTCTGAACCTCAATGCCGCCCCCGAGGAGCGTCGAGCCGTTGCCGGACTCGAAGACGGCGACGTAGACCGTTGAGCCGTCCGGGCTGACGGCCATCGCTCGCGGGTCCTCGCCGAGGATCGGCAGTTGCGTGAGTGGAGCGGAGGGATTGGCGGGGTCGAAGACCTGCACGAGGTTCACCTGCGAGCACGTCACAAATGCCCTCTGCGGCTGCCCCGCGAAGACCACGTCGTACGGCTCGTCGTCGGTGTCGATCGTGCGGACGACCGTCATCGTGTTGAGATCGACGATGCTGATGGAGTCCGAGACGTGGTTGACGACCCAGGCCTCGGTGGCGCTCCGGGCACGGACGGTGACCGGGTCGATGCCGACGGGGATCGAGCCGATCCAGGAAGGAGCCGCGCCGGTCGCGTTGAAGACCTCCAGCCGGGCGTCGGGGGTGTTGACCGCCAGGAGGAGCGAGCCGTCGGGGGTGAGTTCGAGCGGGTGGCAGGGCGGGTTCTCCCAGTTGGGGAACCACGGGACGGCGCGATCGACCATCTGGCCGCCGGACACGGAGGCCGCCACCCCAACCACCGCGGCACGCACGAAGGTCCACGCGCTCGACATCGTTCTCGCCCTCCGAAAACCGAACAGACCGCCCGATCGCGGGCGATGGCCCACACCATAACGCACACGGGTGGCGGCGCAAACATCGCCGCCGGAGAATTGGGTCTACGACGGCCTGGGATGGGGGTAGGCTGAGCCGCATGAGCGACGACCCCGCCCCTATCGCCCCGGTCCGGGTTCTCCAGTTGTACTTCCGGGTTCGGCCGCCATGGAAACTGGCGGCGGACGGGGTGCTGTGCTTCGTCGCCTACGCCCTGTTCTCGCACCTGTGGGTCGCGTTCGCCGACTCGGCCGCGTACGACGATCGGGCGAGTCCCGCGGCGAACTTGCTCGCCGCGCTGACCAGGCCGGCGACGGTGATGCAGTCGATCTCCAACACGCTCTTCTACATCGGCGCGGCGGTTTTCGCTTGGGCGTGCGTGCGGCTGATTGTTGAGGCGCTCCGGCCGCGTGAGCCGTCGTGATCGGGAGGGGCGGCTACGGGCGGCAGCAGCAGGCGCCGGTCCCTTCTTCGCGGCCGAGACGCTCGCGGACACGCGGGAAGAGGATGTTGTTCTCCTTGTGGACGTGGCGGTGCATGTCGGCTTCGAGCGCACGCAGTCCCTCGAGCAGAGCGCGGTACGTGCCGCAGGCGTCCATCGGGACAGCGTAGCCGTTCGTGAGTTCGCGCATGCGCTCGAGGGCGCGGCCGGCGTCGTCGTGCTCCTGCTCCATCACGGCGATCGGTGCGCCGATGCCGCGGATGGTCTGGCCGGCTTCGACCGCGCGGATCGCGGGGAAGAGGATCTGCTCTTCCTTCATCATGTGGGCGTTGAGTTCGGCGGCGAAGGACCGGAAGACCTCGGAGACTTCGTGCATCTCGGGTCGGCGGTCGCCGTGGGCCTTCACGACACGATCGATTCGCCCGGCGAGGGCGGGCAACTCGCGTCGAAGGTACTCGTGGTGGGTGGTTTCGATGTGGTCGCACAGGTCGCTGAGGCTCGCGGTACGCCAGTCGCGCTCATCCGGCGCCGGTCCCGACGCTGCCTCCTCCAGGCCCGCGACCACCTCGTCGAGGTTGAGGCCGATGCGTTCGACGGCTTGCGCGAGCGTCTTGCGGCCGCCGCAGCAGTAGTCGATGCCGAAGCCTTCGAGCGCGGTGGCGACGGCGGGGTACCGGGCGACGATCTCGCCCACGGTCATGGTCTGTGTGACGGTGGTCATGGGGCCTCCTTGCTATGCGGAATACTGTATAAGCGGATATACAACTCGTCAATCGTGCCGGGGATGATTCTGCAGATCGGACTGCCGGTGGGTATTCTGTTCGGGAGATGAGGACGGAGAAGGCCATTCCGGATCTGCCCCCTGACCTCTTGAGGGCAGTTCGGGATGTGTGGGGGTTCGACACGCTCAGGCCGTTGCAAGCGGAGGCGATCGCGGCCGCGCTCGCGGGGCGCGATGCGCTCATCGTCCTTCCGACCGGGGGCGGGAAGAGCCTGTGCTACCAGGCGCCGCCGCTGGTGACGGGGTCGCTGACGGTGGTGGTGAGTCCGTTGATCTCGCTGATGAAGGACCAGGTGGATGCGTTGCGGCTCAATGGGTACGCGGCGGCGTGCCTGCACTCGGGATGCACGGCGGACGAGGCGAGGGCGGCGCGCGACGCGGCGATGGAGGGAAGTCTGCGTTTGCTGTATGTCGCGCCGGAGCGGTTGCTCGCGGCGGGATTCATCGAGTGGCTGCGGTGTGCGCGCCAACCGAACGGGACGACGGGGGTGGGCGCGTTCGCGATCGACGAGGCCCACTGCATCAGCCACTGGGGGCACGATTTCCGTCCCGAGTACCGGCGGCTGGCGGGGCTTCGCCGCTGGTTTCCGGAGGCGTGCTTCCACGCGCTGACCGCGACGGCGACGCCGCGCGTGCGTGAGGACATCGTGTCGCAACTGGGCCTGCGCGATGCGGCGGTGCTGGTAGGGACGTTCGACCGGCCGAACCTCGTGTACCGGATCGTGCCGCGGGTGAACCGGGAGGAGCAGATCGCGGGCGTGGTGGAGCGGCACGCGGGTGAAGCGGTGATCGTCTACTGCATCAGCCGGCGCGACACCGAGGAAGTTGCGGGGATGCTCCGCTCGCGGGGCGTCAAGGCGGAGGCGTACCACGCGGGGCTGGACGCCGGCTCGCGCCGTCGGGTGCAGGACAGGTTCAGCCGCGAGCGGATCGACGTGGTGGTGGCCACAGTGGCGTTCGGGATGGGGATCGACCGTTCGAACGTGCGGTGCGTGCTGCACGCGGCGATGCCGAAGTCGGTCGAGGGGTACCAGCAGGAGACGGGCCGGGCCGGGCGCGACGGGCTTGAGGCCGAGTGCGTCATGCTCTACTCGGGCGCGGACGCGGCGCGGTGGGCGAAACTGCTCGAGAAGAGCGCGGAGGAATCGGGCACGGCGGTCGAGGTCACGCAGGCCCAGTTGCGGCTGCTCGACGAGATGCGACGGCTCTGCGCGGGGATGAAGTGCCGGCACCGCGCGCTCTCGGAGCACTTCGGGCAGGCGTACCCCTTCCCGAACTGCAACGCGTGCGATGTCTGCCTGAACGAGGTCGGCGCGGTCGATGACGCGACCACGATCGCGCAGAAGATCGTCTCGTGCGTGGCGAGGATCGTGCAGCGGTCGGGGTACGGGTTCGGGGCGGCCCATGTCGTGGACGTGCTGCGCGGCTCGCGCGCCGGGCGGATCGTGCAGAGAGGGCACGATCAACTGAGCACCTTCGCTCTCCTGCGCGACGTGCCGCGGCCGACGCTGATGAGTTACGTGAACCAGTTGGCGGATCAGGGGCTGCTCGACCGCGATGACAGCGGGTACGGGACGCTGACGCTCAACGAGGCGTCCCGGGCGTTGCAGCGGGGCGAGCGGACGGTCTCGCTGCTGCGGCCGCAGGAGCCTGCGGCGTCGCGCGAGATGCGCGACCAGATCGTGCTCTCACCTGAGGAGGCCGCGCTGTTCGAGTCGCTGCGTAGCCTGCGGCGCACGCTCGCGGACGATCGCGGCGTGCCGCCCTACGTGGTGTTCGCGGACTCGACGCTTCGCGAACTGGCCGCGGTCCGGCCCGGGGCGATGGGGGCGCTGCTCGGCGTTCGCGGGATCGGCGAACGGAAGGCGGAGGAGTTCGGTGAGGCGTTCCTGAAGCACATCAGAGAGTGGAGCGAGACGCACGGGCTGCCGCTGGATGCCTCGCCGAGCGGGCGTTCGACGACCGCGTCGGCGTCTCCGAAGCCGCTCAGCCACAACCGGCGCGTGGCGTTCGATCGCTTCGAGCACGGGGACTCCGTCGAGGCCGTGGCGGCGTCGCTGGGGCTGTCGCCGCGGACGGTCGAGCAATACCTGGTCGAGTGGATCGTGGCGACAGCGCCGGGCGAGGTTTCGGCTTGGGTTCCTCCGGAGGTCTACGAGCGGGTTGCCGGAGCGGCGCGGCGGTGCGGCTTCGACCCTCTGAAGCCGATCTTCGAGGCCCTCGGCGGGAAGGTGCCCTACGGCCAGATCCGGGCGGTCGTCGCGCACCTGCGTGTCGGTCGCACGGGCAGGGACAGCGAGGCACGGCAGGGCGAGATCGTGACGCGCCCCTTGCACGCAGGCTCACGGGCGCGCCGATGATGCTCCCATGCCGAGGCGGCGTGCGAATCAGGCTCCGTGGCTCGCGATCGGCGTGCTGCTGCTCATCGCCGCGGTCGGCGTCGGCGCGGTCGAGACCACCCGCGGCCTGAACCGGCTGGAGCGGACGGTCGGCGGGGCCGTCGTGTACGTGGGCTATGCGAAGTTCGTACGGGCGGTTGAGCGGTCGCCGTGGACGCTGACGCTCGCGGCCGCGGGTGTTGCCGCCGTCGTGGTCGGGCTTGCGGGGCGTGCGGGCGCGCCGATGCGCAGCAGACGGCGCCGGAACCCTCGGCGAACGCCCCGTACGCGCGGGCGGTGATCGGGGGTTCGGTCGGCCGGGTCGGCTGGTGGGGTTGATCGCCTGATTGGCCGGGGAGAAGGCACAGGCGGGACGCCCGTGCCACCGTTGCCCGGCGGATTCGGACTCCGGTCAGGCGATGACCGTCCGGTCAACCCCCCAGAACCTCGCCCAGTTGCCCCACGCGAAGGCGTGAATCTCGTCGTCGGTCCACCCTCGGGCGGCGAGAGCGTGGGCGATGCGGTGGAGGTCGGCGGGGGAGTCGATGCCGCATGGCAGGTCGTGGGCGGTGAGTCCGCCGTCCATGTCCGAGCCGAGTGCGACGCCGCGGGCGTGGCCCATGACGTTGCGGACCTGCTGGACGTGAGCGAGGAGGTCGTCGATCGTCGGGCGATCGTCGGGGTTGGAGCGGTCGATGCCCTGCTTGATGAAGTTGCGCACGAGGTTGACGCCGACGATCCCGCCGCGGCGTCCGATCTCGCGGATGGTCTCGTCGTCGAGGTGGCGTTGCCAGTCCTTGTTGTCGCGGCCGCCAAGGAGGGCGCGGCAGTTCGAATGCGAGGCGATGACGGGGCGGTCGGTGAAGGAGAGCAGTTCGTCGGTGGCACGCTGCGAGAGGTGGGTCAGGTCGTGGACGACGCCGAGGGCGTCCATGGCGTGGGCGAGTTCGCGCCCGAGGTTGGTCAGACCGTCGTCTGTGCCGTTGCCGCCGGCGTAGCGCGAGCCGCGCCACCAGGCCATGCCGATCGCAAGAACGCCTCGCTCGGCCCACCAGGGGAGTTCGTCGGGTGTGGTGATGGGGTCGGCGCACTCCATGAGGATGCCGAGGAGGAGGCTTGGGGCTTGGGGCTTGGGGCTTGGGGGCTGTGGCGTGATGAGCGAGATCGTGCCGGCGTCGCGCAAGGCGTGGTAGACGGCGAGCTGGCGCCGTCCGGCGAGGTTCGCGCTCTCTGCATCGCCGAGGGCGTACGACCAAGGGCCTGGCTTCGAGTTCTGGCCCGGGCCATCGGCGATGGCCTCGGTGAAGATGGTGCCGAGGCAGGCCCGGACGCGGCCCTCGCGGAGTGAGGGCAGGGTGACGGCCGCGGGGAGGAGGCTGCCGCCGCAGGAGTCGGGCGGGGCGTGCAAGTCGCGGCCGAGTTCCACCAAATAGGCGAGGTCGAGGTGTCCGTCGAACCACGTCAGGGGTGCAGCAGCCACGGGTCCACGGTAGCACGGCGCGCTGGGCACGGGCGTCGTCGGGGTGGGTCGGGTACCGTACAGCACCACGATCCAAGGGAGGCCGGCGCGATGCAACTCTCTCGATCCCCCCACCGTCGCGGGCTGGTGAAGGTCGGTTGCGCTGCCCTGCTGGTGATCGTTGTCCTGGCGATGGCGGCCGGCTTCTGGGTCGCGTTGAGTTGGCGCGGGTGGGCGGCGGAAGCGTCGCGCCGTACGTTCGCCGCGCTCATCGAGAAGACCGGGCTTCCCGACGAGCAGAAGCAGGGCATGATCGCGCACGTCGATGCGCTCACGGCGGAGTTCGAGGCGGGCACGGTCTCGCTCCAGGACATGGCGGCGGTGGTCGAGCAGGTCTCGCGCAGCCCGATCATCCCCGCGGCGGTGGTTGCGGCGATGCACGAGGGGTACGTTCGTCAGTCAGCGCTCTCGGACGAGGAGAAGGCCGAGGCGAAGGTTGTTCTCCGGCGGTACGCCCGTGGCGTGTACGAGAAATCGATCCCTGAGAGCGCGATCGGGCCGACGCTGGAGCCGATCAGCGCGCCGCGCGGCGACTCGAACGTCTCGATCGGGACGGGAAGCACGGAGTACCACCTCAAGGACCCGAAGAGCGTCACTCCCGATGAACTCCGGGCGTTCATCGCCAACGCCAAGGCGAAGGCGGACGAGGCTGGCGTGCCGGAGGCGGTTGCCGAGGTTGACTTCGCGGCGGAACTCGGGCGCGCGATCGATGCCGCGCTCGGGAGAGGGTCGCTGCCGACCGACGACGCGGAACCCGTTGGGGGCGATTGACCGCCGTTCGACCCGCCCGGGCCTCACGCATCGATGGACGTGAGCCGCGAGCCGACGAGAATCTCCGCCGCGGTCTTGGCGATCACCTCGTCCTTGGCGACTCCGGGCGCGAGTTCTTCGAGGACGAACCGGCGTTTGTCGTAGTCCATCCGCAGCACGCACAGGTCGGAGATGACCATGTCCACGCACCGGCGGCCGGTGAGGGGGAGCGTGCAGGCGGGGAGGACTTTGCTCTCGCCCTTCTTGTTGCAGTGCTCCATCATGACGATGACGCGGCGGACGCCGGCGACGAGGTCCATCGCGCCGCCCATGCCCTTGACCATCTTGCCTGGGATCATCCAGTTGGCGATATCGCCCTCCTGGCTGACCTCCATCGCGCCGAGGATGCACATGTCGACGTGCCCGCCGCGGATCATGGCGAAGGAGTCGGCGGAGGAGAAGGAACTGGCCCCGACGCGGGCGGTGATGGTCTGCTTGCCGGCGTTGATGAGATCGGCGTCCACTTCGGCCTCGGTGGGGAAGGGGCCGATGCCGAGGAGGCCGTTCTCGGATTGGAGCCAGACGTCGACGCCGGGAGGGATGTGGTTGGCGACGAGCGTGGGCATGCCGATGCCGAGGTTCACGATGTAGCCGTCGCGGAGTTCGCGGGCGGCCCGGGCGGCGATCTGGTCGCGGGTCAGGGGCATGGGGGGAGTGTACAGCGAGACAATGGACAGCGGGCAGCGGACAGCGGACAGCGGACAGTCGGCGGGAGCGAGCGCTCACGTGCTGAGGATCGCGGCCAGCGAGGCGAGGTCGGGGACTTCGAGGTCGGCCTGCGCGTCGCTGGGCTTGGTCGCGCCGTGGCGTCCGGCCTGGCGGTTTAGCCATACTGTCGTGAAGCCGAGGGCGCGGGCCGGGGCGATGTCGTGGTATCGGCTCTGGGCGACGTGGAGCACGCGCTCGCGGGGCAGGCCAAGCAGTTCGAGGCCGCGCAGGAAGTGGGCGTGCCCCGGTTTGTACGACCGCACGTCCTCCGCTGTGACGAGGGCGTCCAGTTCGACGCCCAGTTTCGGGGCGGACAGGGCGAAGAGGTCGCGGTCGATGTTCGAGAGCACGGCGAGCCGGTAGCGCCGCTTGAGCGAGCGAAGGGCATCCGGGGTGTCCGAGAACGCGGGCCAATCCCGGATGGAGTCCGCGAGCGTGCCTTCCTCGCCGGGTGCGAGCGTGAATCCGAGCCGATCGGCCACGCCCCGGCAGATCTCGGCGAGCACCTGTCGATACGAGCGGTATTCGGCGTGCTCGGCCTCGGCCTCCAACTCGGCGTGGAGCGTCAGCAGGGCGTCGTCGCCGGTGGAGCGGACGGCGTGTGTGCTCAGGAGGGTGTTGAGGGCGGCGAGCAACCCGCGCTCCCAGTCGATGAGCGTGCCGTAGCAATCGAAGGTGAGGGCGTCGAACGACGCCGGGTGGATCGTCATGGACAGCGGCTCCGGGTCAGAGCGGGGTGCGGGCGTTCAGGCGATCGACCCGCGACCTTGCCCGGGCGTGGCGGGCGCGGATCCTGGACGCCATGAGCATCACTGACCCGGCGAGCAGGATCGGCACGCCGGCCGCCCCGATGAGCACGCCGCGGAGCATCGCGGGGATGACGGCCTCCTCACGGCCCTCGGGCTGGCCGAGGGGGTCGGCCATGATGTCGGAATAGAGGGAGCCGAGTTCGCGGAGGGCGGTGCCGATGCCGACGAGGACAATCCCTCCCCCGGCGAGCATGAGCAGCCATGCGACGGTCTTCCGCACGCCCGGATCGTAGGGGCGACTGGGCTGAGTAGGGAGACGGGGCGAACCGGGTCGGCGTAGGGATTGAGCCAAAGGCGCTTGCGTCGGGCGGGGGACTTCGTGTAGAGTGTGGCGGTCGGTTCTGGAGGGGCGTGCTTCCCTGGTTTGGACGATGGGAGCCGCTGGTTGGGAAAGAGTGGCGGAACATGCTGGGCTGTGGCCGAGCGCGCGTCCTCGTCGCGGGCGTTTTCGCTCGTCGAGTTGATGGTGGTGGTCGGGGTCGTGGCGATCCTTGCCGGGCTGATGATGCCCGCGCTGGCGGCGTCGATGTCGCAGAGCCGGCTGACGCGCGACATGGCGCTGCTGCGCTCGCACGCGGCGACGGTGGCGATGTACTGCGGGGACTACGACGGGGTGTTCCCGCTGGCGAATGCGGACCCGTGGTTTGCTGCGCAGTCGTGGTTCGAACCGCTCCTTGGGAGCGGACACTTCAACGCGCTGCTCGAAGTTGACCCGGACCATGTGCGTCGAGAGAAGTATATGTCGTTCACGATGTCGATGTGCATGGTCTACGACGCGGCGCTCATGCGTCCTGGCTATACGGTGCCGATCACGGACCAGCGTACGGTCCCAGTGCGCATCGATGCTGTGTACTTCCCATCGCTCAAGGGGTTGCTCTTCCGTCAGCATTCGGGTACACCATTCGCCCATGAAGGCGGCCGGACGTTTTGCTGCACCGACCTCTGGGTGTTTCCTGTCGCGATGACCGACAGTTCGGCTCAGTCCGGCACGTTCCTTGATTTCAGCGCCGGTCAGCCGCCGTATGTGGAGAATGAGATCGGAGTTCCCGTGTACTCCACATGGTACGGGGTACGTGGAATGGATCGTTGAGGGCCCGCTGCGTCGGCGCGGCTCTGGATCGGTGGTGGAACCGCGGATTCGAGAGAGAGGTGAACGAATGCTCAACGCACAAAGACTCGTGACGGCGTTCAGTCTTGGGATGTTCTGCGTCGGCGCGATGGCGCAGGTTGCGCCCATCTGCTGTCGCTATATCTACTCGTGGCCGGCGCCCCTTCAGGGACCTGACGGAGCGTGCTCCGGCAACGTCGCGGAAGTGTGCGAGGAGGGCAGCCCGAACGCGTCCTCGGGAGACCCGTTGGCGAAAGTCAAGCGTCCTGTCGCACGGTACGCGACGTGCTGCATCTACCTTCTCGGCCCTACCGCCTACTTCATTCGGTCTTCATGCGACGCCCCGCCAGAGCCGAACACCCATCTCGTCGGCCAGCTTTCCGACGGCCTCTGCTGCTGGGTAAACTGGGGCAACGGCGCCCCGGAGGTTGACTGCTCCAACCGCACGTTCACCGTCAGCACGTGCGAGAACTCGTGTTCGAACAACGTCGTTCCGGAATGAGACTCCCCACATGCATCTGAGTCGACTTCTCTTCACGGCCTCCATCGCCGGACCGTTGGTGTGCGGTAGCGTTCATGGCCAAGGCGAGGCGTCCGGCCGCGCCGAGGACGCGGCCGGATTGGTCGCGCTGATCGAACGATCCCTACCGACGCTCGGCAGCGTCGTTGCGGTGTTCGAACCAACCGATCCGAACCGCTTCGCCCGGACAACGGTCGGATATGATGCGGCGACAGGCGCCTGGTTCATGGCGACCTGGCAGGGCTACCGCGGCCGGGACTCCTCAGGGGTTTCCTTTCAAGGCGAGACGAGTTCGATCGCGCCGCGCGTTGGTGAATCGGGAGATTCAGTGCCGCCCGTCGCCATCGCCGAGTACATGCCGTTCGTCCTTCTGGCGTATCTGAGGGAGGAACCAGCACGCGTTCGATCCTCAAAACCCCAGGAGGACTCGTCGTGGCTGGTTGAGTTTTCGATGCCCGGCCCGGCGGACCGTCCCGCCTGGGTCGTCGAGTTGAACGAGACCGGGCTCCCGGTCCGACTGTATCAGGATGATCCGGCGGATCGACGCGAGACCCGTTTCGACTACGACGGTGAGAGTCCTCCGGGTTTTCCGATCGTTGCCGCCCGGTCGGTCGATGCGCACTCCGCTTCGTACTCCCGAGCGCTGAGGCACGTCGAGTTCTTTCCCGACGGCACCCCGTCCCTGTTCGCGCCTGCTTCCGTCGCCGCAATCTCGCTTGACAATCGTGCGATCACGGAGATGCGGCGTCAGGCTTCGACGGCCGGCTTCACCCGCAACGAGGATGGCACGTGGAACCCGCCGGACCGCACGAAGGTCAAGCCCTACTCGGGGGACGACCTGCGGGCGTACCGCTGGCCGCTGGTGTTGGCGGGTCTGACGTTCGTGGCGCTGGCGGGGTACGAGATCGTCCGACGCCGCCGTGGCGCGTGAGGGAGCGACGCCGTGATCGACTTCCCTCGTGTGCGCAAGACGGCGGCCGGCCTGCTCGTGGCGGCCGGCGCGGTCGTCTTCCTGGTCTCGGGGTTCCGGCACTTCGCCGAACTGCCGGAGTTCGCCGACCTGCTCGTGAAGCACGACCTGGTCCCCGAGTCGCTCGCGGGCGCGTCGGCGTGGGGCGTCTCCGGCGCGGAGGTGGTGGTCGGCATCGTCGCGGCGTGGTGCGTTGTTGCCGATCGTGGGTCGAGGATCGCGCTGGGAGCGCTCGCGATCGCCGCGCTGCTCGGCGCGATGGCCCTCTACGCGACCGCGCTCGTCTTCTGGCCGCCGCCGACGCCGGTTCCCTGCGGATGCGGCGTCGGCGCGAGCCTGCCGGTCGAGGACTGGACGCCGATCGCGACGCGCAACGGCCTGGTGACGGCGGTCATGGCCGCGACGGCGTTCGTGGCGAATCTCGGGCAGCGCGGCGCGGGCGACTCGCCGGATCCGGCGTGAGCGATGGATCGTCCGCGGAGGAATCAGTTCGACTCGAAGTAGCGCGGGGCGATCAGCCGCAGCACGCCTTCACTGAGGAAATCGTTGACGCCCCAGCCGATCGTCCAGAGCACATCGCCGCCGTAGAAGAAGACCAGCGCGAAGAGGATCAGACCGGCGACCGGCGCATTGTCGTGCGAGATGAGCCGCTCATAGGGGGCGTACACGTTGGCGAGGATGCGCGAGCCGTCGAGCGGCGGGATCGGCAGCAGGTTGAGAACGACCAGCACCGCGTTCAGCCCGCAGCCGAGCATCAGGAACGTCTGCACGTTGTTGTAGAGCGTGATCGAGCCGATCGAGATGTGATCGCTCGCCCATCCGCCCGCGAGCGCGATCCACAGCCCGAGCGCCAGGCCGCAGACGAGCGAGAGGCCGACGTTCATCGCCGGCCCCGCGGCGGAGACGATGAGGTCGTCGTGTCGGCCTCGGAAACGGAGCGGGTTGACGGGCATGGAGCCCCAGGCGATGCCGAAGAGGAAGAAGGCGATGAGGCCCGGCGTCCCGATGTGGACGACCGGGTTCCAGGTCATGTGGCCGAGTTCGATCGGCGTGCGGTCGCCGCAGCGGATCGCGGCCCAGCCGTGCCCGAGTTCGTGAAGAGTGATCGAGAAGACGAGCCAAAAGACCCACGAGACGAGATAGACGGGGCTGTGCTGCCAGGCGTCGGCAAGCCACCAACCGTCCATGCCCCGTCCTCCACGCTTGGGCGTCCTCGGGTCGCCGGCTGAAGCCGGCGGCTCCGAGCATCAGCCGGGATGATTCCTCCACCACGGGCGAAGGTCGGTGGGCGAGCGCGTTCAGGACGCGTTGGCCGGCTGCGCCCGCGTGGCCTTCTCCGCGGTCTGGACCAGCCCGTCGAACGCCTTCGGCTCGTCGATGGCGAGTTGGCTGAGCATCTTGCGGTTGAGCGTGATGCCGGCGAGGCGCAGGCCGTTCATGAATCGGCTGTAGCGCGTGCCGCGCATGCGGCAGGCCGCGGTGATGCGCGTGATCCAGAGCGATCGGATGTCGCGCTTGCGGGCGCGGCGGTCGCGGTAGGCGTAGACGCCCGCGCGCCGGACGGCGTCGCGCGCCAGGTAGAAGTGGTTCTTGCGGGTGCCGTAGTACCCCCGCGCCTGGCGGAACATACGCTTGCGTGCGCGGTTGCGGGCTGCGCCCTTGGTTGCGCGTGGCATCGGTCGTCTCCTTCGCGTCCGACGGGGCAGCCGACGGCGGCTGGCTTCGTCCCGGCGGGCATCGTCTGCGGGGCGTTCATCGTCCCGGGGTTCGCTTCATCACTCCTTCGCGGCGGCCTCGGCCTTCGCTGCGGCGCGCTGCTCGGGCGAGGGCGATCGCCGGATCGCGCTGCGCGGCTGGTTGCGCCCGCGGAGGCGGCGGAAGAGCAACTTCTCGAGCCGCTTGGCGTCGGGGCCGGCCATGTAGCGGTCCTTGCGAAGTTGGCGCAGCCGCTTGCCGCTCTTGCCCGACGAGAGGTGCTTGTGGTAGGCCGAGCGGTGGCGGGCCTTGCCCGTCTTCGAGATCCTGATCCGCTTCAGCAGGCCCTTGTGGCTCTTGTTCTTCGGCATGGGACCGCGCTCCATCCCCCGGCCCGGCCTCCCGGGGGGGCGGAAAGGCTAGGCCGATGGGGAAGATGCTGCAAGTGACATGGGCATCCAGCAGCCTGAAAAGCCCCGCTCACGGTCCGACGAAGGCGTCGTCCGGGCCGTCGGGCAGTTCCCGACCGGTCAGTCGGCCGCCGGACAACTGGTGCAGCACCCGCTCGAGGGACCTGGGGAGCCAGATGTTGTCGCCGTTGGGGAGGACGGGCCGGGTGTGCCATTCCACGGCACCGTCGTTGAACAGGAGGTGTTGGCCTCGGCCGCGGTGGTTCGGGGTGGAGGCCTCCGGGTTGACGCGCTCGCCACGGACGGCCCGCTTGACGACCGGCGAGCGGTCCGCCATGACGAGCACTCGGGTCGAGTCGCCCCAGCGTGGGGTCTGCGGGCCGGAGATGACGCGGTAGGAATACGACACTTCATCGAGCGTCCGCCAGTCGCGGTCTTCGGGGCTGGCGGGCACGGTGGGTGCGTTCGGGTTGCCGGGGCAGGCGAGGCTGGAGAGCGAGAGGTACTTCTCACGGGCGAGGGTGTAGAGGTTGGCGGAGTTGGAGCGGTCGGGACCTTTGCCGACGTTCCACCAGGTGCCCCCGCCGTAGGAAGCGGTGACCATGGGGAGCGCGTTCTGGTTCAGGCTGGCGTAGCCGCTCATGGCGTTGGCCGCGCCGTGCAGGTTGGCGGCGCAGGCGATGCGGCGGGCCTGATCGCGCACGGACGAAAGGACGGGCCAGAGGACCGACGCGCCGATCAGCAGGACGGCGGCGACAGAGGCGACGTCGGCGAATCGGATGCGCCTCCCGGTTGCCCGCTCGAAGTCGAGGCTATCAGCGTCGCGCTCGATCGTCGCCTGCACAAGAGCGAGGGTGCGATCGACGAGCGAGTCGCGCTTGCCGGTGTCGCAGTGGCACACAGCTGCCGCGAGCGCACCGTGGCGCTCGGCTCTGGTTCGCAGCGGTTCGGGCGTGCGTCCTGCGTCGCCCCCGGCCTCGAGCCAGGCGTCGAGAGCCGCGGCGTCGTCGGCGCAGAGGTGCGGCTCCAAGCCGAGCGCGTGCGCGAGCGTGTCCTCGACCAGCCTTCCGGATCGACCGATCGGTGCGTTGTTCAGCAATCCGAGGAGCGTGGCGATCCGCTCGGCGCGGGGCCGGTGCGCCTCCGCGACCGCGGCGGGGTCGAACCCTGCTTCCACGAGCGCGTCGAGGGCGTCGGCGTCCGCTGCGCTCAATGCCGGTGCGTGTTCACCCTTCGCTGAGGTGTTCCGCGCGTCCATCACCGATCGTCCCCGTTCTGCGACGCTTTCCACTTGCGAGCGAAGGCGGCGACCGCGGCGTGCAGGCGCGACTTGACGGTGCCGAGCGGGATGCCGAGGTCGTCGGCGATCTGGGCGTAACTGAGCCGCTGGAAGTAGGCCAAGAGCAGGATCTCCCGCAGCGGCAGGGGCAGGTCGTCGAGGGCACGCTGCACCAGCCTGTCGCGTTCGCTCGCGTCCGCGGCGGCGTCCGGAGCGGGCACGTCGATCTCCATCAGATCGACGAACTGAACCCCCCCAAACTCGTCGCCGCCCCCCGCCCTTCCGACGGGGGCCGACAGTTCCATCTCCTGCCGGCGTCCCTTCCTACGCAGGTGGTCACGGGCCTTGTTCGCGGCAATCGTGAATAACCACGGGCGGAACCGTCGATCCACGTCGAACGAGTCGGCGGAGAGGTGAATCTGGAGAAACGTCTCCTGGAAGACATCGTCCGCGGCGGCCCGATCGCCGGTGAGGCGGATCAGGAACCGGAGCAGGTCGTCGTGGTGGCGTTCGATGAGGGTCCGAAAGGCGTCCGACTCGCCCGAGCGGTAGGCCTCGACCAGCTTCTCGTCGCTCCTCGGGTCCAATCCGGTCTCGCTCCCGGTGGTTCACCCTCGCCCCCGGCCCACCCGGCCGCCGCCGTCCGTACAACCGACTCGGATGACCCCCGGGAGTCTACGACGCGACGGCGACTCCTGATCGCTCGGCCCCGTCCCGAACGTGCCGGCTAGACAACCTCACCGACGGAACGGGAAAACCGAACGCCGGTTTCCGGTCCGAACCGCTCGGCCCCGTCGGCCCGCAACGCCGGGGCGTGATGGGCGAGATAGTCGTCATATGCCTGCCGCGTCGAGAAGACATAGCGGGTTTCCACGCGGATCGGGTCGGGCGGGTCGGTGACCCGGACGATCATCGCACTGTGAGCCCCGGCGGCGACAACCGCGTCCACATGGCCGTCGCGGAGCCAGTCGAGATAGCGGTCGGCCGTCGGGCGGTCCGGGAGTGTCGCGGTTACGGTGTAGACGATGGCGGACATGCCCCGAGCCTACCGCTCCCGGCCGCCGGAAGGCGGCGAGGGGGCAATTCCGGCGGGTCTGAGGCGTTCTGCGGACGGCATGCCACCCGCCCTGGAGCGAAGCGACCCGGCGCCGGGCGTCGCCCCTGACGACGGGCGGCTGGCCGAGGTTCTGGCCGCGGCTTCACGCGGCGATGGGGACGCTTGGCGCGAGATCGTGGACCTGTACGCCAGGCGTGTGTTCGCGCTGGTCCACAGCCGGTGTCGGCGGCCCGATCTGGCCGAGGAGGTCACGCAGTCCGTGTTCGTCACAGTCGCCGCCAAACTCTCGCGTGGGGGGTACACGGAGCGAGGCCGCTTCGAGTCGTGGCTCTTCCGCGTCGCGATGAACCGCGCGCGCGACGAGGTGCGCCGGCTGGCCCGGCAGGCCAAGCCGACCGACCCGTCGGCGGTCGCGGCGGCCGTGGACCGCTCGCGGGAGAACGCGGAACGGACGGGCGACGACGGGTCGCTCGAGGCTCTGCGGCGGGCGATGTCGAGCCTGCCCCAGGCCGACCGGGAGGTGATCGAGTTGCGGCACCACGGCGGGCTGAGTTTCGGGCAGATCGCGGACCTGCTCGGCGAGCCGATGGGCACGCTGCTGGCCCGCCACCATCGGGCGTTGCGGAAACTGCGGTCGATGATCGAACGCGATGCACACGCGGACGAGGAGCAGACGCGATGAACGCGCACGACAACAACGAGTTTGTCCGGATCGAGACCGCGCTCGACCGACTTGCGGAGTCGGATCGGGCGGCCGCGCCGGCATCGCTCGAGTCGAACGTGTACCGTGCCTCACGGTCGTCGCTCCGTTCGGGCGGATCGGCACGGGTGCGGTTCGGATGGGGACTCGGGGTTCGGCTCGCCGCGGCCGCGGTGCTGCTGGCCGGGACGATCGGCGTCATCTCGACGCTGAACCGTGCAGGCCCCCAGCCCACGCCGACGGCGAACGTGACCGCGGCGGCGTTCGAGACGTGGCTGGCGCTCGACGATCTGTTCGACGACGGGTTCGGGACGCGGCTGGGCGTGGTATCGACCGATGCCGACCGACTCGCGCAGCCGGACTCGGATGACTGGGATGACCTGGAGGACTCGCTGTGACGCGACACCATGCTGCCACATTGCTGATCGTGATCGCGGGAGTGTCGCTCCCGGCGGGCGCGCAGCCGGATCGCCCGGCGCGCGAAGACCGGCCCGCGCTGCGTCAACCGGACCGCGAGGCGATGCGAGAGCGGCTTCAGCGTCGCTTAGAGGAATCGCGGCAGTTGGAGCAACGGCTCCTGGCGGCGTTGGACGCGCTGGACCGGGGCGAGGAGCCGCCGCCGATCGTCGAGCCGGGCGGGCCGATGCGCGGCGACTGGCAGCGCGGAAGGCCGTTCGAGCAGGAGCCGCCGGACGGCGAGGCGCCTCCCCGCGCGACGGACGAGGAAGTGATGGCGTTCCTGGACTCGGCCGTGCCGCCGATCGCGCGCAGACTGCGTGAGGTGCGCGATGCCGAGCCGTGGGTGGTCGAGCGGACGGTGCGCCGGCTGGCGGGGCGGGTCGCGGAGATCCGTGTTGCCCGTGAGCACGATCCCGCGCTGGCGGACCTGATGGTCGCCGAGACGCGGAGCGGGCTGCTCGTGGCCGATGCGTTGCGCGACGTGCACCGCGCCGTGTTGGGCGGCGGCGACGAGGCCGCACTGAGGGCCGCGTCGGCGTCGCTGCGGGGAGCGCTCGAAGCGCAGTTCGATGCACGCATCGAGCGGCGCGAGCACGAGATCGTATCGCTGGGCCGGCGCATCGAGGAACTTCGGGCGGAACTCACGCGGCAGCACGCCGAGCGCGATGCGTTCATCGACCGCGCCGTCGAGCAGGCCGTCGAGCGGGCGAAGCGGGCATCCTCGCGTCCCGACGAGCTTCGCGGCGGACGGCGCCCATCGCCGCCCTCAGGAGACGACTGATCCGGGCCTGACCTCGGCGGATGGCGCGAGCACGACGACCCGCTTCGATTCGCCTTCGCCCGGCTCGCTCGCCGCCAGGAGCATGCCGCGCGACTCCTCGCCGCGGATGGTGCGTGGGGCGAGGTTGGCAACGATCACGATGTGACGCCCGACGAGGTCCTCCGGCCGGTAGTGCTCGCGGATGCCGGCGCAGATCCGCCGCGGCGTGCCCGAGCCGTCATCGACCTGGAGTTTCAAGAGGCGATCGGCGTTGGGGTGCGGCTCGGCCGTCACGACACGGGCGACGCGCAGGTCGAGACGTGCGAAGTCCTCGAAGGTGATGGTGGGCTTGGAGGGCGATGCCGGGGTCGGGTCGGCGGAGGGCGCGGGCGTGTCGGACATCGGGAGTCTCCCATTGCGGCGCGGGCGCGATCGGGCCCGGACGCGAACGAGTGTAGCCCGCGAGTCCCGCTACTCCTCCGCGCCTGGGGTCACCCATGCACCTCCACGCCACAGACTTCGGTCGGGATCGACGCCGAGCGAGGCGGCAAAGGTCTCCGGGTCGAGGTCGCGGAGCGGCGCGCCGCCGTCCACGGCGAGTTGTGCCGCCCATGAGCGGTGAACCCCCTCGAGCAGGCGCGATTCGAGGCGCAACTGGTCGATGAGTTCGGCCGCGGACATCTGCGGGCCGGGGTCCCCGCGGCAGGTGGCGCACAGCCGGTAACTGGGCGGGTCGGTGCCGGGCACGAAGACGGCCCTCTCGTTGCGGCACTCCGGGCAGGGCCAGGCGGCGGCGTATCGCTCGGTGTTCCAGAGGACGCTGCCCGCGCCGCCGAGTCCGACCAGCCGCCCGTAGCGTTCGAGCGCCTCGCGCACGCCGGGCCTGCGGAGGAGTTCTCGTGCGCGGATGCCCTGCCCTGCGCGTGCCTCGCCCATCGCCTCGGCCGCCGCGAGCGCGATCTCGGACCGGAGCGCTTCATCGCGGCCTCGCATCCACTCGGGCGCGGCGTAGCGGCGATCGAGCCGGCTTGCCATCGCTGAGAGCCAGCGCTGCTCGGACTCCACTCGGGCGATCGCGGCCAACCCCATGCACGCGCTCGCGCCGACCCCGGCGGACCAGTTGTGCCGACGATCGTGCTCGAAGGCGAGCGCGTAGAGCGTTCGCGCGAGTTCGATCTGGGCGGGATCGTCGGCCTCGTACGCGACCTCCTCCGCGAGCATCAGGTAACCGCGCGGGTCCGAAGGCGCCAGGGCGGCGAGGCGTTCTTCGAGGCGCGGAACAGGGAGCGTCGCAAGCGTGCCCGGTTGCTCCGGTTGGGCCAGGGCGACGGCGACGCCGAGGACGGCCGCATGGAGGATGCTCATGGGAGTTCCTCCCCGAAGCGGATCGCCCAGAGTCGGGCGATCACGAGTTCCGTTGCGGCGACCTGGTGGAGCACGTGCGTGGCGGTCCGTCGCGTGACCGCCAGTTCCGAGAGCACGCCCGCGGCGTCGGCTGCCCGCTCGGGACGCTCGACGGCGATGACGGCCGAGAGCAGTTCGGCGATGGCGAGTTGTTCGACTGCAAAGCGCTGCACGGGGCCGCCCGCGACGGCGAGCCTCGCGGTGCGGCGGCGTTCGATCTCTTCGGCGCGCACAACGCCGGACCGTCCTGCCGAGAGTTCGGCCGCGAGTTGCTGCCACTGGGCGCGCACGCGGGCCGCGCTCTCGTCGGCGGCCGCGGGCGTTCCGTCGGCCGATGACGGCGCGATCGACGGCGAGGCCATGCCCGCGTAAGTCTCGGCGAGCAGCGGGGCGAGGCGGTCGACGCGCCCCACCTCTCCTTCTGCGGCGAGCAGTTCCATCAGACGCTCGACCAGCACGCGCCGAGTCTTCAGTTTCCACTCCGGATCGCGGACGGACACCACGCTCGTGCCGGTCATCTGTGCCACGAGTTCGGCGTTCTGGATCGTGCGAGGCATCGTCGGCGCCTGTTCGAGCATGCCCTTGAGGGCCGAGGCGTTCAGACGCAGCGAGAGCAGCGCGTCGCGGGCCGCCAGGCGGACCTGCGCGGGCGAGCCTCGAACCGCCTCCTGCGCCAGCACCTCGCCGCTGATGGGGTCGAGGATCGAGCCGCCGCCCAGTTCGCGGAGGAGGGCGACGCGGGCATCGGCGTCGCGCTGGGCCGACGCGTACCGCACGGCCCACGCGCCGTCGTAGCGGCCCGGCGCGACGACGGCCTGGTCGCCGACACTGCCGCGGGCGGTTTCCATCGCGTCCTTCACCGGCGCGTCGAGCCTGTCGATGAGCACGGCGGCGTCGTCCAGCCTGCCCGACCAGCGCAGCGCGGCGGCGGCGTTCAGTCGTGCCGCGAGTACGGCACGGGAGAGGTGGTCTATCGGCGCGCGATCGGCCTCCGATTCACGGACGATGCGGCGCAGTTGCTGGAGCCACGAGTCGGCCAGGTCGTCGCGCTGGGTGGCCGTGGGCAGTCCCCACGCGGTCTCGTACCTGTTCCGCAGGTCGCGCCGCTGGGCGTCGATCGAACGGGCCGGCAGTGACATGAGCGGGTCCACGCCTTCCGCGTTCGACCTCGTCGCGAGCGCGGTCGTGATGACGTGCAGATCGGCGTTCGAGACGCGCTGATTGCCGAAGGCCTGGACCAGCCACGTTCGCGACCGATCGCCCCGCCGCCACGTGAGGGCGAGCGTGAGTTCGACCATCGCGTCGGCGATCGCGGGATCGTCGCCCGGCTCCGGCCCCGCGAGCGCGAGCGCGTCCAGGCCGGCGAGCAACAACTCGATCCGGCGGGCCTGCTGCTCCGGCGTTGCGGCGTCAACGGCGCGAATCCACCGCCTCCATCGCTCGAGTTCCGTGTCGCGGTCGGGCCGCTCGCCCAGCACGAATCGCCGGGGCAACAGCCCCAGCGCGGCGACCGCACCGGCCTCGAACGTTCGGCCCGCGGCGGGGCCCGCGCCGCCGATCGACTGACGGAGCGCATCCTCAATGACCCGCGACACCACGGCGGACAGCCCGCTCTCCCCGCTCAATCGCACGAGCGTGCCGACCGACCAGACTGACGGCCACACGCCGTACGCGGCCGGGGCTGCGCCGCCGTGCATCGCCACAGAGCCCGAAGCAACCGCTTCAGCGGCGGCGGAGGCGATGAGCGGGACCGCCGAGGCGCTATGCATGAACTCGACCACCGAGTTGGTCGCCGCTCGCTGGCGATCGGGCGTGAGCAGGCACCAGTGGGCCGCGACATCCTGCGCTGACGAGCGAAAGAGCGCGAGCGCCTCGCCGGGGTCGAGCGCGAGGCCGTCGACCGCGGCGTCCAGCCCGCGCAGTGCGGCGTTCAGTTCCGACGCGGACGGTGGGCCGGGCGGTCGCGGCTGGGCGTCTCTCGCCACGCTCGGCCTCAACGGGAACGGCTCGACCCGTGCCGGCTCGGCAGACGCCCGTGCGGGCGGCGATGGCGGGGGAGACGGGTCCGGCGGCGTGCGCGGCACGGTCAGCAGGATGGCCGCGAGCGATCCGAGCACGGCCAGCGCGACGAACCCTCCGATGAAGATCAATGCGCCGCGACGAAGCAACCGCTTCGCCGGATCGTCTTCCTCGGGCCGGACCATCTCCGGCGGGCGGGGATCGGCCGGCAGCGGCGGTTCGTCGGCGAGCGGTTTCGGCAGGCCCGCAAGCCGCACCGGAACAGGCGGCGAGCCGGCGCGACCCGCGGGCGCGGGAGGCGGCACGTTCCGAGCGCCCGCGGCGCCGCGGCTGCTCAGCCGACGCAGCGCACCGACGATCTCGTCGGGCGACGCATCGCGGGCCCGAGCAAGAAGCATCAGCCGGTGCAATGACCCCCGGTTCCACCCGCCGTAGCGGGCGAGCGTGAGCAGCGCATCGTGTTCGAGGAGCACGCCGCGACCGGCTTCCGACGTCGGCGCGGCGAGCGCGGCCTGCTGTGCCGCCGCCTCGCCCCCCCACCGCCGCGCGAGGTGAACGCGAACGGCGGGGTCGAGCAGTTGGGCCGCGGCGGCGTGCAGCGCGAGGCGCACCTCGTCGGCCTCGGGCGTTTCGCTCTGATGGTGCGCGGCGAGCGAGGAGAGCCGTTGCTCCAGGGCGGCGATCACGACCGCGTCGTCGGCCACGCCCGGACGCAGCCCGAGCAGCGCGAACGGACCGCCGCGTGCCGCTTCATCGCCGAGGAAGCGGGCGATCAGGGAATGACCGGGTGCGTGGGGGATCGCGTTCACGTCGGCCCCTTCCCATCGTTCGTCGCCGTCGGCGCGGGGGGCAGTGCGGCGTCGAGGTCGCGCAGTTTCGCGCCCCACGGCTCGGGTCCGATCTGCGGGAAGAGCGTCTTGTGCTGATCGAGCACGAAGCGGGCACGGGGCGCATCGATCGCGGCGAGCAGGCGGAGCGACTCGTACCTGGCCTCGAACCACTCGTCGCTGCCCTGCGCCAGCCCCGCGAGCAGCGTGCGCCAGCCCTCGAGCGCGGCTTCGGCGTCGCCCGCTTCCTCGCTCAGGCGCGAGTAGCGGCGCAACGAGAGTGCGGTGTGCTTGCCGAGGTCGATCAGGCGTGCGTCGAGGCGCAGGGCGGCGTCGCGGGCGGCCTCGTCGCGCTCCAGCCGCCAGAGAGCGTCGGCGGCGTCCGCGATCGCCTCGACCAGCGACGAGACCTGCCGGTTGGAGATCGACGACTCGATCGGCTCGAAGCCAGCGAGAATGCGCGATCCGAAGCGCACGACTTCCCGCGCCGCGTAGGCATCGTCAGGATTGGCCCGGCGCTGTTCGAGCGCGACCCGGTAGACGAGGCGGTCGGCGGCCTCGGCAAAGCGGCCCCCGATCTCCTGGAGTCGGCGCGAGGCGGCGTCGATCTTCGGACGGTCGCGGTGCACCAGCGCGATCTGGAGCTTGCGGTATTCGATCTCCTCCTCCAGGGCGTCGAGATTGAGGCCGAGATAGGCACGGACCTCCTCCAGCGTCGTCAGGGCGCGCTCCGCGCGGCGCACGTCCGGAGCGGCGGCGGACATCAGTACGTCCAGCAACTGCCGGACGCGGAGTACGATGAAGTCGGCCGCCTCGCCCGCTTCGACCGGCGTGCCGTTCATCACGGTCCAGCGGTCGCGCTCGATCAACTCCTCGGCGACGCCGGCAAACTTCGCGGCCATCGCCCCGCGATCAACGGGACGGGCGACGCGGCACTGCGTGTAGAGCAACCGCGCCGCGTGCCGACGGGCCGTGTCGTAGAGCGCAGACTCTCGCGGCACGGCGAGCAGCACCTCGATCGCCTCAGCGTCGTCGATCAAACCTCCCTCGACGCGGCGCAGGAGGAGCCTCGCGGCACGCTCCGTCCTCGGGAACGACTGGAGAAACACGCCGGCGAGGCGATCTCGCCGCGGAACGAGCGACAGCCGCCCGCCCTCGACGGCCCGGTCGAGCGCGACGATGGCGTACCAGAGCGCTTCCTGGCGATCGTCCTCGCTCGGCGCGAGCGACGCCGCGACCTCGTAGGCGTCCGCCGCCGGCTCCGGCTCCCCCGCGTAGTAGAGCGAAAGCCCGCGGAGCAGCGCGGCTCGCGCTCGCTCCTTCGGGAACCTGCTCGCGTCTTCCGCGTCTACGCCGAGCAGGAGCGCACGGGCGGCTTCGCGGTAGCGATTCGCGACGGCCTCGTCGGCGGTCGGGGCCTCGCCGTCCTCGCCGGTCCTGGCGTGGTTCTCGCGGGCTCGCTCGTACGCGCGCAGGCCGCGCACGAACTGGACGATGAACCCCTCGTTGCCGATGGGCGCGGTGCCGTAGCGTCCGACGAGGTCGATCACGTGGCCGACCTCGCCGCGCGCGACGAGATCGCCCAGCGCCGTCTGGGCGAGCGTCTCCAGGAGGCGATCGCGCCCGGCGAGACCGCGTGCCTTGGGATCGTCGAGCGCCTCGAGCACGACGACAGCGAGCAGTCTCGCGTCGGCGGTTTCGAGGTGCGTCTCGCTCCCTTCCCCTCCGCGCCGAGCGCGGGAGATCATCAGGTCGAGGTCCGCCCAGCGGCGGGCAGCGCCCAGGATTGCGATGCGCCGCGTGAAGAGTTGCCTGCGGACGGACTCGGGCACCTCGGACGACTCGACCAGGACGTCGAGCCAGCGCACGGCCTCGACGTCCTTGCCTTGCACCGAGGCCGCGAGCGCGACGCCCATCGCTGCGCGGGCGACGTGCTCGAATCGCAGGAGCGGCGCGGGCAGGCGCTCGACGGTCGGCTCGCGGTTGCCGGGAGCGTTCAGCAGCCAACCGAAGTCCCGCTTCGCCTGTTCGGCGAGCCGCACGTCGCCGCTGACGAGGGCGAGGTAGTAGCGCGACCATCCCGCGTAGTACATGGCGAGCGATCGGAGCCTGCGCGCGTCCGCGAGTTGGGCCTTGACGTCCTGCGGGTCGGGGTCGCTGCCTCGCGACTCGCGCCGTTCGAGCGACTCGACGCGCCGATGCACCTTCGTGCCGGCGTCCTCGAAGATCGGCAGCACCGAGCGCAGCACGCGCTCCGCCTCGCTGCGCTCCTCGGGGCCGGCGATGCGGAGACGGTGCAGTTCGGCGAGTTCCTCACCCTTGAGGTACGACGCCTTGGCGAGATTGATGCGGAGTTCGAACGACTCGGAGTCAGGCACCTTGAGCAGCAGTTCACGGCTGAGCGCTTCGGCGCGAGCGCGCTGCTCGGGGGTCGCCGCATCGGTCAGCAGTCGCACATAGAGCGTCCCGAGACGCTCGGCGATGGCGATCCGCTCGTCGCCGAGCGCCGAGTCGAGACGCTCCTGCAGGCGAGCGGCGAGCAGGTCGGTCAGACCCCGATCGGCGAGATAGCGCTCGACGGCGTCCTCGCCCGCCGATTCGGGCTGCGCGGCGGCAACGCCCGCGACAAGCGCGAGCAACGCGAGAAGGACCGCGAGGATGGCGTCAGTTCGCCGGCACATACGTCCGCTTCGTGAAGCCCGCGTCGACGCCGGCCTGGAGCGCCACCGCCGCGGCGTCCCACGGCACGTCGCCGGAGACGCGGATGAAGACGCCGCCGTCCTTGGGCAGTTCGCGCAGGACGGCAACGAGTTGGCCGCGTTCGGTGAGCACGTGCTGGCCGATGCGGAAGACCGGGACCGCCCCGGCCATTTCGACGCGAACGATCTGCGGCTGGAGGTCGGCGGCCGACCCGCCGCGGCGTTCGGCGGCGAGCGCGCTGCCGACCTGGGACTCGCGTTTGGTGAAGGTCGTCGTCACCATGAAAAAGATGAGGAGAAGGAAGACAACGTCGATCATGGTGGTCATGGGCAGCCGCCCGATCTCCTCGCCTTCGCGCTCCGTGCGTCGTGTGAGCCTCATGGCCGGCCTCCCGGCACGTCGGCGGTGCCCACCTGCCAACGGCGCACGCCGAGGGCGGCGAGCCGCTCGACGAGGTCGTTGACGGTCGCGGCGCGGGCGGCGCGGTCGGCGCGGATGAGCAACTCGATGGCCGCCGCGTCGCCGCCCCGTTTGGCGATCTCGGCTTGGAGCGTTCGGACGGCGCCGTCGAGCGAGACCGGCTCGTTGGCGATGAGGATCGTCCCGTCGTGCCGCACGTCCACGACGACCAGGCCGGACGCGACGGCCGTGCCTTTCTCGCCCGGTTGCTCCGGCAAATCGATGGGCGAGCGGATGAGTTGCGAGAACTGGGAGGTGAACAGGAAGAAGATGATGAGTTGCAGCACGACGTCGATCATGGGCGTCAGATCGAAGCCTCGCTGCCTGCGTCCTGTCCGGGGCGACAGGTTCATGCGGTGCCGACCCCGGTGCGCGGGCGCGGGGCGGGCTTCGCGGCGGGCTGCGTCGCCCCGGACGAGGAAGCGCCGGCGCTTTCGAGGTGCGATGCGAGATCGTCGATGATGCGTCCGATCTCCTGGGCCATGGCGTCGATGCGGTTGCGGAGCCAGGCGTAGGCGGCGGTGCAGGGAATCGCGACGATGAGGCCCATGACGGTGGTGATCAGCGCGACGGAGATATCGCCCGCGAGTTCATCCGGCCGCGCGACGCCCTCGCTGGTGCTGAGCGTATCGAACGCCCCGACCATGCCCACCACGGTGCCCAGCAGCCCGAGCATCGGCGCGACCGTGGCGATCAGCCCGATGGATTCGGTCGATCGCTGGAGTTTGGACACCTCCTGTTGACCGGCTTCCTCGAGCGCGGAACGCAGTTCGAGGAATCCGAACGCCGAGCGTCGGCATCGAAGCAACGCCGCCCCGAAGACGCGCGTGAGGAACGAGCCGTTCTCCTCGGCGGTGCAGTAGGCGATCGTGCCCTCCGTGTCGCTGGCGCGCAGCATCTCGTGCAGGCGTGCGACGTGAACGGCCGGGGCGAGGTGCTTCATGCGCAGCCGGACCACCTGCGCGATGATGAGCACCACCGCGACGAACGAGAGGGCGATGATCAGGAAGCCGACCTGCCGCCCCTGCGAGATGTAGTCCAACAACGACTTGTCGGCCGCCGCGTCCTGGGCGAGCGTGAACAGGCCGGGCACGAGCGTGGAGTGGGTCATCGTCGAGAGGTCTCCGTTGGAAGGGGGTCGGCCGCGGCCTGCTCGCGGGGCGTCTCGCCGTGGCGGCGGATGGCGTCCCAGTCGCAGGCGGGGTGCCCGGCGAATCGGGTGAGGAGTTCGGCGCGAAGCCTCGACGCCCCGCCCGCGTCGCCGAGCGATTCGAGGGCGACCGCGGCGTCCGCGAGCGCGATGCCGGCGAGGTAGGGCAGTTCGCGTTCAAATGAAGCGGGGACGGTGAGGAGTTCGATCACGCCCAGCCGGCGCGCCGAACCCTCCGTCTCCATCAGCAGTGAGCGGCCCGCGCCGAGCCTCGCCCACGCCCGCTGCCACGAAGGAGCGCTCGGGTCCATGAACGGCGCGAGCGACGCTCGCGCGGCGGTGCGGGCAGTGCTGTCGGTCGCCGTCGTCGCGGTGACGATGTGCAGGACGAACTCGACCCCAGGCTCGCGGGACGTGACGGCCGGCATCTCCGCTTCGACGCGCGAAGCCGTCCGTGCCGCGTGCAGGTACAGGGCGGCGTAGGCCTCGGCGCGGGTCGAATACGGCGCGCGAGCCGTGAGGGAACCGCCAGTCGCCAAAACGCGGACGGCCGGGCCGGGCACCCACAACGGCGGCAGGTCGGCGACGAGGCCAGTCTCGGCGTCCACAACGGATCCGACGGCCGCGTCGGCGCGGACGGCGGGCGTGCCGTTCGACTCGCCGGCGCGGAGGTATGTGATCCATGGCGCGACGGCGAGAGACTGCGCGCTGCGTGCGAGGCGGCAACGCAGGAGGCCGAAGGCGATGCGCTCGCCCGTGGGGCCACGGTTATCGTGCATCGACTCGAAGAGTTCCTCGAAGAGCGGCTCCGCCCCGGGGACGTCGCCCCGCTCGAGCCGGGCCCGCGCCCTCCAGGCCCGTTCCGCCATCGGCATGTAGGCCTCGGCGATTTCGGCGTGCTCTCCCCGCACGGCGAGCACCGTGTCCCACGGCACGACAACCGGCGAAGCGCCGCCGTCGCGAACAGCGACGCCGTCCGACGAGACCGCGACGATGACGCCGGGAGGCGGCATCTCTCGCCCGCGCAGGGTCAGGGTCGGCTCGTCGGCCCGGGCCGCGGCGATGACGGCGATCGCGGCGATGCAGCCGAGTCGGATCACGGCCCACCCCCCGTGACGAAGGTGTAGGTGCCGCCGGACTCGCGTGCGATGCGCCGCATGAGCGGCTCGGCATCGCGCGAGACGAAGCAGATGCAGTGGATGGGGACGCGGTGCTCGGCGTTGAGGCGTTCGATCTCGCCCGCGACCTGATCGGGAAACTCGCCGTCGGTCATGAAGAAGATGGCGTCGGGCCGCGGGCGCAACTGATAGGCCAAGTGGAACGCCGGTCCGGGATTGGTGCCCCCGCCGGCCTGGATGGCCATGATGTCTCGTCGCGACGATCGCTTGTTACGCTCGTTGGCCTGGAGCCAGCGGACCTCTTCGCCGAGCGGGGTCGCGCTGGTGGAGAACGTGATGGGGAGGTAGTGCGCGTTGTCGAGCAGGCCATCGATGGATTTGGCGAGTTCCTCGCGGAGGCGTTCGATCTTGCCGCCGAAACTCATCGAGCCGGAGATGTCGACGATGTAGACGAATCGCGAGCCTGTGGCCTCCGCGCCGAAGAAGCCGGCGCCGCCCGCGCCTCCGCCCCCTTCGCCCATGCCCGGCCCGCTGCCGAGGTCCCCCGCGCCGGTGAGCGAGCCGGTGTCGGCGAGTTCCCTCATCGCGCCGCTCAGATCGATATCCGGCGGGGCGTCGAGCAGATCGACGGTCGCCATGTCCGGGAGCGTGATCTCCGGCACCATCGGCGATTCGAGCGCCAACGCCTCGTCGGTCAGTTGCGCCAGTTCGACGTCGGTCATGACGGCGAAATCGACGACCGACGAGGCGCCCGGGGCTCCGCTCCGCGAGTCGTGCTCGACGCGCAGGTGCATGGCGACGAGCCAGGCCGTCAGGTGGACCAGCAGCGAGACGGCGACGCCGACGACCGTCGCCCGCTTGGCGAAGCGGATCAGCCGCACCTCGAAGGGGACCTCCGGTGTCCCCTCGACGGGCGCGGTCGGCCACATCGGCCCACCGTGGGCCGGATCGCGCCCAGCCTCCTGCTGGCTTTCGGTGCGGCTCATGCACATCCTCATCGGCGACGCGGAGGGGCTCCGTGTGAGTCTACCTGCGCTGTCGCCCGGCGTTGCCGCCGTCGTCGGGCACGCCGAGAGCCTGTTCGCACCGCTCGGGCTTCGGGTTCGATCGCGTCTCCCGCTTGACGCCCGCCCCCCCGCGCCGTTCAATGCGGCCACCGAAGTCATTTCCCCCCCGCCCACGGAGCCGACCCCATGCCCGACACCGCCTCGACCCCGGCCAGGCAGGCGGCTCCCGGCTCGGCGGGCAAGCCCCGGCGCGTGCTGCTCAAGTTGAGCGGGGAGGCGTTCTGCAAGCCGGGTGGCTTCGGGATCGACCCGGACGAACTCGAACTCATCGCCCGTGAGGTCGCCGACGCCGCCCGGAGCGGCGTGCAGGTGGCCGTGGTGGTCGGGGGCGGGAACATCGTCCGCGGCGCGCAACTGGCGGCCGCGGGGCACATCGAGCAGGCGACGGCGGATTACATGGGCATGCTCGGGACGGTGATCAACGGCCTGGCGTTGAAGGAGAAACTGCTGACGCTCGGCGTGGACTCACGCGTGCTCTCGGCTCTCGAGGTCCGCTCGGTCGCCGAGCCGTTCATCCGAGGACGCGCCCTTCGGCACCTGGAGAAGGGGCGCGTTGTGGTGCTGGTCGCCGGCACTGGCAACCCGTTCTTCACGACGGACACCTGCGCCGCGCTCCGTGCCCGCGAACTGGAGTGCGGCGCGCTGCTGAAGGCGACCAAGGTGGACGGCGTCTACACGGCGGACCCGCGCACCGACCCGACCGCGACTCGCTACGAGCGTCTGACGTTCGCGGAGGCGATCGAGCGGCGGCTCGGCATCATGGACCTGACCGCGCTGGCCATGTGCCAGCAGCACGGCATCCCCGTCGTCGTGTTCGACTTCAAGAGGCCCGGCAACATCCGGCGGGTGGTCGCCGGCGAGCCGATCGGCACCCGCGTCGAACGCCCCTAGCCGACCGAACCGACCGACCACGGAGCGAACCCATGACCGATCCCGACACGATCCTCCTCGAAACCGAAGACGCGATGCTCAAGGCGGTGGACTACCTGAAGAAGGAACTGCGCGGCATCCGCACGGGACGCGCGACGACCGCGCTCGTCGATTACCTGAAGGTGGATTACTACGGCTCATCGACGGACCTCAAGGCGCTCGCCGCGATCAGCATCCCGGAGCCGACGCAGATCCTGATCAAGCCGTTCGACCCAGGCTCGCTGAGCGAGATCAAGAAGGCGATCGAATCGTCCGGGCTTGGCATGAACCCGATCGTCGAGGCGAAGCAGATCCGCCTGAACGTGCCTGCGTTGACGACCGACCGGCGCCAGCAACTCGCCGGGCAGGCGAAGAAGATGGGCGAGGAGCAGAAGGTCGCCCTCCGGAACGCGCGACGCGACGCGAACAAGCACGCCGACGGGCTGGCGAAGCAGGAGGGGAAGCACTACCCCGAGGACGAGGTCGAGACCCTGAAGTCCGAGATTCAGGAGATGCTCAAAAAGTACGAGGCACAGATCGACAGCGCGATCGAGGAGAAGACGCGCGAGATCATGGAAGTCTGACGGGCCTCCGGTTCAGCGGACCACGATCGCCCTCGGCATGGTCAGCAGGACCGGCTCGCGCCGGAGTTGCATCAGGGCCGCCACCCCGCGCCGGACCTCCGTCCAGGCCGGGTCGCCGAGCAGTTGTCCGGCCGCGTCGATCAGCCCGCCGGGGAGCGACACGCCCGGCGCGGACATGGCCGAACCGAACATCTCTTCCAGCAGTTCGGCGATGCTCTTCGGACCCGGGAACTCGAGCACGTCGTACTCGTCCAGGCCCAGTTCGGCCGCGAGGTCCTCGATGCACGCGTCCAGCCCGCCGATCTCGTCGGCCATCCCGAGGGCGATCGCCCGCTCGGCGGTGAAGAGTCGGCCCTCCGCCGTCTTCGAGAGGTCGATGCCGGGACGACCGGCGACGACGCGGCGCGAGAAGAGGTCGTAGGTCTGCTTCATCTTCGCACGAACCTGCTGGACCTGCGCAGGCGTCCACGGCTCGGTGGACGAGAACATGTCGCCCGCCGGCCCACGGGTGCGGGTGGTGACCCGCACCTTGAGTTTGTCGTAGAGGGGTCCCATGGAAATCTTGCCGCCGACGACGCCGATCGAGCCGACGATGCTGGACGGGTTCATGTAGATGCGGTCGCCGCCGACGGCGATGTAGTAGCCGCCGGACGCCGCCATCGAGCCGACGCTGACCCAGACCGGCTTCTCAGCGGCGACGCGCCGGAGTCCCTGCCAGATGACCTCGCTCGCGGTCGCCGACCCGCCGGGCGAGTCGATGCGGACCACGACGCCGAGGATCAGGTCGTCGTGGAGGATGTCGTCGAGGGCGTTGCGGATGGTGCGGCTGCCGACGCTCGACTCGCCGAGAAACCCGCCCTGCGACGAGTCGCCGTCCACGATCGCCCCGTCAATGTGCACGACCGCGATGCTCGGCATGGTCGCGGCGTGGTCGGGCCGCTCGGTGAAGATGCGGAAGATCGCGAAGGGGTCGGACATGCTCGGCGGCGCAGCGCTCTCGCCGAGTTCATCGGCCCACTCGACCTCCGCTCCCAGCGACGCCGCGAGCCGGTCCTCGATCTCGTCGAGGTCCACTTCGGCGTCGAGCAGTCGGTGGCGGACGGCCTCCGCCGCCGTGCCCCACCACAGGTCGCGCATGGCCGCGTCGAGTTCCGCGTCGCTCAGGCCGCGGTTCGCCTTGAGCACGGCCCGCATCTCGGCGTACAGCCCGTCGAGCAGTTGGCTGACGTTCTGTTCCCACGCCTCGCTCGGGCCGCTGCGGGTGAACATCTCGTTCGCGCCCTTGTAGTCGCCCACCTGCACGAGGTCCGCCTTCAATCCGATCCACGCGAGCGTGTCCGCGAGGAAGATCTCCTCCATGTGCAGCCCGGGGAGCGAGACCGAGCCGGCCCGCTGGATCAGGCTCTCGTCCGCGTAGGACGCGAGCAGAAGGTCGGTCGGCCCGTAGTTCTCGGCATAGACGATGACGCTCTTGCCGGCCTCTCGGACGGCGAGCACCGCCTCGCCTATCTCCTGCACGTGCGTGAAACCCAGCGCCGCATCCTTCAGACGGATGAAGACCGCGTCCACGTCGTCGCGCCACGCCGCCTCGTGCAGCATCCCGACGTAGTCCCGGAGCGTGGTCTCCCCCATGCCGAGCCACGACAGCGGTCCGGCGGCCTCGACGGGCGTGCCCTCGATCTCGAGGATCACGACGCCGACGGTGGCCCGATCGTCCGCCCTCGAATGAGCGACGAAGGCCGCAAGCACAGCGATGACCGCCAGAACACGAACAACGGCGTGACGCATGTACGTTCCTCCAAGGGGCATCGCCCGCGTTGACAGAGTGTACCCCCCGGCCAACCCCGGGAGCCGGGGCTGGAATGATTCGCCTCAGTCGTACCCCAGATCGGCCAGATCGTCCTCGTCCAGACCGAAGTGGTGCCCGATCTCGTGAAGGAGCGTGACGCGGATCTCTTCACGCACCGCCTCCTCGCCGCGCTCCCATCCGCCCGCGAGGTTCACGATGCCCGCGCGGAAGAGGTGGATGTCGTCCGGAAGGTCGCCGGAGCGTTCGACCGAGCGCTCGGGCAGAGAGACGCCGGTGTGCAGGCCGCAGAGTTCCTCCGCGGCGTCGGCGTGCTCCTCGGGCGGGATGCCGAGTTCGTCGAGCAGGGCGCTGGTCGGGCGGTCGATGACGATGACCGGGAGTTCGTCGAGCACCGCCCGCACCCGCCGGGGCAGACGCTCGATCACGGCCTCGAGAAGCGCATCGAAGCGAGCGCGCTCGGCGTCGGTCATCGCCCGCCCCCCGTCGGCTCCGGCTCATCGCCGCCGAAGACGTCGCCGAGCGCGAGGGGCCGACGCAGGAGCACGGGCAGCAGCCGCCACGAGTCGATCAGCAACCCCGCAAGCCCGATGGTGAGCAGCATCGAGCCGACCGCGACAAGGAAGAGGCTGGAGATGGCGGTCACGTCGCGGAGCGGTCCCCGCAGCACCTCCGCCAGGAGTCCCATCGCGTCGCCGAGAGCGACAACCGCGACCGAGGCGAGCACCGCGTACATCGTCTGGCGGTCAACCCGGCCCGTCCGCAGCACCAGCGACCTCGCCACAAGCAGACGGAGATTCGGGCGCAGGCACAGCACCATGACGGCCATGACCCCCGACATCGCCAGCCGCAGGTACAGGCGATCGAACGCCAGTTCCTCGACGGTACCGCCCCGCGCGAAGTACGGCGGCGGCGCGATGGCGTCCAGCACGCCGACGACCTGCCAGTGCAGCCACGCGAGGGGCGCGTACGCCGCGGCGGCGATCAGCGCGAGAACGACGTTCCGGGCCGTGATGCCGGGGTGGGGACGCGCGAGCGTCAGCGCGCCCAGCCCCGAGACCAGCAGCGCGAGCACACTCGCCCATCGACACCATGACACGTTCCACGCCGCGCCGCGCATGAGTTCGGCGACGTGCGCGACCTGGATCATCCAGGTCAGGCACGCCGCCGCGAGCGCCCCCAGCGCCCAGCACATCACGCCCGCCGCGACGAGTCTGGGACGGGGAATCGGTTGAATCTCGGTGGCCCTCGGGTCGATCCGCGCGAGAATCGTGGCTCGCACCGGCACGCCGCACTCGGGGCAGTTGCCGCGGACGGAGAGCCCCCGCAGGTTGTACCCGCACGAGGCGCAGGGCAGGTCGCCCGTCAGGTCGAGCGCGAGGGACCCGGCGGGTCGCTCGGCGACGTGCGCACCGCTCCGCCGCTCGCCGCTGCCCCCCCCGTGTCGTGCCGTTTCACTCATGGCGCTCCGATGCACTCGCGCGACCCGACATCCGCCCCCACCGCGCGGCCATCAGCATACGCGACCACCGATCGTCCCGTGCGAACCCCCCAGTCCCCCATATACTCCCGCCCCACGCAACCCCCGACCCGCCGGACGAACCGGACCAGCGAGCAGACCCCATGCCGGACGCCATCCAGCGACTCCGCGACAACGTGCAGCGGGTCTTCCTGGGCAACAGCCCGGCCGTGGACCGGATCATCTGCTGCCTGCTCTCACGCGGGCACCTCCTGATCGAGGACGTGCCGGGCGTCGGCAAGACGGTCCTGGCGAACACCATCGCTCGGAGCATCCACTGCTCGTTCAGCCGCGTCCAACTCACGCCGGACATGCTGCCGGGCGACGTGCTCGGCGTCTCCATCTTCGACCGCGGGACCGGCGAGTTCATGTTCAAACGGGGCCCCATCTTCGCCAATATCGTGCTCGCGGACGAGATCAATCGCACCACGCCCCGCACACAGACCGCCCTGCTGGAAGCGATGAGCGAAGCGAGCGTCTCGATCGACGGCGTGGTCCACCGGCTCGACCAGCCCTTCATGGTGCTGGCAACCCAGAATCCCTACGAGTTCGAGGGAACCTACCCGCTCCCCGAGAACCAACTGGACCGGTTCCTGATGCGGGTGCGGCTGGGCTACCCGGCGCCGGAGGACGAGCGGCGCATCCTCGAACTCCGCCCAGCGACGACGGTGCTCGAATCGCTCAAGCCGGCGATCGACAAGGACGAACTGCTCCACCTGCAGGCCGAGGTCGATCGCGTCCGCGTCGATCCGGCCTTGCTGGACTACGTCGTCGAGTTCGCCAACGCCACGCGGCGGCACGACCGCATCCAGATCGGCCTGTCGCCCCGCGGCTCGCTCGCCCTGACGCAGGCGGCGCGGGCGACCGCCATGTTCCGCGGACGCGATTACGCCGTGCCGGAGGACATCCTCGACAACGTGACGGCGGTGTGCGCACACCGCATCATCACGCGCACCTATCTCGGCGCGGCGCCCGAGGCGGCCGAGGACGTGCTGACCGGCATCCTCGAGACCCTTCGGAGTCCGGCCTGAACGGGGGAGTTCGCGATGGCTCGCATGGTCCGATTCGATCGCGACGGTCCGTACAAGATCGAGCCGGGGCAGGTGCCCACGGACAAGCCGATCTGGATCTGCGGGTGCGGCCTCACGAAGAACCCGCCCTTCTGCGACGGCTCGCACAAACCCTGCCGCAACGAGCAGCCGGGGACACTCTACGTCTACGACAAGGACCGCACGTCGGTCGTCGAGGAGCGCGACGACACCTAGACTTGTCAGCCGAGCATCGACGCCAGCAGTTCGACAGGGTGCAGCGCCCGAACACCGACGCCGTCCTTGATCTGGTGGCGGCACGACGTGCCGGTCGCGACGACCGTCGCGCCCGGATCGCCCCGCACGGCCGGGAAAAGGGCGAGTTCGCCGATCCGCATCGAGAGGTCGTACCGCGCGGTCGTGTAGCCGAACGAGCCGGCCATGCCACAGCACCCGGCGTCGAGCGTCGTCAACCCGTCGCCGACGATGCGCCGCAGGAACGAGCCTGAACTCTCCGGACCCCACAGCGCCTTCTGGTGGCAGTGCGCGTGGAAGAGCACTCGGTGGCTCGTGGCGCGGTCCGCGAGGGCCGCGTCGATGGTCGATTGGCCGGGGTGGCTCCCCCACCGCTGTTCGAGGAACTCCTCCACGAGCGCAGCGCGTGCCGCGATGCGCTTGCGGGCTTCGACCGGCGTGGTCGCCCGCAGGCTGAGCCAGTCGTCCTTGAGAGCGGACAGGCACGACGGCTCCAGCACGAGGATCGCCTCGACGCGGTCGTCGTCCAGCCACGGGAGCAACCGCCCGGCCGTGCGGTCGATCGCGGCGTCTTCGAGCAGTCCGGTGGAGATCATCGCCCGCCCGCAGCAGCCCGCATCCGCGAGCGCGACGCGATAGCCGAAGGCCGCCAGCACCCGGACGGCCGCTTCGCCCAGCCCGCGCTCGCCGTAGAGGGAGAAGCAGTCGCCGAAGAGGACGACGGCGCGGTCGCCGTCCCGAAGGTCGCCCGGGCACCTGGCCACGCGGCCGGCGACGCGCCGGTGCAGCGGCGCGGCGAACCGCGGCAGCGTGCGGCGGGGGTCGATCCCCAGCAGCCGCTCTGCCGCGCGGCGCGCAAGGGTGGTTCGATTGGCCGCGTTCGCCAGCCGTGGCGCAATCGAAGCAAGGCGCGAGAGTTCCCGCACGCGCCCGAACACCCGCGCGGCGAGCGGAGCGCCCCCACGCTCGCGGTACCCCTGCGCCAGGTACTCCGCCTTCAGTTTCGCCACGTCCACGTTGCTCGGGCACTCCGCCTTGCAGGCCTTACATGAGAGACACAGATCCAGCGTCGCGAGCGTGTCGGCGTCGTTCCACGCCGGCACGCCCTCCTCCGCACCCGGGAACTGGCCCGTGATGGCGAGTCGGAGGGCGTTGCCGCGGCCGCGTGTGGAGTGGCGTTCATCGAGCGTGGCCATGTACGACGGGCACATGGTCCCACCGCGTTTCTTGCGGCAGACGCCCGCGCCGTTGCACTGCTCGATCGCGCCGCCGAAGCCGTGCTGCTCGGCGTAGTCGAAGTAGGTATCGACCGCTGGGGCGCGCAGGTCCGCGCCGTTGGGGCGCACGCGGAGTCTCTCGGTGATGGACTCGACGCCCGGCCCGCCGCGCCCGATCGCGTCGCCCGAGCCGAGCGGCGCGACGATGTTGCCGGGGTTCAGCAGGTTGTGCGGGTCGAAGAGGGTCTTCACCTCGCGGAATACCCGCACGAGTTCGGGCCCGAAGAACCGCTCGATGAGCGGCGATCGCACGCGCCCGTCCCCGTGCTCGCCCGACATCACGCCGCCGAGTTCGCGTGCCAGGTCGGCGACCTCGACCGCGATCGACCGGAGGATCGCCAGGTCGCCCTCGTCGTGCAGGTTGATCATGGGGCGCACGTGCAGCACGCCGACGGAGGCGTGCGCCCAGTACGCCGCCCTCGTGCCGTGCCGGGTCACGATGTCGCGGAACCGGCGCACGAACTCGGGCAGTCGCTCGACGGGCACGGCGTTGTCCTCGACGAAGGTCACCGGCTTCCTCGCCCCCGGCACGCCGTGGAGCAGCGGCTCGCCCGCCTTTCGCAGCGCCCACGCCCGCATCATCGCCGAGGGCTCGGCGTGCAGCGTCGCCGGCGCGCCGGGGAGCAGCCCGCGGAGCGCCGCGAACCCCGCGTCGATCTCGGCGCGGTCGCGCTCGGCGGAGAACTCGACGTACAGCACGGCCGCGGGCGTCAGGCCGTTCACCGTCGGCAGCACGTCCAGCAGCCGCGAGCAGCCGGGGTTCGCCCTCGCCAGCGAGATCACCATGTCGTCCAGGAGTTCGACCGCGGTGGGCCGCAGGGCAAGGATCGGCGCGACGGCCTCGACCGCGTCGTCGAGCGAGCCGAACCCGACCACCGCCAGGCCGCGCGCCACCGGCAGGGGCGACAGCCGCAACTCCGCGCCGAGCGTCACCGCGAGCGTGCCCTCGCTGCCGCAGAGCATCGGGGCGAGGTTGACGTCTTCCGTGCGCGCGCCCGCGTCCACCAGTTGGCGCAGCACCTCGTCCAGCCCGTACCCCGCGTTGCGGCGCACCGTCTTGGGGAATCGGTCGCGGATGAGCGCGGCGTGTGCCCGGACGATCTCGACGATCGACCCGGTCAGGTCGGCGACACGGGGCTGGGTGCGGGCCGCGCCCGGGCCGAAGCGCGCCCGCGTGCCGTCGGCGAGGCACGCCTCGATGGAGATGACGTTCTCGCTGGTCCGCCCGTAGCGGATCGATCGCGCTCCCGCGGCGTTGTTGCCGATGCACCCGCCGACGTTCGCGTGCCGGCTGGTCGCCGGGTCCGGCGGCCAGAAGAGACCCAGCGTGGCGAGCCTCTCGTTCAGTTCGTCCACGCACACCCCCGGCTCGACCCGGCATCGCCGCTCGCCCGCGTCGATCGACGGCACGCTCCGGCAGTTCACGGAGAAGTCGATCACGACGGCCCGGTTCGTGCACTGTCCTGCGAGGCTCGTCCCCCCGCCGCGCGGCAGGATCGGCAGCCCGCGCGCGGCGCAGAACAGCACCGCCCGCGCCGCGTCCTCGACCGAGGCGGGAATGACCACGGCCAGCGGCTCGACCTGGTAGAGCGACGCGTCGGTCGCGTAGAGCATCCGGTCGTGCAGGCCGAGGCGGACCTCCCCCTCGACCGCCGCCGCCAGTTCGCGTCCCAGCCCGTCGAGGCCCGCACGAACCGCACCCCCGTCGAGCACCGGCAGCCCTGCCATGCGACCTCCCGGGCCACTATACGGCCCGGCGCGGCGTGTCACGCTTGCGCAACACGGGGGCGACTCGGCACCCGCTGCGAGCCGGCGGCGGTACCTAGGCTGCGCCGGGCCTGTTCACTACCCGAGCCAGGAGACGAACCGTGAAGCACTCGACGACCGCGCTCGTGCTCGCCGCCGGGATGGCGCTCGCCGCGCCGCACGCCGCCCTCGCCCTCGGCGACGGGGCGGACTCGCTCCCGATCAGCCAGATCACGCTGTATCGATCGGGAGTCGGATCGTTTGTGCGGCAGGGCGTGGTCGAGGGGGACGCCCAGGCCAGCCTCCGCTTCCGCACCGAACAGATCAACGACATCCTCAAGTCGATGGTGGTGCTGGACCTCGATGGCGGGACCGTGGGCGGCGTGACCTACGCCTCCAAGGAGCCGTTGGAACGCCGCCTGCGGGCCTTCGCCGTGGACATCTCCGACGACCCGAACCGGGCTGAACTGCTGACGCGCCTTCGCGGGGCGCAGGTGCTCGTACGGACGACGGAGGGCGAGGAGCGTGGGGCCGTGCTGGGCGTAGAGGCGCGGAACGTTGTCCATCCCCAGACGAATCGCTCAACGGTCGAGCACTCGCTGAACCTGCTGACGGCCCAGGGCGTGCGGACGGTGCAGTTGGACTCGGTGCGGTCGTTCGAGGTGCTTGACGCTGCGCTGGCGGAGGAACTGAACAAGGCGCTGGCCGCGCTGGCCGAGCACAGGGCGGACACGACGAAGTCCGTGGCGATCGACTTCACCGGGCGCGGCTCGCGCCGGGTGGTGATCGCCTATGTGCAGGAGACCCCGGTGTGGAAGACGTCGTACCGGCTGGTGCTGTCGGAGGAAGGCGGCGGCGACGCCGGGACGCGCATCCAGGGCTGGGCGATCGTCGAGAACACGACGGATGAAGACTGGCAGAACGTACGGCTCGTGCTGGTCGCCGGGCAGCCGGTGAGTTTCCGCATGGACCTCTACGAGCCGCTGTACCTGGACCGCCCGGAGGTGCCTGTGCCCGTCGCGGCGGGCGTGACGCCGCGCACCTACGCCGGAGGGCAAAGCCCGTTCCGAGACGCTCAAGAAGAAGGATCACTCGAGGCACGCGGCAGGATGTCGGCGAGACTCGCAATGCCGGGCACCCCCCCGCCGGCCGACAAGGCCGCGGGCTTCTCGAACGGATTCGACCTGATGGGCGCGGGTGTCGCGGCGGCCCGGGCCACCGCCGCCCAGGAGGGCGAGGTCTTTCAGTACGTGCTGGACACGCCCGTGACGGTCGCGCGCCAGCAGTCCGCCATGCTGCCGATCCTCTCGGCCCTGATCGACACTCGGCGCGTGAGCATCTTCAACCGCAACGACGGCCTCTCCAATCCCATGCGCGGCGTCGAGATCACCAACACGAGCGACCTGCAACTCATGCCCGGCCCGATCGCCGTCTACGACGGTTCCGCCTACGCGGGCGATGCGCAGATCGGGCACGTCCCCGCGGGCGACAAGCGGCTGCTGGCGTACGCGGTGGACCTCGACGTGGCCGCGACCACGACGGACCGCGGAGCGTCGTCCGTCCGCAAGGTCCGTATCGTGGACGGCCTGATCGAGCAGACCACGCAGCAGCGGCACACGGTGGAGTACGCCTTCGAGAACAAGGACCGCGCGCAGGGGCGGACCATCATCGTCGAGCACCCGCGCATCGAGGGCTGGGACCTCGTGGAGACGCCCGAACCGAAGGAGCGGACGCAGGACACGCTGCGGTTCGAGGTCTCGGCGAAGGCCGGGGACTCGGCGAAACTGGGCGTCACCCAGCAGGTCGTGCAGAGCCAGCGGCTCGAACTGCTCTCGTACGACCTGCCGACGCTGCTGGCGCACCAGCAGGCGGGCAGGGCGTCGGCGAAGGTGGTCGAGGCGTTCCGGGAGGCGGCGCGCCGCCAGGGCCTCGTGCAGGAGGCCGAGCGGACGATCGCCCGCCTCCAGAACGAGCGCAACGAGATCAACACCGACCAGCAGCGCGTCCGCCAGAACATGCAGACCGTGGACCGCCAAAGCGACCTCTACACGCGGTACGTCAAGCGGCTCTCCGACCAGGAGACACGCCTGGAGCAGATCGGCGCGGAGATCACGCAGGCGACGAACGATCGCGAACGCCTCCGCGCGGAACTGCTCGCGTACCTGCGGGGGCTGAACGTCGAGTGAAGGAAAGGGATCGAGGGATCAAGGGATCGAGGGATCGAGGGAGCGAGGGATCAAGGGATCGAGGGCAGGGGGGCAGGAGTCGCTCTGGCGAGCGCTCCTCATCCCCTCATCCTTTGATCCCTTGATCCCTCGAACCCTTGGCTTCCTCAATCCGCGATCCACGCCAGGGCGAACTGCACCAGCACCACGGCCAGCGCGGCGGCCATGATGAGCAGCACGGCCGGATGTGCCGGCGCTCTCTCGCGCTGGGCCGGGCGCACGAGCCGAAGACGCGGCTCAACGCTCGGCCCGTGCAGGCCCTCGCCGACCCTGGCCGCGTCCTGCACGATGGCGATGACGAGGTTGGTGTCGAACGGGCGCAGGCCGAGGTTCGTCCCGAGCGCGACCAGACGGTCGCGTTTCTCGGGGGGCAGCACCGCGGCGCGCCCGCCCTCGAGCGACGCCGAGGCGCGAACCGCCATCGCCCAGCGGGCATCCGACACGGACAGCGCGGACGCCGAGCGGTTCTCGACCTCGACGGCATGGACCGCGTCCGCCCAGCGGATGTCCGGCGCGCCGTCGCTCACCCGCACCGCCGGACGACGCGGCAACGCAGCGGCGTTGACCACTCGCAACGCCGGCACGCCCTCGCGGCCATGGAACCGGGGATCGTTCACGCGCCATTTCTACTGGCGAACGGCGTGCCCGGCTCGCGGCGATCGCGGCTCGGCGCACAATCGCGGTTATTCGGACGCGCCCGGCGACCGATACACTCCCCGCCCCCGGCCCACGGAGCCGACATGTGAGCGACAACCGACCCGACAAACCCGCCGCGCCGCTCCCAGAGGTTCGCACGTCGCTCGCGCCGGCCGAGGCGCTGGCGCGTCTGGCGACGGCCGCGAAGCGCGGTCGGCTGCCGGACTACCGCCAGATCGACGGCGCGGCGTTCGAAGCGGAGGCGTTCGCCACACCGTTCACGCACGCCCTCGTGGGGCGCCTCGCGGTCGGGGAAGAGAGCGCGACGCGCATCATCTTCTCGCTTCGCCGCCCGTGGCCGATGCCCGCGCTGTTCGCGGGGGTGCTCGCGATCACGGTCTGGCCCGGTGTGGTGCTGACGGACTCGCTGCTGGCGACGTACTGGGCGGCGTACGGCGGGTGGGCGACGCGGATGCCGTGGCTGACCTACGCATGGTACCTGCCGCTGACCGCGCTGCCGCTGCCGTGGGCGTGGCGGGCGTGCGTCCGCCGATCGGCGGCGATGGCGCACGAGTCCTCCCGCGAGACGATCGCGAAGATCGCCCGCGAGACGGACGGCGCGGTGGTCGAGCCGGCGTGAGGGGCGCCGGCGTTCGCGTTACTCGACGTCCTTGCCCTCCACAACGTCCAGCGGCTTGGGATAGGCGTGCCCGACGAACTCGCCGCGCTTCAGTTTGCCGATGTATGTGTGATACGCCTTCATCGCCTGCGACCCGAAGAGAAGCATGATGGGGATGTTGGCGAAGAGCATCACGCCGGTACCGAGCGCGGTCCACGCGTCGAGTTGGGCATCCGTGCGGATGAAGCCGAGGGTCGAGATGATGATGAGGGCGCAGTAGCAGAGTTTGTAGAGCATGACGCCCTTTGACCCCACGAGGTAGACGATGCCCTGCTCGCCGTAGTAGGCCCACGAGATCATCGTCGAGATCGCGAAGAGCCAGCACGCGATGGTCACGAGCCACATGCCGAGGCCCGGCATCACGCGGTCGAACGCGTGTCCGGTCAGGGCCGCGCCGACGAAGTCGTTGTAGAGGCCGGGACTGTCCAGTCGCGGTTCGTTCGGCGACGAATGCGGCGCCCAGGCGACCCGGAGCGTGCCGTTGACGTCCTCGAGCGAGCCCCTCAGCCTGTGCAGGTCCCGCCCGGTCCGCTCGTCCAGGTCGCCGTGGAGAACCATGAACACCGTGTTGCCGGCCCGCCATGCGCCGCTCACGCGCTTCGCCTCGGCGGTCTTCTCGGGCACGCCGTCTGTCTGCGGCATCCAGCGGGTCGGGTCGGTCCCGAGCGAGACGACGGACGAACGCGGCCATACCTTGTAGGCGAGTTCGCCCGGCCTCGTCTCTCCGTTGAGGAACGCGACCTCCGCGTCGCTCTCGCTGATGAGCACGCCGTGGATCGTGCGTTGCTTCGTGCCCTCCTGCACCGTCAGGGCCTGGGCGTTCACGAGCGCGGGCATCGAGTCGAAGGTCGCCTCGGCGTCACGGTTCCATGCGCCGCTCAGGAGGATGACGAGTGTGGTCAGCGTGCAGACGACGATGGTGTCGATGAACGGCTCGAGGCCGGAGACGACGCCCTCGCGGACCGGCTCGTTGGTCTTCGCGGCGGAGTGGGCGATGGGGGCCGAGCCTTGGCCGGACTCGGAGGAGAACAGTGCCCGCTTCATGCCCCAGAGGAAGGCGTAGCCGGCGGTGCCGCCGAGGAACGCGCCGCCCGCTTCCGCGGGGTTGAAGGCGCTGACGACGATGAGCTTGAGCATCGCGGGAATGTCGCCGACGTTGACAACGAGGACGTAGAGGGCCGCGAGCAGGTACAGAACACACATCAGGGGCACGAGCCGGCCGGCCACCGCGCCGATGCGCTTGATGCCGCCGATGATGACCATGCCGACGAGGATCGCGAGGATCACGCCGACGACGTACTTGGGCATCGCCGGGAAGTAACTGTTGGTGATCTCGGCGACGTTCCAGGCCTGGAACATGTTGCCGCCGGTGATGGCGGAGATGATGAGGGTGATGCAGAAGATGCCGCCGATGATCGCGCCGAGCGGCTTGAGGGCGGGGCTCCACTTCTCAAAGCCCTTCTGGGCGACCCACATCGGGCCGCCGTGTGGGTTGTCGGGGTCGTCGGTGTTGCGGTAGAGCATGGCGAGCGTGACCTCGGTCATCTTCAGCGCCATGCCGAAGATGCCGACCATCCACATCCAGAAGACCGCGCCCGGCCCGCCGAGGGCGATGGCGAGCGCGACGCCTCCGATGTTGCCCAGCCCGACCGTCGCCGAGAGGGCGGTGGAGAGGGCCTGGAAGTGGTTGATGGCGCCGGGGTCCGACTTGTTGTCGTACTTGCCGCGGATGACCTGCACGCCGTGGGTGAGCGCGCGGTATTGCGCGAAGCCGGACCAGATGGTGAAAAGCACGCCGGTTGCCAGCACGATGTACAGCACGTAGTCGTGCCAAAGCACACCGTTGACGACGTTGATGTAGTTCGTCAGGGTTTCCATGTCATCTCCGTGCTGTGGTCGTCCCGCCCGATGCAGCCCGGGTCCGGTCGGCCGCGCGAGGACGCCCGTGCCTGTCCCGGGCGCGACCCCCGCCGCCCCGGGCGAGCGGGGAGTATCGTCGATCCTGCATGTGGTGTCCAGAGGCCCTTGTCGAGGCCTGCACAACCGCCCTCCGGGCCGAGGCCGAGCGGCTCGATGCCGAGCAGGCCGTCCACGGCCTGGACGCCCTCGAGGAGGCGGCTTTCCACCCCATTCTGGCGGGGGGGCTTGCGGGTGTCGGCCTTGGGGTGCTCCGAGAGCAGCCATACCCCGGTGTTCCCGCCCGCCGGGCCAGGAAAGCCGAACGGGAGCGGTGCGATCTGGTGGCGCTCGATCGACCCGGGTTGAGGCTGCTGGATGAGACGGTTGAACTCCGTGAGCGCGACCGTGCCACGGGGACGCTCTTCGAGCAGGCCGCGGTTGCGGAGCGGATGCCGGCCGACGGCGTCCCGCCCTCCGAGGCGGTGTGGCTGGAGGTGAAGGCTGTCGGGCAGTTCACCTACGTGGAGGGGTTCGCCGGGCCGAATCGGCGGTACGCGTCCGAACTGGTCGTCGGTCCGCTCGCCGACGTCCGCAAGCTCGCGGCCGATCGGTCGATCGAGCGAGCCGGAGTGATCGTTGTCCTGTTCACGTCCGACCAGGCGACGGCCGAGCACGACCTGCACGCGCTGGTCCACCGCGCCCTGGACCGCGACCTGCCCGTCGGCTCGCCCGCGATCGGGGGCTTTGATCTGACCGATCGCATCGGCAACGCGCGATGCACGGCCGCGCTGATCCCCGTCCGCCCACGCCCTGAGTAACCGCCGTGCGCCCGATCAGACCGTCTCGGTCTCGACGCTCACCAGCCCGAGTGCCTGCTCGATGGCGTCGGCCGCGCTCCGGGCCGCGTGACGGCCGGCGAACTGCTCGGCGATCCGCGCCATTTCCGCCCGCTGGCGCGCGGCGAGGGACGGATCGGCGAGCAGACGCAGCGCGTGCTCGGCGATCGGCTCGGGTCCGGCGAAGTGCGGGACGAGTTCAGGGACGATCTCGCGGCCGGCGATGAGGTTCGGGAGCGTGAAGAACTCCGTCGAGAGCACCCACCGCGCGAGCAGAAGGTAGACGAGCGGGTTCGACCGGTAGACGATGACCATCGGCCTCTGCTGGCGGGCGATCTGGAGCGTGACGGTGCCGCTGACCACGAGGGCCAGTTCGCACCAGTGGATGACGGCGTCCGCCCGCCCGGAGACCACGCTGAGCGAGTCGGGCCATCCGCCGTGGCTTGCGGCGATGGCGCGCAGCCGCTGCTCGACGGCCGGGGTCGTCGCGGCGACGACGCCGACCGCTCCCTCGTGCGCCCTGCCGATCGCCTTGAACGCGCCGAGCAGAAGCGGGAAGTTCTTGGCGATTTCCGCCGGACGCGAGCCGGGCATGAGCGCGATGCACGGCGAACCTTCGGGCAACCCCATGACGGCCTCGTCGAGCGCGGCCCGGTCGAGCGGCCTGTCGAAGAGGGGGTGCCCGATGAACCGTGCCGGGATGCCGCGTTCGCGGAACCACTCCTGCTCGAAGGGGAGCAGGCAGAGCAGCAGGTCCGTGAGGCGGCGGAGTTTGTGGATGCGCCACCCCCCCCACGCCCAGACCTGCGGCGCGACCAGGTGCACGATGCGCAGGCCCATCGAGCGCGCGATGCGGCAGATCGGGAAGTTCGCCGCGGGCGAGTCCACCGGCACGACGAGCCGCACCTCGGGGTGGCGTTCGAGCCAGGCCCGCACACGCCGGTTGATCCGCTGGTGCTCTCGCACCTTGGCGAGGCCGGGGACTCCCATGACGGCGTCCTCGCCGGTGCGCTCGACGATCGTGGCTCCGGCGGCGGCCATCTTCGGTCCGCCCCATGCGTACATGGGCAGCGAGGGATGTCGCGAGCGCAACTCGCGCACGACGGCGGCGGCGTGGTCGTCCCCGCTCGGCTCGAAGGCGGTGAAGAGCACCCCCGAGACCTCGGGCGCAGCGGCGGTCGGTTGTTCGGCGCGATGGCTCACGGGGGGACTGAAGCGACGGGCCGGGTGCATGTCAACGCCGGGGGGCGCGGCTCAGAACCCGGCGGCACGCAGCCAGTCGGACGGCTTGCGGTCCAGGGCGATCGCCACCGCTACCAGCGACTCGAGGCTCGGCAGGTGGGCGCCCCGCTCGATCGAACTCAGTTGGCTCACGCTCACGCCCGACTCGTCCGAGAGTTCCTTCAGCGTCCAGCCACGTTCCGTCCTCGCCAACCGGATGTGCCGACCGAGTTCCTGACGCAAACGATCCTGCGGACGCTCGCCGAGATGGAACGCCGCCGCGGCCTGCGACAGCGTGCGCCGCAGTTCCTCCACCGAGAAGGGCTTGGCGAGGTAGTCGAAGACGTCCCGCCGGAAGGTCTCCCGCATGCTCTCCAGGGACGGGTAGCCGGTGACCACGATCACGCACAGCCTCGACCACCGGCGGCGAATCTCGGCCAGCACCTCCTCGCCGCTGTGCGGACCCATCTTGATGTCCAGCAGCACCACATCCGGCAACGCACGCTCGCACTCGGCGTAGAAGTCGGTCGGGGTCGCCACCGCACGGACGTCGTGCCCTTCCTCCTCCAGCACGCGACGGACGTACTCGCGGAAGTCATCGTCGTCGTCGAGGGCCACGATCGACAGGCGGTGGGAGACGGGTTCGTTCTCTGCGGGCGTCACGGACAGTTCCTCGCCTCCGCCTTGGAGTCGGTCGCGTCTGCCGTGGGGGCGGGCAGAACAACCTCGAAGACCGCCCCGGTTCGCCCGGGCCGGTTCCGGGCCAGCATAACGCCGCCGTGCTCCCGGACGATGCCCTCGGCCACGGCGAGGCCCAGGCCCGTGCCCCGCGCGTCCAGGGTGGTGCTGACGAAAGGCTCGAAAACACGGGAGAGAACGGCCGGCTCGATGCCCGTGCCGTTGTCGGTGACGGTGAGGGCGATCCAGTCGGATCCGTCGCGTCTGATGTGTGTGGCCTCAATGACGACGGCAGGCTGGCCGGCGTTCGACGACCTACCCGCCCCTCGGCGGGCGGCATCGACCGCGTTACGGACGAGGTTCACAAGCACCTGCACGATGCGGTCGCCGTCGCAGTCGAGTTCCATGGGCTCCGGCACGAGGTCTGTCATCCGGACGCCGGCCGTGCCGCGATCGAGGCGGACGAGGGTCAGCGCTTCCTCGACGAGCGGACGCAGGCGGACGCGGGCGGTCTCGGGCGGGCGGGCGCGGGCGAAATCCAGCAGGCTCTCGCTGAGACGTTCGAGGCGTCGCACCACCCGGACCATCAGTTCCGCTTCGGCGGCGCCGACCCGGTGGGCCGGATCCGCCGCCAGTTTCTCGACGAGTCCCTTGAGCACGGCGAGCGGGGTGTTCAGTTCGTGCGCGATGCCGGCGGACATCATGCCGAGGCTCGCGAGCCGGTCCGCATCGGCGAGGTTTCGCCGCGCGGCCTCCAGCAGGTGGTTCTTTCGCCGCAGGTCCGTCGCCACCTCCTCCAACCGGCCGAGCGCATCGGCGAGAGCGGCCTCGTGCCGGCGCAGCGACACGATCGAGCGGTTCCGCGAGCGCATGATGTCGCCCAGTTCGTCGGCGGGGATGGCCGATTCGGGGATGATCTCCTCGGACGCTCGCCCGTCCTGCACCGCCTCGTCGGCGGCGAGCATCCTGCGGATCGGGGAGTAGACCTGGCGGGGAAGCACGAACACCTCGAACGCCGCCGCGATCAGCGCATAGAACGAGAGCAGGGCGAGCGCGACCAGCCCGTAGAGCCGGAGGACGGCGGAACGCGCCGCCTCGATCTTCGCTCGCGCGGTGACGAACCGACCATCCCCTTCGTCCCACGCGACGAAGAGCGCGGCGATCTCCCCCACCCCGGCGCCGGACTCGGCGGGCACGCCCGTCGGCGTCCACGGCCTCGCCCGTGCGAGCGCCGCCACGCCGGCGTCGAGTCCGAGTTCCTGTGCGCTCCCCGCGCGGACCTCCAGGCCCCGCTCACGCGCGGACGCGCTCAACGCCAGGGCGGAGAGGTCGGCTTGGGGGCCGCCCGCGCGAGCCTCCGCCGCGACCAGCCGCAACGCGAGCGCGGCGTGATCCGCCTCGGCTTCGCGGACGATCTTCGCGAGCGCGGGACGGAGCGCGAGCAGCAGGATCGCGGTCAGCGCCAATGAGAAGCAGGTGTGCAGGACGATCAACTTGCGCCGCACGCCCATGCCGAAGAGCGGCCGCCGACGGCGCCTGTCGGGCCGCCTGCCGTTCGCCGCCGCCCCCCCACCACCTACACTCGCCCCGTGATCGGCCACGGAGGATCGTTCGAGACGCGCCCGCCCGGGGCAAGCGCCCCGCCCGCGGACGCCCGGGACGCCGCGACGCGCCTGATCGCCAGCCACGCGCGCCGTTTCCCGAACCTCGAACCCGTCGAACTCGCTGAGGCGGGGCTCGCACCGCGCGATGCGGCCTTCGCCCACGCCATCGCGGACGCCTGCGTGCGCCGGTGGCTCACGCTCCGCTTCCTGCTGGAGCGTTGCCTGTCACGCCCGTGGTGGAAGGTCGAGCCGAAGGTGCAGGCCTCGCTGCTGGTCGGGGCCGCGCAACTGCTCCTGTTCGACCGCGTGCCGACCCACGCGGCCATCGACGAGACGGTCGAGTGGGCGAAGCGGAACGTGCGGCCCGGCGCGGGGGGCATGGTGAACGCGGTGCTCCGCACCCTCACCAGGGCGCGCGCGTCCGACGGGTCGGGCGAGCGAGTGATGCGCGATCGGGCGACGCTCGCGCGGGACGAACTGCCGCTCTCGGACGGGCGTGCGCTCGTGCTCGCGGAGCCGATGCTGCCCGACGACCCGATGACGCGGCTCGCCGTCGCGACGAGCCTGCCCGAGTGGCACGTTCGCCGCTGGGCGAAGCGCCACGGCTACGACCGGTGCCGGTACCAGGCGCTGCACACGCTCGTGCCGCCGCCGACCGTGCTGAACGTGGCGCACACCGCGTCGCCGTTGCCGGCGGGTGCGCCGATCGCGCCTCACGATTCGCCGGGACACGTGGTGTGGACCGGTTCGCGTGACGCGCTCGTCGGCCTGCTCCGGAGCCGGTCGGACGTGTGGGTGCAGGATGCGGGTTCCGCGCTGTGCGTCGCCGTGGCGGGGGACGATCGGCCATCGCTCATCGTCGATGCCTGCGCCGGACAAGGCACGAAAACCCGACAACTCGCGGCGCTGTTTCCCAACGCCCGGATCGTGGCGACTGACGTTGACGACTCGCGGCGCGCGACGCTCGCGGCGACGTTCGCCGGCCACCCCGGCGTGGAGGTCGTCGAGCCGGCCCGGCTCCGCGAGCGGTGCGACGGGCGTACGGACCTCGTGCTGCTGGACGTGCCGTGCAGCAACAGCGGCGTCCTCGCCCGGCGGGCGGAGGCACGCTACCGACTCGGGGAGCGGCAACTCGAACGGCTCGGGGGCACGCAGCGGCAGATCATCGCCGACTCCATCCCGCTGCTTGCCCCGCACGGGCGCATCCTCTATTCGACGTGCAGCATGGAGCCGGAGGAGAACGAAGGGCAGGTGGAGTGGGCGGGCAGGTGGCACCGATTCGCGCCGACGCGTTCGGGCCAGGCGGAGCCGACGGGCCTGCCGGGCGATTCACCCCGCGCCTACCGCGACGCCTCGTTCGCCGCGTTGCTGGCACGATGATGGTCCTCGAGACAGGGCGGGCGTCGGAGGTGCGGGCTACACTCTCCGCCACCCCTTCCGGGGCCATGCGTGCGGCGATGGAACGCCGCGCCGGGGCGTCGATTCCGGTCCTTTCGCTCCGCCGAGGTGCGGCCGATGAACCTGCTGGACATCCTCACTCCCGAGTGCATTCGCGCGCCGCTGCATGCGGCGGACAAACGCGGGGTGATCGATGAACTGGTGGATCTGCTCGCGGCCGCGGGCAAGATCGAGAACCCGTCCGCGCTGAAAGAAGCCGTCTGGACACGGGAACAGACCCGCACCACCGGCATCGGGCACGGACTGGCGATCCCCCACGGCAAGTGCCCCGGCATGGCCTCCCTCGCCATGGCGCTGGGACGGCCCGCGCAGCCGCTCGACTTCGAGGCCATCGATAACCAGCCCGTCCGCCTCGTCGTCCTGCTCGCCAGCCCGACCGACCGAACCAGCGACCACATCCAGGCGCTGGCCCGCATCAGCCGCCTCATGACGATGGAAGAGTTCCGCGAGCAGATCTACAACGCGGCCAGCCCTCAGGACATCTGGGAACTTCTCAGGACTGCCGAGTCTCGGGCCTGACTCCGGCGCCTTCCGGACCACTCGCGGCGCGACAGGCGACGATCACAGCGGCCAGGGCCTCGAGCCTGCCCAAGGCCCGATCGGCCTGCGACCGAAAGACGACGAAAGGAAAGAGCGTCGCCAGTGCGACGACGAGACCGAAGGCCGTGGTGTAGAGCGCCTCACCGATGCCGCCGGCCACCAGCGCGGGGTCCGTGACGATGTCCGCCCCTCCGAGCAGCCGGAAACTGCGGATGATGCCCGTGACGGTGCCGAGAATGCCGAGCATCGGCGCGGCGGTGATGATGGTCGAGAGTGGGACGGCGAACCGCTCGAGCGCGGGACGCATCGTCTCGATCTGCTCGGCGGCGAGCGCTTCCAATGCTTCGCGCGACATCGCCCCCGACCCGAGCAGCGATGCCGCCAGCCGCCCGTAGACCGAAGGATCGGAGTCGGCGAGGGCGGTGGCGGCGGCGGCCTCGCCCTTGCGGAGCCGCGACGTGATCTTGGCGATGCGCCTGACCCGCCCCCGGCTGTGCGTCGTGAGCCAGAAGACCGCCCGCTCGAAGCAGAGCGCGCCCGCGAGCAGGCTCAGGCCCAGCAGCGGGTACATGACCCACCCGCCGGTTCGAAAGATCTCGACCAGTACCTGGATCCACCCGGGCATAGGCCCGGATCGTAGCGAGCCGGCACGGGCGCGGGGGAGCGCCCTCTATACTCACCGCGTGTGCCCGCGCTGCGCGAACGCCGAACAGACGACGCCGACCGGCGCCGAGCACGCCACGCCGGCCATGCCGCCCGCGGTGACGGCCCCGCTCGCGGCGGTCGAGCGGGAACTCGCGTCATCGATCGACCGGGCCTGTTACCCGCCGGGCCTGGACGGGGCCGTTCGGTACGCCGCTCTCGACGGGGGCAAGAGGCTCCGTCCACTGCTGACGTGGCACGCCTGTGTGGCGGTGTGCGGACGCGGGGAACCATCGTTGCCGGCGTGCGCCGCGGTCGAACTCGTCCACGCGTTCAGCCTGGTCCATGACGACCTGCCGTGCATGGATGACGACGACCTCCGCCGCGGCCGACCGACGCTGCACCGGCACGCCGGCGAGGCGATGGCGCTGCTCGCGGGCGACGCGATGCTCGCGCTCGCCTTCGCGACCATCGCCCGCATCGGCAACCCGACGCTCGCGGCCGCCCTCACCGCGGAACTGTCGCACGCGACCTCGGCGATGATCGTCGGGCAGACGCTCGACACGCTCGGGCACGACGAACACGCGCCGACACGGGCGACGCTCGAACGCATCCACGCGAACAAGACGGGAGCGCTGATCCGGGCCGCGGTTCGGATGGGAGCGATCGTCGGCCTGGCCGAACCGGATGCAAACCGCGATCTTCGCGACCCGCTCGCCACGCTCACGGACTATGCGGAGGCCGTCGGGCTGCTCTTCCAGGTCATCGATGATCTGCTCGACGTCGAGCAGACGCCGGAACAGACCGGCAAACGAACCGGCAAAGACTCGTCGGGCGGGAAACTGACGTACCCGGGCCTGCTGGGCGTGGAGGCCACTCGGCGCACGGCCGCGGACCTGCACGCCCGAGCCGTCGGCGCGCTCGGCCCGCTCGGCCCCGAGGCCGCCCACCTCCGAGAACTGGCGGACTTCATGGCGGTTCGGACGAAATAGACGGCTCGGCGAACGCCGGGCGTGCCGGCACCGAAGAATCCCGGCCGTGGGACGAGGCACAGAGCCTACACTGTTTTCAGAATCTACTGAAAACAGCCCCTCTGCAAGCCGCAGGGACCCGAATGTCGATCCTCGAGACCATCCAAAGCCCCGCCCAACTGAAAGGGATGAGCGTCGAGCAACTGGAGACGCTCGCGGCGGATATCCGGGCGGCCATCGTCCGACAGGTGGCGCACTCGGGGGGGCACCTCGCCCCGAACCTCGGCGTGGTCGAACTGACGATCGCGCTGCACGCGGTCTTCGATTTCGCGCACGACCGGCTGCTCTTCGATGTCGGTCATCAGTGCTACCCGCACAAGTTGCTCACCGGCAGGCAGCACCTGCTCCCCGGGCTGCGAACCCGCTCCGGCATGGCGGGCTTCCCCGCGCCGAGCGAGTCGCCCTACGACCTCTTCGCCGTCGGGCACGCGGGGACGGGGATCTCGACCGCGATCGGCATGGCCCGCGGCGACACGCTCAACGGCGAGGCGTACGACCCGCGGACGAACCCGGACGGGCGGCGTGTGGTGACGCTGATCGGCGACGCCTCGATCGTCAACGGCGTCGCGATGGAGGGACTGAACAACGCCGGAACGCTCAAGCGCCAGTTCCTCGTCGTCCTGAACGACAACGGGATGTCGATCAGCAAGCCGCAGGGCGCGCTCTCGCAATACTTCGACCGTCTGCGCCTGAGCCACATCTACGCCGACTTCAAGAAGGGCGCTCGCGGCATCCTCCGCCACGTCCCGGGCGGGTCGATGCTCGAAGAGGCCTACCACCGCATGGGCGAGGCGACCAAGGCCATGATCTCCGAAGGGAGTTGGTTCGAGCACTTCGGGCTTGTCACCGTCGGCCCGATCGACGGGCACGACCTGCCGACGCTCATCGAGTTCCTCTCCGAGGCCCGCGAGTTCGACCGCCCGATGGTCCTGCATGTCAAGACGGTCAAGGGCAAGGGCTACGACTTCAGCGAGAAGGACTCGTCCCGCTTCCACTCGCCCCCCGCGTTCCAACTCGCCGAGGAGGACGAACTGCTCTCGGAGGGATGCCGCGTCGAACTCCGCACGGACGGGCATTCGTTCACCCGGGCGTTCGGCGAGACGATGCTCGGGATGATGGAGCGCGACCCGCTCGTGGTCGCCTGCACGGCGGCGATGCCCGACGGCACGGGCCTGACAAGCGTGCTCGAACGCTTCCCCGATCGCGCGTGGGACACGGGCATCTGCGAGAGCCACGCGATGGACATGATGGCGGGGCTGGCCCGCGCCGGCCGCCGCCCCTTCTTCGCGGTCTATTGCACCTTCCTCCAGCGTGCGTTCGATCAGGCCTTCCAGGAGGTCGCGTTGCAGGGGCTGCCGGTGCGCCTTTGCCTGGATCGTGCCGGCCTGGTCGGGGGCGACGGCGCGGTGCATCACGGCTTCTGCGACATCGCGTTGCTGCGCGTGCTGCCCGATGCCGCGATCATGGCGGCGATCGACGAGCCGAGCCTGCGGGCCGCGCTCGAGTTCATGCGGACCTACGACGCGGGCCTTTCTTCGGTGCGGTACCCGCGCGACACCGTGTCGGCGCGACTGGCTTCGGAGCCGTGCCCGCCGTTCGCCCTCGGGCGTGCGCGCCGCCTGACTTCGGCGTGCCCCGTCGCCGAACTCGACGCGGCGGTGCTGGCCTTCGGCACGCCGGCGATCGCCGCTCTTGAGGCGGCCGATGCGCTCACGGACGAATACCGGATCGGCGTGTGGGATGCGCGATTCGCCAAGCCCATCGACGCCGACCTCGTCGCCGAACTCCTGACCGCCCGGGTTCCGGTCATCACGGTCGAGGACCATTCCATCGTCGGCGGCTTCGGGTCCGCGGTTCTCGAAGCCGCGCAGGCCCTCGGGCTGGACGCGTCGCGCGTGACGCGGCTCGGCATCCCCGACCTGTGGATCCACCAGGACTCGCGGTCGAGGCAACTGGCCGAGGCCGGGATCGACGCGGCGGGGATCGCCCGCGCGGTGCGTGCGGCGGCGGGAACGCGTCCGACGGACTCGACCGTCGAGTCGCCAGCCCGCGCATCGGTCGAGCCGCCCGTCCGCTAGACTCCGCCATGCCCCGCGCCGCATTGCTTGCCTACAGGCACGACGACGCCGAATCGGCCCTCGCGGCGGCGCACGTACGCCCGCTGATCGAGCGTTTCGGCCGACTCGTCGCCGTGGTCGACGCCAACGACCACGCGGCTTCATTGGATGGCCGCCGCGCGGACCTGCTCGTTGTGCTCGGCGGCGATGGCACGCTGCTCTCGATGGCCCGGCGCACCGTCGGGCTGGATGTGCCGCTCCTTGGCGTGAACCTCGGTCGCCTCGGCTTCATGGCGGAGTTCGATCTCGCCTCGCTCACCGCCCACGCGGGGGCGCTCTTTGGCGATGCGCCGCTGCGGCTACACGAGTTGGCGCTGCTCCACGCCGCCGTCCACGCGCCGGTTGGCTCGGTTCGCTTCGAAGGCCCCGCGCTCAACGAGTGCGCGATCACCGCGGGTCCGCCCTACCGCATGATCGAACTCGCGCTGAGCATCGACGGCATGGCGGGGCCGATCGTCTCGGGGGACGGGCTGATCGTCTCGACACCCACCGGCTCGACGGCGTACAACGTGTCCGCCGGGGGGCCGATCGTCGCGCCGGGCGTCGCCGCGTTCGCCATCACGCCCATCGCCGCGCACACGCTCTCGTTTCGTCCGATCGTCGTGCCCGACTCGGCTCGCGTCGAGATCGCGGCGTTGCGCGTCAACCGCGACGGGCAGGGTCTCGGCACGACCCTCGTCCTTGACGGACAGGTGCAGACCTCGCTGGCGGAGGGGGAACGGGTCTGCATCTCGCGCAACGGACGCGGCGTGCGATTCGTCCGCAACCCGGACGGCAGTTTCTGGGCGACCGTCATCGAGAAACTCCACTGGGCCGCTCCCCCGCGGATGCGCACGCCGTAGCCAACGAAAGGACGCCCATGCGCCTGTGGATCATTCGCCACGGCAAGGCCGACCAGGAATCGCCCACGGGGCGCGACGAGCACCGCCTGCTCCGCGATCGCGGCCGCCGCCAGGCCGAGTGGCTCGGCGTCGCGCTGCGCGACAGTGACGCGCCGCCTTCGCTGATCCTCTCGTCCGGCCTCTTGCGAGCCATCGAGACCGCGCGCATCATCCAGGACTCGCTCGGGTGTCCCCTGCTGGTCGAGCCTGCGCTCGAAACGGGACACGCGGCCGAGGATGCGCTTCGGCTCGTCACGTCTCACGCCGACGCGGATTCGCTCGCCGTCGTCGGCCACAACCCGCAACTGGAGTCGCTGGCCGGGATGCTGGTGCGCTCGGATACCGTCGCGACGCCGGGCATCCGCACCGGGCAGGCGCTCGAACTCGCGCTGACACTGGCGAGCAACGGCGCTCCCTTCGCCTCCCTCGTCCGCTCGCTGCGCGCGGACGAATCGGCGTTCGCGACCTGATGGCCAGGCGGGAGCAAGCCGGGCGATCGCTGGCCGCCGTCGGCCACAGTTTCCGCGATGTGTGGAGTTATCACGTTTCGTGATCGGTCTCGCGCAGAAAGAATGCGACGGCCGTTTACGATCGTGCGCATCCACCATCCCGGGAGGACGATCATGGCCACGATCGATCGCGCACGCGTCACGCTCGCACTTCCGCTGCTCGCCCTTCCGCTGACGGCTTCGTGCACAAGCCCGCCTACGCACGCCGGCGCGAGAGACGGGTATCCGCTCGCCCGATGCCCGGTTTCGGGGCGGCCGCTCGGAACGGAAGCGGTCGTTCGCGAGATCGACGGGCGCGAGGTCCGGTTCTGCTGCGAGGCGTGCCCCGACCGGTTCGAGGCCACGAAGGCGGAGCACTTCGCGAAGATCGATGCCGAACTGATCGCGGCCCAACTCCCCCACTATCCCACGGACGAGTGCATCGTGACCGGCGCGCCGATGACGCTGGACGGGAAGGACGTGGGCATCAACGTCATCTACCGCAACCGCCTGGTCCGGGTCTGCTGCGAGGATTGCCTGGCCCAGTTCGAGGATGCACCCGAGCGCTACCTGTCGATCCTTGATGAAGCCCGGACCGAAGCCCGCGCGAGCGAGTAACGCGTTCCCGCACGGCCAACCACGAAACGCACCCGCACATCCGCAACGTCCCGGGGAGGACTCGAACCTCCGACCTGCGATTTAGAAGACCGCCGCTCTATCCGGCTGAGCTACCGGGACTCACGGTGAAGTCTAGAACGATCCCCCCTGCCCGGCGGCGGAGAGCCTCGCGCACCACGCCCGCCACCGCCGAAGGCTCTTGCACACGACGAAGACGTGGCGCGCGTGGTGGCGCAGTGGACGTACGACGCCTACGGGGCCGTGCTGACGGCCGAGCACCTCGACGGCTACACGGCGGATGCCGCGCCGCACCTGGGGCACAAGGGGCTGTTCCTCGACAGACTGGACGCCAGCGCAACCTCGACGCGCTGGTCGGGCTCGGGCGTGGGACGGCGATGGCCCTCGTGGCCGTTGCGGGCGCCGGGCTTCTTGCGCCGACGCGAACCGCGGTTGCCCTTGGTATGCGGGGGGATCGCGCGCGATGGCGTGTGCGGGCCGGGGGCGGTCTTTCCGCTCAGTTCGGCGATGCGTCGGATCTGCTCGGCGATGCAGGCGCTGGCCGCGAGCATCACGGCGCTGGCCGCCTCGGGGTCCAACGCGACCGCCCGCGCCGCCTGGTCCCCGGTCAACGCGCCCCGCAATGCGGCATCGATGATCGTGCGGAGATCAACCTGGATCGCGGCGTCCGTGCACACGCCCGCTCTGTACCACGCCACGGTACCGGGCGCAAGTCGGGCGTTGTTCGGATCAGGACGTTGCAGACGGCTGAAGAGTTACCCACCTTCAAACCCGCGTCGCACCACCAGACTCCGTCAACAAGATGCTGTATCAGCTGGTCGCCCGGACGGCGCCACGCCGTTCCGCCGGTCCCCTCTCCTGGCCAAGGACATAGCATGAACGACCCTCGCGTTCGCGAGAGCGGGTCTTCACCTCTGAAAGGAAAAAGCCATGCCTCCACGTGCTTCCCGGTTCACCTTCGGTTCCGCGGCTGTGGCGATCGTTGGTCTGGCGCTCGGGGCCGGCCTCTCTACGGGGAACGCCGAGCAACAGCCCCAAGGCCAACCGGCGGCCCGTTCCGGCCAGCCCGCGCCGATCGCTGGTCTCTCGCGTCAGCCCTCGGCGGCGGCCCGGGAGGTCCTGCTCGATCCCAACGACACCGTCGTTCTCCTCCTCGATCACCAGACGGGCCTGTTCCAGACCGTGAAGGACGTGCCCGTGGCGGAGCTGCGCAATAACACCGTCGCGCTCGCGAACATCGCGAGGCTCGGCAAGGCGCCGATCATCTACACCGCTTCTGAACCCAACGGGCCAAACGGCCCCATCATGGAGGAACTCGACGCCTTCAAGGACTACGCCCAGTACGTCGCGCGCAAGGGCGAGGTCAGTGCCTGGGACAACGCCGACTTCGTGAAGGCCGTCGAGGCCACCGGCCGCAAGACACTCGTCATGGCGGGCGTCTGGACGAGCGTGTGCGTCGCCTTCCCTGCGCTCCAGGCCAAGGCCGACGGCTACAAGGTGTACTTCGTCATGGACGCCTCCGGCGACATGAGCGAGATGGCGTCCCGCGCCACGATCGAGCGCATGACCGCGGCCGGCTGCATCCCCGTGACCACCAACGTCGTGCTCTGCGAGTTCCAGCGCACATGGAACCGCGCTGATGCGGCGCAGTGGGGCGGCATCTATCAGCAGCTCGTGCCGCACTACAAGGCGGTCGCCGAGAGCTACCAGCGGGCCCAGGAAGCGGCGAAGCAGGCCAAGTAATCGCCGTTTGTCCGGCATTTCCGCCCCGCGGCGTCATCGGAAGGAGTCCGCCATGCGTTTCTTCGCATTCGTCATCACGGTTGCGGCGGCAGTTGCGGCGTGCGCTCCGTCTCACGCGCAGCCCGGGTCTCCGAAGCAGCAGGCCGCCGATCTCATCGTCCTCAACGCCAAGGTCGTCACGATGGACGACGCCAAGCCGAACGCTACAGCATTCGCGGTCAAGGACGGCAAGTTCGTGGCCGTCGGTGACGAGGCGGGCTTGGCGGCCCACCGCGGGGATGCCACTCGGGTGATCGACGCCAAGGGCCACACCGTCATTCCGGGCCTGAACGACTCGCACGCCCACGTCATCCGCGAGGGGCGGCTCTACAACCTCGAACTCCGCTGGGACGGCGTGGACTCGCTGGAGCGGGGTCTGGCGATGATCCGCGAGCAGGCCAAGCGGACCCCGAAAGGGCAATGGGTCAGCGTCGTCGGCGGCTGGTCCCCGTACCAGTTCAAGGAACGGCGCCTGCCCACGGTGCAGGAGTTGAACGAAGCCGCCCCCGACACGCCGGTGCTGGTCCTGTTCCTCTACAGCCGCGGCTTTGTCAACCGCGCGGGCGTCGAGGCGATGGGGCTGACGCCGGAGACCAAGACGCCCCCCGGCGGGCGGTACGAGTTCATGGAAGACGGCGGAGCCATCCTGCACGCCGAGCCCCGCCCGATCATCCTCTACCAGGCGGTGGGCAAGCTCCCGCCGATGTCGCCGGAAGACCAGATCAACTCCAACCTGCACTGGTACCGCGAGCTCAACCGTTTCGGCCTGACCAGCGCGGTGGACGCCGGTGGCGGCGGGCACGCCTTCCCGAACGACTACGCGGTGGCGGACACGCTCGCCAAGCAGGACAGGATTTCTTTGCGCGTGTCGATGTACCTCTTCACTCAGACGGCCGGGAAAGAGCTCGCCGACTTCCAAAAGTGGACGGGCGAGGTGAAGCCCAATCTGAACCTCGCCGCCGCCCGTCTGTACGGGTACGTCTACGAGGGCGCGGGCGAGAACCTCGTCCACGCCGCGGGCGACTACGAGAACTTCATGGCCCCGCCACCGGAACTCTCGGATGAAGCGCTGCGGTCGGAGTTGACCGCGGTGACGACACACTTGGTCCGCCATGGCTGGCCGATCCGCATCCACGCGACCTACGACGCCACGATCACGAAGGTGCTCGACGTGTTCGAGCCGGTGTTCAAGGCGGAGAACTTCAAGGGCCGCTGGATCATCGACCACGCCGAGGGCATCTCGGACCAGAACATCGAGCGCATCAAGCGCCTGGGGGGCGGGATCGCCGTGCAGAACCGGATGGCCTTCGCCGGCGAGTACTACGCCGAGCGGTACGGGAAAGAGGCGGCGGTGTCCGCGCCGCCGCTGCGAAAGCTGCTCGACAGCGGCGTTCCCATGGGCGCCGGCACCGATCTGACGCGGGTCAGCAGTTACAACCCGTGGCTGTCGCTGTACTGGATGGTCTCGGGCAAGACCGTGGGCGGGACGGAGCTCTATCCCGAAGAGAGCCGCCTCACCCGCGAGGAGGCACTGCGCTTGTACACGGTCGGCAGCGCCTGGTTCAGCGGCGAAGAAGCCGTGAAGGGTCGGATCGCCGCTGGGCAACTCGCCGACTTCGCCATCCTCTCTGCGGACTACCTGTCCGTGCCCGAGGAGCAGATCAAGGACATCGAAGCTGTGCTGACGGTCCTCGGCGGCGAAGTGGTGTACGCGGCCAAGGGGGGGCCGTTTGATGCGCTGGGCGAAGGGCTGACGCCGCCACCGCTCCCGCCGGTCAGTCCGGCCTGGGCCCCGGTGGCGCACTTCGGCGGGTACCAGAGGGACTCCTGAACAACCAAGTTGAGGAGGTCGGATCGGGTGGTTCGGCGTCGATGCGGTCATGTCGATGCGAGTTTGGCCTTCTGGATGAGCCCGATCCGGGGTTCCGCGATCGTCGGCTCATCGCC